>SAMEA3663175__coassemble_291_pt1 | contig 13922 bp, 8 predicted proteins | sample SAMEA3663175__metabat2_low_PE_026 | metagenome-assembled genome bin SAMEA3663175 (sample SAMEA3663175) | pig gut metagenome | biome: pig gut; feature: pig-associated habitat; material: faeces | place: Denmark | collected 2012 | reverse complement strand
GGCATCGAGGCGGCCAAGCAACACCACAACGTGATCATGACCCCCAATACCTATATGTACTTCGACTACTATCAGAGCGACACGCCGCAGTATGAGCCGGAGGCCATCGGCGGCTACGTACCCATTGAGCGTGTTTACGGCTATGAGCCGGTGCCCGCCGTGCTCAGCCCCGAGGAGCGTAAATATATCATCGGCGTGCAGGCCAACCTTTGGAGCGAATACATGCCGACCTACCGCCAGATGGAGTACATGGAACTCCCGCGCATGGCGGCTCTCGCCGAAATACAATGGGCGCAGTCTGAGAAGAAAGATTATAAGAAATTCCTCAAACGCCTCGTGCGCCTCATTGACCACTACGACGCGCTCGGCTACAACTACGCCCGCCACATCTACGAGGTGAACCCTAAATATATCGTGGACGACGTGAAGCACGTGATCCGCGCCGAAATGACCACGATGGACAACGCCGAAATCCGCTACACGCTCGACGGCACGGAACCCACGCAGCAGTCACCGCTCTACAAGGGCGCAGTGGAAATCAGCAAGGACTGCACCTTCAAGGCCGCCGCCTATCGCCCCAACTCGGGCCGTACGCGCACGCAGCAGGAGAGTTTCACGTTCACCAAGGCGACCGCCTGCCCCATCCGCCTGCTCCAGCCCATCAATGGCGGGTATAAGTTCGACGGCCCCGTGGTACTGGTAGACGGTCTTACGGGTCCCGACACGAACTACCGCACCGGCCGCTGGCTCGGCTTCTCTCAGGCCGACCTTGAAGCAATCGTAGATCTCGGCAGTGCGCAGACGTTCACGCAGGCCGGCGTGCACACCTGTGTGGAAAAGGGCGACTGGGTGTTTGATGCGCGCGGCGTTGAAATCAGCATCTCCGACGACGGCGAGAACTTCCGTCCCGTGGCTTCGGAATACTATCCCGAGATGAAGGAGACGGATGCCAACAAGGTTTACAACCACGTGCTCAGCTTTGCCCCCGTCACGGCTCGCTTTGTCAAGGTGAAAGCCCTCTCCGAGCACTGCATGCCGGCGTGGCACGGCTCGGCAGGCAAGGCAGGCTTCCTGTTTGTAGACGAAATCATCGTGAAATAAATAAGAGATAAAGGTAAATCCCCGGGAGAGTCCTGCTTTCTCGGGGATTTTTGTATATAAAGACGCCGCGCTCTTTGGGTATTGTGAGAGAGGCTAACGTATTGCAGTTGGTTGCATTAAGTGTTAAGTGCCTGGAAGGCAGATAATACTTTAATTATATTAGTCCGTTTTCAACAGACGTTTTCTTCCTTTTATATTTCTTCCTTCCTGCTTTATAGTTTTCCCTATCCCCTTTATAAATTACATTTTGTCGCAGATAATGTTTATTCAAAGGCTTTGAATATGTGTTCAAAAGTTTTGAATATATGTTCCAAAGCTTTGAATATATGTTCAAAAGTTTTGAATAAAGATTTTCTCGGAGCAAATAAAAATTTGCTGGCACACAATAAAAATTTCCTGCCTTATCCTGAAAATTTTTACGCATGAAATTGCAGCTTTGAAAAACCCTGAAAATTTTCTGTAAAATCACTTTTCTGCTAAGATAATTTGCCTTACCTTTGCCAAGCAAAAAGAACAAGAAGAAAGCAAAGTTTTCCGTTTTGGAATCCATTTCGCTTGATTTTTAGCATTTTGCGATTTTATGATGAAGCAAAAGTTTTCCATTTTGGAAAACATGCAAACTTCTTTTCGCATTATAGTTTTACAAAATATTTATTCCAAACACTTTCCTCGCGGGCTGGAATTTTGCCTTGCTTGCAGGAAAATAGCCCTTTTACCAGCCCTATGAGTTACGACTCCTTTATCATCACCAAACGCGACGGCACAACTGAGCCTTTCTCGCTCGACAAAATCAAAAGCGCCATTCTCAAAACCTTTGCCTCAACCGGCGACCCGCTCAACGCGGAACAGCTGAAAGCCATCACCGACCACCTGCGCTTCTGCAACGGCATGAGCGTGGAGGACATACAGAACCAAGTGGAGGTGGCACTGATGACGGAACGCCATTTCAAGGCCGCAAAAGCTTTCATGCTCTACCGTAAGCGCCATGAGGACGACCGCGAAACGGCCGACAAGCTCCGCTTCCTCATCAACTATTGCAACTCGGCCAACCCCGCCACCGGCTCCAAGTACGACGCCAACGCCAACGTGGAGAACAAGAACATCGCCACGCTCATCGGCGAACTGCCCAAGCAGGGCTTTATCCGCCTGAACCGCCGTCTGCTTTGCGACAAGATTAAAGCCCTCTACGGCAAGGAAACCGCCGACCGCTACATATATCTCCTCAAGAACCATTATATATATAAGAACGACGAGACCAGCCTCGCCAACTACTGCGCCTCGATCACGATGTACCCGTGGCTGCTCGGCGGCACGAAGAGCATCGGCGGCAACTCCACCGCGCCCACGAACCTCAAATCGTTCTGCGGCGGCTTCGTAAACATGGTGTTCATCGTGTCGAGCATGCTTTCCGGCGCCTGCTCCACGCCGGAGTTCTTGATGTATATGAGCCACTTCCTCGAAAAGGAATATGGCCCGGACTACTACAAGCGCGCCGGCGAGCAGGCCGACCTCTCGCTCCGCGCACGCACCATCGACAAGGTCATCACCGACAGTTTCGAGCAGATAGTCTACTCCATCAACCAGCCCACGGGCGCGAGAAACTTCCAGTCCGTGTTCTGGAACATCAGCTATTACGATAAGAACTATTTCGAGAGCATCTTCGGCAACTTCTACTTCCCCGACGGCTCGCAGCCCTCTTGGCCCGCCGTGAGCTGGCTGCAGAAGCGCTTCATGCGCTGGTTCAACGAGGAGCGCACGAAGGCAGTGCTCACGTTCCCCGTGGAGACCATGGCGCTGCTCACGAAGGACGGCGACGTAATCGACAAGGAATATGGCGACTTCACTGCCGAGATGTATGCCGCCGGTCACTCTTTCTTCACCTACATGAGCGACAATGCCGACTCGCTGGCATCGTGCTGCCGCCTGCGCAACGAAATCCAGGACAACGGCTTCAGCTACACCCTCGGTGCGGGCGGCGTGAGCACCGGTTCGAAATCGGTGCTGACGGTAAACCTCAACCGCTGCATCCAGCAGGCCACGCGCGAGGGCAAGCCTTACATCGAATACCTCGAGGACATCGTAGACCTCGTGCACAAGGTGCAGATGGCCTACAACGACAACCTCAAAGACTTGATGGACAAGGGCATGCTGCCGCTCTTCGACGCCGGCTACATCAATATTCGCCGGCAATACCTCACCGTGGGCGTGAACGGCATGGTGGAAGCTGCCGAAAGCCTCGGCATGACGATTTCCGACAATGAAGAATACGCCTCGTTCGTATCGTCGGTGCTCGGCGTGGTGGAAAAATTCAACAAGAAATATCGCACGAAGGACTTGCTCTTCAACTGCGAAATGATTCCGGCAGAAAACGTGGGCGTGAAGCATGCGCGCTGGGACCGCGAGGACGGATATTTCGTGCCGCGCGACTGCTACAATAGCTATTTCTACGTCGTGGAAGACCCCAACACGGACATCATCGAGAAGTTCCGCCTGCACGGCCGCAAGTACATCGAGCACCTTACGGGCGGCAGCGCGCTCCATGCCAACCTTGAAGAGCATCTTTCCGCGCCGCAATATCGCCAGCTGCTGCGCGTGGCGGCAAAGGAAGGCTGCAACTACTTCACCTTCAACATTCCCAACACGCTCTGCAACGACTGTGGGCACATCGACAAGCGTTACCTCAAGGAGTGCCCCCACTGCCACAGCAAGAACGTGGATTACATGACGCGCATCATCGGCTACCTTAAACGCGTGTCGAACTTCTCGCTCGACCGCCAGAAAGAAGCCGCACGCCGTTTCTATGCGAAAGTGAAGCAAGATGCTTAAATACGTCAACTACGATATTGTGTTCCAAGAGTTCCCCGACGAGGTGACGCTGGCCATCAACCTCTCGCTTTGCCCGAACGGCTGCCCGGGTTGCCACAGCGCGTATCTCAAAGACGACATCGGCGAGGAACTGACGGAGGAACGGCTCTTTGCCCTGATAGGCGACGTGGAAGGCGAGGTGACCTGCGTGGGGCTTATGGGCGGCGACAACGATCCCGCTGCCGTGGAGAGGTTGGCGCAGGCTGTGAAGCAGAGGTTCGGCGACAGGCTCAAGACCGGCTGGTACTCCGGCCGCGATGAGTGGCCTGCCGACCGCGCCGCGTTCAACTACGTGAAGCTCGGCCCGTACCGCGCCGAACAGGGACCGCTCAAGTCGCCCACTACCAACCAGCGCCTGTATCGCCAAAAGGCGGACGGCTCTTTCGAGGACATCACGCGGCGGTTTTGGCAACCGGCTTAACGTTAAATGAATAAAATATTTTAGGGATGTGCTACGCAATATTGGCACATCCCTTGTTTTTGTGCCAGTATCTTGCGGAAAAAGAAAAGGCGAAAAGCAATTTTTTTTGCCTTTTCATATAAGAAAAGTTTAAATTGTTCGTTTCGTCTAAGCATAAATTCGTAATTTTGCCCCCGAAAATCAAAGGTTTCCATTTGTTCGTGCAAAAAAAACGCAACAGATAGGCGTGGCGCATCGTGCTTTGAGGAAGTCTAACTTCCTTATTTGCATATAATAAACCGCAAGCGCACAAAGGCTAAATAGCATCTATATTGCAGCATTTCCCCTTCTAATGGTAATGGGATGGCTGTTCGTTCATCTTTTTTCAAAACACCTATACGTAGATACTTACCGAAAGCAGATGTTCTTTCTTAACAAATTTAAATATTTTCTCGTTGCTCTTGCCATGATGGCGGGGGTACAAATTGTTAATGCGCAGCGCGTGTCGCTGAAAACCAACGGGCTTTATTGGTTGGCTACAAGTCCCAACCTGGGCACAGAGCTAAGAATGTCGCGCCACTTTACACTCAACCTTGAAGCTGCCGGCAATCCGTTTACGATAGGTGGCCATAAAATGCGCCACGCATCGGTCTTTCCCGAATTGCGCTATTGGTTTGCCGGTCGTCCGCAGGTGCAGCATTTCGCGGGTGTCATGGTCTTGGGTTCTGTGTTCGACATGGAGTTTAAAGGCAATTTGCACCAAGGCGTGGCTGCGGGCGCAGGTCTGACCTATGGCTATAGCTTTGTGCTTTCCAAGCGTTTGAGTTTGGAAACGACCATTGGCCTGGGCGCGGTGTATTATAAGGAAAGAAAGTATCCGGTAAATACAATTAAACCAAATAGTTTCAATCACAATGGAATTGCTCTGACGCCTACTAAAATCGGCGTCTCAATTGTGTATATATTAAAATGATTAGGAAAATAAAGATGTCCAATAATATTTTCGGCAAGATAGGCACCTTTTTGTTGTTGCTTGCGGTCTGTTATTTCTTTTCTCCGCAGGTTGCGTATGGGCAGGATAACTTTATTTTTATCAAGGTAAAAGTTACCCTTATGGATAAGGAGGGTGAGAACCCATCAGGAGACTCGCCGGTAGGTGTTATTATTAAAGACGAAAGGTTAGATAAGTCATACGAGATAGACGACGAATCGGGACGTTCGAATTCTCTTGCCGTATATCCTAATAGCAAGTTGACGATTTCTGCTATCGGTTATGAATCTCAAACGATAAAGACGGGTAAAGACAACAATAAAACCATTGAGGTGAAGTTGTTAATGGAAAGATACACCTTAATGGAAGCCAAGGTCAAAGGTGATTTGAATGATATTTTCAGCGGTCCGGCCAGAACCGTGGCCAAGCAGGAAGGCAACTGGTATAAAATCCCTTTCACGTTAAAACTTAAGCGAGAACACTTTCATCACGATAGCCGTGTGGTAGTGCAGCCTGTGCTGTATAATCACACGAGAGATACGGTTATATATATGAGGCCGAAGGTGCTTGACCGGCCGGAATATAATGTTACGCAAGACCGCCTTTATGGTTTCGATATTGAAGAGAACGATCCCTTGGGCGAGTATGTTACTGTGGCAACAGAAAAAGATTCTGTAATAAACGTTCAGCGATTCAAACAATTGCCAGACTCAGTAAAAGGTAAAGGCTTTAAAGCGTTGTTCCGGCAAATCAAGAATATCCCTAAACGCTTGAAGGCGCGCAAGATTGACCTTCATACCTATACTTGGGTTGATTCTATCTATAAAGAGAATCCCAATGATGATTGTGACTGTGAGCTTCGCTGTCTTACAGAAGATTATTATAAAGTATTGTATGATACTGCGGCAGTGGTTGCCGTTGGTGTCGTTCGTCCATTGCGCTGGTTGGAATATGATGTAGGCATCAAAGAAATAACCGACGAGAATAAAATCCCTAAACCAGTCCAAACGCCAAAAGCAGACAGTGCCAAGGTGGACCTTCAATTCCCGAATAATGGAGCTCGGTTTGATTTATCTAATGAAGTGAATAAGCGCATTATTGACGATTTGGAAGAAAAGCTACGAGCACTTTTGGGCAATAAGAATGCAACGCGTATCAACATAACCTTGTCCTGTACGTCATCGCCTGAGGGTGGCTATGCACATAACTATTCCTTGTCGCAAGAGCGTATGCGTTTCGCCACCAATGTTCTATATGGGAGACTCGGAGCTGATAGGGATCGCGTATCATTCGATCAAGGGGCTTCTGTTGCGACATGGACGGACGTCGCTGCGCTACTCAAAAAAGACTCTCTTTTTGATAAGGCAAGCGCCGTTGAGGAGATAGCCGCTAAGTTTAAGAATAGAGACGACCAATGGAGGGCAATGAGAAGCCTGCCGTTTTATGGGGATCTGCTTACAAACAAATATTTGCCTCAACTTCGTAGGGTGGACTATATAATTTCATATACGGAGTTCCGTAATCCCTCACTTCAAGAAACCCGCGCGGATTATGAAAAGTATGGTCCTGGTCCTAATATAAACGAATACATGTATTGGCAGTTATATACCAATGCAGAAAATGATACTATTCGCGAACGCATTATCCGTGAGGCCCTGAAACAATACCCGGATAAAGAGTCCAAAGAGACCAGAGTATTTGCTCATGACTTGCAGGTAGTCCTGCTTCGCCATCACCGTTCGGACACGACATTGTTGGCTCCCTTTGCTGGCACATATGCCTGGGATGAAATCAATATTGCCCATGCTGTCGCCTTATTGGAGAACGGTGCTTATCAAGCTGCAATGGATCACATGCGAAGGGTGAAGGAAACAGAAAAAACGAGGTTCTTGCATTCTATCTGTGCCGTGCTTGCAGGCGAAAGAGGGAAAGTGCTTGATGTTGTGGCGCGTACTTCACAGCGAAACCGCGTGTCTGTCCTTTTGCATATTGATCAGAATGAGGCTGCCTATAAAACAGCCATGCAAATGCCTGATAGTTTGGCATTGACGCATTATCTACGCGCGGTCTGCATTAATCGTCTGGGAATAGCGAAAATAGATGATGCCATTGACAAGGCAAAAAAAGAGTTGGCAATAGCTATTGAGATGGACCCGGAACTCAAAGCGATTGCAGAAGGTGATGCTGACGTTAATAAGCTCTTATTCGATGAAAAGGACGAATTATATCAGCGCAAGCAAGACCAATATCGCCGGTTGCTCGAAAAAGACCGCAACAAGCCCCGTTCGCAAAACTACGTGGAGCACGAAGGCGGTAAGCAATGGGGACCGAAATGGAAAGGGCATCATGTCATCGTGCAGCCTGATTAAAATGGTCTGCTTAATTAGATAACTCGCTAAGTCAATAATAAAGTATTCATTAAACGGTAAGGGCATTGTCAAAGGTATTAGTTTTGCGCCCTTCTAAGAATTAAGGTATAAAATGCACTTCAAGCATCTGATACTTCTTTCTTTATTCTTGTGTGTGCCGTTTCTCGGAAAGGCGCAGACGGATTTAGAAACGAAAGCAAAAAACCAAAATAGCTCCAAGCTTGACAGATTTGCCACGGACTATGTGCTTCAGCGCCCGCGCGTCACTAAGCGCTTCAAGCATAAGAAATTCGGCGACCATCTCTTCGTTGAAGGGGCGGGCGGTATTACGCTGGTACCCCAGCGCGTGACGAGAGCTGAAACGATGCCGCCGAGCGTTATCGGCAATGTGTCCGTGGGCGACTGGGTGTCCCCGGAGCATGGTTGGCGCGTTAGCGTAACGCCGGCATTCTATAAGGTGGACGTTACCAAGTTGAAGACCGTTTCTTTTTCTGCCGACTACATGATGAACTTCTCTGCCATTGCGCATTATAGATACAATGAGCGCAAGCCCTTCGAGATGTTCGGTATCGCAGGCTTTAAGTATATGGCCACCTATTTCAATGGCACATACAGGCAAGGCTTGGGCTTCCACCTTGGTTTGCGTGGGCAATACAATTTTTCGAAGCTTACTTACATTTACCTTGAGCCGCAGGTTGAGATGCTGAGGGACAAGACAATGCAAATCGTCAATGATATGCACTTCCGTCCCGTGGGCAACTTCTTGGCGGGCGTGGGCTATAATTTGCTGACCAAACCCGAACGCTCCACGGATAAGGCATCTTACAGCGACTTCTTCCGCAACGGCACGTTCTTCTCTTTCGCAGCCGGTCCCTCTGCAATTGCAACGCCTTATTTGGAAAGCTATAAAAGAAACTTAGGTATGCAGACGCAGGTCAGCGTTGGCAAATGGTTCAATCCTTCTTCTGGCCTTCGCCTGTCTGGACATGCTTCTATTTATAGGGACTATCTGGCCTACCTTTTAAGCTATAGCACAAAGCGATATTGGATGCGCTCCGTTGGCCTGCGTGCCGAGTATATGCTAAATATGCACAACCTCTTCGGTGGTCCGCGTAAAGACAGACTTTTTGAAGTCAATGCCATTGCCGGCATAGACTATTCTGTGCTTAAAGAAGCCAAGCAGAATAAACATTGCAATTTCGGCTTGGGCGGCGCGCTGCAAGGAACTTTCCGCATTTCAAACTCTACAAACTTCTTTATCGAACCGCGAGTAGATGTCTATGGCGGGAGCTATGTTAAGTCGGTGATATCTTTGCGCAATAAATCTTTGGACGTGGTGCCCTCCTTGTTGGCCGGCATGTCGTTTCATGCCGCTTATGGGCGTGATGAGCTTAAAGATAAGAAACAAGATTTTGAGACTAACTATTGGATGCATCATTTCTTTGTTGAGGCGGCTGGTGGCGTTTCAATGATGGCAAGGCCCAATTCATTATGCTATCTCAAAGATAATTTCCAGCCCAAGATGTATTATGGCCTCGGCAAATGGTTCACGCCCCTTGTCGGCACGCGCCTATGGGCAGAGCAATATCGTGCTTCGAATAAAGGATATAAAGCCCGTGTCATGGGTTTTGGCGCAGATGTCCTTTGGAATATCACCAATAGTCTGATAGGTTACGAAAAGCAGCGTCCTCTTGAAGCCGTGCTGGGTTTTGGCGTCAATGTCGCAGCAAATTCAGATGCCAAGAAGGATAACCCGTATTTCTTTGGCGGCAATGTTGCCGTCAAGGGTATTTGGCATGTTTCGCCGCTTTGGGGTCTTTATATAGAGCCGCACGTTCGCTTGTATAAGAGCACATTCATCAAAGACAACGGTTATGGCCATTTCGACCTTCCGATGGGCTTGATGGTAGGTACGCAGGTAGACTTTGCCGGCAATTACAATTACAAGCAGAGCCATGCCTCCTTCAACGAAGACGGCAAGCGCAGCTTCGTTTCTGTGGGCGGCGGCCTGTCTGTTCAAGGAAAGTATGTGAAAGATTGGGACCGTTACTGTGCATTTGGCGAGTTTGGTTTTGGTCGATGGTTCTCTCCCGAAGCGGCTTGGCGCGTTACGGTTGCCGGTATGAAGAAAAAGATAAACGGCCGCGACTATGCCAAAGCATTGGTTGGCGCTGACTATATGGCAGATTGCAGCGCACTTGCCTATGGCTACAACAAAGACCGCCGCTTCAGCGTGCGCACTTTCTTTGGCGGCGCGGTGGGCGTTGATTATCTCAGCCATGACGTGAGCGGCGGAAAATCTTTTGTATCCGATGCCCACGTAGGTACACAACTGGCAGTTCGCGTTTTGGGTAATACTGAGGTATATTTAGAGCCGAAACTGTCCTATCAGTTTGGTGACCGCTATGAGCGTAGGCGCGACCATCTGCATCCTACCTTGATGCTGGGTGTTGCTTACAATATGAGCAAAAACGAAGGCGACATTCAGGCGGGCGATAAACCCAAGTACCGCCAGTTTATAAATCTTGGCGTGGGCACACTTTACGGCAGTCCTACGTTGAGCGGCATGGTTAATAGCAAGAAAGATGTTGCCCTGGGTGCAAGTTTAGGATATGGACGTTGGTTTAATGCTACCAGTGGTTGGCATGTCGGTTACCAGCATTCGATGATTAACAGGAAAAAGTCTGGAATGGCAAACATTATGTCCGTGCAAGCCAACTATATGGTCGATCTCGTGGCTGCTTTAAGCCGTCGCCCGGCCGATGAGCGCGTTTTCCAGCTCACGGGTATGCTCGGCGCGGGCTTGTACATGGGACAGCTTAAGGGCGACAAAGTGGGCTTCGCTCCCGGCGGTCAGGCCTCCCTGCAAATCGGCGCGCGAGTTGCGGATAATATAGATGTATATCTCGAACCCTCCGTCGATGTATATAGCAAGAAGGTGTTCTCCCGCAAAACTCAGCATCCCGCCGAAGGCGAATTGCGCCTGCAAGTCGGTACGCGATTTAATTTCTAAGATTTCAATAAAACCTATCAGGGTGTCCTTTTCTTTCTCGGAAATCGGACACCCTTATATATTTATTTAATGCACTATGAAACCGCTTAAATTCAAAGCACTCCTCAAAACCACCATTTGGGGCGGCGAGGAAGTCACCAAACTCAAGAACCTCATGGACGCGCCGCGCCAAGTAGGCGAAAGCTGGGAAATCTCGGGCGTGCCCGGTAATGAAACACCCGTTTGCTGCGGCCCGGAGCAAGGCAGCACGCTCGAACAGCTCATCGAAAAGCATGGGGCGGAACTCGTGGGCAAGAAAAACCTCGAACGCTACGGCACAACCTTCCCCCTCCTCATCAAGTTCATCTCCGCCGCTCAGGACCTCAGCATCCAGGTGCACCCCGACGATGCCATGGCGCAGCGCATGGGACACCCCTACGGCAAAACCGAGATGTGGTATATCGTAGGCACGCAGCCCGGCGCATCGCTCTGCTCCGGTTTCAATGCAGACTTTTCTGCCGACGGCTATACCCAAAGCCTTGCCGACGGCACGCTCACTGCGCACCTCGCCCAGCACGACACGCACCCCGGCGACTGCTTCTTCATTCCCGCCGGCCGTATCCACAGCATCGGCGCGGGCAATTTCTTGGTAGAGATACAGCAGTCGAGCAACGACACTTTCCGCGTCTACGACTTCGACCGCACCGATGCCAGCGGCAACAAGCGCGAGCTCCACGTGGCACAGGCTCGCGAGGCGCTCGATTATAAGGCTTATCCTGAATATCGCACGCATTATGAGGCAAAGGACGACTGCTGCACCGTGCTCGTGGACTGCCCGCAGTTCACCACGCGCCGCTACGCCCTCACTAAGCCTTTCACTTCCGATTGCAGCGGCATCGACTCCTTCGTTATCTTCATTGCCTACGAGGGCGCAGCCCTTCTCCGCGATGCCGAGGGCAATGAAATGCCGCTTAAGGCTGGCGAGGCTGTGCTCTTCCCCGCTTCCAATGCCTCCGTAACCATCGAGCCGCAGACCCCGCGCTTTGCTTGTCTCGATACGTATTGCAGATAACGGCTAAAAGTTTGCTTGTTTACTAGTTTACTCGTTTACTTGTTTACTATACACATTAAGGGCGTATTTTTACAATGCCTAACGGTTTTGGCATTGTGAAAATACGCCCTCGTTTTATGTTTTTATCGGGTTATTTCCCCTTCTTCACCACGCCGTCCAAGCCATCAATGTTGATGTTCTTGTTCACGCGGGCTTCGATGGAGTTGGCCTTCGCGATGTCGGCCATGTCCACGCCCGTCACGTCTTTCATCACGTCGAACGTCTGCTTGATGACCGTCGGCACGTTTTGCGCCACGCCCGAAGGCTCGGTGCCCGAGGTGCCGTAAACCGTCATGTTGCCAATCTTCGACATCGGCTCGGCGATGTTCTTGGCCACCTCCGGCAGAACTTTTTCGTTCATGCGCGTCAGCATGTCGATGATGGCCACCTGTCCGTACTTGTTGTAGGCTTCCGCTTTCTTCTCCATGGCTTCCGCCTCGGCGAGACCCTTGGCGCGGATACCCTCTGCTTCGGCGTTGAGGTTGGCCTCGATGGCCGTGGCCTGTGCGCGACCTTTCGCCTCAATGGCGGCGGCCTCCTGCATGGCGGCATATTTCTCGGCATCGGCTTTCGCCTTCGTGGCGCGTGCCTCCTGCTCTGCGAGGTAGGCCTTTGCCTCTGCCTCTCGCTTCTGCTGCTCCAAGAGTGCCTGGGCATCTATTTCCACACGGTATTTCTCGGCATCAGCCTTTGCGTTCACCTGAGCTTTTAGTTCGTTCTCCGTAATCTTGATGCGTTCCTGCGAGAGGATTTGCTCGCGCATGGTCTGTTCGATCTGCGCATCTACGGTTTTCGTGTTAATAGTCTTCTGCTGCTCCTGGCGCTGAATTTCGTAGGCGGCATCTGCATCGGCCTTCTTCGTGTCCGACAGCATTTTGAGTTCCGACTGCTTGATGCTCAGTTCATTGTTACGTTCAGAGATTTCCGTTTCCGTCTTTACGCGGATATCGTTGGCCTCTTTCTTTGCATTCTGCTCGGCTATGGCTATTTCCTTCTCGGCATTTGCCTTCGTGATTGCCGCGTTTTTCTTGATGGCATACGTGTTGTCGGCGCCGAGGTCGCGGATAAGGTTGTTGTCGTCCGTCACGTTCTGAATGTTGCAGCTGATGATTTCCAGCCCGAGCTTTTCCATGTCGGGCGATGCTTTCGACTGTATTTGGTCGGAAAAGGCATCACGGTTCGTATTGATTTCCTCGAGTGTAAGCGCGCCGATTACCTCGCGCATGTTACCTTCGAGCGAGTCCTGCACCTGTGCGGCGATGCCCGTAGTGTCCATGTTGAGGAAGTTCTTTGCAGCGAGGCGCGTGCCTTCGTCGGAGGGCTGCACGCGCACCTTGCACACGGCGTCTACGTTCACGTTGATAAAGTCGTGCGTAGGCACGGACTTATTCGTTTTCACGTCCACCGTGACCTGTCCGAGGTACACGCGGTCGAGGCGCTCGAAGACAGGGATTTTGAAGCCGCCGGTGCCGATCATCACGCGCGGCACGCGCTTGATACCCGAAAGGATGTAGGCGTAGCTGGGCGGTGCTTTCACGTACATCGTACCCAGCGCCACTAAGAGTACTACCGCAGCAGCGATAATAATCAAAATGAGAGTTGTCGTTGGCATAGTGTGTTGTTAGATTGATAAAGGTTATGAAATGGTTTTTAAAAAGATTTGCTTGTGCTTATACCTGCAAATTTATATAAAATCCCGCATTCTTTGCGCAGAAACGTCAAAATTCGCGTTTCTGCGGTTTTGTTTTTCAATTTTCTCGGAGATATTTTTCATTTCCCGGCAGATATTTTTTGCGAAGCCCGAGCTATTTTTTTCTTTCCTATCAGAAAGTTTTTGTTACAAAGTTTCTAACACGTATTACAAACTTTGTAACATGTATTACAAAGTTTCTAACAAGCGTTACAAAGTTTGTAACAAACTTTTTCTTATATGATAGTAAAAAACATCTTGCTGAAAATAAAAATTATCCCCGAGATCGTAGAAAACATCTCGGGGATAATTTCTCTGCGGCCGTTTGCCGCCCGTTCAGATTGCCGCATAAAAAGCCTCGCGCGGAATGCGTTGCGATTGCATTCCGCGCGAGGCGTATGGG
>SAMEA3663175__coassemble_276_pt1 | contig 14443 bp, 14 predicted proteins | sample SAMEA3663175__metabat2_low_PE_026 | metagenome-assembled genome bin SAMEA3663175 (sample SAMEA3663175) | pig gut metagenome | biome: pig gut; feature: pig-associated habitat; material: faeces | place: Denmark | collected 2012 | reverse complement strand
GATTTTCGGCTGCGCTCGGCATAGCTCGAACAAGTTCGGCTCTGCACTCGCTTGCACGAAAATCTCCTTGTTTACTCGTCTACTTATTTACTAAAATCGTTATTTTTTGTGTAAAATGCGGATAATGCCTCCGCACCCTTATTGGACGGCGGCGAGAATGTCGGCAAGTCCGTTGGCGGCCTGTTGCAGCGGCTTCGACACCATGCCTTTCATAAAGAAATTCACCTCTGCGCCAATCGTGACGCGCAGCTTTGCCTCACCCTCGCCATGCGGCAGGAACTGTATCCACACATTGACGGGAATGGGCGTACCCTCGCCGGCAAACTTGATGCACTTGGGTTCGTCGCGCTCGATGATGCGCAGCGTGATTTTCCCAAGTGGCGAGCCGATGGAGAGCGTATCGCGGTCGAAGGTCATGGTTTGCAACTGCTCTTTTGCCTGCGCTATCTGCTCGGGCGTGAGTTGCGCCGCCATTTTCTCCTGCACGGCAGGGTCTTCGAGTTTCTCGCGCAAAGTTTCAAGGTTACGCAGGTCGGAATAGCGCGCATAAAGCGCATCAACGGATTGGCTTACGTATTTAACGTCGCTTTCAAATTTTGTCATGGGTTAATTGCGTTTTGTTTTCAATGAAATATATCCGTAGCGGGTCACTACGAGGAAGCAAATAAGCGGCAGAGCAAACGATACGTTTACTGCCGGGTGGTTGAGGATTGTGCCGAGGTCAATCACAGCGCCTTGCAGCGGCGGCATGAGTGCGCCGCCCACGATGGCCATTACCAAAAAGGCTGCACCGAGGGCCGTGTCTTGGGCATCAACATCTTCGAGGGCTATGCCGTAAATGGTGGGGAACATGAGCGACATGAATGCGCTGATGGCCACGAGGCAATACAGACCGGCGATGCCGTCGATGAGAATAGTGCCGAGCGTGCACAGCGATGCGCCGATGCCAAATATCATGAGCAGGCGGCGCGGATTGACGCGGCGCATCAGTCCCGTGGCCACGAAGCGGCCGCAGAGGGCAAGGCTCATAGCAAAGATGTTGTAGTTTTGCGCCGTGGCCTTGTTGATGCCGAGGCGGTCGGCATATTGGATAATAAACGTCCACACCATGATTTGTGCCGCCACATAAAACATCTGCGCCAGCACGCCCTCGCAGTAGTGGCGGTTGTGCCAGAGGCGGCGCAGCGAATGAGAGGCGGGTGCAGACGCTCCTTGCTCACCCGTGCCGGCAATGGCGGGCATCTTTTTGAACGCAACGATGAGGAAGACTATCAGCACCACGATGCCGAGTGCCACGTACGGGTCGCGGATTACGGCGAGGTCGTGCAGGCGAATGCCGGCCTTTTCGCTTTCGGAGAGCGTGCCGAAGATAATTTCCCCTGCTTCGTTGCGGCGATCGGACCACAGCGCAGGCAGCACGATGAGCGAGGCGACAGCCATGCCCGACAGCGAGCCGACGGGATTGAATGCCTGCGCAAGATTGAGGCGGCGCGTGGAGGTTTCTTTGCTGCCGAGCGAAAGGATAAAGGGGTTGGCGGTCGTTTCGAGGAAAGCAAGGCCGAAGGTGAGGATATAGAGCGAGAAGCAGAAGAACGTGAAGTTCTGATACTCGGCGGCGGGGATAAAGAGGAACGCCCCCGTGGCGTAAAGTCCGAGCCCCAGCAGTATGCCGCTCTTGTAGTTGTAACGCCTGATGAAGAGTGCGGCGGGTATGGCCATGGTGGCGTAGCCGCCGTAGAAGGCAAACTGTATCATCGAGGCCTTTGCGACCGAGAGTTCCATGACTGTCTGGAACGCCGCCACCATGGGGTTGGTGATGTCGTTGGCAAAGCCCCAAAGGGCAAAGAGCGTGGTGACGATGACGAATGTGGCGAGGTACTTTTTCTCGACAAGTTTCTGTTTCATGAGCGATATATTTTATTTTGGCAGACAAGTTTACAAGCTGTTGAAAAACCAACGTTGTTTTTTATAGCCCACGAATTTCACGAATATACACGAATAATAACGTATAGATAATGGCGACCTTGTAGGTCGCACGAATTTTCACTAATTCAATATTTTCGGCTACGCTCGGCAAAGCTCGAACAAATTCGGCTCTGCGCTCGCTTGCGCGAAAATTTGCTTTGAGATTTTCGGCTGCGCTCGGCATAGCCCGAACAAGTTCGGCTCTGCGCTCGCTTGCGCGAAAATTCGTGAGATTAGTGCGACCGACCAGGTCGCTCTTCTACCCGTTGAAAGGAATTAGTGTAAATTCGTGAAATTCGTGGACTAAAAAACATCCGTGGGCCATAAAAACCAACGTTTGCGTATTTTGCGGGCGGAATAATTCATTGAAAGAAAATAATAGGCGGATATACCCATCTACTTGTTTATACCGTTATTCATATAAATAAAACATGCGTTCCATCAGTTGCCATTTCTCTGCCGACGAAAGGCCCTGCTTCACGAGTTGAAACTCTGCCATATAGTCTTCCCACTCGGCTTGGCGCGGCAGTGTGGCGAGGCGTGCCATTGCCGTGTCCCAATCGAAGTCGAGCGGCGTTTCCACAATCATAAAGAGGCGCGTGCCGAGGATGTAGAGTTCCATTTCGAGGATACCCACCTGGCGTATGCCGTCGAGGATTTCGCGCCAAGCGTGCTCGCGGCTGTGGCGGCGGCGGTACTCCTTGATGAGTTCGGGATTGTCGCGCAGTTCGAGCGTTTGGCAATAGCGTTTCACGGGCTGGCGATATTCTTTGACGCGATAGCCCGTCTGAGGTGTTTCGTGCATGATTTATAGTTTTTTATTTTGGTACAAACGTGCGCAGCTCCGCGCTATTGCGCACCACATCGCGCCACGGCCTTTGCCAGTGCCATGGTCTTCTCTTCAAGGCTTTCGCGCACGCCGCCCTGCCGTCCGTCGATGGTGGGCGTATGCCTATTTGGGGATATAGGATTTTTTATTTCATCCAGTTTGCCGGATCTTTACGCCAGGCGGCGAGCATAGGCACGTGGCTCTGCTCGATGTAGCCCGTTTGCAGCGCGGTTTCCACCACGGCCTCGTAGTTGGTGAGCGTGGTGAGCGTTACGCCCGCCGCGGCAAAGGCTTCTTCTGCCACGGGGAAGCCGTAAGTATAGGCAGCCACCATGCCGAGCACCTCGCAGCCGTGCTGGCGCAGGGCCTCAACGGCCTTGAGCGAACTGCCGCCCGTGGAGATGAGGTCTTCTACCACCACCACCTTCATGCCCGGCTGCAAATCGCCCTCGATGAGGTTGGCCATGCCGTGGTCTTTGGGTTTGGAGCGCACATAGGCAAACGGCAGCGCGAGTTCGTCCGCCACGAGTGCGCCTTGCGCGATTGCTCCCGTGGCCACGCCGGCAATGGCGTCGGCTTCGGGGTACAATTCTGCCACGATGCGGCTCAGTTGGAGTTTCACAAAGGTGCGCAGAGCGGGGAATGCGAGCGTCTTGCGGTTGTCGCAGTAGAAGGGCGATTTCCAACCGCTTGCCCACGTGAAGGGCTGTTCGGGCTGCAACTTAATGGCTTTGACTTTCAGGAGTTTCTCAGCAAAGATTTTTTCAACGGTACTCATATTTCAAAAGGTATTTATTTAAGATAAAAACAAGTTTCTTACGTCACACTGCTACAAATGTACGTATTTCTGCGCAGCAAGGCAACTTTTGCGGCAAATTATCTGCGCACTCCGGCGCTTGCGCAGGGAGTCGTTGCAGTAATGGCAGGGCGGGTCCCCCAAAAAAGGGATAAAGGGGACTAAAAACACACAAATTATTCTAAGATTGTGGCACGCCTCGCCCAAAGTGCGTAGATTTGCCATACAGATTAACCACAAAACATTTAGAGCCATGACACAGAACAACGAAATCTACAAGTGCGCCATCTGCGGCAATGTGGTGGAAGTGGTGCACGCCGCCGGCGGCACGCTGGTGTGCTGCGGCAAACCGATGACCCTCCTCACGGAGAACACAACCGATGCTTCGCACGAGAAGCACGTGCCCTTCTTGGTCAGCACCCCCGAAGGCGTGCTGGTGCGCGTGGGCAGCGCAGAGCACCCCATGCTGCCCGAACATTTCATTGAATGGATTGAACTTGAAACGGAAGAGGGCACCATGCGCCACCATTTGCAGCCCGGCGACAAGCCCGAGGCTTTCTTCTGCACCAAGGCGAAGGTGAAGGCCGCCCGCGCCTATTGCAACCTGCACGGACTTTGGAAGGCCTGAACCGCCCGCCTGTAGCCCGCGCTCCGCTAAGCATTGAACAACAGCCCCGCCGCATCGTTTTCACGGTGCGGCGGGCTTTTTTAGCGGGCATTGGAAGGGGAAAAACAAAGTTTTAAGTAAGAAAATAGGGAAATACGCAAAAAAAGCCTACTTTTGCAAAGATATAGCGAGCAATGTGCTCGCTGTTACGCTGATTTCTAACATTTAAATAGTCTACTATGAAAGGAATTGTCCTCGCCGGCGGCAGCGGCACGCGCCTTTACCCCATTACCAAAGGCATCAGCAAGCAGCTTATTCCTATTTTCGACAAACCGATGGTATATTACCCCATTTCGGTTCTGATGCTTGCCGGCATCCGCGAAATCCTCATTATCTCCACGCCGCAAGACCTCCCGGGCTTCCGCCGCCTGCTGGGCGATGGCAGCGACTACGGCGTTCACTTCGAATATGCCGAGCAACCCTCGCCCGACGGACTGGCGCAGGCCTTTATCATCGGCGAAAAGTTTATCGGCGATGACAGCGTTTGCCTCGTGCTGGGCGACAACATCTTCCACGGCAGCAACTTCCGCCACATTCTGCGTGCAGCGGTGAAGACGGCGGAGGAAGACGCCAAGGCCACCGTGTTCGGCTATCGCGTGAACGACCCCGAGCGCTACGGCGTGGTGGAGTTCGACGCAGAAGGGCGCTGCATGAGCATCGAGGAAAAGCCGGCGCAGCCGAAGAGCAACTACGCCGTTGTGGGCCTGTACTTCTATCCCAACAAGGTGGTGCAGGTGGCCAAGAACATCAAGCCCTCGGCACGCGGAGAACTGGAAATCACCACGGTGAACCAACAGTTCCTTGCCGACAACGAGTTGATGGTGCAGACGCTCGGCATCGGGTTCGCATGGCTCGACACGGGCACACACGACAGCCTGAGCGAAGCTTCTACCTTTATCGAAGTCATCGAAAAGCGCACGGGGCTGAAAGTGGGCTGCCTCGAAGGCATCGCCCTGCAACAAGGCTGGATTACGCCCGAGCAGGTGCGCCAAACGGCACAGCCGATGGCCAAGAACCAGTACGGGCAATATCTCCTCAAACTCGCAGAAGGCAAATAGGAACGGACATATCATTAGTCCCAAAACAGAAAAAAAATGCAACGGCACTTCGGCACGCTCCTCCTGCTCTTTTGCCTTTGCGCCGCGCTGCGGGCCACCGATGGCGGCAACGCAAAGGGGTCGCGCGGCACGACGCCGGGCGACGATGGACTGACAGGCACGGGGTGGACGGGGTATCTGAAAATCACGGAGCCTTTGACGGCCGACGAACTGGCAGCCAAAGACCTCGGCGGCGTGACGTGCCTCGACCTTTCGGGCATCAGCCTGCCAGAAGGCGCAACAGCCTTTCGCCATACACCCGTGGAACCTAACCTGCTCATCTATGTGCGCAGCGAAGATGCCAGCCGCGTGCCGGAGGCGTGGCGCTTTGCCGTGGCACGCGCCGAGAACGGCGAGGCGCGGTTGTTGCGCTCCTTTGAACTCACCGACGGTGCTCCGCTCTTTATCCCCTTCCCCTTTGCCGTGAGCACGGGGCAGTTGCGCTATACGCGCCGCCTGATTGCCGATGGCAACTGGCAAACGCTCTGCCTGCCTTTCGATGCCGATGCAGTAGAGGGGCAAGGACAGTTTGAAGCGGGAAAGGCCTTGGGCATGGACGGCGAGGCACTGGCTTTCGGCGAGACTGAAACGATTGCTGGCGGCGCAGCGCATATCCTGCGCACCGTTGGCACGGCTGCGACGGACGGACGGCTCACGGTGACGTTCAGTAGCAAGGCGTGCACCGTTGCACCCACGCTCGGCTATCTCTACCAAGGCATTTGGGGCACGAACTATCGGCAAATGTCCGTATCAGACGCGGGCGAAAGCATTTATCTGCTGACTGCCGACGGCAGCACCTTTGCCCACGCGGCGGCAAGCAGCACGCTTGCACCATTTCGCTGCTATCTCTCACTGTTCGAGCCTGTAGGCCCGCAACTCGTCATTCGCTTTGAGCGCAACACGGCGGCAGCATTGCCGCATGCCATCGTTCAGCCCAAAGGAAATGAAAAGGCAGAGCCTATCTACGACCTTGCCGGACGGCGGCACACAGGCACGGCGCGGCGCGGCGAGATTTTAATAATGAAGAATATGAAATTAGTAAACAAGTAAACGAGTAGACGAGTAAACGAGACAAGTTACTCATCTAAAATATAATGTGCAAGACATCTCTGTCTCGTTTACTCGTCTACTTGTTTACTCGTCTACTCAAATCATAATAATATGGTAATAGCAGTAGACTTTGACGGAACGATTGTTGAGCATAAATATCCCGCTATCGGCAAGGAGCGGCCCTTCGCCGTCGCCACGCTGAAGCAGCTCATGGAGGACGGGCACAAACTCGTGCTTTGGAGCGTGCGAACGGGCGAGTTGCTCGACCAGGCAGTGGCGTGGTGCGAGGAGCGCGGCGTGCGCTTCTATGCCGTGAACGGCAATTTAGACGAAGATGCCAACTGCATGAATAGCGACAACTTCTGCCGCAAACTCAAGGTGCAGATGTTTATCGACGACCGCAACGTGGGCGGCCTGCCCGACTGGGGCAGCATCTACCAAATCATCACGCGTCGCATCAGTTACGAACAGCTCCTGCGCGAGGAAATGAACATGCCAGTTGAAAAGCCGAAGCGCAAAGGCTGGTGGCCGTTCTAAGTAGGGGCGTATTGCATACGCCCGCCCAAAGCGTATCGCCCACGCCATACAATATTATATATAGCCTTTCCAAAATGAAGATATTTGCAGCAAACCGAATGAAGGAACTCGATGCCTCCACCATTCGCGAACAAAACATCACGTCGCTCCAGCTCATGGAACGCGCCGCCGAGCGCGCGGCGGAAACCATTGCGATGGAATGGCCCGCAAAGGGTACGCCTGTCGTGGTGTTTGCCGGGCCGGGCAACAACGGCGGCGACGGACTAGCCATTGCGCGCCTGCTCGCAGGGCGCGGATATGCGGTGAAGGCATACCTCTTCAATACGGGCGACCACCTGAGCAACGATTGCGCCGAAAACAAAAAGCGCATCTTGGAAACGGAGGGCGTGGAATTTACCGAGGTAACCTCGCAGTTTGAAGCCCCCGCGCTCACGGAAGACATGCTCGTGGTGGACGCGCTCTTCGGCACAGGGCTCGACCGTCCCGCAACGGGCGGATTTGCCACCCTTATCAAGTTTATCAACGCCGCGCCGGCGCAGGTGGTGGCGATAGATATGCCCTCGGGACTGATGTCGGAGGACAACGCTCAAAACATTCCGAGCAACATCATTCGGGCGCACCTCACGCTCACCTTCCAGCACCTCAAGCCGGCAATGCTTATTGCCGAAAACAACGCCTATTGCGGGCGCATCAAGGTGCTCGACATCGGGCTTTCCGCCCAAAAGGCCGCCTCGCTCGACACGCCCTACTTCTTCACCGAAGCGGCCGACGTGCGGCAGATGCTGCTGGAGCGTCCCGCCTTTGGGCATAAAGGCACCTTCGGGCACGCCCTGCTTGTGTGCGGACGCTACGGCATGGCGGGAGCAGCCATTCTCTCGGCAAAGGCGTGCCTGAAAAGCGGCGTGGGCAAGGTGACCATTCACACGCCGAAGCGCAACAACGACCTGCTGCAAATCTCCGTGCCCGAAGCCTTGCTCAGCCACGATGCCGACGACGCAATATTCACAACGCCCAACCTCTCCGACGCGTTCAGCGCCATTGCCCTCGGTCCCGCGCTCGGCACAGACAAGCGCACCGCGCTGGCTTTCATTCAGCAGACGGGGCACGCCGCCGTGCCGCTTGTCATCGACGCCGACGGCATCAACATTCTTGCCGACCACCGCAGCTGGATAAGGCAAATTCCGAAGGGCACGGTGTTTACGCCGCACCTCGGCGAGATGAGCCGCCTCGGACTGCACAGCACTGACCACTTCGCCGCGCTCGAAGAGGCTAAGGAGATGGCGGTGACGCACGGTTTTTTCATTATCCTCAAAAACCGCTACACGGCCGTATGCACGCCGCAGGGCAAGGTATATTTCAATCCCACGGGCAACAATGCGCTCGCCACGGCGGGCAGCGGCGACGTGCTTACGGGCATGCTCGCGGCGTTGCTGGCGGAGGGTTACGAAACGGCCGCCGCCTGCCGCCTGGCAGTGTTCCTGCACGGCCTCGCCGGCGACCTCGCCGCCACCGATTTGGGGCAGGAGAGCGTCACGGCTTCCGACCTCATCGACTATCTGCCCAAAGCCTTCCGCGCCTTGCACGGCGGCGAGACTCTGCCACAGTTCGGGCCGATTGAGTTTTAATATTAGTGAACAAGTAAACGAGTAAACAAGTAGACAAGTAAACGAGTAAACAAGTAGACAAGTATACGAGTAAACAAGACAAGTTACAAAATATAAAGATGAGCAAGACATTCCAGCCACGTCTGCTCGCTTGCTTGTGAACACGATTACAAAACATCTGTATATTACATGAAAAAAATCTTCGCACTATTTCTCGCCTCCGCGCTCTCGGGCAGTCTCGCCGCTCAGACCGAGGTGCGCAATTATACGCCGGGCATCACCGACAACGGCATCACTTATTTCTTGCCCAAAACCGCGCTGCGCTTCACGGTCACGGCGGTGCGCCGCCACTACACGCCGGGTGAATATTGCCTCTATGCCGAACGCTTCCTGCGCTTGAAAGACGCCGTACAGGCGGAACGCGACGAGTGGGAAATCAAAACCGTGGAAATGACGCCTTACGGCGTGGCAGACAAGAGCAAAGCCTACACCATCCGCCTCGTGCCCAAGACGAGCGCGCCCCTCGCGGCACTGGCCGACGACGGAAGGCTGCTGACGGTGAACAAGGACGCTCCGGAGGAAGAGCCACTGCCCATGGCGGCCGTAATTCCCGGCACGGACAACAACCTGAACGGCGCTAAGTATAAAACAGAAGAAATACTCTCGGCAGGCAATCTCACGAAAATGGCGGAACTCACGGCGGCCGAGATTTACGATATCCGCGAAAACCGCTCGCTGCTCACCAAAGGGCAGGCCGACTTTATGCCGAAGGACGGCGAGCAACTCAAACTGATGCTCAACAGCCTCGAAACGCAAGAAACCGCGCTCTTGCAACTCTTCGCCGGCACGATGCGCGAGGAGACGCACGTGGCGACGTTCGACTTTGTGCCTACCGGCGAGGCGGCCGACAGCATTCTGTTCCGCTTCTCGCGCCACTTAGGGTTTGTGGACGCGGACGACCTTGCCGGCAAACCCTATCGCGTCAGCGTGACCGACCTGAAAACGCTGCCCGCAGAGGTCATTGATCCGAAAGCAAAGGCAAAGAAGGAAGTCGACGACCTGCGCTACATGGTGCCCGGCCGCGCGGAGGTGAAACTCTGCGCCGACAATGCGGAATTGCTTTCGCAAACGCTGCCCCTTGCCCAGTTCGGGCGCGTGGAGCATCTCGGCGGCGACCTCTTCAATAAGAAATACACCACCCGCGTGACGCTTTCGCCCGTTACGGGCGGCATTGTGCGCGTCGAGGCTGAGGAGCCGAAATAAATTTTCGCCGTTTACAATCCCAAACATCTTATTTATGAAACGCCTCTCTCTTCTCCTGCTTTCATTCGCCATGCTTTTCGCCGCCGCGCAAGCAAGGAAACGCACGTTTCGCATGGCGGACTACGGCGTGACGCCCGGCACGGAAAACCAGTCAGAAACGTTGCAGAAAGCACTTGCCGACATCAAGGCGCAGGTGCAGCCCGGCGACTGCGTGACGCTCCGCTTCAAAAAAGGCACGTACAACTTTCACCCGCAAGGCGCAGCCGTGCGCACCTATTATATATCCAACCACGACCAATCTAATCCCAAGCACGTGGCGATTGACTTGGCGGAATGGGAAAACCTCACGCTCGACGGCGGCGGTGCCTCCTTCGTATGCCACGGCCGTATGCTGCCGCTCGCGCTGGTGCACTGCAAGAACACAGTGCTGCGCAACTTCTCCATCGACTTCGCCAAGCCCCACATCACGCAGGTGCAGGTAGTGGCCAACAGCCCCGAGGGCGGCATCACGTTCCGCCCCGCGCCGTGGGTAGACTGCGGCGTTGACGGCGGCAAGTTCTATGCCAAAGGCGAAGGCTGGCAATTCAACTACGGCACAGGCATTGCCTTCAATCCCGAGACGCACCACATGGTTTACCGCACCTCCGACCTCGGCATCGACCTCAACGGCGTGCAAGCGCAGGCCGACGGCACATATCTTGCGCCCAACTGGCGCGACGAGCGTCTGCCCGAGGGCACGGTGGTGGCCCTGCGCACTTACGCCCGTCCCGCGCCGGGCATCTTCCTCGACAGTTGCACGCAGACCGCGCTGCGCAATGTACAGGTGCACTATGCCGAGGGCATGGGGCTTTTGGCGCAGCTCTGCACCGACGTCACGCTCCAGAAATTCTCCGTCTGCCTCAAAGGCAAGTCCGACCCGCGCTATTTCACCACGCAGGCCGACGCCACGCACTTCTCGCAGTGCCGCGGGCGCATTTCGGTAGAAAAAGGCATGTTTGAGAGCATGATGGACGATGCCATCAACGTGCACGGCATTTATCTGAAAGTAAAAGAAATTATCGACCGTCGCACGTTGCGATGCAGCTACGAGCACAATCAGGCTTGGGGCTTCGCATGGGGGCAGCCGGGCGATACCGTTTCGTTTGTCCGCGCCGTGTGCATGGACGTAAAGGGCGATGAAAACGTGATTGAGAGCATCAAGCCTGCTGACCAGCCGACCAACCACGGCGCAAAGGAGTTCGTAATCCGTTTCAAGAACGACGTGCCGCGCGAGGTGTGCACCGACGAGACTTATGGCGTTGAAAATCTCTCCGCTACGCCCGAAGTCATCTTCCGCCGCTGCACCGTGCGCAACAACCGCGCCCGCGGCGCACTTTTCAGCTCGCCGCGCCGCACCATCTGCGAGCGCAACTTCTTCGACCACACCTCCGGCACCGCTGTACTGCTGTGCGGCGACTGCAACGGCTGGTTCGAGTCGGGCGCGGTGCGCGACTTGGTGATTCGCAAGAACCGCTTCCTCAACGCCCTCACCAACCAGTTCCAGTTCACCAACGCCGTGATTTCCATCTACCCCGAAATTCCGCGCATCAATATCCAAAAGGGCTACTTCCACGGCGGCAAGCGCGATGCCATCCTCATCGAGGACAACGTGTTTGAAACCTTCGACAAGCCGCTCATCTACGCACACTCCGTGGACGGCATCACGGTGCGCCGCAACACGGTGAAGCGCAACAACGACTTCCCCGCCTATCATCCCAACAATAAGGAAGAAAACTACATACGCTGCCGCGCCGTAGACTCACCGGGTTACGAGCAGGCCGCGCCGCAGCGCATAGATTTGCAATAATATCTTTTTTTGTCCAACATATTAATCAACTAAAAAAATGCTTAGCAAAAAACTTCACGATGCGGTAAACGCACAAATCAATGCCGAACTTTGGTCGGCTTACCTTTATCTCGCCATGTCAATGGACGCAGAAGCCAAGGGCTATAAGGGCGTTGCCAACTGGTACCACGTGCAGTTCCGCGAGGAGCAGGACCACGCACGCATTTTCATGAACTATCTCAACTCGCGCGATGCCAAGGTGGTGCTGCAGCCCATCGACGCCGTGCCCGAAACTTGGGAAAGCGTGGCAGATATGTTCAAGCAGACCCTCGAACACGAGAAGAAGGTGACGGCACTCATCAACAACCTCGCCGCCATTGCCAACGACGACCGCGACTTCGCCTCCATCAACCGCTTCACATGGTTCATCGACGAGCAGGTTGAAGAAGAAGAAAATGCCCGCGAACTCATCGCTGCCGCTGAGGCCGTAGAGGGCAACAAGTACGGCATGTATATGCTCGACAAAGAACTTGCCGCACGCACCTACACGCAAGCCTCGCCCCTCGCAACGGCCGAATAAGTGAGGCGCGGTTGTTACCGATAACGCAAAAAGAGGGTGTATCCAGATGCACCCTCTTTTTGCACATATGCCTAAACGATTAAATTCTTGAAACTAACAATGACAATACTGGCTTTTACCCTCATACTTCTTGCCGCTTCTTACTGCGCCGGCCTGCTCGGCTCGCTCACGGGCTTGGGCGGCGGCGTGGTGGTTATCCCCGTGCTGACACTGTGCTTCGGCGTGGACTTCCACTACGCCGTAGGCGCTGCGCTCGTGGCTTCCATTGCCACGTCCAGCGGTTCGGGCAGCGCATACGTCAAGGAGGGCGTTACCAATATCCGCCTCGGCATGTTCCTGGAAATAGCCACGACCATCGGGGCGGTATGCGGTGCGGCGGTTGCCATCTATCTCAACTCCAACACCATCGCCATTATCTACGGCGGCGTTCTTGTGCTCACTGCCGCCATGCAGCAACGACGCAAGTCGGACCACGACGGCGTGGTTGGTTCTGAAATGGCGCGCCGCCTCAAACTCTTCGGTTCATGGCCGCAGAAGGATGGCACGATGAAGCACTACCAGTTGCGCCACGTGGGCGGCGGTTTCAGCGTGATGTATGTGGCGGGCGTACTTTCTGGCATACTCGGCATCGGTTCCGGGGTGCTGAAAGTCATCGCCATGGACGGTATCATGAAAGTGCCCTTCAAGGTGAGTACCACCACCAGCAACTTCATGATGGGTGTCACGGCGTGCGCCTCGGCCGTAATCTACGTGCAGCGCGGCAACATTGTACCCGGCATGGCCTGCCCCGTGATGATTGGCGTGCTCTTCGGTGCGCTCACGGGCGCAAAACTGCTCAAGAGGCTCGACGTTAGACTCCTACGCCGCATCTTCTGCATCGTTATCCTCATGGTGGCTGCCAATATGATTTATCAAGGCGCAACCGGAAAATTCTAAATAATATAATCTATAAAGTAAACAAGTAAACGAGTAAACAAGTAAACAAGACAAGTTACCATATATAATATAATTAGCAAGACATTCATGTCTCGTCTACTCGTTTACTTGTCTACTCGTCAACTAAAATATAAACATTATGCCTCAATCCCCTTCTCCCCACGATATGCGCGGCCTCATAGGCAACACCCTGCGCATCGGCGTGAGCGCGGCCTGCCTCGTGGCCTTTATCGGCGGCGTGCTGTATCTCTTCCAGCACGGTGCAGAACAACTCCCCGATTATTCCACCTTCACCTATGGCAACGCGCCTGCCGAGTATACCACATGGCGCGGCATCTTCACCGGCCTTTTCGGTTTCACCGCTATCGGCTGGATACAGACGGGCGTGCTCATTTTGCTCCTAACGCCCGTGCTGCGCGTGCTGCTTTCCCTCTTCGACTTCCTGCGCGAGCGCGATTGGCTGTATGCTTTCATCACGGCCGTAGTGCTTGCCGTCATTATCAGCAACTCTTTGGAAGGAACTATCAGCATCTAAACCGCTTGATAAACACAACGAAAAAGGGCCGCCTGGAAATTCCAAGCGGCCCTCATTATTGTAATCTGTGATGATTATTTCTTTGTGCTAAGCACGGCGCAGCGGTTGTTTGCAGGCGTTACATACGGCTGTACCGTATCTCCCTTGTACGAAACATGGATACGTGCCTTGTTGATACCGTATTTCTCGTTGAGCAACTTGGCAACAGCCTCGGCGCGTTTTTGCGATACCTCCATGTTGAGTTCGGGATTGCCCGTCGTCACGTCGGCATAGCCCGTAATATAGATGTACGTGCCGGGATTTTCTTTCATCCACTGTGCCAGTTCTTTCAACTTTGCTTCTTCCTCTGCGGTGAGTTCGGAAATGGCATTGCCGAAGAACACGGTTTCCACATATTTCTTGCCATGAACAGCGGGCTTGCTTTCTGCAGGTTTCTTGGCCACAGGTTTCTTGGCAGGTTTGGGGTCTGCTTTCGGCGCGGGCTGCATGGGCTGCACGGGGGCAGGAGGTGTCACCATCTTAGCAGCCTTAGAGGACTTTTTGTTAATATTAAACACCAGTCCTGCAAGTGCCGTAAACTGCCAGTCGCCGAGATTGTTGGCGTAATTGTTGGCATGGTGGCCGTTGTAGTGACCCGCTGCTTCGATGTTTACGCCGAGCCATTCTTTAATGTCGTATTGGAAACGGAAACCCGTGTTGGCAGAGAACCCGATGTTGTGGCGCGAGCCATACCAGCGCATTTGCTTATCCGTTCCTTCG
>SAMEA3663175__coassemble_256_pt1 | contig 14955 bp, 8 predicted proteins | sample SAMEA3663175__metabat2_low_PE_026 | metagenome-assembled genome bin SAMEA3663175 (sample SAMEA3663175) | pig gut metagenome | biome: pig gut; feature: pig-associated habitat; material: faeces | place: Denmark | collected 2012 | reverse complement strand
ATATGAATATCAAGACATTGATGCGCATGTCATCCTACTTTTTGTCCACCCTGCCGAATTTTGACGGAAGTACCATCTGTGCGGCGAGCTATGTAAATACCCGGAGTTGAGGGATGGTCAACTCTGCTACCGTCTGTACGGTAGTATTCCGCTATGGGCGATAACTCTTTATTGTCTGCCATTCCATCAATGCCTGAACTTATTGGGTTAACCCCAACCTGGTATATTTTAACGCAGTTGTCGTTGGCCTGAGCCGAGGCGCGCGACTGACGCCGGGACTGCTGCTCTGCCTCAGTTTCGCTTGCGTATATATACACATAGGTATCTTCGGATACGTTGTAGTTAATTGAAATGTCACCCTTGAAGTCTTTTGTATAATACACAGGGTCATCATTTCCAATTTTTACCGATACTCGTTTTGAGCCGACAGTAAGACAGTTTATGGTAATATTGCCGGTGCCGGCAGCAACCTTAATCACAAGTCCGTTGAATCGGTTGGCAATATCGGATTCGCCGGGAGCCATTCCACCCACAGCTTCTACATATTCTTCATCCATAGCAGAGTTCAGCACAATGGAACCATCGGTCTCATCATAGCCATCTTCCTCTCCTATTGTAACATATACATCTCCGATGACCGTATCTCCAAGGTCAGTCTCGCTGTCAATGCCTGCATGGAAAGATGTTTCCGTATTTTCATCGGGTGCGGATATGCCCTCGATGGCGATAATCTGATTGGTTTTGCCATTATTTGAGCCGTTCCAGTTGGGGTTGGCCTTGTAGTGGGCGAGGCTTGCAGCGGGTACTTTGATTGTGGCCGGGCCAATGTAGTGCCAGTTCCATTCATACTCCTGCGGAGTGGCGGCGGTGGCTGTGATTGTTACGGGTGTGCCGGCGTTGTCGAAAGTAAAGCAGTCATAATTGAACGCGTTGATAGTGGAGGCAATGTAGAGGTTCTCCACGCCGTGACAAAAGCCGAAGGCATCATAGCCGACGCTCTCCACTCCCTCCGGCAAGGAGACGGTTTTGAGCGACACGCAATCACGGAACGCGCTGGCTCCAACGGTTCTGAGCCGTGCCGGCCAATGGAGGCCGCGCAGCGAGGAACAACCGTAGAACGCCCTGTCTGAGATGGTGGTGATGTTGTCGGAGAGACGCACGTATTCAAGGTTTACGCAGTCGGCAAAGACCTCGGGGTCGAGGATCTCGACGCTCTGAGGCAGTATTACCTCGGTTACGTTCGTGTTGCCGGTATAGAGGCCGGCAGGTACACGGCGCACCTTGTCGCCGAGGACTATGCGTTCGAGGTCGCGCGGGCTGACGCGGCCGTCGCATTGGGCGTTGATGGCGTTGAACGTCACGCTCCACAGGGCGTTGCAGCCGCTAAAAGCTTCACTGCAGATATGTTCCACTGTTTCGGGGATAGTTAAACGCGCAAGTCTTTGGCAATCACGAAATGCAAATTGTCCTATTACTCTGAGGGAAGGCATTTCTGGCATTGCCGTTAACTGAGCGCATGCAAATGATTCTTTGCCGAGGATTTCCACAGTTTCGGGGATATTAAAGACAGTGGCAGAGGTGAATGCAAACAATTGCGGTGCCAAAGATATGGTTCCGGCCTTGACGGTGTATTCCATACGATTCCTGTCAACAAGTTCGTAAGCTACTTTGCCAATATAGCGAATACTCTCTTCCGGTTCGATTTTTTCTACAAAGGAGCATCCGTAAAAAGAGTCCTCAGATACTTCCTGAAGAGATACCGGGAGATTGGCAATCTTGACATTTGCATAGCCGAAAGCACGATCTCCGAGATATTTTAATCCTTCACCTATGGTGATTTCTTCCAAGTTTGAGCAATATGCGAATGCAAGGTCGGGAATACTGTCGGTAGGAGACGGCATTTCAAGTTTTGCAATAGAGCTGTGCTGAAACGCTCCATAGCCAAGTTTCACCTTCTTGTTGAGCCTCACGATTCCCAGCTTGGTGCCTGCAAAAGCATTGGCGCCGATTTCTTCAAAGGTGGCAGGAAAATCATACAGCTGCATATTAGAGCAATAATAGAACGCCAAATTACCCACAGAGGTAAGCCCTTCCGGGAATTCAACTCTTTTCAGTTCACGACATTGCTCAAATATTCGCTCGCCGAGAGATGTTATGAAATTCGGCAATTTCACATATTGTAGAGTTGCGTGTTTGGCAAAAGCCGCTGCGAGATTGTTGCGATAACAGCTGTAAGTTGCAGAAGTGGGAGTGCTGCCTGTTCGCTCGTCACCGTTTTGTTCGCTCAGGTAGTAATGGTAGACATAGGTTGTTCCCATACCGCCCTCAGGGGCATCGACAATGGTGTGATATTCTGTGCCGTCGTAAGCGAAAGAAAGTTCCGAGATGTCGAGGTAGGTCAGGTTTCCGGTACGACCCTCGCCGGCGGTCAAATATTTAAGGTCGGAGCCGTTGATTTTGCCTTTAAGCGTTAGGCCTTCGATAATGTCGGCGTCAAGGTTGAGCAGTTGATCCTTGAGGTTACCGGGCTTGCTGATTGTGAGTTCAAAAGTGTTGATCGGAATTTCGGGAATTTCGTCTGTGGGGAATGTATATGTGCGAGGGGTGTCCTGATACATATATCCGTTGCCGAAAACCGTTGCCGTGGTCAACGTGGTGGTCTTATCGATATGAATCGAAGTGCCGTCGTAGCGGGGCGACGTGCGCTTTGGCGAGGTGCCGTCGAGTGTATAGACCAGGAAATTGTGCGAGCCGTCGTCGTAACACATTGACGAGCGACTCATTGTCAGCCTCACGTCGATGGGGGCGTAGTAATCGCCGCTTTCGTGGGAGAACTTCGTGAAGTCGGTGGTGATTAAGCCGCCTTGCTCGTTGCCGCCATAGTAGATTGACACGCCACTGAGAATTATGTCATAGCTTGCCGTAAGGGTCAGGCGCGATTCGGAGTCGACATCATACATAACGTAGGAACTACTCATAGCCGACATTCCGTCGTACTCGTAGGTGTTGAGTGTGCCGGAGCTGATTGAGAGGACGTGAGGCTTGAGGTTCTCCCAGTCGGGTTTGGTTTCGCCGGTGGGATCTTCCCATATTTCAGATGAGAATGAGAAGGCGGCGTTGCCGGTCAGTGCGGGAAGGGGCGGGGTGGTAACGGAGCCCCCCTTCTTGATGATGATGCACTGTGGGCCTGCATAAGCGTTTGTGAAAGTCCAGCCCGAGGGATTGTCTAATTGTTGTTGGTCGAGAACTTCGGTCGCCTCCATCGTTCCGTTGACGTTCTGGAACGTCTCGTTCAACAGGTACGACCTTTCGCTCGCTAAAAGCTGCACTACGCCAATGGTCATAGCAACTAAGGAGAGAATTACTTTTTTCATTGTTAATTTGATGTTTATGAGTTCTTGCTTTGATTATGGATTTGGGCGTCCCGGGCATTGCGCGCGCTTTCGCTGGAATGCTTTGAGCCATCGGCTGCTATATAATTTCCTGCATCATCACGGCGCATTACTGTATTTTACGGGCCGAGTGCGCCACTTTTAAGAGGAATTTTTAGGTTGTTGTGGATTTAAGATGTTAACAAAAAGATACAATGGGTGCCACAACAGCCGCTATGGCTAACGGATGTTGCGCCAAGTTATGCTTATCGTTTTACCCCGGATTTTTTCAGATATCCCCTACCGATTGCCTTTACAATCAAGTCAACTCCGTTAATGGCCCCGAGTTTGGCAAACAAAGATTTACGGTGGGCTTCAACTGTGTTTTCGCTAACAAACATTGCAGCGGCAATCTCGCGTGAGGTTTTGCCTTGCGCAATCTGATAAAGCACTTCGAGTTCGCGCGTAGACGGATGCAATGAATTGTCGCCTGCATCTTTAAGAGTTCTGTGAACAGCTTCGCAATAATAGTTGTTGCCGCTTAGAATTTCATCAATGGCAACCAATATTTCGTTGCCATCCCCCGATTTATAAATAATGGCATTGACTTCACGTGCAAGAAGTTTACGCAAAGTCCATATTTCATCGTGGACAGTGCTGACTATAATATGAGCGACAGGATTTCTGGCGCGTATCATTTCAATCAGCACAAAACCATCGAGGTCAGGCAATTCAAGGTCTATTATATAGAAATCATAAGATAGTCCGGCATCCATCACAGACACCAATTCCATAGCCGTACGATATTTGTCAACACAAGTAGCGCCATTATTGGCAAGAATTGTGTGGATGCCTTCTCGAATAAGTTCGTGGTCATCGACTACGGCTATCTTCATTTGTGATAAGACCGATTTTTCGGCTTCGTTTTTGTCAGCCATAATTAGATGTATTTTGCAGGTGATTTCAGAATGCAAAATTACACCGACTTATAATGTGCGTCAATTACGGGAATCCGTAGTTTTTTTGATTTACAGCTGTCTGTTTAGATTTTCACATTCGTTTTCAACAGACGTTTTCTCGCCATGGCAGAGTATTCAAGCAAGCTTAACTCTGCTCATTTGGCTTAACGAAAACATTCAGTTGCACGCTTGTGCCATTGTTTTCATTCAAACTAAAAGAGAGTTCTCCTTTTATTGAATTTGCTCTTCTTTTGATTGATTCAACACCGATTCCTTTTCCCTTGACATTTTTGTAAGTGCCATTGTCCGTCACGGTAACGGCCAAGTCTGTTCCATTGAGAGTCATTTGTACTTCGATTATATTTGCACCTGAGTGCTTGATGGCGTTACCGACAGTTTCCTGGATGATGCGATACACTTCAAGCGATACCCGGTCGGGAACATTATTCCAATCGGCATCGTTGATTGAAGATGTATAATTAATCGCAACTTTACCGGAATTGGCCTCAGCTTGCTTGTTGACATAAAAGCGCACAACCTCATCGATATTCGCATAGGCAAATTCGGGAGGCATCAGCTCATGTGATATACGACGCACTGCCTCCCGGCAGGCGCCTATCAGATTTAATGTACTTTCAATAGACTTGCCACTGCTGATATTCATCTCTATGGCCAGCAGATCGTTGCACACGCCGTCATGAAGTTCACGCGACATGCGCTGACGTTCATTCTCCAGACCATCAATATACTGACGGGTGAGTTGTTGACCGATGTCGGCGCGTAATTTGGCAAATTCAATTTCCTTTTGCAGTCTGTTCCGACGTTGGCGGTTGGCGTATAATATGAAAATAATTATGGCAATAAGCAGCAACCCCGCCACAGCAAACAACCACATCAAAGTATTGGAGCGTTTTGCTTCACTTTGCGCCAGAGCCAGTTCTGTCTCTTTGGTTTCATATTTCACGGTCAGGTCACGAAGGCTCTCTGCTTTTTCTTGCGCCCACAAGGAATCGCGAAGTTTGTTACCCTCAAGGAGTGAGGTGTAGGCAGATTTGTAGTCTCCGGTCTCTGCATATGCGAGATGGAGATTGTTGTAGCAGTCGAATTTTACAAACGGAAGATTATCAATTCCTTCCTGTCCGAGAATTACATTGAACCACTTAATGGCTCCCTCCGGATTGTTGTTTTTGAGACATATTGAACACTCAGCCTGATAATATACCAATTTGGCCATCATGGATTCAACTTCTGGTAACAGCGCTTCACACCTTTCTCTCCATTGCCCGGCGCCGGCTTTGTCACCAAGCCGGTCTGATATCAGCATGGTATAGGCGGCAGATCTGAAGGCCGCTTCTTTATTGCCGGAAGCAATGGCATCCTTATATGCGAGACTCTGATAATGAAGAGCCTTTCCCAAATCGCCACAGCCTGTTAGAACTGATCCGATAACACCATAAACCGTACTCCTTAACTCAGGGTCTTTGCTTTTTGAAACCCATTGGCCTGACATCTCGGCATGTTTGGCTGCCAGTTCCTTGTGCTGAGTATCCAGATTGAGGACTGCGAGATTAATATATAATGAGGCAATTTCTTCAATTGATTCCTGACTTGGATTCTTTCTGAATTTCCCCGATGTCACTATTGCAAGCGCTTTCTCATAACTATTCAATGCATCGTCAATCCGCCCCAAAGAACGTAGAAAAACGCCCAGGGCGGCATGTGTACCGACTATCTGCGTAGGGTCATTGCTTTCATTGGCGAGACGAAGAGCTCGTTCTCCCACTATCACTGCGGAATCCGTACGTCCGATACTATGTAGGCTGTCTGCCGCTTCCCGTAGCCATGTGATTTTATCATTCTTTGACGGAGCAGCAAAAGTTGTAACGGCAGTAAATATTATGAGTAGGTAACTTAAGATATGCTTCATATTTAATATAAAAAAGTGAGCCAGCTAAAACCATATCATGATTTTACGGGTAATAGTAAACGAATGTCGTGTCAGCTTGTTTTTTTGTTGCCTTTTTATTTCCTCAACATCACGATGCTGCCCGCCGCCAATCTTATGCAAAGATTGTGCAAGGCGAGCGCAATAAAGCTTGCTTATATTGCCGAGCCGCCGCCAATCTTATGCAAAGTTAGCGAGAAAGCATAAATCCACAGTTTCTCTATACGCATTTTTTATCCCCGAAAAACTATTCATCTATTCATTTCGAGGCATATCTAATTGGTTTTCAAAAAGAAAAGAATGAACGGTTTGGAGGCAAAACCCTTCACAAACCTTTCATCTTTGCATAAAAGTAGGGGCGTTCCGCAGAGCGCCCCTACTCCTTTTGGCGCAATGTGTTATGACTTCCCGTATTGAGCCCGCGCAGGGGCGGCAATCAGCGCGGCTTTCAAATTTGCTGGCTTCACTTTTTTCTTTCCTCGGAGCTATTTCTTCCTTTCTGCTTGATATTTTTTACTATCATATAAGAGATTTTTTATTACAAACTTTGTAACATGTGTTAGAAAGTTTGTAACACGTATTACAAACTTTGTAATATGCGTTACAAAGTTTGTAACAAAAACTTTCTGCGCAGATAGGAAAAAATTGCTTGCTTAAAATGAAAATTAGAAAGGGGAAAGTAAAAAATGGCTCGGCAGAAAACGGTGCGCCTCACGGCTGATAGTAGCCGCTGGGGGCATACAAAAATCCGCCCGCCCGAGAAGCTGTCTCTCGGACGGGCGGATTGCTATAAACAGGTATGTCTTAATTCTTAAACTCCAACGCATCGCCATGCGCCGTGACGCGGATAGGCCGGCGGCGGTCCACCGTGCCGCCGAGCAGGGCGCGGCTGAGGTCGTTGAGCAAGAGGCGCTGCAAGGCACGCTTCACGGGGCGCGCGCCAAACTCGGGGTCGAAACCGGCGGAGGCGATGAGGCCTACGGCACTCTCATCCACCGTGAGGCTTACCTCCTGTGACTGCAGGCGGCGCACTATGGCATCGATTTGCAGGCGCACAATCTGGCGGATTTCAGGCTCTGTGAGCGGGCTGAACATGATGATGTCATCGATACGGTTGAGGAACTCGGGGCGAATGGTCTTTTTCAAGAGTTCCATAACGCCTTCCTTGGCTTCTTCCAGGGCGCGTTCGCGCTCGGCGCCGCTTGCGGCGAGACCCTCAAGCTTGCTCTGAATGAACTGCGAGCCGAGATTGGAGGTCATGATGATGATGGTGTTCTTGAAGTTCACGGTGCGGCCCTTGTTGTCGGTGAGGCGGCCGTCGTCGAGCACTTGCAGGAGAATGTTGAACACGTCGGGGTGCGCCTTCTCTATCTCGTCGAACAGCACCACGCTGTAAGGCTTGCGGCGCACGGCTGCGGTGAGTTGGCCGCCCTCGTCGTAGCCCACGTAGCCCGGAGGCGCACCGACGAGGCGCGACACACTGAACTTTTCCTGATATTCCGACATGTCGATGCGCGTCATCATGTTCTCGTCGTTGAAGAGATAGTCGGCGAGGGCCTTTGCCAGTTCCGTCTTGCCCACGCCCGTGCTACCGAGGAAGATGAAGGAGCCGATGGGGCGCTTGGGGTCTTGCAGGCCGGCACGGCTGCGGCGCACGGCGTCGCTCACGGCGCGAATGGCCTCGTCCTGCCCCACGACGCGACGGTGCAACTCTTCTTCAAGGTGGAGGAGTTTCTCGCGCTCGCCTGCGAGCATCTTGCTCACGGGTATGCCCGTCCAGCGGCTCACCACGTCGGCAATGTCGTCGGGCGTGACTTCTTCCTTGACCATCGCCTCCGCGCCCTGCCGTTCCCGCAGTTGCTGCTGCACGCTGGCGATGTCGTCGCCGAGGGCTTTGAGTTGGCCGTAGCGTATTTCAGCCACGCGCCCATAGTCACCCTCGCGCTCTGCACGCTCCGCCTCAAACTTGAGGTGCTCCGCCTGTTCCTTGTCGGCCTGTATGCGGGCGAGCAGTTCTTTCTCGCCTTCCCACTTGGCACGATAGGCCTTCTCGCGCTCTTGCAAGTCGGAGATTTCGCGGTTGAGCCCTTCGAGTTTCTGCGTGTCGTTTTCGCGCTTTATGGCCTCGCGCTCGATTTCGAGCTGACGCAGGCGGCGCGTGATCTCGTCGAGTTCCTCGGGCTGCGAGTCGCGCTCCATGCGCAGCTTGGCGGCAGCCTCGTCCATGAGGTCGATGGCCTTGTCGGGCAGGAAACGCTCGTTGATGTAGCGATGCGAGAGGTTGACGGCGGCAATGATGGCATCGTCCTGAATACGCACGTGGTGGTGGTTCTCATATTTCTCTTTCAGGCCGCGGAGAATAGAGATGGCGTCCTCGGGCGTAGGCTCGTCCACCGTGACTGTTTGGAAGCGGCGCTCGAGTGCCTTGTCTTTCTCGAAATATTTCTGATATTCCTCCAAAGTGGTGGCCCCGATGCTGCGCAGTTCACCGCGTGCCAGCGCAGGCTTGAGAATGTTGGCGGCGTCCATGGCGCCCTCGCCCTTGCCCGCCCCGACGAGCGTGTGGATTTCATCGATAAAGAGAATGATGCCGCCCTCGGCCTGCGTCACTTCGTTGATGACGCTTTTGAGGCGTTCCTCAAATTCTCCCTTGTACTTCGCGCCAGCCACGAGCGCGCCCATGTCGAGCGAGTAGAGCTGCTTGTTTTTCAGGTTCTCTGGCACGTCGCCGCGCACGATGCGCTGCGCCAGTCCCTCTACGATGGCCGTTTTGCCCGTGCCCGGCTCGCCGATAAGAATGGGGTTGTTCTTGGTGCGGCGCGAGAGGATTTGCAGCACGCGGCGTATCTCTTCGTCGCGCCCGATGACGGGGTCGAGCTTGCCCTCGCGCGCCTCGCTCACGAGGTTGCGGGCATATTTTTCCAAAGCCTGGTAGGTGTCTTCCGACCCTTGCGAGGCTGCTTTCTGCCCGCCGCGCAGTTCCTTAATGGCCTGGCGCAGGGCTTGCTCTGAAAGGCCTGCATCTTTAAGAATCTGCGCCGTCGTGCTCTTGGTGAGCAGGAGGGCGAGCAGGAGGGCTTCGAGCGTCACGAACTGGTCGCCCATCTTCTGCGCCTCGGAGGCGGCGCGGCTGAGGGCATCGTTGGCCTCGCGGTCGAGATAGGGTTCGCCGCCGCTCACGCGCGGCAGGCTCTGCAACTGGCTCTCGAGGGCGCGGCGGAGCATCTGCTCCTGCACGCCCGTCTTGCCGAAGAGGAACTGCGTGACGTTCTCGCCAGCCGCCAGCACGCCCGAAAGCAGATGGGCGCAGCCGATGGCCTGATGGCCCAAGGCCTGTGCGCGGTCGATGGCGTGCTGCACGGCCTCTTGGGACTTGATGGTGAAGTTGTCGAATTTCATAAGTTGTTATTTTTTGATTTTATAGATGCAATAGATATTACGATTGTCTACCGAGAGAGATAGCACAAACAGTCTGCCAAAGCCTTTTCTGCTAACATTTCTTTGGGTTTGCCGCCGTTTTGACGCGGTTTTTGCCTATTATCTTATGACAAAAAGGCAGGCGAACGCTTCCCTATTTCTCTGTTTTGTCGAGTATATTCGATAAAATAGGGGCATTTTTATCGAGTATATTCGATAAAATCCCACAAAAAAACTTTCGGACGCGTTGTTTCGTCCGAAGGCTTTTTTGTGGGATTGCAGCTTTGCCGCCCTGCCTTAGAGGCTGGGCAGGGTGACTTGGAAGAGGGAACTATTGGTGTGTTCGCGCAAGATGATCTCTTTCATCTTTCTCACGATGTCGGGATATTGCGATGCCACGTTGTGGTCCTCGTGCAGGTCGGTGGAGAGATCGTAGAGCAGGCAGTTGCCGGCATTGACCACCATCTTCCAATTGCCCATGCGAAGTGCCATCATATTGGTTTCGTGGAACTCCCAGTAGAGGAACTCGTGCTCCTGCTGCCCTTCCTCGCCGAGGAGGGTGGGCTTGAAGGAGATGCCGTCGAAGCAGTCGGTGCTGACGTTCTTGTTGAGGAACTTGTCGGGGTAGCCGTCGATGCCGGCGAGGTCGCAGAAGGTGGGCAGAAGGTCGTAGAAGGCGAGTTGATGGTCGTTGACCGTGCCAGCCTGCACCTTGCCCGGCCAGCGCACGATGAAGGGAATGCGTATGCCGCCCTCATAGGTGCTGCGCTTCTTGCCTTGCAGGAGTCCGTCGCGGTTGAAGAAGTCGGGGTCTGCGCCGCCTTCCTCATGCGGGCCGTTGTCGGAGGTGAAGATTACGATGGTGTTCTCGTCGAGCCCGCGCTCTTTGAGCTTTGCCATAATCTGCCCCACCTGCGCGTCGAGGCGCGTGATCATCGCGGCAAATTCGGCGTGGCCGTAGTCGGTGGGGTTGTAGCGCGAGCCTTGGTTGCCGCCAAAGGTTTTCTCTTGGCAGAAATGCCCCTTGTAGGCGAGGAGGATGGAGTCTTCGGGCTGCACCAGTTCGGCGTGCGGCAGGGTGTAGGTGAAGATGCCGAGGAAAGGCGTGTCGGCGGTCTGCTTGTCGAGCCATGCCATTGCCTTCTGGTGGATGAGGTCGGAGGAATACTGCGCGCGGTTGCGGTAGCCGTCGCCATACATCGGGTAATTGATGTTTTGGTCGAGCGTCACGCGGCTCACGCCCTCGTCGCCGCGCGAGCGGCTGTACTCGTTGAGGAAGTTGGGGTAGTAGAGGTGGGCCTGGAACTGGCAGATGTAGCCGTAGAACTCATCGATGCCGCGTTTGTCGGGCGTGGAGGGCGAACCCTCGTAGCCGCCCGCCCACTTGCCGAACATGCCCGTGGTGTAGCCCTCTTGCTTGAAGATTTCGGGAATGATGATGTGGTTCACGTCGTAAGGCTCTTGCCCCACCACGGCGTAGTCGGCGTTGCTGCCGTACATCACGGTGCCGGAGTTGCCCCAATATTCCTTATTGCCGCGCACGTGGGTGTGGCCGGAGTGCTGCCCAGTCATGAACGTGGCGCGCGAGGGGGCTGAAACGGGGCTGCCGGCGTAAGCCTGCGTGAAGCGCATGCCTTCGGCGGCGAGGCAGTCGATGTTGGGCGTGGCGATGTATTGCTGGCCGTAGCAGGCGAGGTCGCCGTAGCCCATGTCGTCGCACATTATATATATAATATTGGGTCGCTGCCCCTGTGCGCCGGCTGCGAGGGCTGCCATGGCACCGAAGCCCATCAGATAAAATCTTTTATCGTTTTTCATAATTGTGGATATTGTTTGAGTTACGAGTAGACGAGTAAACAAGTAAACGAGTAGACGAGATAAAGATGTCGTGCTAATTATTATTACATAGTAACATGTCTTGTTTACTCGTCTACTTGTCTACTTATTTACTCGTTTAATCTTCCCCGTAAGGGCTGCCCAGCGCAGGCGCACCACGCCAAACAAGGCTTCGCCGAAGATGCCGCCGCTCATCTTGCTCGTACCCAACTGGCGGTTGACGAAGATAACGGGCACTTCCTTAATCTTAAAACCAAGTTTGTAAGCGGTGAATTTCATTTCAATCTGGAAAGCATAGCCTTTGAAGCGTATGGCATCAAGGTCGATGGCTTCGAGCACGCGGCGGCGGTAGCACTTGAAGCCTGCCGTAGTGTCGTGGATAGGCACGCCCGTCACGAGGCGCACGTACTTGGAGGCATAGTAGCTCATCAAGACGCGCCCCATAGGCCAGTTCACCACGTTTACGCCACTCACATAGCGCGACCCTATGGCCACGTCATAACCTTCCACGGCGCAAGCCTCGTAAAGGCGCGTGAGGTCTTTGGGGTCGTGGCTGAAATCGGCGTCCATCTCAAACACATAATCGTAGCCCTCGGCCAAAGCCCACTTGAACCCGGCGATATACGCCGTGCCCAATCCAAGTTTTCCCTTGCGCTCCACGAGGTGCAACCTTTCGGCAAACTCCGTGGCCTGCAAGTTTTTCACGATTTGCGCCGTGCCGTCGGGCGAGCCGTCGTCGATAATCAGAATGTCAAACCCGTGGGGCAACTCCATCACGGCGCGGATAATCGCCTCCACGTTTTCCTTCTCGTTATAGGTGGGGATAATGACAATGCTGTCGCTTCTGTTCATGGCTGTGCAAAAATATAATTATCTTACTACAAAAGTAGGAATTTCGTGCGAGATACTCCCAACGAAATTCCTACTTTCATACTATTTACTACTAAATCCGCCACAATTAAGGCATATTTGCTTCAAGCAAGTCGGCCGCAAGCTGCAAATCCTCTTCTTTCAATCCATGCGAAAGCAAGAAACTGCGGTCGGCACGGAACAGGGCTGCAGGCGGCGTGCCCGCTTCCGACAGTTGCAAGGCGCGGCGATAGAGGGGCAAAGCTTCGGGCAAGGAGCGCGTGAGCCAGGCAAGGTGCGCGGCGTTTTGGCAATCGGCGGCAGTGGGCTGACGCTCCAAAAGCCAACTGTAAAGCCGCTCGGCATCCTCATATTTTTCCATTAGCAGGCTGCTCCACGCCAAAGCGCGGCGGGTGCGGGGCTGCTCGGGCTTAAGATAATCTGCCTTAAAGAGCCGTTGCCGCGCCTCCTCGGGCATGGCGGCAAGGAGATAGCATTCGGCGGCACGCACAAGGGGCGTGGTGTCGGTCTCTTCCGTTAGCTGCGCCACACGGTCATAAAGTTCGGCCGCACCCACATAATCCGCCCTGCGGCTATGCAACTTCGCGAGCCGCGCCAGCACCCAAGAGTTATCGCCGCACAGCAGCAAAGCCTTATTGTAAACCTCCTCGGCATCGACCAGTTCACCTAATTGCTCGCGGCAATAACCCAATTTTTGCAAAGCCTCTGCATGGGCCTGGGGTTCGATGCCAGCGGTGTGGCAGAGGTAGTCGCTATAAAGGCGATAGGCATTGGCGAACGACTGCACGTGCATGGCAATGTCGGCGGCAGCGATGAGGGCAGCTGGGTGTCCGAGCGCGGGTGCCAGCCACTGGTTGTCTGTCATCAGGAGGTGCTGCTGCAAGGGCGAAACGCCGTCGCGGCGATATGGCGAAAGACTGAAGAAGCGGCGCAGGTCTTTCATGTAAACGCGCAATTCTTCCAAGAAACTGCGCGGCGGCGCATCGGCGGCGTTGAAACGCGCGGCAATGTCGTTTTCTTCAAGCATTTTCTTCAACTGCTCGCCCAAGGCCGCGCCTGCCGCTCCGCCCGTGAAGGAGGAAAAACTGTCGGCAATGAAGCAAAAGGCGAATTTGTCGGTCTCGCAAGCCATCGGCTGCGCCATGAAGGCTTGCACAAAACTGCTATTTGCGCTGCGCATGGGAAAGTCGGGGTGTTCCGCCGTGAACGGGCAGAACCAGTTGGCCACGACGTTGAAGAAAGGCATGCGCTGCATCAGTTGCTTGAATGTAGGGAGGAACACGTCTGCTCCCTGCTCGGCAAACTTCTGTATCTCCTGTATCTTGCGCCGCCAAGGAGCATCGGCCTCAACGTTCCATACCGCCGTGTCCTGACCTTCCGGGTCTAACTGCCGGGCTATTTCGTCAATATCTATATTATCGCCTGCCTTGGGCGTTCCCATATTCTTGGCCTGCCGCATCACTTCGGGCAGAATGTCCTCGCGCAGGCTTTTCTCTATATGCGGGGTGGCAAGGGTGAGCAATGCCTGCTGCTGTATCTCGCACACAGCCGCGGCACATTCCTCCCGGCTTAAAAGTTCTGTGAGCCGCGCCGCCGCGTCGGGATAGTCGGCTATGCGTTTGCTATGCTGCAAGACCGCCAGCGTCACGCCCACGATGCAACGGGCGCGGAGTGGTGCGGAGGGCGACGAGCAACCGTCGAGCAGGAGATGGAGCTTGCGCACGTCGAACATTGAGAGCAATGCAAGCGTAAGCGCACCGGCGGCCATGAGTTGCGCCGCCTCGCGCCCCGTCGGCGTTTCTTCCTTAAAGAGCGTTGGAGCTGTAAAGAAATTTTGAAGGGCATCTTGCTCGGCTGCCGTGAGGCGGGGCGATGTCCACAGGGCATCGAAACGGTCGCGGAGGGGCGCGGGCGCAGAGTAGAGCTGCGTCAAGTCGCCGCGCCCGGGCAGGGCTTGCAGCGTGCGACGGGTGCGGGCATACGCCGTGTCGGCATGGCGCACGCTGTCGGCGCGGGAAAGGTCATCGCAGAGTTCTGCGGCGGTTCTCAAAAAGGAATGGTAAAGATTGTGGCGGTCGGGGTCGGCCACGCCGAGCGACATATAATTGAGCAGGGCGGAGTAAGCGTTGCTGAGTTCGGAAACGGCACGCCCTGTTTCCCAATCGCCTAAAGCGTTGGCGGCTTCGGCCAATGATGCCAAAGCGGAACTGAGGCGCGACTGCGCGAGTGCTTTCTGCGCATCGCTTATCAAGTATGTTGAAGTTTTTGGGTCGGACACGATTTTAGTAAACGAGTAGACGAGTAAACGAGTAGACGAGTAGACGAGTATACGAGTAGACGGGTGACTACGCTCTATTTATGCGAAAGCGGACGGGGCAGGCGCATGGTATCGGCCATTTGCGGGTCAAGGCCGTAGTGGTTGATAAGAATGTCGGCGCAGCAATTCAGGCCGCGCTCATTGATAGAGTCCACCGCCATATTATAGCCTTTGATAATCATTTGCCATTTGCCATCGGGCAATGCCTTCTTGCCCTTTCGGCGCAGCAGGCGGCTGTGG
>SAMEA3663175__coassemble_253_pt1 | contig 15035 bp, 15 predicted proteins | sample SAMEA3663175__metabat2_low_PE_026 | metagenome-assembled genome bin SAMEA3663175 (sample SAMEA3663175) | pig gut metagenome | biome: pig gut; feature: pig-associated habitat; material: faeces | place: Denmark | collected 2012 | reverse complement strand
TTCGTCTGCGGTTCTATCACCTTTATCAAGAAGTTGATATTCAAAACCGCCATAGTAACCATGCTGACCTTGCGACCTTTGTAGTCACGTTCCTCAGCCATGCGATTCAGACGTCCACCGCCTTGACCACCATCACTATAGTAACTATACTTCTCCTGAGAGATTACATCTTCGAATTCCTCTGACTCTCCGCCAGCGTAACTTACTCTGAATTTTACTTGATACGTTGCCATAATTTTGTTGTTTATTGATTACTAACCTTTTGCAAAGATACAAATAAGACACCTGAAAACCAAGAAACTCACCCACTTTCTCACACGAAAAGCAAAAAAACACACCAGGGTGGAACAACGAAAATGAACAATACATCATATAGTATGGATTTCAAACAATACGTCATACATATTATCACAGACAATTACAATTATGGATGTGGTGTTTTGGTGGGGCATAGCTTCATAACTGCTGGTCATGTCATAGAGGAGTCCGTGAATCCTAGAATCAAGTTAGGCGATGACACAATCTTCCTCACGAACCCTATTGTATTCCATAATGACAATTATGCAGAGGGGTATGATATTGCTGTATATAATATTTCTGAAGCAAACAGTCCTCTCCAGTTAGCATCATCCCTCCCATTAAGTGGGGATAACCTAAATAGTTGTAGTTGGCGTGTTATTCCTGAAGGTAATGAGTATCTAGAGTGCAACGCTGTAGTAAAAGAGCTGCAAGAAGGTAATTATTTCTACTGTGATACTGACGTACTACTGAAACCAGGTAGTAGTGGAAGCCCCATATTTAAGGAGGGGAAAGTAATTGGAATTTTGGCAAGAGGACAAGAGGGAACTCCTTTATGTGCATTTCTGTCTGCCAAAGCTATACTTAATATAATATGAACGATATGGAACCTGCAAATAACAACCTCCCTGTAACGATCTATAAACCCTCAGAGTTGCTTGGCATCTTCACTTCCTTCCTTTCACAGACGGACGTGAACAGGAAAGTCATATACCTCCGTGGAATCTACCTGAAGAACCCGAAGCATGACCCACGTTGGAATTCGAGGTATGACACACTCCGTGATGAAGATACACAAACGGAAATCACGCTTCAAATACCGCAGAGATTATGTGATAACCTGAAAGATGGCAATCTCGTACAGGTCGGTGGTGTGCTTGGCCGGCGTGCGCAGAATAACTGTCATATTCAATTATTGCTTGTGGTCAGCAGGATTGATGTAGTCCAAGAACAAACCATTGATGAATCCGAAATCAAGAGGATGGAACTCAGGCAGAAGAAAGCATCAGTCGGCTTTAAGAACGTGGACTCTCTTCTAGAACAGCTCCTTTACACAGACCAGAGACCGCAGGTAGCATTGGTGTTCGCTCAGACCTCTATCACTATGAGCGACTTCGAGGCTGGTATAAACGCAGCTAAGTCCGCCATTGATTTCATAGAACGGCGTGTAAACTTCTCCAACTCACAGGAACTTGTCAGAACACTTAAAGGTATTGACGAGTTCGGTTTTGCCGTAGTCGCTATTGTCAGAGGTGGAGGTGGGGGATTGAGAAACTGGATGAGCTTGATGTTTTGGAATCCATCGTAAACCTCAAAACTCCCACCATAGCTGCAATAGGTCATGTCGAGGAAAAATTATTCATCAAACAGCTCGTCGATAAGTGCGCTCCTACTCCTAATGGGCTTGGGCAATACTTCTCTGAAATGGTCGAGTCCGTAAGTGAGAAGAAGACAAAGTCTCGTGCCGCCCTGACCGAACAGATAAAGAAGCAGTTCAAGGATCAACTGGAGGCAGGACAAAAACAGAACAAGGAATTACAGGAGAAATTGACAAGCCTCACAAAGGCACAAGAAGAAGCAGTTAAGAAGCATAATGAGCAGGTTCAGGCATTAACGAAGGTGCAAGCAGAAGCCACCAAAAAACATAACGAGCAGGTAGAGGTATTGGGCAAGCAAAACCAGGAACTACAGAAGAAGCTCTCTGAGATAACCAAGGCACATGAAGCTACGCAGAAACAGCAGTCGGAGGCTATGGTTAAACTTCAGGCGCAGATGAAGGAACAGAACGAAACCCACAGCAAACAGCAACAGGAGTTCAATGTGTCCCTAAAAAAGATGCAGGAAACGAATGGTGAACTGAACAAGAGTCTATCCAAGCTAACGGCACAGAATACACAAGCTGCCAAAGACTTGAATGATGCCAGGGAGAGGCAGAGACAACTGGAACGACAACTGCAAGAGAGTTCGGGTAGTGGAATATGGAAGATAGCAGCGATAATAGCCTTACTCGCCTTACTCGCCTCTCTGTTATTTAGATGAGACACAATAAATCGGAGCGTGAACGTTTTATAATATATAAGGTATGAGACAAGTAATTACCATCTATAGATATGACACAAATGACGATATTTATAATGTTCCTATTACTGACAACTCTACTTGTCAGAAGGAATAGTTCAACAAGAAAAGCGGACTACATAATACCCGATTGTATTGACATACAGTGCGAGATGACCTCCATCCCGTTCTCCGAACTCTCTAAGGCTGCACCTGGTGAACCCAGTGCGGCCATTCGCGAGCGCGTTGTTGCTGCACGCAAGATTCAGGAAGAGCGTTTCAAAGAGTTTAAGGGTATACATTGTAACGCGCAGATGACCGAAAAAATGCTCCAAGAGTACGTTGCTCCCGACGAAGAGTCACTCCGCGCCTTGCGCGATGCCATGGAACGCTTCTCGCTTTCCGCTCGTGCTTACAGCCGTATCCTCAAAGTTGCCCGTACTATTGCCGACTTGGATGCTTGTCCGCAAGTAAAATATCCCCACGTTGCCGAAGCTGTGAGCTATAGGAATCTTGACCGAGGTGATTGGGCGGAAAGGGGGATATAATATCTATTTTGTTGTTTTGTACAGGTCGATACTAATAATGTAATTGATAGGACACATAGAAAGCGCAAAAAAATGCTATGCACTGCACCGGTCAACATGTTTGATTAGGTGCAGTTTTTTTTGTTTCGGATGCTTACGCTGCGCTTTTACCTAAATTAGTGAATGCGTGTCCCGTTTTTGATCGCGCATTCTTTCTGATGCTGCCAGCGTGTTAGATGAAAAAAGTGCACCCGCAATAGGGCGCACCTTTATATTTTCTGTTTCTATGTAATATGGTTTTTAGAAAGCAAAACCAAGGCGAATCATGAATTGACTGTTGTATACCTTTGCATCTTCCCATGCAGGAACAAAGCCACGCTGATAAGTGAAGTCGAGATTGACATTTTTATACCAAACTCCAACGCCAAATTGTATGCCGGCATCAAGTCTCTGGTAGTCTACTAAATCACCATCCTTGTTGTAATATTTGAGATCACCGATAGAGCAGTCGTCTTCGTCTTTTTCGCCATCATATTCTTCAGAAACTTTGCATTTGCCTGCATAGTCATAACTAAGAAATACACCAAGATGCGGATCAATAGCAACATCGGTAGTGCCGATTTCAAATTTATAACCGATTTGGAAAGGAACAACTTTTACATTGTGAGCAAATATCTTTTCTGTGTATTCATAACCATGATCGCTTTTTGATATTTTGTATCCGCGGGAACCCAATCCATATTCCATGCCCCAATAGAGGTTGCTAGTGCCGATAGGCTTATGGAAACCAATCGTCAGGTCATAACCTGCTTTAGCTTTCATGTAATCATCCATTTCTGCATCTTTAAGGTCTGATCCAACCCATTTTGCGAGTCCAACGCCAAATCTCAAGTACCACTGCGTGTTTGAAGGGGTTTTCTCGCGTTCGATAGTTGCACTTTGCGAACGTACAATCTGTGCTTGCATGCCTGTCGTAAACATAAAGGCTGCAATAGCTAAAAGAAAAATCTTTTTCATTGTTTGAATTGTTTAATGTTTTATTAAAACTATGTTTGTTTTATCGTTTAAGAATAGGACCGCCAGCTATTCTATATGCATTTTTCAACTCCCTAACATCTTGAAGCAGTCCTTCGTAATACTTATTATCATTATGGGATTGCTCCATACGAATCCATTCGAAGTCTGCAGCCCCTGCATTGCGCCAGTTAATAAAATTAGCGAGATATCCAGTTACGCTAATTTTATAGCCTTCACGGTCGGCATCCTCTGTATCAATATTTACAAGACTTGCTACAAGACAGTCTGCTTTATATTTGTTGATGGTTTTATAAATCGCATATTTGCGTATATTCTCTGTATTGCCTTTGAATGAAATTTCTACGTCTTCTTTGGGCATTGTGAAACTCCAACGTAATGCATCATTTTCATTCAAATTCTCGGAATTCTTTCCAGCTTCTGGGTTGGGGAGAATGTGAAGATCACAGACCAAAGGATGGGCATAAGCGTTGTAAGAGGGTTCACACTTACGACCTTCGTTTTCGTGGAAACGGAAAACGTTTTGAGCTGTGGCAGACATGGCGCACAACGCAAACATAAAAAGTAGTATCTTTTTCATTTTACCATGATTTGGTTAATAAAGTTAATGATGACGCAAATTTGCAGACTTTTACAATTATCTTATAACAAAAAGTGTTTCCAACTTATTAACATGTAATATGATTGGAAACAGTTTCTTATAAGGAAGAGCTTAATTCAGCCTTGTTCGGCGCTTTGAGAACTTTCAAACTCGTCAGAGTACGGTTTGAAGAAGTTTGTGCCAAGAATGACAGAGATGCGCATCAGCAAGTCGGCGTCGAGGGACTTTTTCTCGAAAATTTTGTAAACGTTGACGCGGGTATATGCCAACTGCGCCGCAAACCATACCACCGTATAGCCACGCTCCTTTAAGGTCTGACGGATAAGGTTGCCAATATGTACCATAAATTGTACGTTGTGTTTGTTTTATGCAATTGCTTTGATATCTATTTACGCAATGATTGCCGTATTGACTTGCGCGGGGTCTACGGGCTGCTCGCTCTGTCGGGAATAGCGGCTGACGCTAAGCATCATGCCGAAATAGGCGCAGGTGATGAGGGTGGACGTGCCGCCTCTACTGATGAGCGGCAAAGGCTGGCCCGTGACGGGGAAGAGGCCGACGGCAACGAGCATGTTGAGGAAGGCTTGCGAAACAAGGAGCAACGCAAGCCCCATCACAAGAAAGGCTGGGAAGTTGCGCTCGCATCGCCCGGCAATGATGCTCGCTCGGAATAGCAATATTAAATAGAGCGCCATGACTATGAACGCGCCCCAAAGTCCCATTTCCTCGATGATGATGGCAAAGATAAAGTCGGAGTAGGCCTGGCTGAGGAAGTCGCGCTCCACGGAGTTGCCGGGCATTTTGCCGATGCCGTTGCTCGACACGATGGCTATGTTGGCGTGGGCTATTTGCCCGTCTTTGTCGATGTCGTAGTCTTTGGGTGCGGGCCTTTCGTCCGCGCCGTGGCGCACAATGCGGTTTTTCCAAGTGAGCATGCGTCCCATTCCGGGCAGTTTGTACAGCGGGCTGTCGTCGGGCGTAACTGCAACGACGGCAACCACCAGTCCCACAACCAAAGCCAGCGAGCCGAAGAGCTTGCCGAGCTGTTTGTACGGTACGCGGCCGATGAACATCATCAGCACCACAACGCCGAAGAGCAGCGCGGCGGTGGAGAAGTTTTCGGGCAAAATCAACCCGCAAACCAGGCCGGCAAGGATAAGGATTACCTTAAAGGCTTTCGGATCGGTGCCTTTTTCGGTTTGCTGCACAGACAGGATAAGCGCAACGGTGATGATGAGCGTGCCTTTGGCGATTTCGGAAGGCTGAAACTGCACAATGCCGAGGTCAATCCAGCGCGCGGCATCGTTGGTCTTGCCACCAAAAAGGGTGATGAACAATAAGAGCAGCGAAATTGGATAGAGCAGCAGCGGCAAGGGGCGGAAGTGGCGGCAGGGCACGGCGTGAATGGCGAGCGCCACCACAGTGCCTCCGGCAAGAAACGCGGCCTGCTTCAGCAGCGGTGCCCAAAACGTGCCCGACTTGTAGGCCAGCGTGCTGCCGGCGCTGAATACCTCTATCAGGGAAATAAGGCAGAGGAAGAAATAAATAATCCAAATGACGCGGTCGCCTTGGAATATCGATGTAAGTTTCTGCATAGCGGTGCAAAAGCTTGAATGGGTTTATAGTATATATATTGTATGGTCAGGCATCAACTATTTGCTTCATGCGGTGCGCCCATTCCTTGAACAGGTTGCCGCGTTCAGCCATACCGTTGAACAGGTCGAAGCTTGCGCAGCAGGGACTCAGCAGCACAGTGTCGCCAGGATGGGAAAGGGCGCAGCAGGCAAAGACGCAGCGGCTGATGCTGTCGGTGTCGCAGATGGGCAGTCCGCAGTCCTTGAACACAGCCTGCAGCTTGCTATTGTCTGCTCCGAGGAACACGAGTGCCTTGCATTTCTCTTTCACCAAATCCATAATGGCGGAGTAGTCGTTGCCCTTGTCCTTGCCGCCGAGAATCAGGATAACGGGTGCGGCAACGGCTTCGAGGGCCACGCGGCAGGCATCTACGTTGGTGGCTTTGGAGTCGTTGATGAAGAATGCGCCGCCCACGGTGCACACCTTTTCAAGGCGGTGGGGCACGCCGGGGAAGTCTGCCAAACCTTCGCGCACGATGCTTGCAGGCACACCCGCTGCGAGGCAAGCCATTGCCGCCGCCATTGCGTTGCGCAGATTGTGGCGGCCGATGAGCGAGATGTCAGCAACGGGCATTTCAAACTCCGCAGGGGCTGAAAGCCGCATAACGCCGTCCTGAATAAAACCTTTGCTGCCGTCCTCCGGCGCATCGCTGAACGGCAACGGCGTGCCGCCTATCGGGTGGCGATGCAGTTCTTCGGTCACGTGGTCGTCGTTTTGCCAATAAATAAAGCTGTCGCTCGGCCGCTGGTTGCGCGTGATGCGCATTTTTGAGTCCACGTAGTTTTGCATCTCAAAGTTGTAGCGGTCGAGGTGGTCGGGCGTGATGTTGAGCAGCACGGCGATGTCGGCGCGGAAGTCGAACATATCGTCCAACTGGAACGACGACAGTTCTATGACATAGCAGGCGTGCGGGTCTTCTGCCACTTGTAGGGCAAGGCTGCGGCCGATGTTGCCTGCAAGCCCCACATCGGTGCCTGCCTTCTTCATAATGTGGAAAATCCACGAAGTGGTGGTGGTCTTGCCGTTGCTGCCGGTGATGCAAATCATCTTCGCATCGGTATAGCGCGAGGCAAATTCTATTTCCGAAACAACGGGAATGCCCTTCTCGCGCACCGCCTTTACCATAGGTGCGTCTTCGGGAATGCCGGGACTTTTCACGATTTCATCGGCGTTGAGCACGAGGCTTTCGGTGTGCCCGCCGTCTTCAAAGGGAATATCGTGCTGCGTGAGGAGGGTGCGGTATTTTTCGCTAATCGTTCCTGCGTCCGACACAAAAACGTCATAGCCTTCTTTCTTTGCGAGTACGGCTGCGCCCACGCCGCTCTCGCCTGCTCCAAGTGCTACAAGTCGCATAATGAAAGTTTTTTATCTTATCTTCAATGTTATAATGGTCAATGCCGCCAGCAGGATTGTGGTAATCCAGAAGCGTATGGTGATTTTAGATTCGTGCCACGCCCCGTGCGGCCATTTGCCGAACATGTAGCGGCACTCGGGATCGAGCTGCGCGGGCAGCACGCGGAAGTTGTCGTGGATAGGCGTGCGCTTGAAGATGCGGCGCTTTTCGCCTTTCTTTTTCCAGAACTTGAAATATTCCACTTGCAGAATCACGCTCAGGCTCTCCACGAGGAAGATGCCGCAGAGAATGGGGATAAGCAACTCCTTGTGTATGATAATGGCCAGCACGGCGATGATGCCGCCGATGGTCAGCGAGCCCGTGTCGCCCATGAAGATTTGCGCGGGAAAGGCGTTGTACCATAGGAAGCCGATGAGCGCACCCACCATGGCGCAGATAAAGATGACTAATTCCTGCGAGCCGGGCACGTACATTATATTTAGGTAACCGGCAAACTCGATATGGCTCGACACGTAGGCAAGTATGCCGAGCGCGATGCAGATAATGGCCGAGTTGCCCGCCGCCATACCGTCCATGCCGTCGTTGAGGTTCGCGCCGTTCGACACGGCTGTGATGACAAAGATCGTGACGAATACGAAGAATATCCAGCCCGCTTTCGTCTTATGCTCGCCGAGGAAGGAGAACAATTCGGAGTAGTCCAAGTTGTTGTTTTTGACAAACGGAATGGTCGTTTTCGTTGATTTCACCGCTTCGCTCTTATGCACCACGGCGGTCACGCCGCTCTCGGTGCGCATCTCGATGTTCTCGCGAATGGTGGCATCGGGACTGAAATAGAGCGTCAGCCCCACGAAGAGGCCGAGCAGCACTTGCCCCACGATTTTGTAGCGGCCGGGCAGTCCGTCCTTGTTCTTCTTATAATTCTTGATGTAGTCGTCGAGGAAACCGAGCAGACCGAGCCACACGGTCGTCACGAGCATCAATATCATATAAATGTTGCGCAGTCGGCCCAGCAGGAGGCAGGGTACGAGGATTGCCACGATGATAATGATGCCGCCCATGGAGGGCACGTTTATTTTCTGCACGCCGAAGGGGTCGATGCTGGCATCGCGCTGCACCTCGCTGATGTTGTGCCGTTTCATCCATTTGATGAAATATTCGCCAAACCACGCGGAAATCACGAGTGCCAATATCAGCGCCAGCAGCGAGCGGAAAGAGATGTAACTCCAAAGCCCGGAGCCGGGCACGCCAAACTGTTCGAGAAAGCGAAAGAAATAGTAGAGCATAATCGTAGGGGCGTATCGCATACACCCGGTAGTAGATTAATATAATGTGTTACAAACCGAACGCCTTGCGGATTTCTTCGTGGTCATCAAAATGATGCTTCACGCCTTTTACGTCCTGATAAGGCTCGTGACCTTTGCCTGCCACGAGGATAATGTCGCCCTTCTCCGCCATCATGGCTGCGGCGCGAATAGCCTCGCGGCGGTCGGTGATGCAGAGCACTTTCGGGCGCAGCTCTTCGGGCACGCCTGCCATCATGTCGGCAATGATGGCCTCCGGTTCTTCAAAGCGGGGGTTGTCGCTGGTGATGACCACGCGGTCGGAACGCTCTGCCGCTTCGCGCGCCATAATGGGACGCTTGCCTTTGTCGCGGTTGCCGCCTGCGCCGCACACGGTGATGATGCGGCCGCCCCGGCGTATGTCGTTAATCGCCGTAAGCACATTCACGAGGGCGTCGGGCGTGTGGGCATAGTCCACGATTGCGCTGAACCCCTTTGGCGAGCGGATTGCCTCGAAGCGGCCGTTCACGGGGTGGAGCAGCGAGAGTTGGCGGAGCACCTCGTTCTTCTCTACGCCGAGCATCAGGGCTGCGCCGTAAACGCCCAAGAGGTTGGACACGTTGAAGCGGCCCACGAAATGCACGCTTACCTCTGTGCCGTCGATGTCGAGCAGCATGCCTTCGATGCTTTCTTCCAAGATGCGTCCTTTGTAGTCTGCCGCGCTGCGCGTGGAATAGGTGCGCACAGCGGCCGCCGTGTTCTGCACCATCACGCCGCCGTTCTTGTCGTCGGCGTTGGTAATGGCGAAAGCGTCGGCACCGAGATGGTCGAAGAATGCCTTTTTCGCATCGCGGTAGTTCTCAAAAGTCTTGTGGTAATCGAGGTGGTCGCGTGTGAGGTTTGTGAAGATGCCTCCGGCAAACTTCAAACCGCCGATGCGCTTCTGATGAATGGCGTGGGAGCTGCATTCCATAAAGGCATATTCGCAGCCAGCCTCGGCCATTTCTCCTAAAAGGCGATTGAGGGTGATGGGGTCGGGCGTAGTGTGCTCCGTAGGCACTTCGCGGCCATCGATATAGTTGCACACGGTGGAGCAAAGGCCGCACTTGTAGCCGAGGTTGCGGAAGAGGTGATAGAGTAGGGTGGCGATGGTGGTTTTGCCGTTCGTGCCCGTCACGCCCACGAGTTTCAGGCGGCTTGTCGGGTCGCCGTAGAAGGCGGTTGCCACGCGTCCCACGGCCTCCTCCGTATCGGCCACGCGCACAAAGGTCACGCCTTCGGGCGCGTCCTGCGGCAGCGGGTCGCTCTGCAACACGGCCGCCGCGCCGTTCTCTATGGCTTTAGGTATAAAGGCATGGCCGTCGGCTTGTGTGCCTTTCACGGCGACGAACAGATTGCCCGGCTGCACTTGGCGCGAGTCTATCTGCACGCCCGTAATGTCGCGTTCCAAATTGCCGCGCACCTCTGCGGCATTTGCTTTCGCAAGGATTTCAGATAATTTCATCGTTGAGATATTTTGATGTATAGAGACTATACGCAATGACCCAAATTAGTCAAGGATTTTTAGATAAAAACCAGTAAAAACATCTTGCATCGTTTGAAGCCCCTTGGGCTACGCCGCCGGTCTTAACGCCGAGCTTGTGATCCTAAACGGCTCACGCTCGTCCTTAATTCCTGCGGCTGCGGTCGGTTCCCGCCCGCTTCAAACGCCGCAAGGAAAAAACCTTGAAAAACCCGTGAGGCCTTGATGCAAACTAATAGCATCTATTGGTCCTCTCATTGAAAACGGGTTTTTACCTGTTTTCCCCTTGTTCTGTGCGGGGCGGGCGGGAACCGACCGCTGCCTTAGCGGATAAAGCACGAGACGAAAGTCGGAAGACTTTCAGGCTCGGGATTTATACGATAAGGCGAGCCGCAGGCCCACACAGAACGAGCGGTTTTTCATGGTTTTTATCCAAACCAGCCAAATAAGTAGGCCATATTTAGAGTACCTATAATATATTTGTCTTACTGCTGCTTTTTCGGCGCGGGCTTTTGAGGCGTTTCGGGCAGCGTGGCTGCAGCCTCGGGTTGCGTGCCCTCTCCTTTCGGTTCGGGCTTAGGCTCCGGTTTTTCCACTTGTGGCGCCGCCTCATCGTTGGCAAGGGTGAGGCTGACGCTTGCGCCGCGCTCAACAGCCGTGCCGGGGGCAATACTCTGCTTCTTCACGCGCCCCGAGCCGTTGGCCGTTACGCGCAATCCCATCTTCTCCAGGCGGAACACGGCATCGCGCAGCCCGTAGCCGCTAAGGTCGGGCATACGGCCGGCGGCCGCCGGAGCTTCTGCATTCAACGCCACCACGCCGCTGCCGCTCTCGCAACTGCCCCATGCGCTGCCGCTTTCCGGCAGGTTGCTGCTAACGCCTACTTTGAGGTCGTCGGCCAGAGCCTTGGCGCGGTGCAGGTCGCCCGCCGCCACTTTCGGCGTGAGCACGTGCACCGTGTCGCGCGCCTTGTCGTAAGTGTTGTTGCGCTGCTGCGCCATAACGGTTTCCGACACGCGGCGGAACACCGGACCGCACATGCCGCCGCCCGATGCCGGAGCGGTTTTGCGTATGCAGACGATGCAGGAATATTTAGGATTTTCCGAGGGGAAATAGCCCGCGAACGAGATGAGATACTCCGTTGAAAAGCCGCTTTTTGTCCAAATCTGCGCCGTGCCAGTCTTACCCGAAGAGTGGAATTGCTTGCTGCCGGCTTTCTTGCCCAAGCCGATGCTTACCACCTGCTCCAAGCAGATCTGCATCTTCTTCACTGCCTCGGGGCTGGCCATTTGCTCGCGGATAACTTTCACGGGAAATTCCTTCACCACCTCGCCGTTTTTGAGGATAGCCTTCACGAAGCGGGGCTGGAGCATCTTGCCGTTGTTGGCGATGCCGTTGTAGAAATTAAGCGTTGAAATGGGCGGAATTTGCGTTTCGTAGCCTATGCTCATCCACGGCAGCGCGGTCTTCGACCAGTTGCTGCCGTCGGGCAGCGGGCGGCGTATGCGCGGTTTGGCATAGCCGGGAATGGGCAGGTGGAGGTCTTCGGCGATGCCCGTGCGGTAAACGCCGTCCACGAACTTCTCGGGCTGGTTGTGGTAGAACTTATCTATGAGCACGCTCACACCGATGTTCGATGACTTCTGCAAAATCTGCGGCACGGTGAGCACTCCGTAGCCGCCCGAGCGGTGGTTGTGGTCTTTCATGTTACGGCCGTACATGGGTCGGATGCCGCAGCCGGTATCTACCCAGTCGTCCATATCTATATATCCGTCGTTCATGGCTACGAGAAACGACACGGGCTTGAACACGGAGCCCGGTTCCAGCAGGTTCTTCACGGCATCTACGTCCATCTCTTTATATACTCCGTCTCCAACGCGGCGCATACTGGTGATGGCTTTCACGTCGCCCGTCTGCACTTCCATAAGAATGCAGAGGCCCTGATTGGCATTGATTTCAACGAGTTTGTCGTTCAGCGCTTTCTCGCAGATGTCCTGAAAGTTCACGTCGATCGTGGTCTGAATGTCCAGCCCGTCCTCAGCCGGCTGGTCAACAATGGTGAGGTAGCGGCTCAGCACCTTTTGTCGGTGCGCTGAACCGGGCTTGCCGCGCAACACGGAGTCGAAAGCGAGTTCCAGCCCCGTGAGCACTTCGTCCTCGCCCTTGTAAGTGAAGAGCCCGACGGTGCGTCGCGCCAGTTCGCCGTAGGGATTTTTGCGCAGCTTGATTTCATCGCAGTGGAAACCGCCCGAATTGGCCGACATCTTGAAGAGGGGCAATGCCTTCACCTGCTTGTATTGCAGATAAGTGATGCGCTTGTGATAAATCGGCCAGTGATGGCTCTTTTTCTTGCGCCCCTTGAGCAGGTGGGCGCGGAGTTTGGCGGGGTCGATGTCGGGGAAGATGGCGTGCATGCCGTTGCAAATGCTGTCCATCTTGTCTTCGAGCAGCGAGTCGCGCACAAATTGTGCACGGGCTTTGCGCTTGGGATCTTTCTCCCAAGTCATGAAGTCCATGAATATCTTGTATTCCGGCAGCGACGTGGCAAGCACTTCCCCACCGGCAGCAAGAATATTGCCGCGCGTGGCGGGCACCTCTTGGTTCTCTTTCTTAAAGCGCGCGCTTACGGCCATCCAATATTCTTTGTCGCCAAAGATAAGATAGGCCGCACGGGCGATAATGGCCACCCCTGCCACGGTGAAAAGGAAGAAAATGACGATGTAGCGGGGCAAAATCTTTTTGGCAGGGAAATTCATTCTTCTTCTATTTTAAGGTTGTACAAAGGTTCTGTGGGCGTGTGCAAAGTTGAGTCTTCAAGGTTCTCTTCAACCTTGCTGCGGCGCGTCATTTCTTTCAACTGGCTGCTGCTGGTGAGGGCCTTGTAGCGGCGGTCGAGCAGCGTGTCGGCGAGGCGCGTGCTCTCGATCATTTCTTGCTGGCAGGCGTAGCGGTTGCTCACATAGACAATGATGTAGAACGCAATGAGCACAATGAGCCAAATCTGTCGCCTGAACCATTTTCCAGCCAGCAGATCACCGCCGAGAATGGTGCGCAGCGATATATTCACACGCTCCGAGCCTGTGTCGTCTTGGAGGGCGCGGATTGTAGCCTTGCGCTGCTCGCGGGCGGACAGGGCAGCATCTTCTTCCGGGTCGGCTTCTTCCTGCTCTTCCTGCTCCTCCGTTTCTTCGGCTGCCTCTTGCTCCTCTAAGTCGTCGCGCAAAGGTTCTTCCTGCGTCTCTTCGATTTCAAGTTCTATGTTCTCGTGTTTCTTGGCCATATTGTATTGCTGTTTTAATCTTAAATAATGCTTCTTTCATCTTCACACCCTACTTCTTTTCCGCAATGCGGAGTTTCGCGCTGCGGCTGCGGGGATTTTCCGCCTGCTCGGCTTCGGAGGGCACAATGACTTTGTTGTTCACCGCCGCGAAAGGGGAAAGGCGGTTGCCGAAGAAGTCCTGCTCCACTTTGCCGTCTATGTTGCCTGCCTTGATGAAATTCTTCACCATGCGGTCTTCAAGACTGTGGTAGGTCAGGACCACCAGCCTGCCACCGGGGCGCAGCACTTTCAGACTGCCTTCCAGCAGCTCGCGCAAGGCGTCCATCTCGTGGTTCACCTCGATGCGCAGGGCCTGGAATGCCTTTGCAAGGTCTTTCTTCTCGCGGTCACGGCCCATCAGCGGGCGCACGGCTTCGAGAAACTCCTGCACCGTTTTTATCGGTTTCATCGCGCGTGCCTTGCAAAGCGCATCAGCTAAGCGCCTTCCGTTTTTCAGTTCTCCGTATAATAGAAAGAGTCGCTCCAAGTCCTCGGGAGCGTAAGTGTTCACTATGTCGGCCGCCGTCGCGCCCCCGCGTCCGTTCATGCGCATGTCCAAGGGAGCTTCGTAGCGAAAGGAGAAACCTCGCGTTTCATCGTCGAAATGGTGGCTCGACACGCCGAGGTCGGCAATCAGTCCGTCCACACCGTCCACACCGTAATAGCGCATCCAGTTCGTGAGGTAGCGGAAATTGCTTTGCACAAAGGTGAAGCGCGCTTCACCCTCGGGCACATTCTGAGCGGCATCGGCGTCCTGGTCAAACCCATACAGATGCCCCTCGTCGCCTAATCTGCTGAGGATTTCGCGGCTATGCCCGCCGCCGCCGAAAGTCACGTCTACGTAAACGCCGTCGGGGCGTATGCAGAGCGCGTCCACGCTCTCTTTGAGCAAGACGGAAACATGATAGGTAGGCGCGGTAGTTGGCATAGTTTTTTATGTTGTTATTATATATACTTTCCTAAAAGAGTTCAAAGTTAGGGATAATCCGACACAATTAAAGAATGAAAACTCAATTTTTCTTATATGATAGTAAAAAATACTGATTTCATCGCAAAATCCAACTCCCGTTTCGTTCAAATTATCCCCGTTCCCGTCCCCATTTGCCCCTTGATGTTTTTCCCGCTCCTATAATACATTTTTTCCTTCCTCCTTAATATTTTTCACTGTCATATAAGAAAAAGTTTATTACAAAGTTTGTAACAAGCGTTACAAAGTTTCTAACACATGTTACAAAGTTTGTAATACGTGTTACAAAGTTTGTAACAAAAACTATCTTATAGAAAAGGAAAAAATGTCTGGCAGAAAGGGAAAAACATCTTGCTGCAAATAAAAAGTTGCTCCGAGCAGATAGCTGTCTTTTCCTGATTTTACTAGACACTTTTTTACTTTCTATACTGCTTTACTAT
>SAMEA3663175__coassemble_249_pt1 | contig 15292 bp, 9 predicted proteins | sample SAMEA3663175__metabat2_low_PE_026 | metagenome-assembled genome bin SAMEA3663175 (sample SAMEA3663175) | pig gut metagenome | biome: pig gut; feature: pig-associated habitat; material: faeces | place: Denmark | collected 2012 | reverse complement strand
AAGAGTTTGCCGCCCTCGCGCAGGCTTTGCTCGACAAGGACGCCCCAGGGCTTTACAACCAAGCCCTTATGGACTTCGGCGCCACGCAATGCACGCCGCAGAACCCGCGTTGCACCGACTGTCCCCTCGCGGACAGCTGCGCCGCGCTTGCAGAGGGCAGGGTGGGGGAACTGCCGCGCAAAGAAAAAGGCGCGAAGGTGACCGACCGCTACCTATATTATATTGTGTGCCGCACGGCAGAGCGCGTGTTCATGCGCCGCCGCCCGAAAGGCGATATATGGCAGGGGCTTTACGAGCCGCTGCTCATCGAAAGCGACGCGCCGCTATCGTTCTCTGCCTTGCAGCAACGCCTCGCTGAGTTGCTGCCGCCCGCCACGTCGTTGCGCCCCGTGGCTTCGGGCATCACGCACCGGCTTACGCATCGGCGGCTCGTGGCCGATTGCTACGAAGCCCGACTCCCCGAAAATACCGAGACGCAGATAGCAGGTTGCAGTCCGTACGGCCGGGATGCGCTGGAATCACTGCCCGTGCCGCGCCTCGTTGAAAAGATATTGCAAAAAGCATTAGAGAAACAGTAGAAATAAAAAAACTTTCCCATGTCAAGAAAGAGAAAGCCCCTTCCCATACTCACCGACATACTCATCACCGACGTCGCCGCCGAGGGCAAGGCCATTGCCAAGGTGGACAACCTCGTTATATTCGTGCCTTACGTCGTGCCGGGCGATGTGGTGGATCTTCAAATCAAGCGCAAGAAACACAGCTACGCAGAGGCTGAGGCCATTTCCATAAAAAAATACTCCGAACTCCGTGCCCAGCCCTTCTGCAAGCATTTCGGCGTGTGCGGCGGCTGCAAATGGCAATGCCTGCCCTACGAAGAGCAACTCCGCTTCAAGCAGAAGCAAGTTTGGGACAACCTCACGCGCATCGGCAAGATAGAGTTGCCCGAAATGATGCCCATACTCGGCAGCAAGCACGTTGCCCGCTATCGCAACAAACTCGAATTCGGTTTTTCCAACAAAAAGTGGCTCACCTCGGAGCAGGTGGCCTCTGGCGTGCAGTTCGATTGCATGGACGCCGTGGGCTTTCATATTCCCGGCGCATTCGATAAAATTCTCGACATCGAAGAATGTCATTTGATGGACGATATAAACAACCGCCTGCGCAACGGCATTAGAGCATACGCCCTTGCCCACGGGCTGACGTTTTTCGACCTCCGCCAGCAAACGGGCTTGCTGCGCAACATGATGCTCCGCACCTCAGCCACGGGCGAAATCATGCTCCTCATGCAGTTCTGCATGCGCGGCGCGGACGACGAGGCGCAGGCAAAGGCGCTCTTGGAGCATCTGCACGCTACATTCCCCGAAGTGACCTCGCTGCTCTATGTCAACAACACGAAGTGCAACGATACGATTGGCGACCTCGATGTCATCACCTTCGCCGGCACTCCTTTCATCTACGAAACCATGGAGGGGCTGCGCTTCAAGGTGGGCCCGAAGAGTTTTTACCAAACAAATACCGAGCAGGCCTACGAACTGTATAAGGTGGCGCGCAACTTTGCCGCCCTCACCGGCGACGAACTCGTCTACGACCTTTACACCGGCACGGGCACCATTGCCAATTTCGTGGCGCGCCAGGCAAGGCAAGTCGTTGGTATAGAATATGTGCCCGAAGCCATAGAAGACGCGAAGGTGAACGCCGCTCTCAACGGCTTGGACAACACCCTCTTCTACGCCGGCGATATGAAAGACATACTCACCACCGGCTTCATCGAGCGGCACGGCAAGCCCGACGTGATTATCACCGACCCGCCCCGCGCCGGAATGCACGCCGACGTGGTGAACGCCATTCTCTTCGCCGCCCCGCGCCGCATCGTCTACGTTTCGTGTAACCCCGCCACGCAGGCCCGCGACCTCGCCTTGCTCGATGCCGACTATCGCGTCACGAAGGTGCAGCCCGTCGACATGTTCCCGCAGACCCACCACGTGGAAAACGTGGTATGTTTGGAAAGAAGATGATTGCTTCCGCCTATCTCGCCAAGCAGATGCAGGCCTTCCTCGATGAGCGCAACGCAGAGGGGCTTTTGGCATATTTGCAGCGCCTCAGCAATGCGGCGCGGCGCAGTGCCGACGCGCTCTTAGGCGAGAGTCTGCTCGTAGAAATAGAGGAAGAGGCCTTTTGGCTGTTCTTCTCAGAAATGGTGCGGCGTGCGCCGAAAGCCTATCTCGGCACCTTTCTCAAAGCAGCCGGAGTGCGGTTGGCGAAAGGGCAACTGAATGTCGCCAATCCCCTGTTCCTGAAATTCGCCGCCGAAGATGCCACGCCCATCGACCGCACGAAATGCCTCGATGCCCTTCTGCCGCTCATCAAACAGCCAGAAGATGCCGAGCGCGTGCTCGATGCCTTCTTCTGTAAAGAACAGAAAACTGCGCCCGGGCGTGCCCTCGTCTTGCTGAAAGTGCCGACCGATGCCTGCAACTATCTTCTTTTCAAAACCATGAAGCAGACCGACGACCTCGTGCTGGTGCGCAAAGTCTGCCTGCGCCTCTTGCAGCGCGGCGGCGGCGCGTCGTTCAACCTCGCCGGTATCCTCGCCGGCTATTTCGGCATACAGTCGCTCCCTGCCGCCTTCTCCCTGAAAATAGAACCTTATCAATATTCGCACCTTGAAGAGTCGTATGGCAATTTCCTGAAATACCTGCGGCAATGATAACGCTATGCAACACCAAGTAGATTTCTTTTTGTCCGCCCCTGCCGCCATGCAGATGGGCAATGCCGGGCTGCAAGCCTTGGCCGCCAACGAGGCGATACACAATATATATATAATAGCCCCTGCGGCCGACGAAACACTCAGCAGCCTTTTGTCAGAAAAAATTGCGTTGCTCTCCTGCGATACGCTCACCGGCTCGCGTCTGCTGCGCACAGTAATCCCGAAGTGCGGCAGCCGTTACGCCATGTTTTTCCTCTCGCCTCAGCAATTCGTGCCCGGCTATCGCTGCATCGAACGCTTTGTTCAGGCGGCGGAAGATACGGGCGCGGCGATGGTATATTCCGACCGCTGCGACGGACAAGGCGCACACCCCGTCATAGATTATCAGGAAGGCAGCCTGCGCAACGATTTCGACTTCGGCAGCCTGTGGCTCGTGCGCACAGACCTTTTGAAAAAATATCCCGAAAGCGACCACCCGCGCCGCCTCCGCTTCGCCGCCCTCTATGCCTTGCGCCTCTTCCTGAGCAGGGAGGGGGAACTTTTCCATATCTCCGAGCCCCTCTATACGGAGCAGGAGACCGACCTCCGCGCCAGCGGTGAAAAGCAATTCGACTACGTAAATCCCGCGCAGCGAGAAGTGCAACTCGAAATGGAACGCGTATGCACGCACCACCTCAAAGCCGTCGGCGCGTGGCTGGCCCCCGATGAGTTCGACGACCTTCCGCACGACCGCGCCGACTATCCCGTAGAAGCGTCCGTCGTGATACCCGTCCGCAACCGCGCCCGTACCGTCCGCGACGCCGTGGAGAGCGCATTGGGGCAGGACGCACCCTTTGAGTTTAATGTCATTGTGGTGGACAATCATTCCACCGACGGCACAACGGATATTCTTAAAGAATTGAGCGAAAGCAATCCCCGAGTGGTGCATCTCGTGCCCGAGCGCACCGATTTGGGCATTGGCGGCTGCTGGGATTTGGCCGTGCGCTCCGCCGCCTGCGGACGCTACGCCGTGCAGCTCGACAGCGACGATCTTTACAGCGGCACGGACACGCTCGCCCGCATCGTCGAGGCCTTCCGCAAGCAAAAGGCGGCCATGGTGATTGGCAGCTACCGCATGGTCAACTTCAACCTCGAAACGTTGCCGCCGGGCTTGATCGACCATAAAGAATGGACGCCCGACAACGGGCGAAACAATGCCCTGCGCATCAACGGCTTGGGCGCACCGCGTGCCTTCCGCACCGACATTTTGCGCCGCCTCGGTTTCCCCAATACCAGTTACGGAGAAGACTATGCCCTCGGGCTGGCCGTATCGCGCCGCTGGCGCATCGGGCGCATCTACGACGAACTCTACCTCTGCCGCCGCTGGGAGGGCAATTCCGACGCCGCCCTTTCCGTGGCAACAAGCACAAGGAAGAGGAGGCCTATCTCGAGGTGAACCGCAACAATATCTATAAAGACAGCCTGCGCACCATCGAGCTGCGTGCCCGCCGCGCCCTCGTTTCGCTTTGGAACACCGAAGCCACGTCAGACGACGTGCATGCCTTTTTCGACCGTCAGATGCAGGCGTGGCCCGAAGTGGCGGAACGCTTCGACGATTTGCGTCAGAATATCCAGACGCGCCGTTTCGAGGCCGACGACTATACGCTCGCCGTGCAGTTTAACCCGCGCCGCATGAGTTCCACCGCCGCCAAAATCGATAAGCGGCATCTGAAGGAACGCCCTTGCTTTCTCTGCGACAACAACCGCCCGAAAGAACAAATCGCTTTCCCGCTCGAAGGGCGTTTCCAACTGCTCGTCAATCCTTTCCCCATACTCCCCGGACATCTCACCATACCCCTGCGCCGCCACACGCCGCAGAGGCTCGAGGACATGATTGACGGGCTCAACAAGATGGCTTGGGAAATTCCCGACTTCATGTTCTTCTACAACGGCGCGCGCTGCGGCGCGTCCGCTCCCGACCACGCGCATCTCCAGGCAGGCTTGCGCGGCGCGGTGCCCATCGAGAAAGATTGGAAGATGTACGAGAACCGCCTCGAGAAAATATATCCTACCGACGGCATGGAAACGGCAGAACTTGAAGACCTCGGATATACCGGCACGGGAGCGGGTCTCTATCTGCTGCATGGCTATGCCTGTCCTGCTTTTGTGCTGATGGGCGGTCAGCACGACGGCGGCCAGTTCCTGCTGCGCAAACTCTTCGCCGCACTGCCTGCCGTGGAAGGCAGCGACGAGCCCGACGTGAATATCCTTGCCTGGCGGCAGGCGGGCGGCCCGGGTGATGCCGACGCCGTGGTAATGGTGATATTCCCCCGCCGCAAGCACCGCCCCGACTGTTATTACGCCAGCGGTTCAAACAATATGCTCGTAAGTCCCGGTGCCCTGGACATGGGCGGCTTGCTCATCACGCCGCGCGAGGAAGACTTTAGGAAAATGACCCTCAAAACGGCAGTCAATATTCTTCGCGAGGTAACCCTCACCGAAAGCGAAACGATGCAGGCCGTGCGCCGCATACATCGCGCCGCCCATTCCGGCACATCGCGCCGCGCCGCCGCGCAAGAGACCGCCCCGCAATCGGCTTTCGACGAAGAACCCGAGGTGAGCGTGGGCATCATGTCGGCCGAGCGCGTGCGCTTCCGCCTCAGCGGCGCGTTCCACGCTAAGGGCGCGTTGCAGACCGGCGAGCAGGAAGCAGAATGTCGCGACGGAGCCATACTTTGGAACGGCAACATTTACAGCGAACTCTCTTTCATTCCCGATAGCCCCGATGCCACTTTCACGCTCGAGGGCGTGACCATCGGCAAGAACTTCCACTGGGAGCAGGAGCAGCGGCAAACCTTCGCCGGCCGCCTGCAGCTCATCGTGGACGAGGAGAAACTCGTCGTGGTGAACCACATACCCGCCGAGGAATACCTCACGAGCGTCATTTCCTCCGAGATGAAATCCACCTCTTCGCTCTCCCTGCTCAAGGCGCACGCCGTCATTTCGCGCAGCTGGCTGTTCAGTCAGATGCTGCGCCGCCGCGCCGCCGCCGGCAAGGGGGCATCGGGCGGTTTCTTCTCGTTCGTGCGCCGCGACGACCAGTACGTGCGCTGGTACGACCGCGAGGACCACACCCTCTTCGACGTCTGTGCCGACGACCATTGCCAGCGATATCAGGGACTGCCTGCCGCCGGCGCGGCCAGCGAGATGTGCCGCGAGGCGGTGCGTGCCACGCGCGGCGAGGTGCTGCTCTCCGAAGGCGAGGTGTGCGATGCCCGTTTCTCGAAATGTTGCGGTGGCGTGACCGAGCGTTACGACACCTGCTGGAACGATGAGGACATCTCCTATCTGCAGCCCGTGCGCTGCGATGGCAAGGGAAATGTCCCCGACCTCACCGACGAGGCAGAAGCGGAGCGTTGGATTATGTCAGCCCCCGAGGCCTATTGCAACACTTCCGAGCAGGCTCTGCTCTCCGAGGTGCTCAACGACTACGACCTCCACGCCACGCCCGACTTCTACCGCTGGCAGACTGTTTTGCCGCAAGCCGAACTGGCGGCACGCCTGCGCGAGCGGCTTGATATAGATTTTGGCGAAATCATCGACCTTCAGCCTTTGCAGCGCGGCGCAAGCGGCCGCATTTCCCTGCTGCGCATCGTGGGCAGCAAGTGCAGCCTGTCGCTCGGCAAAGAGTTGGAAATCCGCCGCGCCCTCGGCGAGAAATGCCTGTATAGTTCCGCCTTCGTCGTGCGCCGCTCGTTTGCCGAAGGCGCACCCGCAGATGCCGTCCCCGCCGCCTTCACGCTCCACGGGGCAGGGTGGGGGCACGGCGTAGGCCTGTGCCAAATCGGCGCGGCCGTGATGGCCGACAAAGGCATCGGCTATAAAGACATACTGCAACACTACTATGTAGGCTCCGACCTGCAGGCGCTGTATCAGTAGGGGCGTTCTGCAGAACGCCCGCCGTGTGCGCCGCATGGCATTAATCAATAAGGCAATTATCAACCGGGCATTCTGCAGAACGCCCCTACTCGTACCAAGCATATCCATCATTAAAAAATGTCCCTTCCCCGTACTCCTTGGACCTGGCTGCCCACGCTCTACATAGCCGAAGGCATACCATATATCGTTGTCACCGTCGTAGCCACCATTATGTATAAGCGGCTCGGCATCGGCAACGCCGACATCGCGTTTTACACCTCTTGGCTCTATCTTCCGTGGGTCATCAAACCCTTTTGGAGCCCCATCGTGGACGCGTTCGCCACGAAGCGCACGTGGATCATAGCCATGCAGCTCATCATCGGCGCGGCCCTCGGCGGACTTGCGCTGACGCTGCCCGCGCCCGGCTTTTTCAAATGGTCGCTCGCCTTTTTCTGGCTGCTTGCCTTCTCAAGCGCGACCCACGACATTGCAGCCGACGGCTTCTACATGCTGGCACTTACGAAGAAAGAGCAGGCTTTCTATGTCGGCATACGCTCCACCTTCTACCGCGTTGCCATCATAGCGGGACAGGGCTTACTCATCATGCTTGCCGGCACGCTCGAACTCATTTACAAGCCCGCCGCCGCATGGGCAACCGTGATGCTCGTGGCCGCCGCCCTATTTCTCCTGCTTGCCGCCTGGCATCTGGCATCGTTGCCCCGCACGGAAATAAGGGCTGAATGCCCGCGCTCCCAAGGCAACTTTACCCTCGACATCATTAAGCCCTTCATCAGCTTTTTCCAAAAGCCCGGCATCGTCAGTGCCTTGGCGTTCATGCTGCTTTACCGCCTGCCCGAGGCATTCCTCACCAAGATAACGCCCCTCTTCCTGCTCGATAGCGTGGAGGGCGGCGGTTTGGCGCTCACCACGGCCGAGATAGGTTTCGTGCAAGGCACGGTAGGCATCGTGGGGCTCACGCTCGGCGGTATTCTCGGCGGCATCCTCGCCGCCGGCAAGGGCGGCATGAAGCGTTGGCTCTGGCCGATGGTGGCGAGCATCACCATCCCCGACGCGCTCTACATCATCCTCGCCTATTACCAGCCCGAAAACCTCACGCTGATAGGCGCATTTGTATTTTTGGAGCAGTTCGGCTACGGCTTCGGCTTCACCGCCTATATGATTTACCTGCTGCAATTCGCGCGCGGCGAGAACTCCACGGCGCACTACGCCTTCGCCACGGGCTTCATGGCCTTGGGCATGATGCTGCCCGGCTTGGTGAGCGGCATGTTGCAGGAAATCACGGGTTACCTCAACTTCTTTATCATCACCACCGCGCTATGCAGCGTCACCTTCCTTGTGTCCGCGCTCGTGAAGTTTGATGCAAGCGAGGATTGACGGCGCAAGCTTGCTTGCCTGCTAATTTCTCCCAACTATATGCTATCGGCGCAACCGCTATCTGCGCAGACGGTTCCCGCTGTCTGCGCAGATATTTTTTACGCTCATATAATACATTTTTCATTTTCTCCTTGATATTTCTTCCTATCCCATAAGACAATTTTTATTACAAAGTTTGTAACAAGCGTTACAAACTTTGTAACACATGTTAGAAACTTTGTAATACGTGTTACAAACTTTGTAACAAAAAATTGCTCGGAGAAATTGAAAACTATCTTATAAGAAAGGCAAAATTGCCTTATATGACAGGAAAAATTTTCTCGGCAGAGCGCGATGATGATCTTCGCGATAACGTTGCTCCGATATATGAAATTGAGCGATGACAGTAAGCAAATTCACCGGTCGCGAGAATAGTGGATTCTGCAAAGGAGCAGCGGAGCAAGCAAGTGCCCCGAATAGCCGGGGCGAATAGATCGAGGGAAAATAAAAATTATTGTCGCAAAGCAATAAAAACAAAAAGACGGCGTTAATAATGTAAAACAATAATACAATAATGGAGGCATTAACTCTTATGCAGGAAGAAGAACACGTTGTGATAGAGGATGGCATGTCCGTGTGGGGACAAGCGGCGAAAAGGACGTTTGACTGCCTGCTGGCAGCCGTGCTGCTCATCGTGTTCTCGCCCCTCTTTCTGATTTGCTATATCGCCGTGCGCCTTGAAGACGGTGCACCTGCCATTTTCAAGCAAGAGCGCATCGGGCTGAACGGCATGCCGTTCTATATCTATAAGTTCAGGAGTATGCGCATGGGCGCAGAAAAGAGTGGACCGCAATTATTTTGCGGCGAAAAGGACGACCGCCTCACCAAGACGGGCAAATTCCTCCGCGACCACCATCTCGACGAACTGCCGCAGCTTTGGAATGTGTTTGTAGGCGACATGGCATTCATCGGGCCGCGCCCGGAGCGCAAGTTCTATATCGACAAGATTATGGAGTGCGACCCGCGCTATGCGGAGCTTTATAAAATCCGTCCCGGCGTCACTTCTTATGCCACGCTCTACAACGGCTACACCGATACGCTCGAGAAAATGCTGCGCCGCCTCGAATTGGATTTGTACTACCTCGAGCACCGCTCTTGGATCTTCGACATGAAAATCCTTTGGCAGACGTTTTATAAAATTGTATCAGGAAATAAATTCTAAAAAAAGAGGGACGCATCAACGTCCCTCTTTTTATTGTTTGCCCTCCTCATAATGTCTGTTGTTTGCCCCCTCGTACGCCTCGACGATACGCGTCACGAGCTTGTGGCGCACGATGTCGCCTTTGTCCATCTCTATGAACGCGATACCGGGAATGCCGCGCAGGAGTTCTATCGCCTCGATAAGGCCGCTGCGCACGGAGTGGGGCAGGTCGATTTGCGTGCGGTCGCCCGTGATAATCATCTTAGTGTTCCAGCCCATACGGGTTAGGAACATTTTAATTTGCGCCGAGGTCGTGTTTTGCGCTTCGTCGAGAATGACTACCGCATCGTTGAGCGTGCGGCCACGCATAAAGGCGAGTGGGGCTATCTGAATGACATTCGTCTCGATATATTCCTGCAATTTGGCAGGCGGTATCATTTCCTCCAAAGCATCGTAGAGCGGGCGCAGATACGGGTCGATTTTTTCTTTCATGTCGCCCGGCAGAAAGCCCAGTTTTTCGCCAGCCTCCACTGCGGGGCGACTGAGGATTAGTTTCTTGACCTCCTTGTTTTTCAGCGCACGCACGGCGAGCGCGATGGCGGTGTAGGTCTTGCCAGAACCGGCGGGGCCGACGGCGAACAGCATGTCGTTCGTTCGGAATGCCTCTACGAGTTTGCGCTGATTGGCCGAGCGCGGCGCGATGGGGCGGCCGCCCGTGCTGTAAACGATGGTGTCGGAATTGGCATCGCTCTCAGCGGTGCGGTGCTTGAGGATATTGATGATGTCCTCCTCTGCGAGCCGATTGTATTTGGCGCAGTGGCGGTCGAGCGCGGCGAACGTTTCGTCGAACGCCGCCATGTCTTCTTCGCTGCCGATGACGCGCACCACGTTGTCGCGGGCCACGATGCGCAGCTTGGGGCAAAGGGCGCGGAGCAGGCGCAGGTTGGCATTGTTGGCGCCGTAAAAGAGCGCGGGGTCGGAGGATTCTATTAGGAAATGCTTTTCTGTCATATAGGAAAAGGAATATTGCAGGTGCAAAAATACGCAATACAAAATAGATTTTCCTTATTTTTTTGTTACTTTTGTGCTGTAAAACCAAGTTTTAGTAGACGAGTGAACAAGTAGACGAGTAGACGAGACAGATTTGTCTTGCAAACTATATTTTATATGATCGTTTACTTGTTTACTTCGTGATTTTCGGCTGCGCTCGGCATAGCCCGAACAGAGTTCGGCTCTGCGCTCGCTTGCACGAAAATCTCCTCGTCTACTTGTTTACTAAATATCATACCGCTAAACTATGCTCAAAAAGATAACGCCCGTTCATTTTATCCTCTTTTTCGTCTTTATTGTCTGCGTGCTATTGATTGTGAAGTGCGTGCGCCCCGACATTGCGCAGCCGCGCAGGATTGCTGCGGCGCAGCCCGAAGAAGAGGCATTGGCGGCGGAAGCAGAAAGGGTGATGCCGAACGATACGATCGGTTTGCAAAGTCTCCACGTCGATTCGCTGCTGATGCGTGCGCGCCGACCCTATCTATTATTAAATGAGAAGGGCGAGCCGGTGAAGAACCGCGTTACGAGCGTGCGCCGCTTTGAGGACGCTTTCCCCGACCTCAACGACGTGCAATTGGCCACGGCGCAACGCCTCGGACTGCCCGATGCCATAGAAAATCGCGACGAGGCGGTGCATAAGATGCGCGAATTGGTTTATGTGGGCGACTGCCCATTTTATACGATAAAGCCTTTGCATCATTCTATCGCTTATCTCGTGCCGCGCGCCGCAAGGCTTTTGGAAGAAATCGGGCGCAGTTTTATGGATTCGCTCGCTACAAAAGGCTATCCCCTGCACAAAATGACCGTTACCTCCATATTACGGACAAAAGAAGACGTGCGCCGCCTGCGCAACGTGAACCGAAATGCCTCGGAGCAAAGTTGCCATCAGTACGGCACTACTTTCGATATTTCCTACAACCATTTCCAGCGCGTGCAAGACCCCGATGCGCCCGAGCAGCCGCAGACTTGGGGCGTGACGCTCAAATCTATCTTGGCAGAGGTGCTGGAAGACCAAAGGGAACTGGGAACGTGCTATGTGAAATACGAATATAAGCAGTCGTGTTTCCACATCACGGCGCGGTAACCCGCTGCTCCTCCGGCCAATTCACGAGATAAAGGCGGTCGGAAGTGCGGGTGAAGGCCGTGTAAAGCCAACGGAGATAAGACACGCCGAGCGCGTCGGGCGGCAGATAGCCTTGGTCGATATAGACGCGCTGCCACTGCCCGCCTTGCGCCTTGTGGCAGGTCACGGCATAGGCATATTTTATTTGCAAAGCATTATAATAGGCATCAGAACGGAGCGCTTTCATGCGCTCCTTTTTTGTAGATATATACGCATAGTCTTCGAGCACCGCCTCATAGAGACGGCGGCTTTCGTCGGCGGTGAGCGCGGGGGCTTCCGACTGCAAAGTGGAGAGCAGCACGCGGCAATCGAGCTCTTGGCCGCCGTAGTCGGGAAAGCGCAGCGTCACGTCGGCAAAGCGAAAGCCGTATTGCTCGTGCACGTTGCGCACGGCGAGCACTTCCGCCACGTCGCCATTGGCGATAAAGGAGAAAGGCAGGCATTCGCCCTTGGGCAAAGCGGCGGCCGCCTTTTCCGGCCAGTGGTAATTGTTCTTCACCGCCATGATGAGGTCGCCGCGCGAGAGTTCCTCCTCGCGATAGAAGATTTGCGAGCGGATACCGTTGTTGTAGACATTGGCGCGCTTGTTGGAGCGCGTCACGACAATCACCTCGTCTGCACCAAATTTATCGTAGTCGCTCACCAACGCCTCAATAAGTTCGTCACCCGGCAAAAAGCGTACCTCGCCCTTCGCACTTCCCGCAAGGCAGGGCAGCGCATCGGGGGTTTCGGCAATCATCTGCCGCAGATGCGTGGCACCGGCCAGCACCTGCGAGGCATCGTCCTGCCGCACCACGTCCGTAAGGTCGGCGCTGCCCACCATCATTCCCATTCTCGTGAAAACATCGTCCTGCAAAGCCGGACTGTCTGCCTCGCCCACGGGCGGCAACTGCGCCGTGTCGCCCACCATGATAAGGCGGCAACCGTTGTTCCCGCCGTAAACGAAGCGCAGCAAGTCGTCGAGCAGTTGCCCCGTGCCGAACACGGATTCGGAGAAACTGCCTTCGCCCGAGGCAATCATAGAAGCCTCGTCCACAATAAAGAGCGCGTTTTTCAGACTATTGAAACCGAGCGAAAAGCGCGTGTCTTCGCCCTTAAAAGTATCTTGACGGTAAATAAAGCGATGGATAGTGTAGGCAGGATGCCCGGCATAAAGCGAAAACACCTTGGCGGCCCTGCCCGTGGGTGCAAGCAGCACGACGGGGCGTTGCAACTTCTTCAGCACGCGCACCAATGCCGCCACCAGCGAAGTCTTGCCCGTGCCGGCGTAGCCGCGCAGAATGACGAGGGCGTTGGCACAGGGCGTGAGTTGGAAGCGTGAGAGCAAACGAATGGCACGGGCCTGCGATGGCGTAGGCTCGTGCCGTAGTTCTTCTTTTATAAGTTGCGAAAAATATTGTTCAAGCACAGAAATCAGAATAAGAAATTCCTGAAATCGTTGAATAGGGCGAATGCCATGAGCAGCAGCAGGAGCGTCATGCCCACGGTCTGAGCACGCTCCATGAACTTGTCGCTCGGCTTGCGGCGCATGATGACTTCGACTAAGAGGAAGAACACGTGGCCGCCATCGAGCGCAGGAATGGGCAGGATATTTATGAATGCCAGCATCAGGGAAATGAACGCCGTGAGTTCCCAGAAGCGTTGCCAGTCCCATACTGCAGGGAACATGCTGCCGATTGCGACGAAACTGCCCACGCTCTTCGCGCCTTCTGCCGTAAAGACGTATTTCAGGTCGTCCACGTAACCCGTCAGCACCTTCCAGCCATGGACTGCGCCGGCGGGGAAACTTTCAAAGAAACCGTAGGTGCGCGTCACGCTTTTGTAGCGCGTGGCCGTGGGGAGGTTCCAGGCGATGCCGAGCTTGTAGTCCTTGCCGAGCATCACGTTGAGCGTATCGGTCATGCCCGTTTCCGCGCGGCGCACCACGAGCGCGGCTTGACGCATCTTCAAGCTGTCGGCCGCGTTGCCCTGCGCCAGTACGTCGGCAATCGAGCCGAGCACGACGGCATACTCGTTCCACGTGCTGAACGCCTGGCCATTGTAGCCTATCAACTCATCGCCGGCGCGTATGCCCGCCTTGTCGGCCACGCCGCCCGCCGTAACGCTGTCGATGCGCGAGGGCATCAGCACTGCGGCGAAGCGCGGCTGGTCTTTCAGCATTTCTAAAAGACTAAGGTCGCCGGGCAATGAAAAGGTCACCTCTTTGCCGTCGCGCAGCACCGTCACGCTGTGTGCTTCGCTGATGGCGCGAAACATGTCGCCGTCCATACGCTCCAATTCCACGGCATCTGTGCGCAGGGGAATATCGCCGTCGCGGAAGCCGAGCGACTGTGCCATTTCGTTGTATTTCAGTCCGTCCGTCATGTTGCGCAGCGGCACGTAGGTGTCGCCCCAAGTGAAGAGCACCATGGCGTAAATCGCCAAGGCCGTAAGGAAATTCACAAGTACGCCGCCTATCATGATAAACAGCCGCTGCCACGCCGGCTTGGCGCGGAACTCCCAGGGCTTTACAGGCTGCTTCATCTGTTCCGTGTCCATCGACTCGTCTATCATGCCCGAGATTTTCACGTAGCCGCCAAGGGGCAGCCAGCCGAGGGCGTAGGTCGTGTCGCTCTTCTTGGGCTTGAACTTAAAGAGCGTGAACCAAGGGTCGAAGAAGAGGCAGAATTTTTCTACTCTCACCTTGAAAATTTTGGCAAACAAGAAATGCCCGCCTTCGTGCAAGACGACGAGCAGCATGAAGCAGAGGATAAGCTGCAGAGCTTGGATAAAGAATATTTCCATTTTACGTTATAAGATTTTTAGAAAAGGGTTTGGGCGATGCTGCGTGCCTCGGCATCGCAGGCAAAAAGGTCGGCGAGTGTTGGATTTTCAATGAAAGATGCTTTTGCGAGCGTTTCCTCAATGATGCGCGGCACGTCGGCAAAACCGATGCGCCCTTCTCGGAAGGCGAGGTTGGCAATCTCGTTGGCTGCATTGAGGACGCAGGGTGCGTTGCCGCCGCGCGCAATGCTTTCGTAGGCCAGGCGCAGGCAAGGAAAGCGGTCGGGATCGGCCGGCTCGAAGTGGAGCGCGCCGAGTTTGAAGAGGTCGAGCCGCTGCTCGCTCACGGCGATGCGCTGGGGGTAGGAGAGGGCGTAGGCGATGGGCAGACGCATGTCGGGCAAGCCGAGCTGCGCCTTGACAGCCCCGTCTTCAAATTCCACGGCAGAGTGCACGATGCTCTCAGGATGCACCACGACTTCGATATCCTCAGGCGCGATGCCATAGAGCCAGTGCGCCTCGATCATTTCAAAGCCCTTGTTCATATAGGTTGCCGAGTCGATAGTGATTTTCGCGCCCATGGCCCAGTTGGGGTGCTGCAAGGCCTGCGCGGCGGTCACGCTGCGGAGTTGTTCCTTCGAGAACGTGCGGAACGGACCGCCCGAAGCCGTGAGCAGGATTTTGCGAATGGGGCTTGCCTCGCCGACAATACATTGCAGAATGGCGGAATGCTCGCTGTCCACGGGCAGAATGGCCACGTGGTTGTCTAAGGCGAGGCGGTTGATAATCGCGCCCGCCACGACCAGCGTTTCCTTGTTGGCGAGGGCTATGGTCTTGCCCGCCTTGATGGCTTCCACCGTGGGGCGCAAGCCTGAAAAGCCCACCATGGCCGTAAGCACTACGTCGATGTCGCCGGAAGTGACCACCTGGCTTATGGCATCGGTGCCGGCATACACTTTAATCGGCAAATCCGAAAGCGCTTCCTGTACAAAATTATATTGTGTCTCGTCGGCTATCACCACCGTGTCGGGCTTGAAAGCGCGTGCCTGCTTGATGAGCAGTTCGGCGTTGCGGCCGGCCGTGAGCGTGTGCGCCTCGAAAAGGTCGGGGTGGCGGCTGATTACGTCGAGCGTCTGCGTGCCGATAGAGCCGGTGGAGCCTAAGACTGCAATCTTTT
>SAMEA3663175__coassemble_248_pt1 | contig 15301 bp, 16 predicted proteins | sample SAMEA3663175__metabat2_low_PE_026 | metagenome-assembled genome bin SAMEA3663175 (sample SAMEA3663175) | pig gut metagenome | biome: pig gut; feature: pig-associated habitat; material: faeces | place: Denmark | collected 2012 | reverse complement strand
GTCGTTGCCCATAAGTTGCTCGACGGTGAGGCGGTAAAGGTCGGCTGCATCGCGAATCAGGCCGCGCTCATAGTAGTCGTCTACGGTTTCCGGCCCGACAGAGTCGATATTCATCGCCTCGCGGCTGATAAAATGCTCTATGCGCCCTTTGATTTGCGGCGGACAGGCCGTGTCGTTGGGGCAATAGTGCGCCGCCTCGCCCTCGTAGCGCACAAGCGTCGCGCCGCATTCGGGACACGTCTTGATAAATTGCACGGCCGCCCCGCGTTCGGCGGCATTTGCCGGCGCAACGTCTGCCACGCCCACTATCTGGGGAATGATTTCGCCCGCTTTTTCTACGCGCACCATGTCGCCGATGTGGAGATCGAGCTGGCGGATGATGTCTTCGTTGTGCAACGAGGCGCGGCGCACGGTGGTGCCGGCCAGCAGCACGGGCTCCATATTCGCCACGGGCGTTACCGCTCCCGTGCGCCCCACTTGGAACGTCACGTCGAGCAGGCGCGTCACGGCTTGCTCGGCCTGAAACTTATAGGCAATGGCCCAACGCGGATTTTTCGCCGTGTAGCCCAGCCGTTGCTGCTGTCGCAGGTCGTTCACTTTGAGCACAATGCCATCGGTGGCAAAGGGCAGGGAGTGGCGTGCCTCGTCCCAATAGTCTATATAGTCGTAGATGTCTTGCAGAGAATGCGCCAGCTTTGCCGTGGGCGAAACGTTGAAGCCCCAGCGCGCCGCCTGCTGCATGCGCTCATAGTGGGTTTGGGCGGTGAGCCCGTCACCCAATAAATAATATAGGTAGGCATCGAGGCGGCGCTGCGCCACAGCTGCCGACTTCTTGCTCTTGAGCGTGCCGGAGGCGGCGTTGCGGGGATTGGCAAAGAGGGGTTCTTCGCGCCTTTCGCGCTCGGCGTTGAGCCTTTCGAAGCTCTCCCACGGCATCAGCACCTCTCCGCGAATTTCAAACTCGTCGGGATAGTCTAATCCCTCGGGCAAGACAAGGGGCACGGTGCGTATGGTGCGCACATTGGCTGTGACGTCGTCGCCCTGCACGCCGTCGCCGCGCGTGGCGGCACGCACGAGTCTGCCGTGCTCATAAAGGAGCGAGATGCTCAGGCCGTCGAACTTCAATTCGCAACAAATGTCGAACGGCTCGCCGCCCAGACCCTCCGCCACGCGGTCGTAGAAAGCCTGGACGTCGCCACGCGAATAGGTGTTGCCCAGAGAGAGCATGGGACGCTTGTGCACCACCTGCTCGAAATCGTTGGAGAGGTCGCTACCTACTCGCTGCGTCGGCGAGTTGGGGTCGCTCATCTCGGGATGCCGCTCTTCGAGTTCCTGCAATTCGTGCATCATGTCATCGAATTGGCCGTCGGAAATCTCGGGCGCGTTGAGCACATAATAATTATAATTGTGTCGGTTCAGCTCTTTGCGCAGAAAGAGAATGCGTTCGGTGTCGTTGGGCGTGGCAAATAAGTTCATAGTATGATTCAGGGAGTTAAAGCACAACTGCAATCTTTTTGATGCTCTTTAATTTATCAAGAAACGACTTATCACGCTTTGCCATTTGCATATCATAGTCTGCCTGTAAACCGGTCAACACATAGGCAGGCACGGAAAGTGCAGCCTCGCAAAGCAAGGCAAACTTAGTGTTGACGGCGCGCTTGCCGTTGATAATATCGTTGAGCACGGTATAAGACACGCCCATTTCCGCAGCCAGTTGCCGTTGCGAAATATGCCGATACTCTATCTCGTCTTTAATGAGTTCGCCGGGATGGGTCGGTTCAAAAGGTTCTATATTATTGGCAATCATTTTAGGGTCTACGCCAGGAAGTTCTATCATGATGCGGCTATTTATAATGGTTAGACAAATCTTAATCGGAAACTATATTCCCTTTTACCTCCGCATCAGATAGGCGAAGTAGCAGAGTTTATACAGATGGAATAGCTTCAACGAGGGGCGGCGGCCGAGCAGGTTGCGGCGCATCATGCCGCCAAAGAGGCGATAGGCTACAGACGGCAGCCAATCCATGCCCTTCTTCTTCAACTCATTATAATAGAGCGCGGCGCCGGGCAGTTCGTCCAGTTTGGGCGCAATGTTCGTGAGGGTACGCATGGCGGCCTCCGTTTTTTTCAGGAAACTCTCGTTGCTGTCGATACCGGTGTGGAGGATGGGCACGTCGGTGTGGTAGATACTGATATAGTGTCGGCGCAGTTCCTGGCCGAACAGCACGTCTTCGTAGCCGTACTCCGTGCAACATTCGTCAAACCGCAGGTCGCCGAGGGCGGCGCGGCGCATCAGCAGGCAGTAAGTGGCGATGGAGGAAAAAGGGCGTGCGTTGCGATACTCAGCCGTGCGCTTCGGTTCAAAGGCTTGCTCGTATCTGCCGCGCAATTCGCAGCCAACGGGGATTTCCAGAGGATTGACCAGGCGGGCGCAAACCACGTCGGCCTTGCTGCGCTCTGCCCATATTTTTTTGAGGAAATCGGAGGTGCAAGGCAGCATGTCGCTGTCTAAAATCAACAGATAGGGCATTCGCGCCGCTTCAATCAAGGCATTGCGCATACGCGCCCTGCCGCCGTTGACGGGCAGCTCCAAAAGCCGCGCCCCGACAAATGCCGCCGTGTCGCGCACGCCGGACAGTGCCTTGGCATCGGTAGAACCGTCATCGCCCACGATAATTTCATAATCGAAAGGCCCGTCTGCCCCGCCGGCTGCCTGCTTGAAGTCAATGCACTGTGCCGAAAGCGCGTAAAGCAATTCCGAACAGTCGTAATTATAATTGGGAATGAGAATGGAGAGCATTTGTAAAAGAAAATTCTTTTGCAAACATACAGAAAAAACCGCGAAATAAGCCCTATTTTATACTCAAAAATACGCTTTTCTTATGAGAAAATGCAAGTTTCTCGGTATAAACGTTTGATTATCTGATAAAAAGTCGTAAATTTGCAGCGTCATACGAAAAAAGTAAGACTAATAGGTATTATTTTAATTAACTAACGACGTTATGTTACAGGAAAAAGTAGGCGAAATCGCCGGTAAAATTTGGACCGCCCTCAATGAAAACGGCGCCATGACAGGTAAAGATTTGAAGAAGGCCACAAAGGTGAAGTGCGACAAGGACTTGTACCTCGGTCTCGGCTGGTTGCTCCGCGAAGACAAAATCGCTACGAGCGAGGCTGAAAAGGACATCAACATCGAGTTGAAGTAAATCAGGCTTGGCTTAAAGCTGACAACACACATTCACACGGGCGCGGTATCGCATAGATGCCGCGCCCGTGCTTTTTCACGCGTGAGAGGAAATACTGTCTGCGCGGAAATTTTTCATTATCTCCCTAATATTTTTCATTTTCAGGGAGATATTTTTTACTCTCATATAAGATATTTTTTATTACAAACTTTGTAATACATGTTACAAACTTGCTAACACATGTTACAAACTTTGTAATACGTGTTACAAACTTTGTAACAAACTTTTTCTTATAGGATAGTGAAAACTATCTTGCTGAAAATAAAAACTATCTGCCGGATAGTTAAAACTTTCCTGCAGATAGTAAAAATCTTCTCGGGGATAATCGCGCCGCCCTACCCTGCCCCCATGACGATCCAGCCGCAAAGGCACAAAAAAGGGCACGCCGAAGCGCACCCTTATATATATTAATATTGTATAGCCCTAAAATTTATTTGGCATACAGCAGCCAGGAACCGGGATAAGTGGGCTTGAGGCTCTCACGCGACTGGATAGCGGCGTCTTTCGTGTCGAAAGAAGAGGCGATGACGCGATACCAGGGCGTCTGGCCGTTGATGGTTTCATTGGTGCGGATCACCGTGGAGCTGTAGCCGGCTTCACGCAGACGGGACATAAGGCCTTCGGCATTGGCCTGCGTGAGGAAGCTGCCTACAACCACGCTGTAAGCCTTGATCTGCGCACCGCCTACTACCGTAAAGCCCTCATTGATGGTGCGTACTTCGGCATCGCCGGACGTAGGTGCGGCGGGCGTTACAGGCGTAACGGGGGTAACGGTAACAGTTTCCTGGGCGGGGTTACCGCTCACGCTAACAACGGTTGTGTTGCCGGCCGTCTGGGCCTTTTCCTGCGCCATAGCCTGTTCGTAAGACTTGCGATAGGCACTTTCCTGCGACTTACAGCCGGTGAGGACGAGCACTGCGCCCAGACCGATGGCAAATAATAAGTTTTTCTTCATTACTTTGAGGTGTATTTAAGTGAAGTTCTAAAAATAATTCTGTAAAAAATTGTGCGCAAAGCAACGGTCGTACCCTTGTTTGCATTGCAAAGTTAATAATAATACTCGCTTATAAGACATTTCTGCTTGTTAAAACACATTAATAGTGGCCTTTTCGGCGTAATTTCTCATAAAAACACGCTTTTTTCTTAGGAGATACGAAAGAAATGCCGTATCTTTGAGGCGTAATTACCGAAGTATAACCCCTAAAATATTATTATCATGAAAGGACTCAGCATTCTCGCAGCATTTCTCGGCGGCGCAGCAGTAGGCGCAGCCTGCGGTATTCTCTTTGCTCCTGAAAAGGGCAGCGAAACTCGCCTCCGCATCTCCGAAGCTATCCGCAAGCGCGGCATCAAGCTCAACTCCAAGGAAATGGAAAGCTTGGTAGACGACATTGCAGACGAACTCAATCCCGCTAAGTAAGGACGGACAAAAACAAGTACAGATGTTTTCCTCTGATAAAAACATAGAGATTATCAGCCAACTCTTCGCAGAACTCAAGAAGTATGCGGAGCTGAAAGGGAAATGCCTGCAAATCGACTTTGTGAGCAAGATGACTATCCTGCTGTCGGCGCTCATCGTGGGGGCTATCCTCTTCGCGCTGTCCACGATAGTCATCTTGTTCCTTTCCTACACCGCCGTGCTCTTCCTCGCCAAGATGATGGGCAGCATCACGTGGGCCTGCTTCCTCATGGTGCTCTTCTACGTGGCGCTCGGCGTGATTGTCTACGCGATGCGCCGCCGCTGGATCGTCAATCCTTTGGCCAACTTCCTCGGACGGCTGTTCCTGTCGGACGAAACGGAACAAGCAGATAAGAACTTATGATGAACACTTACGCCCATACGCCCATAACGCTCCAATCGCTGGCCGCCCGGAAAGCAGATTTGAAGAAAGAACTCACGGAAACCTCCGAGAGCATACGCGGCCACTGGCACGCCCTGATGGATCCGCCCCCTGCCGACACGAAGGTGCAGCAATGGGTGAACTCCGCCGAGCGCGTCGTAGCTGTCTACGATGGCGTAATGATGGGCTATAAGCTTCTCCGCCGCTTCCGCGGCTTGTTCTCTCACAGAAAGAAAAGGCGTTAGCCCCTCGCCTTGAACGCCGATTTCAGCATAAGGAATTTCTTGCGCGGACTGGCCGCCGACTTCGGCCGGCTCATTTTCCCGCGCTATTGCAGCGTTTGCAACGCCCGTCTCTTGGGCAGCGAACGCTTTATTTGTACCTCCTGCCTCATGGACTTGCCGCGCACGGGCTATAAGGGCAAGAAAAACAATATGCCAGAGCGCCTGCTCTGGCAGCAAATCCCGCAACTCGCCGCCGCCAGCGCGTTTCTGCGCTATGAACCGGGCACAGCTTCGGCAAGCATCTTCATGGGCTTCAAGTACAGCGGCAAGCAGGCTTTGGCACACTTCATGGGCACGCTCATGGCGGCGGACTTGAAAGGCACGGGCTTTTTCGACGACATCAACCTCATTGTCCCCATTCCCCTCTCGCGGCAAAGACTGAAGCATCGCGGCTACAACCAAAGCGAATGCCTGGCGGCGGGCGTGGCGGAGCATACGGGGCTACCGTTAGTTACCGACATCGTGACGCGCACTGTGGATAATCCCACGCAGACCAATCTCAACGCCGAGGAACGGCAGAGCAACGTGGCGGGCATCTTTCATCTCGAACGTCCCGAGGCAGTGGCAGGGCGGCATGTGCTGATTGTCGACGACGTGCTCACCACGGGCGCCACCGTAGCCTCGTGCGCCAATGAAATAGCCACGGCAGGCGAGGTAAAAATCAGCGTCCTGACGCTCGGTTTGGCGGGCAAGCATTACGCCTCATTGCTCCCGGAGAACGAGGTTTTGCCGAAACAAAGCATTTGCTTATAATAAAACCGCAAAAAAGACGTTGTAAAAATAACTTTCTTACTTTGAAATCTGCAAAACATTTTTTAATTTTGCCAAATCAAACGGGAACGTTCCCATTCTGATGCCTTTCCCGTTTGTTTCGCTGAAAAGCAAAACTTATATGCACGCCAATATTTATATGTAAATCCCCTACCGCGCGCCGGGCTGCCAGTCCGATGCGTGGATTTGCGTGTAAGTGCCGAAAGCGCGCCGCATGGAAATTTTCAACTCAATAATATATTGTAAATAGTAAAACCTATGAAGAACGAAAAAAGAGTTTACACGTTCGGTAACGGTCAAGCTGAGGGCCGTGCCGACATGCGTAACGAATTGGGCGGTAAGGGTGCCAACCTTGCCGAGATGAACCTCATCGGTGTACCCGTGCCCCCGGGATTTACCATTACGACCGACGTCTGCAATGAGTACTACGAAATCGGCAAGGACAAGGTCGTAGAAATTCTCAAGGCAGAAGTTGAGAAGAGTCTCCACCACGTGGAAGACTTGATGCAGAGCAAGTTCGGCGATGTGCAGAACCCCCTGCTCCTCTCCGTACGCTCCGGCGCACGCGCTTCTATGCCCGGCATGATGGACACAATTCTTAACCTCGGTCTTAACGACGAAGTGGTTGAGGGTCTCGCAGCAAAGACTGGCAATCCCCGCTTCGCCTACGACGCATATCGCCGCTTCGTACAAATGTATGGCGACGTAGTGCTCGGCATGAAGCCCGTAAACAAGGACGACAAGGATCCCTTTGAAGAAATCATCGAGAAGGTGAAGGAAGAAAAGGGCGTGAAACTCGATAACGAGCTCGAAACGGAAGACCTCAAGCGTCTTGTAACCCTCTTCAAGGAAGCTATTTCCAAGCAAACGGGCAAGGCATTCCCCACTGACCCCATGGAACAGCTCTGGGGTGCTATCTGCGCCGTGTTCGACTCTTGGATGAACGAGCGCGCTATCCTTTACCGCAAGATGGAAGGCATTCCCGCAGAATGGGGTACGGCCGTGACGGTAATGGCAATGGTATTCGGCAACATGGGCAACACCTCCGCAACGGGCGTTTGCTTCAGCCGCGACGCCGCTACGGGCGAAGACCTCTTCAACGGCGAATGGCTCGTTAATGCACAGGGTGAGGACGTTGTGGCAGGTATCCGCACGCCGCAGCAAATCACGCTCGAAGGCTCTCGCCGCTGGGCAGAATTGCAGGGCATTTCTGAAGAAGAGCGCAAAGCAAAGTTCCCCTCCATGGAAGAGGCTATGCCCGAAATCTACCAGCAGCTCGACGCTATCCAGACCAAACTCGAAAACCACTACCACGACATGCAGGACATGGAGTTCACCGTTCAGGAAGGCAAACTCTGGTTCCTCCAGACCCGTAACGGCAAGCGCACGGGTGCTGCCATGGTGAAGATTGCCATGGACCTGCTCCGTCAGGGCATGATCGACGAAAAGACGGCTATCAACCGCTGCGAGCCCGCCAAGCTCGACGAACTCCTGCACCCCGTGTTCAATAAAGAAGCCCTTGCAAAGGCTAAGGAACTCACGCGCGGCCTTCCCGCCAGCCCGGGTGCTGCCTGCGGTCAGATTGTCTTCTTTGCCGAAGACGCTGCAAAGTGGCGCGCCGATGGCCATAAGGTGGTACTCGTACGTATCGAGACTTCTCCCGAAGACCTCGCCGGCATGGCTGCCGCAGAAGGCATCCTCACCGCTCGCGGCGGTATGACCAGCCACGCTGCCGTAGTTGCCCGCGGTATGGGTAAGTGCTGCGTCAGCGGTGCAGGCGCAATCAATGTTGACTACAAGGCAAAGACGCTTGAAATCGACGGTGTGAAGCTTCAGGAAGGCGATTTCATTTCGCTCAATGGTACTAACGGCCGCGTTTATCAGGGTGAAATCCGCACGCAGGCTGCCGAACTTTCCGGCGACTTCGCTGACCTTATGGATCTCTGCGCCAAGTACACCCGCCTGCAAGTGCGCACCAACGCCGACACGCCCCACGACGCAGAAGTGGCCCGCAAGTTCGGTGCTGTAGGTATCGGTCTCTGCCGCACGGAGCACATGTTCTTCGATGCTGACAAGATTGTTGCCATGCGCGAGATGATTCTTGCCGAAGACGTTGAAGGTCGCAAGAAGGCTCTTGCCAAACTTCTCCCCATTCAGAAAGAAGACTTCAAGGGCATCTTCCGTGCTATGGACGGCTTCCCCGTAAACGTTCGCCTGCTCGATCCTCCCCTCCACGAGTTCGTGCCCCACGACTTGAAGGGTCAGGAAGAAATGGCCAAGGCTATGGGCGTAACGGTAGAATATATCCGTCAGCGCGTTGACAGCCTTTGCGAGCACAACCCGATGCTCGGTCACCGCGGTTGCCGTCTCGGCAATACTTATCCCTGCATCACGCAAATGCAGACCCGCGCCATTCTCGGTGCCTGCATCGACCTGAAGCGCGAAGGCTTCGACCCGCATCCCGAAATCATGGTGCCCCTCACGGGTATCCTCTACGAGTTCGAGGCTCAGGAAGAAGTAATCCGTCAGGAAGCTGCCGAACTCTTCAAGGAAGAAGGCATTGAAATTCCGTTCAAGGTTGGTACGATGATTGAAATTCCTCGTGCAGCCCTCACGGCCGACAAGATTGCTACCCGCGCCGAATATTTCAGCTTCGGTACGAACGACCTCACGCAGATGACCTTCGGTTATTCTCGCGACGACATCGCCAGCTTCTTGCCCGTTTACCTTGAAAAGAAGATCTTGAAGGTAGACCCCTTCCAGGTGCTCGACCAGAACGGCGTAGGCCAGCTTATCAATATGGCCGTAGAAAAGGGTCGTCACGCCCGTCCCGACCTCAAGTGCGGCATTTGCGGCGAACACGGCGGCGAACCCTCTTCCGTTAAGTTCTGCCACAAAGCAGGCCTCAACTACGTCAGCTGCTCTCCTTTCCGCGTGCCCATCGCACGCCTCGCAGCCGCGCAGGCTGCGGTCGAAGAATAAACGGACGTACTGATAATTAGTTATAATAAGGACAAGTATCTGAAAAAGGTACTTGTCCTTAATTTATTTAAGGTGGGTTCTAAAACGTTTTTTTACTTGTTTACTAAAATAATTGGTAACAACTTCCGAAGTATTGGTAATTCGCCTTTGATATTTATTTCGTTACTTTGCACCCAGAAATATAATAAAGATATGATTATTGAGAACATCAAATCTCCTGCCGACGTCAAGAGACTGTCAATGGAGGAAATGAAGGAACTGGCAGTGGAGATACGCACACTGCTCATCACAAAATTGAGCCGCCACGGCGGACACTGCGGACCAAACCTCGGCATGGTGGAGGCAACAATCGCCATGCATTATGTGTTCCACTCGCCCGAGGACAAGATTGTCTTCGACGTGTCGCATCAGAGTTATCCGCACAAAATGCTCACCGGGCGCATCGGGGCTTTCCTGAAATCAGACCATTACGACGATGTCTCGGGGTATAGCGAACCGTCGGAGAGCGAGCACGACCATTTCGTCATCGGGCATACCTCTACCTCCGTGAGCCTTGCCGGCGGACTGGCTAAGGGACGTGACCTAAGGGGCGAGACGGGAAACGTGATTGCCGTGATAGGCGACGGGTCACTCAGCGGCGGCGAGGCACTCGAAGGTCTCGACTGGGCAGCCGAACTGGGCACAAACTTCATCATCGTGGTCAACGACAACCAGATGTCCATTGCCGAAAATCATGGTGGACTCTATAAAAACCTCGACGCGCTGCGACAGTCGAACGGCACGTGCCCCAACAACCTCTTCCGCGCCATGGGGTTGGACTACATCTATGTGGATAAAGGTAACGACATAGAAGCCCTCATCGAAGCCTTTCAGAAGGTGAAGGACATCGACCACCCCATTGCGGTGCATATCAACACACTGAAAGGCAAGGGTTATGAACGGGCAGAACAAGACAAGGAACGCTGGCATTGGAGCGCACCCTTCGACATCGCTTCGGGCAAACTCCTGCACCCCTGCGACGCAGAGACCTACGACGAACTGACCGCTACGCATCTGCTCGCACGGATGAAAGACGACAAGACCCTCTGCGCCATCACAGCCGGCACGCCCGGCATTTGGAACTGGACGCCCGAGCGACGCAAGGAGGCTGGCAGTCAGTTTGTGGACGTGGGCATTGCCGAGGAGCATGCCGTGGCATTGGCATCAGGCATCGCCAAAGCAGGCGGCAAGCCGGTGTTTGGCGTATGCAGTTCGTTCATCCAGCGTGCTTACGACCAGTTGTCGCAGGACCTCTGCATCAACGACAATCCGGCTACGATACTTGTGCTCTGGGGTTCACTTTCCACCATGACCGACGTGACACACCTCTGCCACTTCGACATTCCTTTGCTATCCAACATTCCCAACCTCGTCTATCTCGCCCCCACCAATCGCGAGGAATACCTGGCCATGCTCGACTGGAGCCTTAGTTACAGGGAACACCCCGTGGCTATCCGTGTCCCGGTAGGTGTCACCTTGCCTGCCACGCGCCCTGTGCCTACCGACTTTTCTGCTCTGAACACATACGAGGTAGTGGAGCGGGGAAAAGATGTAGCCATTCTCGCCCTCGGCAATTTCTTCTCGCTCGGCGAGCGTGTCTGCCGTCTGCTGGAGGCGCATGGCATCCGTGCCACACTCATCAACCCGCGTTACATTTCTGGCGTTGACTGCGATTTGCTCGACAGCCTCGCCACCGACCACAGGCTTGTCGTCACTCTTGAAGACGGTGCGCTCAACGGCGGTTTTGGCGAGAAGATAGCCCGCCACTTTGGGGCGACGGGAGTAAAGACCCTTTGCTACGGTGCTAAAAAGCAATTCGCTGACCGCTACGCTCCGAAAGAATTCCTCGCAGCCAACCGACTGGTTGATACGATGATTGTGGAAGATATAATGAAGCACAGCCAGGGTAAGTTAGAAAGATAAGAGAATGATCTTCTTTTGCAAGTCTTGCAAAATGTTTTTTCTTGGTGTTAGGCTTATTGCAGCGTAATTTTGCAATATCAAACAACAAGAAGTCTAACATTTAATTCTCAAAGTCATGAAAACGCAAAAGATTTACAACCTCGTCATTCTCGATGCATCTGGTTCTATGCATTCTATTTACACCCAGGCTCTTTCAGGCGTGAACGAAACGCTCGCCACCATTCGCATGGCACAGGAGGAGCACCCGGAACTTCAGCAGTATGTGACGCTTGCATCGTTCAGCGCAGGCGACCACTTTCTCAATCGCATCTATTCCGCTTTACCAATTGCAGAAGCCCGCAACATTACAAGAGAAGACTATCCGCTTCTTGGTTGCACCGCACTCTACGACGCCATGGGTACTTGCATTAGCGAACTTCAGCAGAAAGTAACGCATGAGGACCGCGTGCTTGTTACGATTATCACCGATGGCTACGAAAATGCTTCGCGTACTTGGAGCGGCAAGCAAATCAAGTCGTTAGTGCAAGAACTTAGACAAATGGGTTGGACATTTACCTACATTGGTGCTGACCAAGATGTCGAGAAAGTTGCTGAAACTATCGGCGTTCAGAATTCTCTTCGTTTCTCGGCCAATGCAGAAGAGACAGCAGTCATGTTTGCCAAAGAACGCAAGTGCCGCAATAAGTTCTACGATAAGATGTCCATGTTTTTGGCAGAAGCAGCACCCTGCGCCACATTGGAAGAGAGCAATGACTACTTTGACGATATTTAGTTATGAGTAAACGAGTAAACAAGTAGACAAGTAGTACTACTTGTTTACTAAAATCAAATTAAACAGATTTATGGCAGTGAATAAGATACTCTTCAAGGATTTACCTTTCAGCCCCGACCGCAATCAGGTATTCTACATTGAAAATGGTTATAACAAAGCCGTTAATGACTTTATCTGTAACCATTATGGGGAATTGCAATCCATGTTTCGCCGTATCGGCATGGATTTCGTTTATCTGCCATATCTGCTTAAAGAAAGCGATGTTGAAGCAAAGATAAGGTACTATGCTCCATATCTTTCCCCGAAACAACTTGTGCAGAAAGTGCAGAGCAGTGCCTTTGTACCATATATTTCGGACGCAGAAGTAAAGGCGGTTCTTAAACCGTCTTTACTCTTTGAGGGAAGAGAGGAAGAAAATCTTGGAAATGTAAGGTTTATTGCGCTTGGCATTGAAAACCTCATCAATTGCAATGACGATATTATTAACCGGCTGGAGCAACTTGTTCTATCGGCAAAAGCAGATTTTTATAAAGAGGAGATAGAATGGTGCGACGTGTGCCACGGATTTGAAGAGGATATGGCTTATGGCATGCCCGAGCCTTGCCCTTCGGCTGCACCAGTTTATGATGACTTTCAAGTTTTTGAACGAAAAAAAACTTCGAACAAGTCAGATGGAAAGCGCGGTCCCTTGTTGAAACGTTTTGGCCAGAGCGTCAATTTCTGTTTTGATGAGTCAGAAGAAGAGGAGGTGCCACAGAAAACTCAGGAAGCGTTAGAAGAGGAACGCAGTCTTAAAGATACGGCAGATATTCTTCGTGATTTAAGAATGACTGTCCAAAGGCTTCGGCTTGAAGGGGTTTCTCTGATGGCTATCCATGAGTTTATTGATAAGCAGGAGCCACTGTCGCGAATGATTATTACGCCAGATTATCGTATTTTCCTTCCTGATTACAACAACATGGAAATTGAGATGGGCGCACTTCCCAAAGCCATCTATTTCTTGTATCTGCGCTATCCGAAGGGTATCATATATAAGCACATGCCGGATTATTATAACGAATTGCTTGGTATCTACAAGCAACTTCGCCCTAACACGGATGAAGCCCGTCTTAACCTTACTGTTACCAAAGTGGTCAATCCCTTGGGCAATGCTTTGAATGAGAATTTGGCGCGTATCCGCAAGGCTTTTGTTGAGAAATTCGATGAACATCTTGCCAACAATTATATAATATTGGGTGAACGGGGCGCGGCATATTCTATCTCTCTTGATAGAGATTTGATTACATGGGAAGAGTAGGATTGCCGCCTTTTTAATGCCATTTGTAAGCGTTTCTTTCGTTTATTTCATAGTATTTACGTAATTTTGCAAGCAGTAACGCGAGCGGATGCCGTTACGAATAATAAGTTTTTCTTTAAAGCGTCCGCGCGAGCATAGTCAGAGCATCATGAAACTGATTTTAATGACAACCCCCTACTTTTTTGTTGAAGAGCATCAGATATTGACGGCGCTCTTCGAAGAGGGCCTTGAAATCCTGCATCTGAGAAAACCTGACACCGAACCCGTCTATTCCGAACGTCTCCTGATGCTCATTCCAGAGCAGTACAGGAAGCGCATCGTCGTGCACGACCATTTCTATCTGAAAAGCGAGTACGGCCTCAAAGGCGTGCACCTCAATAGCCGCAACTCGCAACTGCCGCCCAAATACAAAGGTAGCATCAGTTGCTCCTGCCACACTATCGAGGAAGTGATGCAGCACAAGAAAGCGTGCGACTACGTATTCCTCTCGCCCATATTCGACAGCATCTCGAAAGACGACTACCCCGCACATTTCAGCCAGAGCGAGTTGAAGGAGTATGCGCGCCGCAAAATCATCGACCGCAAGGTGATGGCCCTGGGCGGCGTGTGCTACGACAACATCAAGCAACTCAAAGACATCGGCTTTGGCGGCGCTGTGCTGCTGGGCGATATATGGAACCGCTTCAACATGCACACCGACAACGACTTCAGAGAAATCATCAATCACTTCCGCCGTTTGCGCAAGCAGGCGGAATAAGCATCGCCGCCCCTTGCCCTGGGTGGCGATTGCTATTTTGGCAAAAACTATATGCCCCTCAGGCTTTCTTGCCTGCTTGGCCTACGCACAACTGCAACTACTTCAACAACTCCTTTCATACTCATCAAATCCACACACACAATGAACAACCAGTCTTTCATGGTCTTTTCTGGCACTAAGTCAAAGTATCTGGCAGAGAAAATCTGCGCCGACTTAAATCAGCCTTTGGGAAATTTGGTCATCACCTACTTCGCCGACGGCGAGTTCTCTGTATCCTACGAAGAGTCTATCCGCGGCCGCGACGTATTCCTCGTGCAGTCCACGTTCCCCAACTCCGACAACCTCATGGAACTTTTGCTGATGATTGACGCCGCCAAACGCGCCTCTGCCCACAGCATCAACGCCGTTATCCCCTATTTCGGCTGGGCGCGCCAGGATCGTAAAGACAAGCCGCGTGTATCTATCGGCGCCAAACTCGTGGCCGACCTTCTGAGCGTTGCGGGCATCGACCGCCTGCTCACAATGGACTTGCACGCCGACCAGGAACAGGGTTTCTTCGACGTACCCGTAGACCACCTCTATGCCTCCACCGTGATGCTGCCTTACGTCAAGTCGCTCAACCTGCCCAATCTCTGCATCGCCACGCCCGATGTAGGCGGTTCGAAGCGTGCAAGCACGTATGCCAAATTCCTTGATTGTCCGATGGTGCTCTGCAACAAGTCGCGCAAGAAAGCCAACGAGGTGGCCGGCATGCAGATTATCGGCGACGTGAAAGGCATGGACGTAGTGTTGGTCGACGACATCGTCGACACGGCCGGCACCATTACGAAGGCCGCCGACCTGATGATGGAAAACGGCGCTAACAGCGTGCGCGCCCTCGCCTCTCACTGCATCATGTCCGGTCCTGCCGATGAGCGCGTTCAGGCATCTGCGCTGGAAGAAATGGTATTTACTGACAGCATTCCTTACAAAGGCCATTGCCCGAAGGTAAAACAGATCACCGTGTCCGGCATGTTCGCTGAAACTATCCGCCGCGTGATGGACAACGAGAGCATTTCTTCGCAATATCTCATCTAACAAATACGAATAAGGCAGATGCCCGGCGCATCTGCCTTATTTATGTTTTTAAAACCAATAAAGGATGCCTTGTCGGCATCCTTTATTCTTTTATCGGTGAGGTACCCAGCAGATTCGAACTGCTGTACGCGGTTTTGCAGACCGCTACCTAGCCACTCGGTCAGGGTACCAAAGGAAATCTTTTTTTGATTTCGGGTGCAAAGGTAAACTTTAATTTTATTCCGACAAAGCATTGCGCCGCTTTTCTTACGATTAAGGCGCATTTTTTAGGCAAATCCCGCAAAATTCACAGGGAGCAGAAGAAAGGCACGAG
>SAMEA3663175__coassemble_225_pt1 | contig 15742 bp, 11 predicted proteins | sample SAMEA3663175__metabat2_low_PE_026 | metagenome-assembled genome bin SAMEA3663175 (sample SAMEA3663175) | pig gut metagenome | biome: pig gut; feature: pig-associated habitat; material: faeces | place: Denmark | collected 2012 | reverse complement strand
ATCCGCGCCCTCGAAGCCGCCACGGGCGTTGAAATCGTTGTGGACGACACGCCCGAGGCCATCGTTATCTCCGCTTTCGACCCCATACGCCGCGAAATCTGCCGCCTCGCCCTGCACCAGCTCATCGCCGACGGCCGCATCCACCCCGCACGCATCGAGGAAGTCGTGGCCAAGGTGAAGAAGCAGGTAGAAGAAGAAGTCATCGAGACGGGTAAGCGTACGGCCATCGACCTCGGCGTGCACGGCTTGCACCCCGAACTGATTCGCATCATCGGTAAGATGAAATATCGCTCTTCTTACGGCCAAAACCTCTTGCAGCACGCCCGCGAAACCGCCAACCTCTGCTCCGTAATGGCTGCCGAGCTCGGCCTGAACCCCAAGAAGGCAAAGCGTGCCGGTCTCTTGCACGACATCGGCAAGGTGCCCGATGAGGAAAGCGAACTGCCCCACGCACTCTACGGCGGCAAGTTGGCAGAGAAGTATAAGGAGAAGCCCGAAATCTGCAACGCCATTGCCGCCCACCACGACGAGGAAGAGATGACCACGCTCCTCGCCCCCATCGTTCAGGTGTGCGATGCCATCAGCGGTGCACGCCCCGGCGCACGCCGCGAAATCGTGGAAGCCTACATCAAGCGCCTCAACGACCTCGAGCAAATCGCTTCGAGCTACGAGGGCGTTACGAAGACCTACGCCATTCAGGCAGGTCGCGAGCTCCGCGTCATTGTGGGTGCCGACAAGATTGACGACACGCAAATCGAGCAGCTCAGTGCCGACATCGCCCGCCGCATTCAGGACGAAATGACTTATCCCGGACAGGTGAAGATTACCGTAATCCGCGAAACGCGCTCGGTAAGCTACGCCAAGTAAGAGAACTTTTTTGAAGAAATATATTAAAGCAGGGGCGGGCTCTTGGAATAGAGTGCGCCCCTGCTGACATTTAAGCAAAGCTAAGCCTTTATAGAAAGCATTGAGTGCAAGCGATTGACTTATCGCTTGCACTCAATTTCATTTTCTCAATATGCTCAATTATTCTTGCCTTCGCCGTTTCTCCTTTGTCGGTTTCGCTGGCGATTATCGTTGTTATTGTTGTTGCCTTTGCGCTGCTTGCGGCCGGAGCGCTTGCTCTTGGCGGTGTCGAAACGGGTGAGGTCGTCCTGCTCGGCAAGGTCGATAGAGGTACGCACTTCCTTGTTGCCCTCTTCCGAAAGCGTGAGGGGTTTTTCGCCCTGGCGGTTCATACGTATCACTTCGTGGGCGCGGGCGGCACTGATTGTTTCGAGATTGGCGGCAAGACGCTTGTCGGTGCTATACGTCACAAGTCCTGCCAAGATGTCGGCCTTGAAGAAATAATACGTGCCGTCGGCCGTTTCGAGCGGGACGTTGCGCTCGGGCAACTTGCGCGAGGCTTCTACGTAGGTGTCCACCTCGTAGTTAAGGCAGCATTTGAGTTTGGCGCACTGCCCCGCGAGTTTCTGCGGGTTGGGCGTGATGTCTTGGAAACGAGCGGCGGCTGTGGAGACCGACTTAAAGTTTTTCATCCAGGTGGCGCAGCAAAGTTCTCTGCCGCAAGGCCCCGTGCCTCCTATGCGTCCTGCCTCCTGACGCGCCCCGATTTGCTTCATCTCAATGCGCACGTGGAAAGTATCGGCAAGCACCTTGATGAGCTGGCGGAAGTCCACGCGCCCGTCGGCGATGTAATAGAAAATCGCCTTATTGCCGTCGCCCTGATACTCCACATCGCCGATTTTCATTTCGAGTTTCAACTCGTTGGCAATTTGGCGGGAGCGAATCATCGTGTCGTGCTCGCGGGCCTTTGCTTCATGGTATTTCTCCATATCCACAGGCCGCGCCTTGCGATAGATGCGTTTGATTTCAGTGCCGGGCTTCATGTAGATTTTCTTCATTTGCAGCGGCACGAGCTGCCCCGTGAGCGTTACAGTGCCGATGTCGTGGCCGGGAGATGCCTCAACGGCAACGATGTCGCCCTTGACGAGCGGCAGATGATTGTCGTTGCGATAATAGCCCTTGCGCGTGTTCTTAAACTGCACCTCCACGAGGTCGGTAGTCTCGGCGTTGCCTGGCACATCGGCAAGATAGTCGAACGTGTTAAGCTGACTGTTGGAACGCCCGCAGCCTTTGGCGCAAATGCCTTGCAGGCTGCGTCCGCCCCAAAGGGTATTGTCGGGGCGCAGCGTGGCAAGGTTTTCTGCAGGCTGCTGTTCCTGTGTATTTTCGATTGGATTTTCTGACATATATATTAATATATTTAGTAGACGAGTAGACAAGGAAATTGTCGTGCAAGCGAGAGCAGAGCAGAACTTGTTCGGGCTATGCCGAGTGCAGCCGAAAATCTCAAAGAAAATGAATGGACGAGACATGAAAGTCGCGCCAATGGTTTGTATCGGTAACTTGTCTTGTTTACTTGTTTACTCGTACACTTGTTTACTACTTCACAAGCAACACGATGTTTTTCAAAGCAAATTCGTAGAACACCATTTTGGGATTGACATTCTGCTCAATGTCGCGCTGCGCCTTTGCCAGTTCTTCGGTGATGCCAATCACGTTGCGCTCGTTGATGAAACGGGCGAAGCGCACGGCAAACTCGGCCTCGGTGGCGCTCATATAGTTCAACTCGGGCAAACCAAAGTTGTAAACGAAATTTTCCCGCACCAACCGCTGACAATAGGCAAGGAAGCTCTTTTGCTGTTCGCGGCCCCATTTCGCCACCTGCTCCGACCACGCGCTGAGTTCCTTGATGTTTCGCGCATAGCTTTGGCGCATCAGAAGGACAAACATGTCGAAAAAAAGCGCCTCGTCCACACTGTTGGTCACCTGCGCGAGGGCGCTCATATAGTTGCCTGCGCAACTGTGGGCAATGGTTTTCGCGTCTTCTTCCTGCAAGCCGCGCGTCGACATCAAGGCTTCTGCCACCTCGCTCTCTGCAAGTGCGCTGAACGAGATGCGCTGCGTGCGGCTCACAATCGTGGATAGGAGTTTCTCGGGACTATTGCTCACCAAGAGGAACACGGTCTTGGCTGGCGGTTCTTCGAGGATTTTGAGCGTCTTATTGGCAGAGTCGAGATTCATCAGTTCGGGCAACCAAATGATTACCACGCGATAGCCGCCCTGACTGGTCACGATGCTGAGTTTGCGCACGATGTTGTCTGCTTCGGCGGCGGTGATGATGGTTTGCTGGTTTTCCACGCCCATGCGCTTCTGCCAATCGCGTAGGGTAAAGTAGGCTTCGGCCTGCAGCTGCTCTCTCCATTCGGGCAGGAACTGGTCGCTGACGGGCGGTTGCTTCTGCCCCGTGGGCTTAAACACGGGAAAGGCGAAATGCAAATCAGGGTGCGCCCAATTAGCCAGCATCTTGCACGCCTTGCAATGCCCGCAAGGCTCTCCGTCGGCGGTGCGCTCCTCGCAAAGCAGGGCGGAGGCAAACGCCAAAGCCATGGGCAGTTTGCCGCAACCCTCGGGACCGGCAAAGAGCAGGGCATGCGGCATCTTGCCGCTTTGCAGCAGGCTTTTGAGCTGCTGCTTGATGATGTCCTGACCGATAACGGAAGAAAAGTGCATGGTGGAAATGAGATTAAAACACGCGCTTGGCGATTTCGCAAATGCTGTCGACGGCCGAAACGGTGTAGAAATGTATGCCTGGCACGCCTTTGGCGATAAGTTCGCGGCACTGCTGCTCGCCCCACTCTATGCCGACTTGCTTGAGTTCCTCGTCGGTGCGACATTTGAGGGCTTCGCGTGCTAGCGCCTCGGGGATATCGCAATGGAAAGTCTTTGGAACGACCGTGAGCTGCGAGAGTTTCGCCAGCGGCTTTATGCCTGGAATGATAGGCACGGTGATGCCAGCCTTCCTCGCCTTTTCCACAAACCGGAAATAGGCGGCATTGTCGTAGAAGAGCTGGGTCACGGCATATTCCGCGCCGAGTGCCACTTTTTTCTTAAACCACTCGAAGTCGGTCTCGGGGTTGAGCGCCTCTTCGTGCTTTTCGGGATAGCACGCCACGCCGTAGCTGAACGGTTGGCCGGGCACTTTTATCGGCGTGCCGTCGACAAAGAAGCCTTCGTTGAAGCGGTTCACCTGTTCCTGCAACTCCGTGGTGTGGGCGTAGCCGTCGGGCGTGGGGATAAAGCGGGCATCTTCTTTTGCCTTGTCGCCGCGCAGCAGCAAGATGTTTTCAATGCCGAGGAACTGCAGGTCGAGGAGCATGTATTCTATATCCTCGCGCGTAAAGCCTGAGCATAGCACGTGCGGCACGACGGGGATATGCGTCTCGTTCTGCACGGCAGCCGCCACGGCAATAGTACCGGGGCGGCGGCGTATGCGGGTTCGCTGCACGAAGCGTCCGTTGTCGGTTTCGGTATATACGTACTCCGAGCGGTGGGTCGTGATGTTAATGTATTTCGGGTCGTACTCGCGCAGGCGGCGCACGGTGTTGAGCAGACTGCCCATGCCCGTACCTTTGAGCGGCGGCAGGATTTCAAAAGAGAACGCCGTGCCCTGCGTGCCCGAGATAATATCTACTATTTTCATCAATGGTTACTTTACGAGGCATTTGCCGTCGAGCACCTTCTTGCCTGCTTCGCGTACACAATATATATATGTACCCTTAGGCATACCGGCAAGCGAGAGGTTGCCGTTGCCATTTACGGAAGCGGTGCGCACGAGGCGGCCGTCGGCGGCATAAACGTCGAGGGTGCGCTGTGCGTTATCGGCAAAAGCGTAGCGGAGGGCGTTGCCAGCAATACGTACGGAGGAATTTCCGTCTGCGCTCACCTTTTCAATGCTGGCGGGATTAGCGTAAACATATTGCGCCATGAAGGTGCAGAAAGGCGTGCCGTTGAATGAAACGGTAACGGTGGCAGAATAGGTGGCATAGGTGCCGAATGTGAAGTTGGGGTGCAAATCCAACGTCCGGTAGTCGCCGTCGGCAAGTTCGGCCGTACGGGTTAGCGGGCCGCTTTGCATGGATTGGCACTGCCCGGTAATGCCGCACCAGTCGAAGCTGTCGAACATACTATTTTTCTTCACGGTAACTTTCAGCGTACCCTTTTCACCGGAAACGTTGGTAATCTTAGGGGCGCTGGGTGCACATTCCACCAGACCTATCTCAGCGATTTCAGTAGCGTTGAACGTGACGATGTCGCCGTTGGAAATTTCCTGCGTGCCGTTGGTTATTTTCAACTGTGCCTTAGCAGCGGCAACCGACAAAAGGCAAAGCAATGAGAGGGTAAAGATTTTCTTCATAATAGTGTGTTATTTAAGTGATTATTTATCTGTGAAAAAATCAAGGCTACTTAACCGGCTGCTCAATGACTTGCAGCACGCCCTGCGCGGCATTGTAGGCAATCACGACGACCGACATGTTATCGGCCACCCAGTCGGACTCCAATATATATTTATATGTACGCGTTTCGCTGCCGCCCGCCACAAGCGTGAGGGCATCGCCGTCCTTTGCGCTGACGCAGGCGCGGAGCACGTGGTTGTGCTCATAGTTGAGATCATAGCCCGAGGCTGGATATTGCGGATAGCGGTTGTGGTCGGGCGTTGCCTGATATTTGTGTATGTGGCTTTCAGTGAGCCACACCTGCAACAAGCCCTGTGCGCCTGTCAAATCGGCTGCGGCGTTCACGTTGAAAGAAAGTTCGCGCGTGTCGGCATCTAACGCGATGTTTTCCACGTCCAGTTTCACGTGCGCCGTGATGGCGATGCGCTCCAATACGGTTGTGCCCCACTTTTCCTGGTCGAGCAACTGCCCCGTACGGTCCACCTCGCCCTTCGGTTTGGAAGAAACGCCGCGCTCGGCGGTATAAGTGTTGCCTATCGCATTGGCCAAGCCCGTGGGTGCGGCCAGCGTGAGGTCGCCGCCGTGGATGGCAACGGGTATCACGCGGTCGTGTCCAAAGGAGGCCTGAAGCGTTGAAATGGTATTCGTGGCCAGGGGGCAGTTGATGCAACGCTGGCCGGTGAAATCTTCAATCAGCACGTTTTTCGCGCCGAAGCCAGTACCTTCACCGCCGCCTTCGCCACCGCTTTCACCACCGGAGGCTATTTCTACTTTTTGGAAGCGGTCCTGCTCGTCGATTTCGTCGCAGGCGTAAAGCGTCAGCAGAAAAATCGCCGGCAGGGCATATTTGATGTATTTCGAAAAAGTCATATTTCAGAGCAATCAGAAGTTAAACGAATAGGAAGCCTGCAAACCTTTCTGCGCCGGCACGAAGCGGCACACGCCGCCCGAGCAGTTGTAGCCGGCGCGGGTCATGCCGTAACCCACCTGGATGCGGTGGGCCTTCTTTGTAAACGTGAGGCTGCCCATGAGGTAGTGCACGCGGTTGGTTTTCCCGTCCTCTGCGTCCTCGCTGAAATCGGGCACGTTGGCGTTGAACTGGTCGCTGACGGTGAGCATGAGGTTGGGCAGGATGGAAAGTTCGAGCAGGCCGTACCACCAGTCCTTTTGATCCTCGCGGGTGTGGAGGTATTGCGCCTCGCCGCGCAGGGTGAACTTTTTGTTGAACTGGTATTTGCCTTCCACAACCGCCACGTGGCATTTCACCGTACCGCCCTCGCCCTCAACTACCGTTTTGTTGTAGCGCTGGTTGGCATACATGAGATTGATTTTGAACTTCTTGGTGAGTTTCTTCTCGAGTTGCACGTTAATGTCCTGATAATAGATTTGGCTGCCCACTTTGAAGAACTTTGAGGTATAACCCTCCGTTCCAGCCAAGTCCTGCGGGCTGGAAGAGAGGTCGTTGCGGTCGATGGCGCGAATGTGCGAGGCATTGAGTTTCACGGTCGTGCCGTACTTGCCGCCGAGGGGCGTTTTGCGCTTGAAGGTGTAGGCAAACTCTCCCTGAAAAGCCCATTCGCCGAGCGCGTTCTGCGTGGCGTAGGGATAGATGGAGGCAAGGGCATAAGTCTGCTGCATGGAGAAGGCGGGCAGGTGGTTGATGTGGCACGCCGTGGTAACGCCCTTATCGAGCGAGCGGCGCGACATAAAGTCCATGTCCTCCGTGCGCTTGGCCTGCAAAAGCACGCTCATGCCGCGCTTGGAGTAAGAGCCGGAGAGCAAAAGCGTTTGACCGTGGCGGTAGATATAGTCGTTGCGCGAGGAGGGGTCTTGCCCTTTCCACGCATATTCTGCCAAAAAACTGTAATTGCCTTTTTTCAGATTGGCGCGGGCATCGAAGGCGGCCGTATTCTCGGGCAGATTGAGGCGATAGGCACCCTGCTGACCCGTGGCTGCGTCGGTGCGGAACACGGTGATGTCATCGGTCACCTTTTCGTGCTTGCTCACACCGGAGAAACCGAGCGTGAGACGCGTGCCCGTCTCGTCCATTTTCTTAAACCAGCGGTCGAGACTCAGTTCCACGTCGCCGCCGTAAATCCAGGCGTTGCAATCATCGAGGTTGCGGTGCTCCCAATAGAAGCGTTGCTGACCGCCAAGGAGTTTGATGTTTACGCCCTTAAACGGTCGCATCGTGAGCTTTCCGCCCCGCAAGGAATTGTCTATGCCGAGCGCACGCTCTTCGTAGGTGCGCAGGATAAGGCCCGAACCGAACTGCTCGTAGAAGTCGCCGAGCGTGAGGTCGAAGCCTTTGTAATGGCCCGCCACATAGAAATAAGGAATACCGCGTCCCTTGAAGCCCTCGTCGAAACCGGGCAGCGGGTGCTCCAAACCTTCGTAGCGCACGCCGGCGGTAAAGTATTTGTTGAGCAGATTAAGTTCCACGTAGGTATTCGTGAGCGACCAGTTGTCTTTGGTCGCGCCAATCTTTCCGTCTTTTTCGGGAAAGAGCACATCGCTCTGAATGCTGCCGTGGAGCGAGAATTTCTTGCCGACGTCACCTTGCGCATCTGCGCTGAGCGGGGCAAGCACCAAGAGGCTGGCGGCTATTATCTTAATGGGTTGCATTCTTTATTTGGAGAAGGATATTATTTGCCTTGCGCCGCGATGAGCTCGCGCACTTTCTCAATCAGGTGCTCCTCGCCGCCGTCGGTGTAGCCGCTGCGGCTCTCGGCAATCTTGCCGTTGCCGTCGATGACGAACACGTGGGGGATCATATTCACGCCCATTGCGCGGCGGAACTCGCTGTTGGGGTCGAGCAGCACCTCGTATTCCCAACCTGCGGCGTCGACCATAGGCTTCACCTTCTGCATGTTTTGCGCTTCATCAATGGAAATGGCGATGACCTTAACGCCCGTCTCGTCCTGCCAGTCGGCATACTGCTCGTGGATAGCCTTGAGTTCGCGGTTGCAAGGCTTGCACCACGTGGCAAAGAAGCTGATGATAAAGGGCTTGCCATCGTTGGAGAGTTCTGCCGTGTTCACGGCCTTGCCGTTAATATCTTTCAGTTCCACTGAGGGCAACTGCGCGGCGGCTGTCAAGCAAAAAGCCGCAAAAAGAAGCATTGTGCTAAGAATTTTCTTCATTTGATTACGTTATTTTGGCGTTATATAAATATATATTGTGTGCAAAGTTACCCAAAACCGCGCAAACTGCCAATTATTCTTATTGGAAAATGCTATTTATCCTATAAGCAAAGGGGCAAACAGGCAATATTTGCGTAACTTTGCAGCGGTTGAGGAAACACTTGTTTTGCAACATTCACCAGGGCGGGCTGTAGCACAATTGCTGCCCTGACAAACATTCGCCATTTTCTTGACAACAAATATTGAAATGATTGAAATACAAAATCTAAGAAAATCCTTCGGACAACTCGAGGTGCTGAAAGGCATCGACCTGCACATCGCCAAGGGCGAGGTGGTGAGCATCGTAGGTCCCAGCGGCGCGGGCAAGACCACCCTGCTGCAAATAGCCGGCACCCTGGCGCGCCCCGACAGCGGCACGCTCCGCATCGCCGGTAACGACGTGCTCGCGCTGCGCGGTTCGGCTCTGGCACGCTTCCGCTGCGAGCACCTCGGCTTCGTGTTCCAGTTCCACCAACTCATGCCGGAGTTCACCGCCCTCGAAAACGTGATGATCCCCGCCATGATTGCCGGACGGCTCAGTCGCAGCAGCATGAAGGAACGCGCCATGCAGTTGCTCGACTATCTCGGCCTTAGCGAACGCGCCAAGCACCGTCCCGCACAACTCTCGGGCGGCGAAAGGCAGCGCGTGGCCGTGGCGCGCGCACTGATGAACGAGCCCGACGTAATCCTCGCCGACGAGCCCTCCGGCAGCCTCGACACGCAGCACAAGACGGAGTTGCACAACCTCTTTTTCCGCCTGCGCGACGAAATGGGACAGACGTTCGTCATCGTGACCCACGACGAGCAGCTCGCCACGCTTACTGACCGCACCATCCACCTCGTCGACGGCGTGGTGGTAAACCAATAACTCACCACTTAAACCAATGATACGCTTAGGAAAATATAACCGACTGACCATCACGCGCTTCACCGACCACGGCGCCTACCTCGACGGCGGCAACATCGGCGAGATACTGATGCCCAAAAACTATGTGCGCCCCGAGATGCACCCAGGCGATGCCGTGGACGTGTTTGTCTATCTCGACCAGAAAGAACTCCTCGTGGGCACCACCGAACAACCATTCTGCCAGGTGGGCGACTTCGCCTTTCTCGAAGTGGCATGGGTGAACGAATACGGCGCATTCCTCTCATGGGGACTGATGAAAGACCTTTTCGTGCCCTTCCGCGAACAGAAAATGAAGATGGAACAAGGGCGCAAATACCTTGTGTACGTTTATGTGGACGAGGAGTCGCGGCGCATCGTGGGCACGGCAAAAATCGACCGCTTTATCCGCCACGCCAGTCCCGGCCTCTACCACCGCGGCATGGAGGTCGACGCGCTCATCTGGCAGAAAACGCCCCTCGGCTTCAAGGTCATCGTGGACAACCGCTTTGCCGGCATGATCTATGACAATCAGATTTTCACCGAGCCCCATAGCGGCGACCTCCTGAAAGCAACCGTGGTGAACGTGCGCCCCGACGGCCGCCTCGACCTCTCGCTGCAAAAAATCGGCAAGAGCAAATTCCGCGACTTCGCCCCCGCACTCCTCGAAGCCCTCAAAGAAGCCGGCGGCACCCTCCCCTACACCGACAAAACGCCCGCCGAGGAAATCGCCGCACGCTTCGGCGTGAGCAAGAAAACCTTCAAGCAAGCCCTCGGCACACTCTACAAAGCACGCAAAATCGCCTTGGAAGAACAGGGCATCAAGTTGATTCATCGGTAAAAAACGCCTTTTTGTCGAATTTCCACGAATTTTTTCTGAAAATATTTGCAAGAAAAAATCATCTCCCGTAAATTTGCATCAGCAACAAGGGAAAAATAGTTTTTTCATCTCTATATAAGTTCTGTGAGGCAACCATTCGTCGCGATGACGAGTGGTTGCCATTTTTATGTAAATAGCAGTTAAGGAAAATTGTCGGGCGCGCCCTCGTAAATATGCCCGCGCTGCCTCGCCTTTCCCGGCGGAAAGAAATGCAAATTTCGTTAAAGCCGCTCGCGTCCCTGCGCAGAGCGTTTCCGGCGCGTTTGCAATCCTTAAGACAACCTCGAGCAAAAGTTTAGAGATAATTAAGAAACGGAAAATTTGCCTTTATAAAATCAAAACGCTCTTTAAGGAAAATTTCACAGGAAAGCACTTCGGAGCAATTATCAAGGGCTTCGTAAAAACTACCAAGGAGATAATTTTCACTATCTTGCTTATAATTTTTACGGTCATATAGGATAGTTTTTGCGCTCATATAGGATAGTTTGCCCCAAAAACGCGAAAAGAGGAAGAGCCTGCGCTCCTCCTCTTTTGCTAATGCAAAGATACGCCATTTTTGCCGTGCCGCCAAATCGCGCCAAATTGTGCCGCCGGCTGGCACGGCGCAAGGCGGGGCTGCCGGAGCAGTTTCAAGCCATCACCAGTGACGGGTTGATGGTCTCAACCCGTCAAATTTATTTCCCTGATATAGAGAAAGAAAGCTCATCCAGTGACGGGTGTGCTGGGTTTATCGTGGTATTTTTTGCGTATAGGGATATGAGGAATTAGATACATATAGAGGGTAAAATGTTACGCCATCGTCAAAAAACACACCCTAAAATGATATTCGAGTGACAGCAATATTTGAGCGCACTGACTGCAGAACTTGAAGTCCAACACTAAAAAAGCATCCATTCAAACGAAATTTTAACCCCCACATAGCGACTTTTCCATTCGCTTCTTGTATCTTCGCATAATAAATCCTGTCATGATTGCAACTAAGTTATACACAAGTATCTCATGAACAAGAGAAATAATTAACGACAAAAAATGGTAAAAATAAATGTACAAAACACGGAAATCAGTGTTGTTCAATATAATAACGAGGATTATATCAGCCTAACGGACATGGCACGTAGCCAAATGCAGGAACACATTATATTCCGTTGGCTAAGCCTAAAAAGTACTATAGAATATCTTGGGGAATGGGAAACACTGTACAATCCTCATTTTAATTGTACCGAATTCGGTGCAATTAAAAATGCAGCGGGCAGCAATAACTTCGTTTTATCTGTGAAGTCATGGATAGAACGAACAAATGCAATAGGAATTCATTCAAAGGCAGGTCGCTATGGCGGTACTTACGCTCATCGCGATTTAGCTTACCATTTTGGAATGTGGATTTCTCCGAAGTTTCAATTGTTACTTGTAAAAGAGTATCAGAGACTTAAGCAGGAAGAACAACGTTTGATTGGTTGGTCTGCCAAACGTGAACTCTCAAAAATTAACTACCGTATTCATACCGATGCCATCAAGCGCAACATCATCCCCGAAGAGGTAACGCCTCAGCAGGCAAGCATCATCTATGCCAACGAGGCAGACGTGCTGAACGTTGCCATGTTCGGTATGACAGCCAAACAATGGCGAGATGCCAATCCCGACAAAAAAGGGAACATTCGCGATTATGCTACCATCAATGAATTGATTTGCCTATCGAACATGGAGAGCCTCAATGCTGTCTTTATTGACCAAGGTATTCCACAAGGCGAACGTTTGATAAAGTTGAACCAAATTGCAATTCAGCAGATGCATGTATTGGTAGATAACCAAGGCAGAAACTTATTGCAATAGACAAAACGAAGCTTTATTGCGCTCACCTTGCACTATCTTTGCAGAAGATAGGCGGCGGTTCGGCAATTTTCGTGCAAGCGAGCGCAATCAAGTTTGCTTGAATTGCCGAGCGCAGCCGAAAATATCCAGAAATTAAAGTAAACTTTATTGCGCTCACCTTGCACTATCTTTGCATTATAAAAACATACCTTTCCTTACGTTTAATGCTTACTTACAACACGCTTTTGGACAATTCCTCTTCGGAACTCCAAGTTGCCTCCGCCATTAAGGATCTCGTCTCTGCAAAGGATTGCCAAACCATTAAGATTGCCACAGGCTATTGGGATATTCCCGGCACTGCCCTCGTGCTGCAAGAACTGAAAGCGTTCTTGCAAAAACCCGGCACGCTGCTGCAACTGCTCATAGGCACCGACCCCGTAGTGCGCGCATCGCAACAGAAAAATCCAAAATACAAGGACGCGCAGACGCAGGGCGATTTCATCAGATGCGACTTGCAAAACCTCGAGGTCAAGGACGAATATGTGGAGGCGGTGAGCCTGCTGAAGGAATATTGCCTGCCCGATTTCGATGCCAGCCGCATTCAAATCAAAATGTGCAAAACGGGCGAAGACGGCACCTACCGCCTGTTCCACGCCAAGTGCTATATCTTCCTTGGCAACGATTTCGCAAAAGGCATAATCGGTAGCAGCAACTTCACGCAGAAAGGCCTGGAAGGAAACTCGGAACTTAATTATCTCGAATGGGACAATGCCAAGGTGACGGCCGCGCCCAACCAGTTCTCGCACTCGAAAGGGCATAATTATTGGTTCGACGAGAAATGGGCGCAGGCTGAAGAGTGGAACAAGACGTTTCTCGAGGAGGTGCTGCATGGCACGCCTGTCGAGCAGGAGTACGAAGTGCGCCGCGCCGATGCTCCGCTCACGCCTTACGAGCTGTATATCAAGCTGCTTAATTATAAATTCGGCAATATCATCGACATCGACCAGCAAAAGCTTATCGAAAGCTATCTGCCAGCCACATATAATCCCTTGGACTACCAAATCGAAGCCGTGAAGCAATGCTTTGCCATTATGCACGAGCACGGCGGTTTCATGCTCGCCGACGTAGTGGGGCTGGGCAAGACTATCGTAGGCGCACTCATCATCAAGCACTTCCTCACGATGCCCGACGACGACGGGCGCGAGCGCAAAGTTCTCATTGTCACGCCGCCCGCCATTAAGTCGGCCTGGGTGGAAACGCTCCGGCAGTTCGATGCCGAGGCTGCAAGCAAAATATTGCCGTTTATTGATTTCATCACTACGGGCAGCATCAGCAACCTCGTCGACGAACTGGGCGAAAATGAATATGGCGATGATACCGACGAGACGTACTTCTGCACTGAAGCTTTACATAAGAACTACGGCCTAATATTGATTGACGAGAGCCACAAGTTCCGCAACAGCCAAACTGCGATGTACCAGTCGCTCAACGCCTTAATCGGCGAAATCGGTGCTGCCTCGGGCCTTTATCCTTATATCGGCCTGCTCTCGGCAACGCCGCAGAACAACCGCCCCTCCGACCTACAAAACCAAATATATCTCTTCGAGCGCAACCATTCCGACAGCACGTTGCGCAAGGCGAACGGCGGCAACATCGAGAGCTTCTTTTCTTCTATCAACAAGCGTTACGGCGAACTCATAGGCACGCCGAAGGACGATTTCGGAAACCCCATCCATCTTTCTGAACATGAGCGCAGCCGCCGCGCTCAAGAACTCAAAAAGCTCTCGGAAGAAATGCGCAGCTGCATTCTGGAAGACATTTTGGTGAGGCGCACGCGCACAGATATTATTAAATACTATGGTGGCAAACTGACTTTCCCCACAATCAGCGGCCCCCACAGCCTCGAATACAAAATGGAGGACGGGCTGGCTAAGCTCTTCGCAATGACGATGGACTGCATCTCGCCCTCGCTCGACCTGCCTGCCTCTGGCGAGGACTATCTCTGCTACTACCGCTACCGCGCCATTGAGTTCCTGCTTGACCCCACAATCAAGAACCTCTACAAAGGCGGCAACATCGACCCCGACCGCTTCTCGCGCCAGCTGGCTAAAATTATGCAAGTCAATCTCGTGAAACGCATCGAGAGCAGCTTCTCGGCATTCAAGTCTTCGCTCGAAAACCTGCGACAGTACACGCAGAACATGATTGACATGTGGGAGAACGACTCGATTTTCATCTGCCCCGACATCAACGTGAATGCCGAGCTCAACCTCGAAAAGCGTTTCGAACGGGAACACCGCCTCCTGTCGTTCAAAGAATGTATCGACGACCTTAGGGAGAAAATCGACCGCCTCAACCAGAAAGGACGCAACGAACAGGGGCGCAACCGCGAACTGCGCCGCAGCGACTTCGCACCCTGCTACATCGACCTCTTGCGCAAGGACCTCACGCTCATCAACTTCCTTTGCAAGAAATGGAACGCTTACAGCCACGACCCCAAGCTCGAGGAGTTTAAGCGCTGCCTCGTTTCCACCCTCTTCGACCCGCAACGCAACCTGACGGGCAAACTCGTGATTTTCAGCGAAGCCATCGACACGGTGGAAACAATTAAACTCGCGGTGGAGACCACAGCGCCCCACTTGAAGGTGCTGGCCGTCACGGCCGCCAACCGCCACGACCTTGAACAGACTATCCGCGAGAACTTCGACGCCAACTACGAGCGCAATCTCTGGAAAGACGACTATCAGATCATCGTCACCACCGAGGTATTGGCCGAAGGCATCAACCTGCACCGCGCCAACTGCATTCTCAACTACGACACGCCCTGGAACGCCACGCGCCTCATGCAGCGCATAGGCCGCGTGAACCGCATCGGCTCCACCGCGCCTTTCGTTTACGTTTACAACTTTATGCCGAGCGCGCAAGGCAACGAGCAGATTCAGCTGGTGCAAAAGGCCTACACCAAGCTGCAATCTTTTCACACGCTCTTCGGCGAGGACAACCAGATATTTACGGAAGAGGAGGAAGTGATGCACTACGACCTCAACAAGCAAGTCAACGGCGAAGAGTCGCCAATGGAGCAATATATCAGCGAGCTGAAAGCCTACAAGGCCGCCCACCCCGCCCGCTTCGCGCAAATAGCGGCAAAGGAGGAGGGGCTGCAGCTTGCCACGGCTCCTGAGGATGGCAAAAGCTATTTCCTTGTGCGCACGCCGAACATCGCGGGACTGTTTGTCTCCGTTGACAGCAATTTGTCGGCCTCGCTGCTCTCGGGCGCAGATATGTACCGCGCTTTCCGCACGAGCCCCGATGCCCTCCCCGCCGCCCTGCCCGCCGACTGGCAGCAACGCAAGGACCTTGCGGAACTGACGGTCAACCAATCGCTGGCGAGAATGAACGTACACACCCGCAACTCCGCCAAAGCCACGCGCGCCAAAGAAATCATCTTGCACATGAAGGAAGTATGGCAACTCTCCAAAGAGGCTAAAAGCACGCTCTCTGCCGCCTTCCGCTTTGTGAACAACGGCAACATCGACATCATCAACAAAATCATCGCCCTCGATGCCGAGCTAAACAACGGCCAATCGCTCTTTGCCCTCACACAAGACGAGGCCGACGAAATCCTTAAAAAGAATATCCAAAAGATTGTTGAACGCGTGCAGCAACGCCACGGCAAGGCCGAGGTATA
>SAMEA3663175__coassemble_211_pt1 | contig 16198 bp, 13 predicted proteins | sample SAMEA3663175__metabat2_low_PE_026 | metagenome-assembled genome bin SAMEA3663175 (sample SAMEA3663175) | pig gut metagenome | biome: pig gut; feature: pig-associated habitat; material: faeces | place: Denmark | collected 2012 | reverse complement strand
GACTACGTCATCATCACCCTCGGCCTGCTGTTTTACGCCGTCGGCTTCACCTGCTTTCAGTTGCCTTACGAAATCACGACCGGCGGACTTGCCGGCGCGGGCGCGGTGATATTCTACGCCACGGGCTTTCCCGTGCAGTACACCTTCTTTATAGTCAATATCCTGCTGCTCTGCATCGCGGTGAAGGTGCTGGGACTGAAATTCTGCCTTAAAACCATCTATGCCGTCTTTATGCTCACCTTCCTGCTCGGCTTCGTGCAGGAGGTGATGATATATATCGGGCAGCATTATCCCGAGAGTTTTGCCTACATTAACCCGCGCAGCCATCTGCCGCAGGTGGTCAACAACAATATCTTCATGTCGTGTATCCTCGGCGCGGCGATTGAGGGCATCGGCATCGGCATCGTGTTCCTGAGCAACGGCTCGACGGGTGGCACGGATATCATCGCCGCCATTATCAACAAGTATAAGGACGTGACGCTCGGGCAGATGATGATGTTCTGCGACGTGATTATCATCACTTCGAGCATCCTGTTACCCGAAGCCACCGTGGACAAACTCCTCTACGGCTATTGCACGCTCATCATCACCAACCTCCTGCTCGACTACGTGGTAGACCGCGGGCGGCAGTCGGTGCAATTCTTAATCTTCTCGCAGAAATACGACGAAATCGCCGCCGCCATCAACGCGACACACCGAGGCGTCACGGTACTCGACGGGCAGGGCTGGTACACCAAGCAGTCGCGCAAGGTGCTCGTGGTGCTGGCCAAAAAGAGCGAAAGCACCAACATTTTCCGCATCATTCAAAACATCGACCCTAACGCCTTCGTGTCGCAATCGAAAGTAATCGGCGTGTTCGGCGAAGGATTTGACAAGATAAAGGTTAAAGCCGACAAGAAAGAAAAACAATGAAACTCGTATTTGCCACCAACAACGCGCACAAACTCTCCGAGATACGCCACATTCTGGGCGACAAACTCGAAGTGGTGAGCCTTCCCGAGATAGATTGCCACGACGATATTCCCGAAACGGCCGACACGCTCGAAGGCAACGCCCTGCTCAAGGCACGCTACGTGCACGAACGCTACGCCCTGCCCTGCTTTGCCGACGACACGGGACTTGAAGTGGAAGCCCTCGGCGGAGTTCCCGGCGTGCATACGGCACGCTATGCCTATCCCGACCGCCACGACCCCGTAGCCAATACGCGCAAGCTGCTCGCAGAACTGGCAGGCAAGAACAACCGCCACGCCCGCTTCCGCACCGCCATTGCCTATATCGACGAGGCGGGCAAAGAGCATCTCTTTGAGGGCATCGTGGAAGGCAGCATCGCCGAAGCCGAGCGCGGAACCGAGGGTTTCGGCTACGACCCCGTATTCTGTCCCGAAGAAGGCGGCGGCAAGACGTTTGCCGAACTGGGTGTGGACGTGAAGAACCGCATCAGTCACCGCGCCCGTGCCGTGGCGCAGTTTGCCAAATATCTCCTCGGGCAATAAAACGCGCCACGCCGCGTTTTTATATAGAATATTCCCTTTTACATGAAACGATTTTTGCTCACCACCCTTTGCTCGCTCCTCTCGCTGTGGCTTGCGGCAGCCCCAATCGGCGGTTGGAACTTGTATATGTCCTACCGCAACTGCACCGACAATATCCCCGTGGGCGACAAGGTGTACGCCCTTTACAGCGGCAACCTGCTCATCTACGACAGCTCCACCACGGAGGTGCGCACCTTCGACAAACTCGACGGGCTGCACAGCACCTATATTAAATATATGGGTTACTCCGCCACGCAGAACGCCCTCGTGCTGCTGTTTAAGGACAACAACATCGACATCGTTTTCCTCGACAATATGGAAGTGTGCAACCTGCCAAATGTCAAGGACGAAGGCGGGCAAGACATCTCTACAAAATTTCTTACCGTCAGCGGCGACCGCGCTGTCATCGGCACCAGTACAGGCATCATGATTATCGATGTGCCCAGCGTGGCGGTCAATGCCACGGTAAACTTTGGAGAAGCACCCCGCACTGCCACCTGCACAGACAGTCGCCTATATGTGGGTTTGCAGAACGAACTGCGCTCCATCGGCATCACGCAGAACGTTGCAGACGTGCAATTATGGACCGTTGAGAAACGGCTCGCCGCCGTGTTTCTCCAACCCTTTGCCGGAGGGCTCTATTTCATGGCGCGCGCCGTAAGCGGCAGTGAGGACAAGGCTGGGTTATGGTACTTCTCGCCCGACGATGCCGCCGGCAATCACACGGCAACATTCATCACGACCAACGGCTACGAATTTTGCACCGCCAACTCCCGTCAAGCACTCATGCGTGGCGGCACGACGATACACGCCTTCGATGCCGCCAACCCGCTTAAAATTGCCGGGACTTATACGAGCGATGCTGCCTTGACCTGCTTAAAGATGAGTGAACAGGGCAAACTGTGGGCTTCGCTCGGCGAAGAAGGGTTGATGCCCTATGCCCTCAATGCCGCAGGCATTTATCAGCCTTCAGGCAGCGCAGTGGGCGGTTTCGGTCCATGGCGCGACTACGCCTATCACCTCAACTATGCAGGCGATCGCCTGCTCGTGGCCGGCGGACGCCTGCCCTATTACTCCACCAACCGTCAAGGCACGCTCATGTACTATGAGAACGACGAGTGGTATCATTTCTCCGAAGACATTCCTTCCGAAACGCTCGCCGGTCTGCCTTACCGCGACGTATGCCAGCTTTATCAGGACCCTAATGATGCCTCGCACCATTGGGCAGTCGGCACAGAGGGACTATTTGAGTTCCGCAACCTGCAATGCGTCAAGCACTACGACCACCGCAACAGCAACCTCATCAGCGCGCTCGGCAGGGGCGTGAGCGAAAGCGCACACCCTGTATTATATATATATGCCTTCGGCGCACAGTTCGACCCGCAAGGCAACCTTTGGATCATCAACAACCAGCGCGATACCGCGCTGCAAGTGCTTCGCCCCGACGGAAGTTGGTACGGCGTGTATGCCCAAGCGCTTAAAAAGGTTTCCACCGCCGACTGCATCCGCTTCGACAATGCCGGCCGCCTGTGGGTACTCGCCCGCCGCACCACAGAGGCGCACACCTCCGGCGTGCTTTGCGTGGACTGGAAAGGCACGCTCGACAACCGTGACGACGAAGCCTTCTACCGCACTTCCGCCACCAACGAGGACGGCACAAACGTTTCGCTCGAATCGGCCTACGCTTGGGCGCAAGACATGGACGGAAGGATTTGGATTGGGACAGAAAGTGGCATCTTTGTTGTAGACGACCCCTCCCAGTGGTTTTCAAGCAGTTTCCTTATCACGCAGGTAAAAGTACCGCGTAACGACGGCACGAACTACGCCGACTACCTCCTCGACGGCGTACCAGTAACGGCGATTGCTGTTGATGCCGCCAACCGCAAATGGGTGGGCACGGCAGACAACGGACTTTACCTCATCAGTGCCGATGGTTTGGAAATCCTCGCTCACTACACCGCCGCAGACTCACCCTTGCTCTCAGATGAGATAACCGATCTCGCCATACGCCAAAGCACGGGCGAGGTGATGATTGCCACCGACCTCGGCCTCTGCTCCTTCCAAGGAGATGCCTCGACGGCCTTCCCCACATTGGAAAAGGGCAATATCAAGGTTTATCCCAACCCCGTGCGCCCAGAATATAACGGGCGCGTGGTGGTGACTGGCCTGACACTGAACGCCGAGGTGAAAATCGTCACAGTGGGCGGGCAGCTTGTTCGCCGCGGCACATCTACGGGCGGCACCTTTACCTGGGACGTTTGCAACGACCGCGGTCGCCGCGTAGCCCCCGGCGTGTACTACATCATGGCTGCCACGGCCGACGGAAAAGACGGCGTAGCCGCCAAAGTAACCGTCATTTAACTTTGATTTTAGGCGGTTTGAACGACATTTTGCCCAATTTTGCCGCTTATTTTTCAAAAAAACAAAAAAAAGTTTGGCGGAATATCGAACTCTCTCTATATTTGCCATTGTAAAATGCCTATTTATAAAGGGAAACTGAATAATTCACCATATTTTTCACCTCTTAAAATCAAAATTATTATGAACAAGACTGAACTCGTAAATGCAATTGCAGCTGCCGGTCTCACCAAAGCCGACTCTAAGAAAGCCCTTGACGCTACGCTCGCTGCTATCTCCAACGCCCTCAAAGCTGGTGACAAGGTAGCTCTCCTTGGCTTCGGTACGTTTGCTATTACCGAGCGTCCCGCTCGCACGGGCATCAACCCCGCCAACAAGCAGAAGATTGAAATCCCCGCCAAGAAGGTGGTTAAGTTCAAGGCTGGCGCAGAATTGGCAGAAGCTGTGAAATAAGACCCCATTGCTTATAATTAAAAATGCAATCAGGCACGCCCGAAAGGCGTGCCTGATTATTTTATTTTCTTACGACCGCACGGACAGCCGCACCCAAAGCCATCCAGGGAGCAAGCGCCAAAAGAAGACGAGGAGGCGGTAGCGCCAGTCTATCGTGACGATGCGCCGGCGGCGGGCAAGCCCTCTGATAATGGCACGCGCCACGGCGGGCGCTTCCAACTGCATAGGGTAACGGCAGCCGTCGGCGATGAGCGGGGTGCGCACGAAACCGGGCCGTATGTCGCAGAGCGTCAGGTTGCTAATGCTGCGCATGCGCCGCAGCTGCTCGAGACATTCCATATAATGGTTCACAAAGCGTTTCGTTGCGCTGTAAGCCGGTGCTGCGCCCAAGCCCTTCGTGCCGGCAATGCTACTGATAACGGCTAATTGCATTGCTCGCCCGGGGTGCCCGGCTGCATAATTGAACACCGCCGTTGCCATGCGGCAGAAGCCGAGGGCATTGGTCTCTACCGTGCGCAGTTCCTTCTCTGCATCAAGCGCAGGGTTTTGCCAGCCGATGCCGCTGGAATGGAAATAAAGATCCACACCGCCTAAATCGCTGATAAGCCGCATGAGTTGCGCTGGCGCTCCGTCGTCGGTTACGTCTATCCTGCGCCCCGCAACAATCTGCCCGTATTTATCCTGCAACTCCTGCAACTGCGCTTCGTTTCGTCCGCACACCGCTACCTGCCACTCGCCCGTCTGCGCCAACTGCACCGCCACTTCGCGCCCAATGCCCGACGTGCCGCCCATGATAATCGCCGTTTTCATATTGAAACTATGAGTGTTTTATGTCCTAAAATAATGCGAGCCGCGCATGTTGCTTACTTTGCCATGCGCGGCTCGCTTTTCTTTGAGTCAGGTTTTAATATTCGTCCTCGTTGAAGAGAAAATCTTCCTTTGTGGGATAATCGGGCCAAACGTCCTCGATGGTTTCGTAGATTTCGCCCTCGTCTTCAAGTTCTTGAAGGTTCTCCACCACTTCCATCGGAGCGCCGGAACGCATGGCGTAATCGATAAGTTCTTCTTTCGATGCAGGCCAAGGCGCATCTTCGAGTTTCGATGCCAATTCCAAAGTCCAATACATAATGTCGTCTATGTTTTTATGGGTTTGCTATTAAGGTTGATTCTTCACAGTCCTTATAGGACGGCGCAAAATTACACTTTTTCTTGTATTCCCAACTATTTACTTACGTTTTTCTTACGATATATGCATTTTTAGCACCTTTTTGAACGGCTAATATACGATTTTCCTGCCCCCTTTGATGTAAATGCCGCGCACGGGACGGCTCACGCGGCGGCCGCTAAGGTCGTAGAGCGTGCCGTTGGCGGCAGAATTTGCCGTAGGCGCGGCGGGAATCGCCGTAGACACATCGTCAAAGTCGAGCGCATAGGCTGCGGCGGGCGTAATGCCCGAGGCCACCCAATAAGCCTTAAAGCCTTTGAGTTGCAGGCCGTCGACATTTCCTTCGCTGTTGTTGGCAAAGGGATAAAGCCCCACGCCCACCGAGCCGTTTTGCAGAGTGTAAGCGTTAGGCAGGGCCTCAATGGTGGCAAAATGACCCGTAAGGTCGCTCGTTGCTCCACTCGCCTGCTCCGTCACGGCAAGCAGGTGCAAGCCTTCTTCTGCCTTTATGATAACGCCCTGTTCGGCGGGGATAATTTCGCCTACATTCGTGAGGCGGAACTTGTTTTCGGCAGACTTGAATGCGCCCACGTAGGCTTTAAGCCCGTCGTCCGCCAAAAGTGTGGCAGGCGAGTAGAGCGTGGCGTAGCCGGCGGCGGAAACGCTGACGGGCAAGAGTGCCACGGGCACGAGTTCCCACGCCGTCTTTTCTCCATCGGCAGAGGCGGTCGTGGAGAATGCAGAGCCATTGCTGCTTAAATAACTTCCGCCTGCCTGCAAGGCATACGCGCCGGGTTCGGTGGGGTGAGGCTGGAAGGTATATGCCCCCGACTGCGCGAGGGGTGCGTGCTGCGTGCCATTGAGGTAAAGCCCCGTGGCATAGGCCAGGAGTTTATCGCCGTCGCGCATCAGCACGTTGTTCTCGTTAGGGTTGAGTGCCAGTTGCAAGGCGGTGCCGGTTGCCTGCCCCTCGGGGAGCGTGACAAATCGGCCGCTGGCGCGGGAGCGTAGGCGGTAGAAAGTAGTGGGGCGGGGCTGCGTTTCGGCTTCGATGACGGGCACAAACTGGAAGTCGCTGCTGACAATCATGCCGAGATTGTTGTTGCAGAGATATCCCTTGGGGTCGTTCGTATATTGGTGGTTGAGCGAGAACGTGTTGCCGCTGCGGCTGAGCATGGCCTGCTGGAGCGTGTGGCTCAGAAAGGTGAAACTGCCCCACGTGAAGCCTCGGCGCAACACGAAGTCGCTGTACATGCTATTGGTCATGCCGCCGAGGTAAGGCAGGTTGCCTTCGGCGTCTTTCAGTACTACATATCCGCCGGAGTTCGTTAGGTTGAGCGGGGTGGCTTCAGCGTGATCGGCGGGCCAGGTCTCTGTGACGTATTCGCCATCGGCGACGCGCTTATAATAATAATATGGTGTGGAGGCAGGCAATGCCTGATAGCTGCGCAGGAGATAGCGTCCCTCTTCGGGGTAAACGATTTCGTCGTCGGCGCAATTGCGCAACGTTTCGATTGCCTCCACGAGCGCCTCGCCGTCAGCCGTTTCGTAATCGGGCTTCAAGAAGCCGGCGGCATCGGTCACCTTGGCAAATCGCTTCACCAACGTTTTGTAGGCGAGCAGCGTGGGCAGAGGATAGCCCGGCTCTCCCTCATGGCGCACGAGTTCTGCGGCTTCGGCGGCGGCATCGCGCACGGCCTTTTGCAAGGCTGCGTTAGGCTGCTGCGTTTCAGGCAGTTCGAAGATTTGGGTATAGGTGTAGGGCGTGCCGCTGACGGTGGCCGTCCACGTGCGGCGCACGATACGGCCCTCTTCCTCCTGCTTATAGGTTGTGGCGTAGGTAGTAGAGGTGTTGGAGGGGCGGTAGGCTATCAATTCGGGCGCATCAGCGGGCAAGTCGTCGGCAGAGGCGAGACGCACGTAAGGTTCGGGCGCGTCGTTGCCAGTAGATTTTTCCTTAAAGAGATAGCGGGCCGTGGACTGGTCAAGGGTGAAACCGCCGCTGTAAATGGTTTCGCTGCCGTTCTTGTAGTAGGGTATCACGGGCATCACGGCATAGGGGGCCTCGCCTAATATTTCCACCTTGAACGCTCCGCCGTTAACCTCTTGCGGATAATCGCGATAAGGAGTCTTGCCTATGGTGATAAATGGGAATGCACCCGACCATGTGCCCGTGTTGGGCAGGTTGTCGGCAAGGATATAGGGGAATGTTTGGCCGAAGTCGGTGGAAAGGCTGATGCGCACACGGCTATTCGGCCCGTACACCTCGGTAAGCGGCGACCATGTCAAGGTATATTCCACGCCCCATTTGTAAGAAATAAAATTGGTCGGCTTTGTGATGTTGGCTGTAAACGGCTCTCCTTCTACGATGCGCAGGTTAATGTAGCGGCTGTCGTAGAGCGAGTTTTGACGCACGGCAACGCCGAACTTGTATAAGCCCACGCGGGAGGCATCGGAATAAGGCACGTAAGGGTTCACGGCATCATCGGCCACGGCTGTCGGCGTGTCGTAGTAAGGCTGAAACATCTGCGCCTCCGACACGGTAGGCTTGTAATGCGGCTGCAGGGCATTGGCGCCTCCGTCGAGGGCGATGTCCATGCCGTGCGCAACGAAATAGAGCGGTTGGTCGGTGGTAGATTTCAGGGGGATATGGAACTGGAAGTTCGAGCCTGCGGTGACCACGTACTCCTCGGGCAGGCGGTTGCCGTCGATCTCGGGCTGGTCGCCCTCTTCAAGGTAGGCGTAGGCAAGGTTCGTGCCTTCCGTGTCGCTATTTCGCGAATAGTCTGCCTTTTCGGGGTCGCAGTCGGGCGTGAGGTACACATTGAGGGCACGCAGGGTGCGGCGCATGGCGGCGATGCTGCTCATAGCGAAGAAGTCGCGCGGCGAACCGTAGCTCATGATGCTGCGTCCGCTTCCGGGCTCTACGAAATCGCCGTCGGAAATATAGTGCGTGTGCTTCGCGCCGAAGAGATGGCCCATTTCATGGGCAATGGTGGTGATGATGGGACGGGCAAAGCCGCGCGCCTTCTGATAGCGCGAAGCCACTCCACCGAGCGCGGCCTGACCGGCAAGGCTGCCCGTGCCGTTGGTAATCATCAAACCGATGTCGTAGTTGAACTCACCGATCAGGTAGTTGATAATGGGCGTGCCGCTCTCGCTGACCAGCGAGCCGGAATTGTTTCGTATTGGATATTCCGTAGGATTCTCGTGCATGATGAGGCGGTCGTCTTTCACAAGCACCAGTTCGATGCCCACGTCGTTGCGGTAATACTGATTGAGTTCGGCTTCTACCCTATCCCACCAAGCACGCACGGTGGCGGGGTCGCCGTTGGCGAAATCGCCGAGCACTTCGGGCGTCATAAGCAGCGCGACGCGGAAGCGATAGACTTCGCCGCTGTTGAAAATAGGTTTGGCGGGCTTGGCAGCCTTACCCTCTGCGGCTACTGCCTGCCGCCGATGGTAAGTGGCGCCTGCCATGATGCGCTGCAAGGCCACGGAGTCCTGGCCCGTGGGATAGATTACGCTGCAAGTTTCATGGTCGTGGGTGTGCGCCTGCTGCGCCTGCAACGGCGCGGCACCGGCGAACAAAAAAGCGGCAAACGCCAAGGCCGCCGCTTTGCTAAACAAAAGTTTCATCTGAATATAGCCTTCTTGAGTTTTATGGGGTTGGAGAGGTGCTCGGATATTCCGGAGCATCCGGAAGTTCCGGGATAGTTTGGGCAGTCTCCTCTTCGCCCACCACGTACCTCTTATAATAAGATACTATCAGCGTGGTGACGGGCAGAGCGATAATCAGCCCTACTATGCCGAGCGCGAAGCCCCAAACGGAGAGGGAAAAAAGGATAATGGCAGGCGGGAGCCCCATGATTTTGCCCATAATCTTGGGCGTGAAAATCGTGTCCTGCAATATCTGGACCACGATATACACCAACAGCACGCTGCAGATGAGCCACCAAAAGTTGGCGCCCGTCTCAGCCGTCTTGAGCAGCGCGAGCACCGTGGCGGGCAAGATGCCTACGACCTGCAAGTAAGGCACGAAGCTGATGATGCCGATGAAGCAGCCGAGGGCAACGGGCAGGGGGAAGCCTATGATGAGGAATCCGATGGTGAACATCACGCAGTTGCTCAATGCGATTAGGGCCTGCCCGCGGAAGTAGCCGCTCATGCCGCGCTCAATGTCGCCCACAAGCTGGCGGGCAAAGGCGCGGCGGCGCTTGGGCACGAACTTCGCCCAGCCTTCGGCATAGAGCTCGTAGTCCATGAGCATGAAGAAGAGGTAGAGCACGCCGATGAGCGAGCTGATGATATTGAGCACCATGCCCGCCGTTGACCACAGCACGTTCCACACCTTGGGCAGCGTGGTCTTAACGGCGTTGACCAAGTCGTCCTCGCGGAGGAGCTTCTCAATATTGAGTTCGTTGATATGCTGCTGCACAAACCGCTCGACCGCCGGCGGCACAGACGCATTCTGCGCCCCTTTCTCGATGTAGGCGATGGCCACGTTCTTCAAGTGGGCGCACTCGTTCATCATAGGCGGCACGGTGAGATAGAGCAGCCCGCCCAGCACGCCGCCCACGAGCATAAGGGTGACGATAATGGAGAGCAGCCTATTCTTCAACCGGCACTTCACTTGCAGGAAGTTCACGATGGGAAAGAGCAGATATGCTATGACCCACGCCACGAAGAACGGGATAAGCGCGGCGCTCAGATAGTTAATCAGCCACCCCGCGCCGACTATCAGAGCCAGCACGAGCAAGCCGCGCACGAAGCGGTCGAAGTTGATTTCTTTGGAGAACATTCCCGAAAATAATAACTTTTTAGTAAACAAGTGGACGAGTATACAAGTAAACGAGATAAGTCACATTTGAAAAAAATTATTTGCAAGACATCTCTGTCTCGTCTACTCGTTTTCTTTGAGATTTTCGGCTGCACTCGGCATAGCCCGAACAAGTTCGGCTCTGCTCTCGCTTGCACGAAAATTTTCTTGAAAACTCGTCTACTAATATATGGGCCTTTATTTCACCACAATCACCAGGTATTTGCTCACGCTCCAAAACTTCTGCGGGTCGGATATGCGCAACGTGTATTGCCCTTGCGCGTCCTTGTCGAGCGAGTAGGAGCCGGCGGGGTGATTGGTCAGCAGTTTCGCGCTCTTGGAATAGAGGCGTATTACTTTCGTGACGCGCAGGTCGATTTGCGTGAAATAGTCCTTGTTGAAGTCAGTGCCCTTCACGAGGTCGCCTCTCTTGACAATGTTTTGCGCCGTGAGTTCCTTTTTTGTGCCAAACACGTACCACGCCGTGTTGAGCGCCTTGTCCTGCGCGGCGAGGTTCTTGTCCTTTTCGGCATTGGCGGCCGAGAGTTCGTCTACGTTTTGGTTCAGCGAAGTGACGCGCTCGTCAAGTTCGGCAATCTTGATGTCCTTGGCTTCGAGTTGCGCGCGCAGTTCTGCGATTTCCTGCGCCTTTTCTTCGAGTTGGGCATTGAAGCCTGCCGCCATTTCCTCTATGGTGCTCTTCATCTTGGCATTGGTCTGGTTGCTGTTGCGCAGTTGCTGCTGCAGGTTGGCAATCAGTTCGCGATTGAGGCGTAGGGTGCGCTGTATGAAGTTCATGTTCTCCACAATCGCCTGCCTATTGTTTGCGCCGCCGTCTTTCGTCTGCACGCCCACGCGCCCCTCCGCCTCGTTGATTTGGCGGAAGCCGTCTTGAATTTGGTCAATCATGCCCATGAGGTCGTTCGACTCGTTTTGCGTCTGGTTGATTACCTGTTGCAGCGAGTCGATAACGGCTGCGCTGGCTTCCTGACTTTGCTCTTTCTGTTTCTTCGTGTCGCAGGCCGTGAAGGCGAGTGCGCACGCGGCCAGCAACAAAAGTGTAATCTGATGTTTCATTGTATGGATTGTTTTTGTCGATATTCTATATATATATAATATTGTATGCTATGCCTTGCCCCGTCCCTCTACAATGAGCACAAACTCGCCGCGCGGTTCGTTGGCTTCGAAATGTGCCGCTACCTCTTCCAGCGTGCCGCGCACACATTCTTCGTGCAACTTGGAAATCTCGCGGCAAGCGGCGCAGCGGCGGTCGCTGCCAAAGGCCTCTGCCAACTGGCGCAGGGTTTTCGCCACGCGATAGGGCGACTCGTAGATAATCATGGTGCGCGGCTCTTCGGCGAGGGCGGCGAGGCGCGTGGCGCGTCCTTTCTTTTGCGGCAGGAAGCCCTCGAAGGCAAACCGCTCGCAGGGAAGGCCCGACGACACCAGGGCCGGCACGAACGCCGTTGCACCCGGCAGGCATTGCACCTCGACCTCGCGCGCCACGCAAGCGCGGACCAGCATAAAGCCCGGGTCGCTAATGCCCGGCGTGCCGGCGTCCGACACGAGCACCACGGTTTCATCGCTTGCGGCCAACCTTTCTGCTACCGCCTCTGCCGTTTGGTGCTCATTGAACTTATGGTGCGACTGCAGCCGCGCCTTGATGTCGTAATGCTTGAGCAGCATGCCTGTCGTGCGCGTATCCTCCGCCAGCACGAGGTCGGCGGTCTTGAGCAATTCGAGGGCGCGGAGCGTGATGTCTCCGAGGTTGCCCACGGGCGTGGGCACGAGATAAAGTTTTCCCATGCTGCAAAGGTATGAATTATTTTATAACGCGCCCCGCACTTTTTCCCTGCAAAATGGCATTATCATACTTAATAATGCTAAAACAGATTGAAACCTTAGGACAAGCATACAATAATATATACGCACAATGGGAAAGCATCGGCTTATTCACCACAGGTGTCCTGCTCGGGCTATGGGCTGTGCAGAGTTATAGGAAAAGAATATATCTGCCTTATACCATTCCGCCCCCTATTAGATAATCTCCCGCAACAAAAACCGTAATAATAGAAAAGACGAGCAACTGCGTCTTTATGGCATCTGTGTCCCGATGCTTAATGGCCGCAAGCATATTCTTGAAATTCCTTGCGTAAGCCATTACGCAAATCACAATAAAACATGCTTTTAAGGCATTCACGCTCCCGATTGGGTAAATCGCATGGAACGCAGCAAGGAGCGCCGCAGCATAAAGGATGGGCAAAAGCTCCCGCAAGGCGGTGCTCCGTTCTTTACGTTGAATGGAGAAGAAAATGCTTACAATCTGCTCGCGAAAGCTGAGCAGCAAGATTAGGATCTCTGAAATGAGGACAAATGTGGCGTGAGTCATAAATATCTATTTGGGAGAGAAAGAAATACTGCTAATTGGCTAAAATTGTTCTACGAACGTGCGCAAAGACTGGCTACTACCTTCTAACCCCACTTTCTTTTTGAAAAGAAAAAGGTTTTGCTTCACCGATTTCTCGGCAATGCCGTAAATGTCAGCCAATACCTTTGCCGGCATCCGCAGGCGTAGCAGCATCAGCAACCGAAGGTCGTCTTCGCTGAGCTGGGGGAATTGCTCGCGCAAACGATGCACGAAGAGATTTTGAGTAACGTCTAAGAACTGTTCCAGTTCCCGCCAATCCTCATCTTTCATTTTGTAGCGGTTGGCAGTGTCGCTTTGCAGATTATCCAGCAAGCGCGCAAAGTCCAACCGCTGCATCAGCATCTTGCTCATCAAGTCTAATTGCCGCTGATTGCTTTCCATTTTTTCGGCATACAGCGCTTCCCGCTCGTGCGCCCGACGCTCGTGTGCCGTATATAGGAGCACCATGAAAGCGAACACAGCGAGCAGAAGCACTTCAAATGCATAGCGCGTTTCGAGTGCGCTTTCGTCGTGGCAGAGTGCTGGCACAGGGACAGACATTATTATAATAAGGATCAACAATCTACGCATACCGTCTTTTATATAAGTTTCTGCTTGCAAAAGTACGCAAATGCTTATCGCGCTCCAAAGAAGCAAGGTCTAAAAGAGCAGACACAAAGACTACAGATAAACTGCTATTATTCAGCAAGATTGTTGCGGGAACAAATAAAATCGGGTCTAAAATAGAAAAAAACACATGCACGACTTCTATTCATCGTGCATGTGTTCTAAATAAGATTCTTCTTCGGCTTGTTCTTCCTGCTCTCTTAACATATAGTCGTAATCAATTTCTTCTTCCGTAAACTCCTCAAAGTCGGGATCTGGTCTGTCATATTCTGTCTGCTCATAGAAATTGTGCGCAGAGTTATCAGGCCTGCGACCATTATGATTATTATAAATATTGTGATAATCATCGTACTTACAGACATACACAAAACCGCCCACAACGAAAAGAGCAAGAATAATCCATAACATAAGCGTCCTCTTATAGATTGTCTATTTTTTCTTTCTGCAAAAGTAAGAAGAATGTTTTATGTTTGCCTTTTTTTGTATCATCCATTGCAAATTAATAAGCAAGGAGTTGCTGATAGACCTTACGCTTCATGGCTACGGTGCTTGCACCTTTTTGAGATTTTTGAACTGCCATATTCTACACCTTTTTGAGATTTTTCGCAATGAAAATATACACCTTTTTGAGATTTCTTGCAAGAATCGTGTTCTGGTCTTATACTCTCATTGTGAAGGAAGGTATAAAGCAAAGGTTAACCATGGAGAGAACTAACACATCTTTGAAATCATGAATACATGGTGCTGTGTCAAAATGTGCATGTAGCCCCTTTTCATAATGTCGGCTGCATTCGGCAATTTCATAATGTCGGCTGCACTCGGCATAGCCCGAACAAGTTCGGCACTGCGCTCATTTGCACGCCATTTCAAGTAAACTTGATTGCGCTCATTTGCACGACATTTCAGGGGCACATCTGCAACAATGTTCATTTTGACACAGCTCCATAATTGCACTTCTATCTTGAAAGTTCAATGTTTTTCAATACATTACAAAACAAAGAGGCTGCGCCAATTTTGACACAGCCTCCATTTATTATATGTGCGCCTGATAGGACTCGAACCTACACGTCTCGCGACACCAGATCCTAAGTCTGGCGCGTCTACCAATTTCGCCACAAGCGCGGTTTGCAGCGGCAAAGTTACGCTTTTTTGGCGAATTGAGGCGGGGACGCGAGTAATATTTCTAACAAGTGTTATTTATTCAGCCGCCAAGTGGCGCCGTCCTTGGTGTCTTTCACCTCAAATCCGAGGGCGGACAGTTCGTTGCGGATGCGGTCGCTCGTGGCCCAGTCTTTGTTGGCCTTGGCCTGCGCACGGATGTTGAGGAGCAGGTCGATGGCCTGACCGAATGCCTCTTCGCGGCCGGCGTTGCCGTTGGCTTCGGAAGCGAGGCCGAGGATGTCGAAGCAGAAGGTGCTGAAAGCAGCCTTGAGGGCTTCGAGACCGTCGGGCGTGATGCTTGCTTTCTTGTCGGCCAACTGGTTGATGGTGCGGCAGGCATCGAAAAGGTGGCTGATGGCAATGGGCGAGTTGAAGTCGTCGTCGAGTGCGGCGTAGCAGTCTGCGCTGAGTTTTTCGGCAAACTCTTTTCCGATGGTGCCTGCAGCCTGCGGCTCGATGCGTTCCAGCTGCTTGATGCCCTCCATAAGGCGTTCGAGACCTTTTGCCGAGGCTTGCAGCGCCTCGTTCGAGAAGTCGACGGTGCTGCGATAGTGTGCCTGGAGAATGAAGAAGCGGATAGTCATGGGCGAGTACGCCTGCTGCAGGAGCGGGTGGCTGCCCGTGAAGAACTCGTCGAGGGTGATGAAGTTGTTGTACGACTTGCCCATCTTCTTGCCGTTGATGGTAATCATGTTGTTGTGCATCCAGTAACGCACCATCTGCTTGCCCTGCGCCGCCACGGCCTGCGCGATTTCACATTCGTGGTGGGGGAAGATGAGGTCGAGGCCGCCGCCGTGTATGTCGAAGGTTTCGCCGAGGTACTTGCGCCCCATGGCCGTACATTCGCAGTGCCAGCCGGGGAAGCCGTCGCCCCAAGGCGAGGGCCAGCGCATAATGTGTTCGGGCTGCGCTTTCTTCCAAAGGGCGAAGTCTGCCTGGTTGCGCTTCTCGCCCACGCCGTCGAGTTCGCGGCTGGCATCGCGCACGTCGTCGAGGTTGCGGCCGGAAAGAATGCCGTAATGATGGTCTTTGTTGTATTTTTCAACGTCGAAATATACCGAACCGTTCGACTCGTAGGCGTAGCCGGCATCAAATATCTGCTGCACGAGCTGTTCCTGTTCGATGATGTGTCCCGTGGCGTGCGGCTCGATGCTGGGCGGCAGCACGTTGAGTTTCTTCATCGCGTCGTTGAAACGATTGGTATAATGCTGCGCCACCTCCATCGGTTCGAGCTGTTCGAGGCGTGCCTTTTTGGCAATCTTGTCTTCGCCTTCGTCGGCATCGTGCTCGAGGTGTCCCACGTCGGTGATGTTGCGCACGTAGCGCACCTTATAGCCCAGATGTTTCAGATAGCGGAACACGAGGTCGAAGGTCACGGCAGGGCGTGCGTGTCCGAGATGTGCGTCGCCATACACCGTGGGTCCGCAAACGTACATGCCTACGTGCCCGGGCTGCAAGGGCACGAATTTCTGCTTGGTGCGCGTGAGCGTATTGTAGATGAGCAGGTCGTGATTGTCCATTGTATATAAATATAATATTGTGTGGTTGTTATTATGATGTCCCTGCAAAGTTACTGATATTTTCTTATATGAGCGTTTTTAGGGACTTATAAGAACGCGCGATGTCTTATACTGATATAGGTAGACACATTTAGTTTCCATTATAATCCTAAAACA
>SAMEA3663175__coassemble_202_pt1 | contig 16637 bp, 14 predicted proteins | sample SAMEA3663175__metabat2_low_PE_026 | metagenome-assembled genome bin SAMEA3663175 (sample SAMEA3663175) | pig gut metagenome | biome: pig gut; feature: pig-associated habitat; material: faeces | place: Denmark | collected 2012 | reverse complement strand
TTTGTTACAAAGTTTGTAACACGTATTACAAACTTTGTAACATGTGTTAGAAACTTTGTAACGCGTGTTACAAACTTTGTAACAAAAACTTTCTTATAGGATAGGAAAAAATTTGTCGGAGAAACGAAGATTTTGCTCGGGGCAAGCAAAAAATATCCTGCTCACAGTTGCATCTCCCTGCGCGGTGCGTCCTCCTTGTTGCAACTTCGCTGCGCCGATACCCTTTTTATCGGTAATCACCTTGCAGAAAATCGCGATTTTCCTGCTTATTTTGTAAACTTTATTTATCAAATTGGGGGGGGGTAAAATTTAAAAATACATAACGACCAAAAGAAAGTGAATTATATTTAATGATTTATTCCGAAGAAACGACTATATTTGCAGTAATTAAGGTTAGAAATGAGGCGCATGGCGGCCTTGTTTGGCCTGAAACGGTAGATCTAAATTTAGAGTCAATAACAAATATTTCTTATAGTAATGATTTTTTTGGGAAAGAGGGTTCGTGAGAATACTCTTTCCTTTTTTCCTAAATCCCAAAAATGCAAACCCTTTCTCGGCGCGCTGTAATTTCAGTCCGCTCTATACAATAATATTATATTCACTAAAACATAACTTATGATGAAACATCTGAAACAACTCCTTTTGTTGCTTTGCGTAATGGCAAGCAGCATGTGCGGCAATCTTTCCGCGCAAACGTTTACGGCTTCGCCTGCCCCTGTGGACGGGAAGTTCGTTGCAGGTACTAAGTGGTACACGATTAAGAATGTGACAAGCCAACTCGGCACGGGCTTTTTGGCAACTTCTGGTACGAACTATGTGGATAACAGCGGGTACTTACTGCTCGCTAATGCGACAGCCCCCACGACAGATGCAGGCTATTGGTGCGTTGTGCAGTCGGGCGACAATTATGTGTTCTATAATAGAGCGGCTGGCGCAAATAAAGTGCTGGGTATTTATTACAATCCCTCGGCTGTGCAGAGTGAAGGTAAGAATTCCTATGCAAAGATGTATGATGCCGGCACTACTGAAACTAACATAGTGAAGGCATTTGCAAAAGAAGATCGTACGACCAGCGAAAACAGCAAGCAGGGCAATTTCTTTTATCTCCCTGGCAATACGGATGCCTATTTGAATAAGCATGGCCAAAACACCCCCGTTCGTTTGGCTATTTGGGAGAATGGTAATGCCTATAAAGACGATGGTTCTTGCTTCTATTTTACTTACGTAATGGATGAACCTGCCAAAATCACCGACGATGTGCGGCTTTCTAATGCGCCTGTTGGCGGCGTGTTTGATGCCAATACGCATTGGTATACCATGAAGACGGGTAGCAATTTCTATTTGAAAGGCGATGCTACCGTTACCAATGGATATATTACTTTGGCCAACACAAGCGAAGCACCGACAAACGATGCCGGTTATTGGTGCGTGGTAGGTAACGAGACGGACGGTTATACTTTCTACAACCGCGAGGGAAAGAAATTGGTGATGTATGGCTCAACAACCAAGGCAGGCGCCAATAGTTACGCGGTCATGAAAGAAGCCGACTATTCGGAAGGTACAGACGAAACCTCCAAGTTCGACTTTACCAAATCGAAAAAGACTGGAAAGTATTGGTGCTTCAAGCAGCACGGATCTACTAATCTATATGCTACGCGTCATGGTGCCGTTGACAACAGATTGGCTTATTGGAACAGTATGCAGGCGGTTAATGGTTGGAACGCCGGTGACAATGGCGACGATGGCTCTTGCTTTATCTTTGAAGAAGTAAACGTTGGCGACGATGTGGTTCAGGTAACCTTACATTACGATGCAGGCGACGGCTATACGTTCGATGTTGCCAAAAACCTCCACAACGGAGGAACCTTGCAACTGAGCCAAGTAGAGGGAGTAGACTTCTATACAAACTTCGAGATTACAACAGAAGACAAAAGCATTGCAGCAGATAAGGTGTTCAATATTTCCTGCACGCCAAACTTCCCGTTCACGGAGGGACATGTGTATAAGATGTATGGCAACGAGCATAGTAACTATTGCTTCTCTTACAATGACCCGAACAATAGGCGTGCCACTTATCAGGCTTCGAAGACGAAGGTGGATATAAACAGTTATTGGACGTTCGAGCATATCCCCAACACGCAGAATAAATTCTACGTTTATAATCTCGGTGCGCAGATGTATCTGTCCTTTAAGGATGCCCGCGATTACGCTACTTTTGAAACGATGGAAGAAAGCAACGTCAATTATTCAAAGGTTATACGTATCACGCCCAACGGCACTGGCTTCAACCTCCAGCATGAAACGGGCTACGCATGTTGCAGTACGCACATGGGTGGTGGCGTGACAGGTGAAACCAATAGTATGGCATCTTGGGGCAACGGCAATGCTGAGGCTACCTCTAAGCCCGCTTCGCGTGTCTATATCTATGACATCAAGAGCGAACTTGCCGCCCTGGGCAATAACCCCGTGACGGAAGGCACATACGTGGGCGAAACCACTTCGCCCCGCCTTCTCTCAACCGCCGCAGCCGCCGGCACTACGCCGACCGTTGCAAACGTTGAGGCTTGCCTCGATGCAAAGGATCATCCCACGCTCGCCGACTACGTGACAGCCGATAAGTATTATCAGATTTTCTTTGTTTCTTCCGACAATACGACAAACAAGGCCCTTACGCTCAAAAATGCCACTCAGAACTATAACAGCGGCGACGGAACGTTCAGCCTCGAAACCAGCAACACTGCAATGGCCGTTGCGCCCGTGGCAGAAGCATCGCTTTCGCAGACCGACTTTATCGCCTCGCTCTACACCCTGACACCCGGTACGACGGGCATGACCGTGAAGAACGTGAACGCAAATGTGCCTTGGGGCGATGTAAATACCAGTGGTCTCCTCGCCACGACGGGCGCAGGCACGGAATATCCCTTTGCCCTGGTGAGCGGGCAGAGCGACAACAGCCGTTGGAACATTCAGACGGTTTCGGGTTATCTCGCCTTTAATTCAGCTGACTACGAAAGCGCTATTGTGAACAATACGACGAGCGGCACCACGGCACGCCTGAAAGAAGTGACGAGCATTCCCGTCACCATCAAGAGCACGCTTTGGACCTCCCTCTGCTTCCCCGTTGACGTAGTTATCCCCTCCGAACTCAAAGCCTATAAGGCCGCCAGCACGCAGGGCATGACCATCAACCTCGAAGAACTTGCAGCAGGCAGCCGCATTCCCGCCGGCACGGGCTTCCTCGCACTGGCAGAAGCAGGCGGCGACTATTCATTTGCAATCGCCACGGGTTCGGAAGCCGAAGCCAACCTCTCGGGCAACCAGTTTACGGGCGCAAACGTGAAGCGCAGCGGCATGACGGACGTGGACTACTTCGCCCTTGCCACCAAGAACGCTGTAACGGGCTTCTACAAAGTGACCTCGGGCACCGTGCCCGCCAACAAGGCCTACCTCCTCGGCGAAAAGCTCAACCAGGGCGCAGGCGCCAACATGCTGCAATTTGCCTTCGGCGAGGGAACAGAAACGGGCATCGCCAATGTCAATGCAGAGAACAGCGGCAAAGCCGAGACCTACTACGACCTCAACGGCCGCCTCGTGGCTTATCCCACCAGCGGCGTGTACGTGACGGGCAGCGGCCGCAAAGTGTTCGTGAAATAAATCCCAAATCTACATTCAAAACAGAAACTCAAATGAAGAAAACATATATTTCCCCCGCCCTGGCCGTTTATAGCCTCCAAACCGAGCAGAGCCTGCTCGTTACGCTGAGCGCAGACCCGGGCAACACGGGCAACACCGTGGACTACGACACAGAATGGGACACCAATAAGAAACAGCCGGGATTTGCCGGCGACATGTGGGACGACATGGGCGAAATCGGCAACTTCTAAGCCTCTTCGCACCACACAATATAATATATAATATATAGCACGAGGGACGCGCCACACGGCACGCCCCTCGCTTTTTTGCCCGGGAATCTTAGGCGTTAAGTGCCTGGAAGGCACGCATAGCCAAACAAAATCTTAAATTGCAGTGTTTATAGGATTTATAGTAAGTGCCTGGAAGGCACTACAGAGCGAAGCGATGGTAACCGGGCACGCAGTGTCCGGATAGGCGAAACGAGGACGATGTGCCTGGAAGGCACTACGCCGAAGGACGGGTACTTTATAAATTGCCACAGGCGTACTGCCTTCCAGGCAGAAACATAACATTTGCCTCTACCGAGGACTTCGCCCCGGTTTCCGTAGCGCCTTCCAGGCACGCATTGCCAAACCAACGCACAATGATTGCACTCTTGTGATTCGTGGGCAACGAAAAACGACTTTCTGCCGCCTCCGACGTATGATAATGGTTGATTTTCTGTGATAATTGGATTTTTTTTCCGAACTTTGCAGACCGAAACAAAGATGCCTCGCAAGCAACCATGTTTTTGCTTTTTTGTCTTTTCCACGCGGGGCGTATTTGTGGAGGAAATGCAAAGCGTTGCATCTTTATTTTATTAACCATATACACCACAGTATTCTTATGAAATTATCAAATCACATCGAAGGTTTTGACGGTTACATCTGGAAGCGCGAAATCAATGTGCGCGACTTTATCCAGCACAATTACACCCCTTACACCGGAGATGAATCATTCCTCGCAGGTCCCACGGCAAAGACAACGGCTCTTTGGAACAAACTTACGGAAATGTTCAAGGTGGAACGCGAGAAAGGCGTATATGACGCAGAACAGAAACTCCCGCAATCTATCGACACTTACGGCGCAGGCTACATCGACAAGGACAACGAGGTAATCGTGGGCCTGCAAACCGATGCGCCGCTCAAGCGCGGCATCTTCCCCAAAGGCGGTATCCGCATGGTGGAAAGCGCGCTCAAAGCCTACGGCTACGAGCTTGACCCCGCTACGAAGGAAATTTACACGAAATACCGCAAGACGCACAACGACGGCGTGTTCTCTGCCTACAACAAGGACATTCGCGCCGCCCGCCACGCCCACATCATCACGGGTCTGCCCGATGCCTACGGCCGCGGCCGCATCATCGGCGACTACCGCCGCATCGCCCTCTACGGCGTGGACAACCTCATCGAAGAGCGCAAGCGTTTCCTCGAACGACTCGACATTCAGGAGATGACCGAAGAGTGCATCCAGAAGCGCGAGGAAACCACCGAGCAGATTGCTGCCTTGAAGAGCTTCGTTAAGATGTGCGCCAACTATGGTTTTGACGTGACCCGCCCGGCACGCGACGCCCGCGAGGCCGTGCAGTTCGTTTACTTCGGCTACCTCGGCGCAGTGAAGGACCAGGACGGCGCAGCCATGTCCATCGGTCGCGTCAGCACCTTCCTCGACATCTTCATCGAAAAGGACATCAAAGAAGGCAAGCTCACCGAAGAAGAAGCACAGGAACTCATCGACCAGCTCATCATCAAGTTGCGCATTGTGCGCTTCCTTCGCACGCCGGAATACAACGACCTCTTCTCCGGCGACCCCGTGTGGGTGACGGAAAGCATCGGCGGCATGGGCGTTGACGGCCGCACGATGGTGACGAAGACCTCCTTCCGCTTCCTCCACTCGCTCGACAACCTCGGCCCGGCCCCCGAGCCCAACCTCACCGTGCTTTGGGCACAGGCATTGCCGGAAAGCTGGAAGAAATATTGCGCCAAGATGTCTATCAAGACCTCGGCCATCCAATACGAGAACGACGACCTCATGCGTCCCGACTACGGCGACGACTACGGCATTGCCTGCTGCGTAAGCCCGATGAAGATCGGCAAGCAGATGCAGTTCTTCGGCGCACGCGCCAACCTCGCCAAGTGCTTGCTCTATGCCATCAACGGCGGCCGCGACGAAATGAGCGGTGAGCAGGTAGGCCCCGACTTCGCGCCCATCAAGGACGAATATCTCGACTACGACGTGCTGATGTATAAGTTTGAGAACATGATGCGCTGGCTCGCCAAGACCTACGTCAATGCGCTCAAGATTATCCACTACATGCACGACAAGTACGACTACGAGGCATACCAGATGGCGCTTATCGACGGCGACGTGATCCGCACCCGTGCCACGGGTATCGCAGGCCTCTCCATCGTGGCCGACTCTCTGGCTGCCGTGAAGTACGGCAAGGTGCGCGTCATCCGCGACGAGCGCGGCATCGCCATCGGCTTCGAGCAGGAAGGCACGCCCAGCCTGCCCTTCGGCAACAACGACGAGCGCACCGACGAACTCGCTGTGATGGTGACCGAGAAGTTTATGGAATACATGCGCCAGCACGAAACCTATCGCCACGCCATTCCCACGCAGTCGCTCCTCACGATTACCTCAAACGTGGTGTACGGCAAGCATACCGGCGCAACGCCCGACGGCCGCACCAAGGGCGTGCCTTTCGCACCGGGTGCCAACCCCATGAACGGACGCGACGTGAAGGGTGCAGTTGCCGCCCTCGCCTCTGTGGCCAAGCTGCCCTTCCAGCACAGCCACGACGGCATCTCCTACACCTTCGCCATCTCGCCCGCTACGCTCGGCAAGGAAAATCAGGTGCAGATCGATAACCTCGTGGGCCTTATGGACGGCTACTTCACGCCCGATGGCGGACACCACCTCAACGTGAACGTCTTCGACCGCGAACTGCTCATCGACGCCATGGAGCACCCCGAGAAATATCCGCAGCTCACCATCCGCGTCAGCGGTTACGCCGTGAACTTCGTGAAGCTCACCCGCGAGCAGCAGCTCGACGTGATTTCGCGCACGATTAACCACTCGTTGTAAATGGGGTGAACGGGTTTACTCGTTTACTTGTTTACTCGTCAACTTGTTTACTCGTTAACTTGTTTACTCGTCTACTTGTTTACTCGTTTACTTGTTTACTCGTCAACTCGTTTACTAAAAATAGTTTTATGAAAGGACGACTGCACAGCATCGAATCCTTTGGCACAGTGGACGGCCCCGGAATCAGGTTTGTAGCCTTTTTCCAGGGCTGTCCTTTGCGTTGTGCCTTTTGCCACAACCCCGACACGTGGGACATCAATCGCCCAGTCCAGTATGAGCTGACCCCCGAGGAACTGCTTGCAGAGGTGAAGAAATACAAGAACTTTATCCGCAGCGGCGGCGTGACGTGCACTGGCGGCGAGCCGCTGATGCAGGCAGAGTTTCTCACCGAGTTCTTCCGCCTGTGCCGCCAGAGCGGTTTCCATACCGCCCTCGACACTTCGGGAGCCGTCTTCAATGCGCAAGTCAAGGCCGCGCTCGAAGAAACAGACCTCGTGCTGCTCGACATCAAGACGCTCGACGACGCGCTGCACAAAGCCTACTTGGGTGCGCCGCGCACCAACAACCAGGCCATGCTCGACTACCTCCAATCCATAGGCAAGCCCACGTGGATCAGGCACGTGGTAGTGCCGGGCTACACCGACAACGACGAACGGCTGCACGCCCTTGCCGCCCACGTGGCGCAGTATTCAGTGGTGGAGCGCGTGGAGATTTTGCCCTACCACGTTATGGGCACATTCAAATACAAAGAGCTTGGCATTCCTTACCGCCTCGAAAACGTAGAGCCGCTCTCTGTTGAGCGCAAGCAGAACGCGCAGCGCATCTTCCGCGAGCATGTAAGTTGCCCCGTGGTGTGAACTGAAATCATTTTCTGAAAACCTCTCCAAAAAGTCTTATATCTCACTATGGTATAAGGCTTTTTGACTTTTTAGTGGCCGTTGGTACTCCTTTCCTACTTACTGCCAAAATGACAAATCAGAAATAACGGAAAAGTTTGGCACGCGGTTTGCATAAGTATAAGCGTGACGGCAGCAAACCACATAGAGCCGCACACAATATTATTATTAATAGCAATTACTAACAAAAAAAATTATAATCATTATGGGAAAGATCATTGGTATCGACTTAGGAACTACAAACTCTTGTGTTTCCGTATTTGAAGGCAACGAACCTGTTGTCATCGCCAACAGCGAAGGCAAGCGCACCACGCCCTCCGTTGTGGCATTTGTGAACGAAGGCGAGCGTAAGGTGGGCGACCCCGCCAAGCGCCAGGCCATCACTAACCCCCAGCGCACCATCTATTCTATCAAGCGCTTCATGGGCGAAACCTACGACCAGGTGCAGAAGGAAATCGCACGCATGCCTTATAAAGTGGTACGCGGCGACAACAACACACCGCGCGTAGACGTAGACGGCCGCCAGTACACGCCGCAGGAAATTTCAGCCATGATTCTTCAGAAGATGAAGAAGACCGCCGAGGACTACCTCGGACAGGAAGTGACTGAAGCAGTTATCACCGTGCCTGCATATTTCAGCGACTCTCAGCGTCAGGCTACAAAAGAAGCCGGTCAGATTGCCGGCCTCGACGTGAAGCGCATCGTGAACGAACCCACCGCTGCAGCCCTTGCCTACGGTATCGACAAGGCAAACAAGGATATGAAGATTGCCGTGTTCGACCTCGGTGGCGGTACGTTCGATATCTCTATCCTCGAATTTGGTGGCGGTGTGTTTGAAGTGCTCTCCACCAACGGCGATACGCACCTCGGCGGCGACGACTTCGACCACGTGATCATCGATTGGCTCATTCAAGAGTTCAAGAACGATGAGGGCGCAGACCTCTCTACCGACCCCATGGCCATGCAGCGCCTGAAAGAGGCAGCCGAAAAGGCAAAGATCGAACTTTCGTCTTCTACCTCTACCGAAATCAACCTGCCCTACATCATGCCCGTAGGCGGCGTGCCCAAGCACTTGGCAAAGACCTTGACCCGCGCTAAGTTCGAAGCCCTTGCACACGGTCTTATCCAAGCATGTAAGACCCCGTGCGAAGCAGCCCTCCGCGACGCCGGTCTTTCCACCGGCGACATCGACGAGGTAATCCTCGTGGGCGGTAGCACGCGTATCCCCGCCGTGCAGCAGCTCGTGCAGGACTTCTTCGGCAAGGCTCCCTCAAAGGGCGTGAACCCCGACGAAGTGGTAGCCGTGGGTGCCAGCATTCAGGGTGCAATCCTTAATAAGGAGAGCGGCGTGGGCGACATCGTGCTCCTCGACGTTACGCCCCTTTCGATGGGTATCGAAACCCTCGGCGGCGTGATGACCAAGCTCATCGATGCAAACACCACCATTCCTTGCAAGAAGAGCCAGGTGTTCTCGACGGCAGAGGACAATCAGCCCGAAGTGACCATCCACGTGCTGCAAGGCGAGCGTCAGTTTGCCCGCGACAACAAGAGCATCGGCCGCTTCAACCTCGCCGGCATCGCACCCGCCCGTCGCGGTGTGCCTCAGATTGAGGTGACCTTCGACATCGACGCCAACGGTATCTTGAAGGTTTCTGCCAAAGACAAGGCCACGGGTAAGGAACAGACCATCCGCATCGAAGCCAGCAGCGGCCTTTCGCAGGAAGAAATCGACCGCATGAAGGCAGAGGCAGAAGCCAACGCAGAGGCAGATAAGAAGGAGCGCGAGCGCATCGACAAGATCAACGCTGCCGACTCCATGATTTTCCAGACGGAGAACCAGCTCAAGGAGCTCGGCGACAAGCTTCCCGCAGACAAGAAGCCTGCCATCGAAGCCGCTCTCTCGAAGCTGAAAGATGCCCACAAGGCTCAGGATCTCGCCGCTATCGATGCCGCCACTGCCGAACTCAACAATGCTTGGCAGGCAGCCAGCGCCCAGATGTACCAGCAGACCGGCGGAGCACAGCCCGGTCCCGATGCCGGCTTCCAAGGCTCCCAGCAGGCTGGCGGCGCACAGGGCGCAGGCAGCAACGACGACATCCAAGAAGCCGACTTCGAGGAGGTGAAGTAGACTTAGATAATCAACAATAATTATCGGAAACCAAATCCGTGTAGCTCAACGAGTTGCACGGATTTGCCGTTTTAAGGGGTTTGGAGTTTGTTATCAATTCCTATCAATTTCTGTTTTTTACTTGTACCATATCTGTATCTTAACAAAAAAGTAGAAGTTTTTGAACAAATACATACAAAGTCTAATTTAAAATAGAAAATTATGCCTGGCACTACCCAGGAACAGCGTAAGAAGTATGCCCGCAACGAGCAGTTCATGCGCCAATGGATTAAGGGTGTAAACAGCCTTATCCGCAGATTAGTAGAAATAGGAAGTATGTTCAAAAGATAATGGTATGATAGCAAAAGCAAGGTCTATATCGCATGGTTCAGCCATGACGAACTATGCCACCAAACATATCTGTGCAGACATAGTGCTGACACGTAACCTTGGCGATGGGCTTACTCCTCTCGCCATGTGGGGAGTAATGGAAACTATCCACCAGAAGTATGAACCGAAATTCAGGCGCAAGCCTGTCACCAAGCCGACCCTTCGGATGGAGGTTTCCCCATCCCTTGAAGAGACAAAGGGATGGACACTCAAAGACTGGTACGACTATGCGATTCGGTTTCTTGATGAGTTCAATAAAGAAGTCCAAGCCAAGGAGGGAAAGAAGAAAGGATAAGGCAAGTTCAATCTGGACCGAGCACAGATTTTTGCCTGTCTTCACTTTGACGCAAAGTCAGGCATCCCTCATCTTCATATTCTCATCAACCGCATCGACCTTGACGGGAACCTGATGAATGACTCCTTCATTGGCGATAGTGCAGTCAATGCTGCCCATACCATCAACGTTAAACGAGGTTGGGAGTTGCCCGAGGATATTCACAAGGCACACGAGAAGGAGATAACGGAAGCTTGTTACAACATACTCCGTGAAATGCCAAACTACAATTGGGACTGTTATAAGCATGGTCTTGAAAGTCGTGGTTACAAAGTCCATGAGCAACGTGATAAGCAAGGAGTCCTGCATGGATATACCATACTTCGTGGCAACTCCCGTTTCAAGTCATCCAAGCTTGGTAAAATCCGTAGTCTTACCGTCCCTAATCTTGAAGCCACATGGAAGAAGCTTCACCCAGTTGCTCAAAGTGTAGTGAAACCCAATACTACCGTTGGCACCACTCAGACTACAGAACGAAAGTCGTTCACAGAACACAATTCTGAGTCAGAGCGTCGCCCAATTCAAACCAAAAGTGCCATCTATCTTTAGGAAAATATTGTCTGTTGATGGTAAGAATTATTCCATCGTAATGCCAGTGGATGCTTACAAGGCTATGAAGGAGACCATCGAATCACCGGACGAATCTGTGCCTATTGATAACGTCTTAAATGTGGCTATGCTGCTGTTCATGAACTACGTTAATGCTGCCACATCCATGTCAGAATCCAGTGGTGGCGGTGGTTCCATCCCATCAAACTGGGGCAAAGACAAGGATGATGATGAACGTGACTGGGCACGTCGTTGCGCCCAACTCGCTAATTGGCTATGCAAGCCTATCAGGAGACATAAAGGACATAGACATTAAAAGCAAAACAATATGGGAAATAAATATGATAGCCTTGTTGAGGAAATCAACAAACAGGAAGAAGTCAAGGAACAAAAGGCTAACCTTGACAATGACATTCAACTTCTTAAACAAGCCATGAATGACTTGCACGATAACGTTCAAAAAGTTGAGAAGGCGGTCAAAGATGGAACGGATATGGTGAAAGCATTGAATGCAGCCAAAGACAGCATGAAGACTGCTGTTTCCGCTTTCTGTCGTGCAGTTACCCGAGCCGAGTCAACTGTGCTAAAGGTTGAAATGACCGATGAATGTTTGAATACCATCAAATCCGCAAGAGAGGAACTAATCAAGGCTGAGATTGCTCTTCTTGCCAACCATCGACGGATGCTGCTACAAGAATATCGTAATCAGAATGAAGAATTGCTGTCACTCATAAAGTCGGGCAAGGGGGTATACCTGTCACCCAAAGTATTCTGGTGGTGGGCAGGCATCTCGTATCTCACTTCGCTATATTCACTCTGGTGTCTTTTGCAATTGATTCTTCAATGGTTGAAGTGCTAATCGAGTCTTGTCTAATATAGACAAACGTTGAAACCACTGTCGCAAATCGTGACAGTGGTTTTATTCTTTATCATGTACCTCCCAATGACCACTATAGCCACTACCCACATAACGAATATGTGGCATTTTGGCAAGGTGGCGTTTTATGGTTTTTGAACTTCGATTACTCAATTTGGCCAAATCTTCTGCCGAGACTTGAGGATTGTTTCGGATTTGTTTCTCTATCCAACCATCAAGTTCCTCATCATGAGGGACATTTTGAGGGACATTTTGAGGGACATCATGGGGGACACCTTGAGTAACATCTTTAGTAACTCCTTGAGTGCCATCTTGAGTGTCATCTTGAGTGTCACTTTAAGTATCACCTTGAGTATCATTCTGGATAACACCCTTTGTTGATTTCATTATACTTGGAGCAGTTCGCTGTGCCAAAATGGCACGGCACATGATGAAACCTCAAAAAACAAGGGGACTGCATCGATAGTTGCTTGTAAATAAGGATTAGAAATAGTTTGTTTCCAATCCTTATTGCTCTCTTCTTACCATTATATATTAATAGGAACCATCAATAACTAAAATTATATATATATGATTTACGGTTACATTAGAGTAAGTAGTGACAAGCAGACGGTTGAGAACCAACGCTTTGAGATTAACAAGTTCTGTGAGAAGCAGAACATAGTAATTAACGACTGGATAGAAGAAACTATCAGTGGCACGAAGAATTATTCCAAACGACAGTTGGGTAATCTCTTGAAAAAAGTCCATAAGGATGATATTATCATCTGTAGTGAGTTGTCACGTCTGGGCAGGAACCTCTTTATGATTATGGAGATACTGAATATCTGTATGACCAAGGAGTGCCGCGTCTGGACTATCAAAGACAACTATCGCCTGGGAGATGATATTCAAAGCAAAGTTCTTGCTTTTGCCTTTGGGCTTTCAGCAGAGATAGAGCGTAACCTTATCAGCCAGCGTACCAAAGAGGCTTTGGCGAGGTTGAAATCAGAAGGAAAACAAATAGGACGAGGTTGTGGAAGAAGAAATAACCAACTTAATTCCAGATGTTTAGCAAAGCATAACTTCATATTAAAAAAGTTATCCGAAGGAGTCAGTATACCAACTATTGCTAAAATGATAAAGGTTGCGCGAGGAACGTTATATAGGTATCTTGCATATACTGAAATAAGATTGCCAACAAAATCTGTTAATGGTAGATGGGAAAGAGGAATCTATTAATAGTGTCCATTTTTTGAAGATTGATCCTAAAGCTCGATACCAAGGATATTCGTTCTACTTTAGGGAGGGATTGTGCTGGAGTGATATAAATACTACTTTCTTGAAATGTCGAAAAAAAGAAAAAAGTATCCATGATGTTAAAAGTATGAGCATCTTCGGAGTTTCTGATTTAGTAGAAGAAGACTATATCATTACTCTTATCAATTCTACTTTTATTAGCTACTACGTTGATAATTTTGTTAACAACACTCAGACATTCCAAATAAACGACGCGCGACAGTTACCAGTTGTTATCCCTAACAAAGAAGAGAACGAACAGGCTATTAAATTTGTTACGAAAGCGATTCTGATAAAGAAAGGTGGTATGTTGGCGAGCGAATCGCTTGATACTATTCAAAAAGAAGTTGACTTATATGTTGAGAAGTTGTATCATCTTTGAAGAAGGAGGGGTTTTGTTGGAACAATGTGCTCAATCCTAAAGCAAGGTTATTGAAGGCAAAATTAAAGCTTGCATCAGTTAATGATGTCGGCTCAATGTCCTTAATGCCAATTTTGGAAGAACTATCAAGTAAGTTCATAATAGGTCTGCTAAATTCAAATCTAATATTCGATTATTATCGTGAGTTTGTGAATTGTACTGTTAATATCCAAATCAACGACATTAGGCAGATACCGATTGTAATACCCCAAAAAGAACAACTCAAAGTATTTGAATCACTTGTAGATAAGGCAATTAGTATCAAAAAGTCTGCTTTAGAGATAGACTCTGAAACAGACTGTATTGATTCCAATTTGCTACTCATTGAAGATGAGATTGATCACGCTGTGCTATCACTATATCGAATATAATTTGAGTACAGCCTTGTCTAGTTCTAATTGCTTGTCATTAAGTTTTTCTTCGGCAATATCGGCAGAAATTTCCGAAGAAAATATGGCTTTTTTAGCTGCTATAGAAGCATCGCTGATTTCCCTGAAGTTCTCCAATTCATGAGGCGAAGGTATAATTATTGGCAGTTGACGAGCATCATTAATCTGAAAATGAGATGTGTTATTGATGAAGTTATCTACGTACAGGCTTATAAACTCCGAGTTTATCAAGCTAACATAGTACCAGTCAGGTAGTTCTGTCATCGTAAAAAGGCTCATGCTTAATACATCGAACACTCCATTTGCCTTGATACGTGCCTTCAAATAGGTAGAGTTAACATCTATCCAACAAAATCCCTCTTTTTCCTTGTTTGCTTATAAGAAAAGCAGTAGTTTTGTGGATATTCACCCGTAAACTTGTTTACTCGTCTACTCGTTTATTCGTCCACTCGTTTACTCGTTTACTTGTCTACTCGTTTACTCGTCCACTAAATCCACCAACATGCTTTTGGAAAACTACGCCGTGGCAGGCATCCTCGTGCTCTACGCCATACTGATACTTAGCTCCGTGACCGTTGTCGTGCTCGAAAACCGGCAGCCGGCCAAGACCATGGCATGGATTCTCGTGCTTATCCTCCTGCCCGTCGTGGGCTGGGTGGCGTATTATTTCTTCGGGCAAAACATACGCAAGGGACACCGCATCAACAAGCACACCGAACCCCTCTACCTCCACGACGCGCGGTTTGGCAATGCACCCGAGCAACGGATTGACCGCGAACTGATGCCGCTTTCGCAACTCGTGTACAACTGCGGCGGCTCCGCCGTCTCCGCCGGCAACGACCTCACGCTGCTCGGCAACGGCCGCGCTTTCCTCGATGCCCTCACCGAAGCCATCGCCTCGGCCCGCAGCTACGTGTACCTCCAGACCTATATCCTCGCCGCCGATGCCGTGGGCGAAACCATAGCACGCCTGCTGCTCACAAAAGCCGCCGAGGGCGTAGACGTGCGGCTGCTCTACGACGACGTGGGCTGCTGGAACACCCGCGACAGCTATTTCCGCCGCCTCGCGCGCGGCGGCGTGAAGGTAGAAGCCTTCCTGCCCGTGCGCTTCCCCACCCTCACCGACAAGGTGAACTATCGCAACCACCGCAAGATCTGCGTCGTCGACGGCACGCTCGCCTTCGTGGGCGGCATGAACCTCGCAGAGCGTTACCTCAGTCCCTCGTGGCACGACCTCCACCTCCGCCTCACCGGCCCTGCCGCCGCCGCACTCGGGCACATCTTCACCACCGACTGGGAGTCGGTCGTCAAAAGCAACCGCCGCTCCTGCGCCGCCTCAACCCCCGTCCCTGCCGCCGAGCCCCCAACTGCCGCACCGCCGCCTTGCACCACCGAGGTCACCGTGCGCGATGCCCTCGTGCAGATCATCTCGCCCTCGCCCGTCTCCGTGATGAGCGAGATGGAGTGCGCCTTAGTGTGGATATTGCTCAACGCCCGCCGCTACGTCTATATGCAGACACCCTACTTCATGCCCACCGAGCCCGTGCTCGGCGCCATGCAAACGGCAGCCATGTCGGGCGTGGACGTGCGTCTGATGATACCCGAGAAGTCCGACGGCTTCTGGCTGCGCTGGTCGGGCTACAGCTACGTCACTGAAATGCTGCGCGCCGGCGTGCGCGTCTACTTCTTCCGCCCCGGCTTCCTCCACAGCAAGGCCATCGTGAGCGACGACCGCCTGTGCAGCATCGGTTCGGGCAATATCGACTTCCGCAGCCTCGAAAACAATTTCGAGACCAACGCCATCATCTACGACCGCCCGATGGCAGCCGCCGTGCGCCGCGTTTTCGAGACCGACATGGAGAGTTGCCGCGAAATCCTCCGCGAAGCCTGGGACCGCCGCCCCCTCCTCCACCGCCTCTTCGAGTCGAACGCCCGCATCGTCTCGCCGCTGTTTTGAGAGACACAGAACCGTATCTTCCGGCCGCCTCATCGCCGCAAAAACCGCCGCCCCTATATACGCATTTTTTCCCCGAAAAACCCAGCATACCCGTCACTACTCCTGGTATTAAATTGTAAATTAGCGATTTGGCGCTGAATGGTTTGAAGGACAAACCCTACATCAACCCGTCACACAACCCTACATTTGTGACGGGTTTAATTTTTTACCATCGCCGAGCTATTTTTCCCCGAGTCCCTGATATTTTTCACTATCTGCGCAGAAAAAGTTTGTTACAAAGTTTGTAACATGTATTACAAAGTTTGTAATATGCGTTACAAAGTTTCTAACATGTGTTACAAACTTTGTAACAAAAACTTTCTTATAGGACAGGAAAAATTATTTTGCAGATAGTGAAAATTATCTTGGGGATAGAGAAAATTATCTTGCTGAAAATTCGAGGGAGAGCGGCAGGCATTGGTGACGGGTTAACCCGTCATTAGTGTAGGGTTGGGCTGGCAAACTATACACTCGCAACACATTTATATACAAACAGATACGGCGTTAGTGACGGGTATGACGGACTTTTCTGGGGAAAAATTGCGTATAGGGAAACGTGTGCAAATGTTTCATATAAATGCACCTTTTTCTTGACATTTTCGGCTGCGCTCGGCATAGCCCGAACAAGTTCGGCTCTGCAC
>SAMEA3663175__coassemble_170_pt1 | contig 18007 bp, 19 predicted proteins | sample SAMEA3663175__metabat2_low_PE_026 | metagenome-assembled genome bin SAMEA3663175 (sample SAMEA3663175) | pig gut metagenome | biome: pig gut; feature: pig-associated habitat; material: faeces | place: Denmark | collected 2012 | reverse complement strand
CGGAATCGGTAGACGCGCTGGTCTCAAACACCAGTGGGACAACCCGTGCCGGTTCGACCCCGGCTCCGAGTACAGAAAACCGCTCATAATCGTTTGATTATGAGCGGTTTTAATTTGCACGGGTGTAACATAGGTGTAACATTTCAACCGCGCGTTTGCTTTTGCATCATCAAAAGCGCGGCAAAAGTCGTTACCTTAGATTTTGCCAAACTCTGTAATAATCTCGTTTAGGTCTGAAATAGCAATCAACATGCGTAGCTGCTCCGAGCTCATTTTGTCATTTTCGCCTGCATCGTCAATTACACCGCAAACGACATCAAGAAGGCTTGATTTCATATAAGACAAATAGTCATCATCGCACCTGTAATTCATTATTAGGTCAAATAAGCGGTCTGTAACAAATACTTGCTTCATTTCTTTGCCTTCATTTGCGGCAACTTCCATTGCACTTTGTGATACGTTCTTTTCCATGTCAAATATTTTTTAGGTTTAACGGCGCAAAGATAAGTCGTTATTGTCATACTACAAAAATGCGAATAAGTGCCTAATAAGCACCATTTTAGTGCCTCTAAGTTATCGTTCGCAATGCCTATTAAGCACCGACAAGAAATTATAAAAATCTCGTTCACTTGCACTTGACGAAAGCATAAGCCTCAACTAAGTAAGTGCCTAATAAGCACGCGTTAATTATTATTAAATCCTTGTTTCTGTTGCATTGAAATGCATTTTAGAGGTCAAAGACGCATTGAAAAAAAAGTCGCCGTATTCGTTTATAGTTATAATGGCATCGCCTTTCATAGCGTATGAAACGCCTGTGATTGCGCCCCCTGAAAGCCTTTTGCAATCTTCATTGAAAGAAAGCACCTCATTATATAATGCTTTTGCCTTTTCAAGAAATTCTTTGTGTTGCTCGCTGCGCACTATGTCTGTGTTATCCTCAATAAGCAGCGCGCGGTCGTATGATACAAAGCCGTTAGCAACATGCAAATATCTTGACCTCCAAACGCATCCTTCTTTTGGTATGTAAAATTTAAGTGCCTGCTTTACGTACTCGCTTTGCAGGCTCTGAATGGTAGCATCTATGTCATTTACGGCGGCTTCCTTGTATTTGAGGAAATCCTGCTTTGCTCGATTGTACTTTATTCTATTAGCCTCTTCGTTATAGGCTGCATCAACATAAGCAATAAGCGGTGCTGCATCGAATTGCGAAACGGCATCTACAATCGCCTTTGTTATGTTCTTAGGCTCTATGTAACCCTTCTTGACAAAGGCGGCGAATGCGTTGTTTAGCAACTCGGTGAAAGCTTCCAAATCTTGCATTTGCGCGTTTATCTTGTAAACGTCTTTTGTGAGAGGTTCTTTTACCTCCCATTGAATTTTGTCTGTGTGTTCCATGCTAATTGTTTTTACTTAATTTTATGCGCTCCGATATATAAACCTCCTCTGTTATTTCGTTGCTTGCAAATCGCCTCATCAGGTCTGACAAAGCAAGCAAGTAGCAACCGCCCTCTGCCTTTTCAAGTCTGACAATTTCGCGCTCTATATCCTCAATAGTAATCTCTTGTTCGCTCGTTTTATTGTCGAATATAGAGGTATCAATGTAGCCTGAATTGATTGCTTCTAAGAGGGCAATTTTTGTTTTGTGAGTTAATTTAATTTTCATCGCTGTAAACTTGGTTTAATACTTGCTCGGCAACATTAGAAATTTCTTCCTCCGTAAGATTGCCAATTTCGGCTTTTATAGCCTGCTGCTTGGGTAGAACATACTGCATAAGCCGCTCAATCATCGCTATACGGTCTTTTGGTTCAAGCGCGCGCAAATCAGCCTCTATTTGCTTTCTATTCTTGAAAACCAACTTTGAAAGCCAATACCGCATTACACTTGTAGTTTTATTAGGAGTGCCCTTTGCACGCCCTCCAAGCCTTCCTCTGCCATCGTTTATAGGTCTTGCCATACTATTACAAACTATTTTAGTTAGCTCCTAACAAATCCTTAAACGAGAGGATTTGCATCTATATCAGGCAAACCCATTGCAAATTGCTTTGCCTCTGCGTCTGCGTCAAATATAGCATCATTATCAACACTAAGCCTTGAAACTGGGTTGCTGAATGTTTCAGGCTGCGCTGAAAGCCATTTTGAAGTTACTTTTTCAAGTTCTTCTTTTGTTATTATTCTTTCCATAACTACTATTTTTTTTAGTGTTCTAAAACGTGGTTTTGTAGTCTTGCCACGAAGTAGCAGTGACCTCTGTGCTGTGCCTTTTGTCGCAATTTTGCGTTGAGGCTCTACGCGCGTTCTTCACAAATTCGCCCTCCCTCCTTACCCATTGACGTACCGCCGCCTTCCAATCTTTAATTGGTTTGTTTCTACCTTGCACCCATCCGTTTGCTGTATAGTAGTCGAAAATCGCATTTGCATCTACGTCAAACCCATTATCCAAACAAAACTCATTTATATCAGAGAGAGAGGGCGGGGAAAAGCGTTTATCGATTTGCCCTCTATCCTCGTTAGAGGATATATTTACATTTACATTATCATTTACATTTACATTAGGCTTGTTTTTGGTTGTTTTTGCTTGAATTTGGTTGTTTTTGCAGGCATTTTTATTGCCCTTTGGAGCACCGCCCTTTTTGCCGTTGTTTCTCGATTTTAAGCGTTTCGCCTTCGCTTCATCGATAGCGAAACGTATTTGCAGAAACATACCTTCTAATAAGCCGCTTTCGTCCATTGCTGTGAAGTCAGGGGGCGTTCCAAATACGCCGTACCTTGAAACGGCTTCAAAAAGTGCAAGCCTCATCTCTGTGTCCCTTATTGCCTCTATTGAGTTTAGGAATGTAGGGTAAAACACAAAGGTATCAGAATTTTGTTTTTCCTCCATTGTGGTTACTTTTATAGGAAATAAACTTTATACCTTACTCCAAAGTTGCTATCTCTCCACTCATCGCGCACCAAGATACCCTTTCGTCTTAAATAAGCTATATGGCCTCTTGGGTCGCAAATGTGCAAGCGGGTTGATATGTCAGCGGCTGAATATTTCCCACCCATCGAAAGCAGCTCGAAAACCTTTTTTTGCAGGCGTGGCAAATTATCCCTAACTTTGCAATCATATTTGGCAGGGGGTGTCGTAATCATATCGCGCCCCCTTTCTTCATGCAGTACGTTTGCGCCCTTTGGTTAAGTTCTTCATTGGTTGAGGCTCTATTGCAAGTAATCCAATCCTCCAATTCGTTTCTATCAAAGTAGCACATCTTTCCCATCGGTTTGTAGAATGGTATCTCTCTCCTCATTGTGAGTTTGTGAAGATAGCTTTTTGATATACCCATATAGGCGGCTGCTTCATCGGTTGTAAGAATTTTCTTTGTGCAATAGATAGTCCCTTCTATAACCTCTCTTGCAAGTTCGTTGATTTCCTCTTTTTTCATTGTCGGTATTATTTTACATGAAACAATAGAGGGCGTGCGCACTGCCCCGCATCCGTTTGAATGCGATTGCAAAGTTATTCTACAAAGAAATCAATAGCAAATAAAAGAAATTGCCTGTGTTTGTCGGCAAATAAAGACAAACACAGGCAATTAAATTAGAGATAAATATGACACTATCTGCAACCTAAAACGCGCCCTCTAATACCCTTTTTAATGCAGCCCTTGCTGAATTAATATCTTCCTCGTATGTATTACATTTATCATCTCTATATTTTGAGTATGCGGTATTAAATGCGCTTTTAGTTCCAACAATACCGAAAGCCGCTTTGAGAATTTCAAATGTTGGTTTACTCATATACCCATCAGAAACTGCAACGAAAATTACCGCGGCGGGATGCTTACCCTTTGTGTCGCTTACAAGGGTTTTAATTGCCTGAATGACCGCCTCCTTGTTGTTGCCTATAATATACTGCTCAATCGATTCATATTTGCCGTGTTGAGGCTTTGCAGGGTCTTTCTGCTCCAGCAATGGATGCTTTTCTATCAGGTCGCAAACAATGCCCATCGCATCTTGCAGCCTCGTAAACTCTGCATCCATATATATGTGCAAATCCTTTGCATTGTCAAAATCCCATCTTCTTTCAGTCAAGTTCCAAATAAAACCGCCCTGAATGCCTTTGGATGCTATCAGGGTTGAGGCTGCCTTGTGTAAACTCTTAAACAATGGCATTAAACTCGGTTGAGTATTGCAATAACGCTGCACATCATTTTCGTTATAACTGCCATCCTTAACGGCTGCAATAAACTCGGTTGTACAAATGTTGTGTATCATAGCGTATTCTTATTGTAGCGTACAAAATACCATTCCTTAAAACTCTCTATATCGGCTCTTTCCCAATGGCTAAACCTATTAAAAAGTATTGCCATTAACGATATTGGGGTGTTCCAATGTTCAGGAAAATACATCAATCCATATCCCATATATTCGGCTATCATTCGCACGAAATTAGGCTCATAACCACCTTTGAGAATGAATTGCACCCAAATCCGCTCATAATCGTAAAGCACTCCTATCTGTTCGCTTTCGGCTTTGTTGTCGTTTCCTGTGTAATATCGGCAATACTGCAATGGCTCTTTAATTTGCTCTCTCTCAAATTCCGCTATCAATCGGGCGCAATAAACAGGGTCTTGCATACCTCCTGCACGCAAAAACCTCTTATCTAAGCCTCTGAGTGTCCGTTTGAGGCTTGGTAATAGTTTCTGCCTTATATCTACATCATTGCTCAATAAGGTATCTTTTATGTTGTTTTCAATGGTCGCTATCTGCTCTATCAGCGTGTGCCTCATCTGCAAATATGCCTCAGTATAAACAATCACTTTGCCCGTATTGGGATGCTGCTTTATATATTCTGCTATCGTGTTCATATCGGTTAAATGTTTAATTCGGGCAGGCTGTTAATTGCCGCCTCTTTAAGTTCATCAATCGCTCTTGTATATTTCTCTGTATGCTTCAAACCTGAATGCCCTAAGAGGCTTGAAACGGTCTTTATATTTGCCCCGTTGTTCAGTATATTAACGGCAAACGAATGCCGCGCACAATGCCAGCTTATATGTTTATTTATGCCCGCCCGCTTTACCCATCTTTTTAGGGCTTTAAGGCACATTTCATAACTCGGTAGAGGAAATATAAGGCTCTCCTTGCTTTGGTCGCTTGCAGGCTCTCCTATAAGCCTCAGCAACCCTTCGTTTAATGGAATAACAACGCCGCTGCTTGAAGAATGCCCCTTTGTCTTATTTTGCTCGAATTTTAGCAACTTGTTTGAGTAGTCCACATTTGCAAAAGTAAGGTCTTTCACATCGCAAAAGCGCAAACCGCAATAAAGGCAAAAAATAAACGCCCTCCGTATGTTGGTGTTTTCGTGTTCGTAGTGTGTGGAAATAAGCAGCTGCATCTCATCCTGTGAAAGAACATCTTTCCTTAATATATTCTCATCTGTCTTTATTACAACGCCGCTGCACGGGTTCTTCAAAAATACATCATGCTCAACGGCATATTTTATTACCTTCTTAAACCGTTGGAAAATGCTCTTTGCACCCTCGCCAACACTCCTGCTTTGAAGATACTCCGTGAAAGTTACTATCATCTCATTAGTTATTTGTTGAGGCTTAATCCCTAATATATACTTGCTATATTCGGGAGTGTCTTTTAGGAAGTCCCTAAAACGGCTCAACGCTATTTGCATCATTCTTATATCTTTCTTAGTATACGCATCTATGTACGATTGGAAGTAATCAAGGAAATTTATATTACTTGCATCTCTTTTAAGCCTATACCCGTGAATGTTTTCTTTGAGTTCTTGCTCACGCTCAAATCTTATCTTTTGTGCAAGGTTTAATGTTTCCTTGTTTTGCTGCCTTTCAAAAGGAGTGCGCGGTGCGGCTAATAATGTAAGGTGCAAGAACTCTCTTTTGCGCTGCACCTTGCTTTCAATCTCGCCTGTTTCCTCGTTCCTAACATTTGCCCTTCCAAGATAGTAATCAAGATAGAGAGAAAAATTGCCATCTGAAAGCGTCTTTTGTTTTAACTTTGGGTTATCTGTGACCCGTGCATCGTTCTTTGCCATAACTACCTATTTCTTTTGGTTTCTTTTCGTTGCAAAGGTGCAATTTTATTTTCGATTGGGTGTAACATAGGTGTAACAAATTGGCAAAACAATAGCCTTTTTATGAAATCAAAGGAAACGCTCATATTTGAAAACCAGTTATTTACTTGCTCTTTGCATCTCTTAAATTCGCTTTATGTATGGGTACATTATCGGCTCCGAGTACAGAAAAACGGCTGATAACTTGTTTGTTATCAGCCGTTTTTCTTTTGTTGGGTAGCAACAGGGGTGTAAAAAAGCAACAACAACGCCCCTACTTTTGAGGCTTATATGTTTTCTTCGTGCGTTTCGGCACATCCTTTTTGATTTTTCCTTCCCCCAAGCAAACGTCCCCGCACCTCGAAATTGAGGCGCGGGGACGTTTTATAAAACTATGGCGTTTGATCTAAATCATTTCACCATCACTTTGCGTGTGAGCGTACCGGCGGTGGTGTTGATGCGAATGAGGCAAGCACCGGGCGTTGTGGCGCGCAGCGAGATGACAGTCTCTTCGCCCTGGCGCGGCTGAGCGATGTTCTTGCGCCACACGGGGCGACCGTCGGTCGTGTAAAGGGCGATGTCGGCAAAGCTTTCGTCATTGTTGAACAGCACTTTCCATTCGTTCAAGCCCTTCTGCAAGGTAATGGGACTTTCGGGGCTGACAATTTTGTTGATACCCGCTTCTGCACCCATTTTCAAGGCCATCTTCAAGCCTTCATACACATCAATCTTTCCGTAGCCCCAACGGTCGTTCCACTCGTCGTTGCCCGTATTGAAACCCGCCTGCGTATAGTTGTCGCGAACGGAAGTGGTTTTGAGAATTTCCACGATGTTCTCGTAAGTAAGCTTGGGATTGGCCTGTAGCCACAGGGCCACGCAACCTGCCACAACGGGCGAAGCCATCGACGTGCCCGACATGCCGGCATAGTAATAGTAGTTGCGAGAATCAATCTTGATGATGTCCACAATGCTCAGGTCTTTGGAGTCGAAACCGCCGTCGTATTTGGAAATGGCCGCCTTGACCACAGCACCAGGAGCTGCGACAGTGGGTTTGGGCTGGTCGCCGAGATAGGGACCCACGTTGCTGAAATTGCTGATGTCGTCCACGCTGCCCACGCTATATGAATATGTGCCGCCATCAATGGCTGAAGTAATCGACTTGGAGGTATTGTAAGATGCCACGGACACGCAGCGGGGAATCGTGGCTGCGCCTTCGCCTACCTGGTACTTATTGTCGCCCTTCACGCAGTCGGCACCCGTGAGGCGCGAGGCAAACGTGCCGCCGCCCTGCAAGGTCCAGGCATGCACGTCAGCCGGGTCGGAAGCCGTGACCTCCACACCGAGGTAATAATTGGAAGATTTAATGCCGGCATTGCTATAAAGGCGCGTCATGGGGACGGATATCTCACATCCCTGCTTCTTGCTGTAAGGATCCACAGCCTCCCAATACGTGCCGCTAGCACTGGTTATGTTAGAGGATGTAATGTAATACCTGTTACGGCCGCTCATCAAGAAAGGCTTTATCGTGAGATGCTTCTGACCATCGGCGTGCTGCGCCCAGAGGGAAATAGTACCGTAATAACTGCGGTCGGCAGAAGGAATCACAACAAAGTCCTTCACCTCACCGGCTGCCGTGAAAGAATAACCGGCATGCAGGCTTTGGTCGTATTCATTGCCGAGCGCGGCCACGAGAATACCGCCCTCGCCCGAGAGCGCGCTCATACTCTGGTCGTAAAGCGTAAGTCCGTCGTGCGGACCCATGTGTCCGCCGAAACTCATATTAATCACCCACGGCTGGCCGTTGGCCTCGGCGAAATCTTTAATAGCCTTGGCATCTTCTAGTACCTCGCTGCTCTCAAAACCCACGCTCGGCACCATCACGATGTCGGCCTCGGGGGCAATGCCGTAGTAATCATTGTAGGTAGTTTTGCTTCCTGCGGCAATGCTCGTCACGTGCGTGGCGTGTCCCGTACCGTCGTTGGTCACGTCGCCGCGCGTGGGTATTGTAGTTGTCATGCTGCTGTTGGCCACGTTGCGGTTCCACACGGCCTTGACGCGCAGCGATCCATCAGCATTCTTGAAGGCGAGGTGCTGGAACTCAAAACCTTGGTCAATCACGCCAACCACTACGCCTTTGCCCGTGAAGGGTGTTTCAAGCCCCGTGCCAGCATGCACTTTCGTTGCCCCAACTTGGGGACGCACCTTATCCATGAACGGTTCGTACGTGCGCGTACTATTTATATAGAGCACCTCCTCGCGCTCAGCCAGCACGGGAATGAGCGTGGCGGGGATAGTGGCCGTGAGCACGCGGTCGGTGATGGGCATCGCCTCGAAGCCCTGCTCTTTCACGAAGTCAGCCGTCACGGCAGGCTCGGAACTATTGATGATAACGCCTGTGAGCGTTTGCGGCGTGACGCTTTGCACGCCCTTGGCGGAAATACGCTGCACAGTGCCGCCGGCAACAAGTGCGTCCAAACGACCGTCCCACTTTTTGCCGCCTTCGGGGATAAACGGGGTTTGTGCTGAAACAGAGAGCGAAAGCATTGCGCACAAACCTGTTAGAAGTAATGTTCTTTTCATTCTTGAATATTGTTTGTTATTTTGGTCTAATCAAGCCATAAGCCCGACAAAGTTACGACATTTCCCAATAAAAACGCGCATTTTGCGCTAAGAAACCCCGTTTTTATGGAAATTTGATGTTTTTTGAATCGATACTGCCGTTAGTCGGACGGCACAAAAGAGCCACGAAGCACGCATTTCGGCCCGACCGCGCCTTTGCCAGCCCGTGGCACAACTGGGCACATTTTGGCGAAACGGATTTATCGTCTTATCTTTGCCTCAGCAGAAAGAGGAAGAGCGCGGGCTTTTCCTCTTTCTGCGTTTTTGGGGCAAACTATCCTATATGAGCGGAAAAATTATCTTATATGGCCGTGAAAATTATAAGCAAGCTCGTAAAAATTTGCTCCTTGATAGTTTTTACGAGGTACTTAAAAGTGATAATTTTCTCTGATTTCATCGAAATTTTCAAGGAGCAAATTTCCGCTTTCTTAATTATCCTTAAACTTTCACGCCGCGTCGCCTTAACGATTGCAAATGCAAAATCCACGCTCTGCGCAGGGAGGGGAACGGCATTAACAAGTTTTGGGGATTTCATATTTTCTGTTACGCTCGGCACGTGCCTTCCAGGCAGTTAATACATATAGACTTTTTCGTTATTCTTACACCATGTCTGTTTTATAAATAAGTCGTACATTTGCACGTAGAAAATTATGCGTTTCCATAGTTTGAAAACATATTTCGCCCTATGCTTAGGCCTGCTTGCCGCACTGGCTGCGGGCTGCCGCCGCGATGCCGCCGCCTATCAGTATGGCAATGTGTCGGTGGACGGGTGGGTCTCGGGCGACACGGTGGTTTTATATGTGCCGCCCCTGGAACAGGGTGGCGCGTACGCCATGCAGCTCGGGTTGCGCACCTCGAACACCGTGCCCTACCCTTTCCGTGAACTATGGCTCACAGTGAAGCAGGAATGGACGTCGGGGCAAACAATTATCGACACCCTGCAATGCACCCTCGCCACACCTGCCGGCGATGCCTCCGGCAAGGGCGTGGCACTCAACCAGTACGAATTTGCCCTGCCCGTGCGCCAACTCGCCAAAGGCGACAGCGCGCGCATCTGCATCAACCATATCATGCGGCAAGACCTCTTGCCGGGCATCACGGACGTGGGGATAAGGCTGGAGGCAACGGAGGACCAATGATTTTTCCAAAAACTAAGACACACAATATTATATATATGACTCTATCGCAACTGAAAGCATACGCCGACTTGGCAGCCGAGGCCGCCGTCAAGGCAGGACAGGCCATCATGGAAGTATATGAAAGTCCCGAAACCGACTGGGAGGTGGAGCGCAAGGCGGACAATTCGCCCCTGACACTGGCCGACCGCAAGGCACATGCCGTAATCTGCGGTTATCTGCGCGAAACGCCGTTCCACATATTGAGCGAAGAGGGGCGGCACGCCGAATACGCAGAGCGCAAAGACGTGGAAACGATGTGGATCGTGGACCCGCTCGACGGCACGAAGGAGTTTCTGAAACGCAACGGCGAGTTTACCGTCAACATCGCGCTCTGCCACGAGGGCAGCCCCGTAGTGGGCGCAATCTATGTGCCGGCACGCCGCCAACTGTATACGGGCATCGTCTGCGCCGATGAGAGCGAGGCATTCCGCAAAACGCTTGACGAGGATTTTGAACCCGTGAGTTGCGAGAAATTGCCCCTAAAAGACGGTGCTGCACACAGGATGGGCGGCGGCACATTCGTGGTGGTGGCTTCGCGCTCGCACCTCAGCGAGGAGACAGAGCAGTTCGTGGCGCGTATGCGTATCGAGCACGGCGACGTAGAGTTGCGCTCGGCGGGTAGTTCGCTGAAAATCTGCCTTGTGGCAGAGGGCGAAGCCGACGTTTACCCGCGCCTCGCGCCCACCATGGAGTGGGACACGGCAGCCGGGCAGGCAGTGGCCGAAGCTGCGGGCTGCAGCGTCACGGATGCCGGGAGCGGGCAGCCGCTGCGCTACAACAAGGAGGATTTGCACAATCCGTATTTTATCGTCGCGCCTAAATCTTAACTGCCAACCCATTTACATGGCGGGCGTTTTGCAAAACGCCCCTACTTTTCTACTTGTCAATATTATATAAAGCATGAGTTCATCCGCCATATTTGTCACCGTCGTCGTGGTGCTGCTGCTCGTGGCACTCATCAAGGAGTGGCTGCGCCCGGGGCTGATATTGTTTTCCGGCGCCGTGGTATTCCTTTGCGCCGGTATCCTAAGCCCGTCGGAGGTAGTGGCAGGCTTTTCCAACAAAGGTATGATTACCGTTGCGCTGCTCTTTCTCGTGAGCGAAGGTGTGCGGCGCTCGGGATTGCTGGAAAAGATGCTCTACCGCCTGCTGCCGTCAAAGCGCTGCGGCGAGCGCAAGGCATTGTTCAGCATGATGCCGATGGTATCGTTTATCTCGGCCTTCCTCAACAATACGCCCGTGGTGGTCATCTTCGCCCCCATGGTAAAACGTTGGGCAGAGCGCGTGGGCATACCTGCCACGAAGCTGCTCATTCCGCTGTCGTTTGCCACCATTCTCGGCGGGCTTTGCACGCTGATCGGCACGTCCACAAATCTCGTGGTCCACGGCATGGCACTCGATGAAGCCGCCGCAAATCCCTCGCTCGGGCTGCGCGGGCTGAACATGTTTGAGTTGGGAAAAATCGGGCTGGTCATTGCCGCCGTTGGCACGACCTACATCATCATTGCCGCCAAATACCTCCTGCCGGCGCGGCGCGAGGAACGCGGCGACTTGGAGCAGGAAAACCCTAACTCGAAGTACTTCCGCGTGGAACTGGTGCTCGGCGCACGCTTCCCAGCCATCAACAAGCGCATCTTCGATTTCGATTTCAAGGAAAAGTACGGCGCCACCCTCTTAGAGCTCAAGCGCAACGGCCAAACACTCCTCATGCACGACATGCGCAAGGAGCATTTCCGCGAAGGCGACACGGTGGTGGTGCTGGCCGACGAGAGTTTTATGCGCAACTGGGGCGACTCCTCTTTCTTCCTGCTCGTGGCCGACACCCGCCAGAAGGAACCCGCGATGGGGCGCAAGAAGCGCTGGTTTACCATCGTGCTGCTCGCGCTCATGATATTCGGCGCCGCCATCGGCGAGTTGCCGTGGGCGCAAGGGCTCGTGCCGGGCATGAAATTCGACATGTTCTTCTTTGTCTGCGTGGTTACGGTGATTATGGCGGTGATGAACATCTTCCCCGCCCGCAAGTACACGAAATTTATCTCTTGGGACATTCTCATCACCATAGCCTCGGCCTTTGCTATCAGCAAGGCGATGCAAAACTCAGGCATGGCCGACGCAGTGGCATCGTGGGCTGTGGGGCTTAGCCGGGAGCACGGCAGCTACGTGCTGCTCGGCGTGGTGTTTTTCATCACGAGCGTTGCCACGGAACTGATGACCAACAATGCCGCCGCCGCACTGGCATTCCCCATCTCCATATCCATGGCGCAGCATCTCGGGGTCAGTCCCATGCCTTTCATAGTGTGTATCTGCGTGGCTGCTTCCGCCAGTTTCTGCACGCCTATCGGTTATCAAACAAACCTAATTGTGCAAGGCGTGGGTAACTACCGTTTCGGCGATTTCATCAAGATAGGCCTGCCGCTCAACCTCATCGTCATGGCACTGAGCATCTGGCTCATTCCCGTGTTCTGGCCTTTCTGAATTTTATTTTAGGAAACTTGTTTACTCGTCTACTTGTTTACTCGTCTACTCATCTGAAATGAAAAAGATAATAAATCCCTTCGTACATCTCGACGGCTACAACTGCTTCGGCTGTGCGCCATGCAACCCTTTCGGCGTGAAAATGGAGTTTTTTGAGGACGGCGACGACATCGTGAGCATTTGGCAACCCACGCCGAACTTCCAAGGCTGGCTCAACACACTGCACGGCGGCATTCAGAGCGTGCTGCTCGACGAGATTTGCGGCTGGGTGGTGATGCGCAAGCTGCAAACGGCCGGCGTGACCTCGAAAATGGAGACGCGCTACCTCCGCCCCGTGAGCACAGAGGGCGGACAAATCACGCTCCGCGCCCGCATCAAGGAGCAGCGCCGCAACATCGTGCTCATCGAGGCGACCCTTCACAACAGCACGGGCGAACTTTGCTCGCAGGCCCTTTGCACCTACTTTACCTTCCCGCCCGAAAAGGCACACAGCGAAATGCACTTCTGCGGCTGCGAAGTGGAGGAATAAGTTAAGGTGGATTTTAAAACCAAAATGGGTCTTGCAGTTGTCTTTTTGTTGTTTTTGTTGTCGTATTTATTTTTTAGACAAAAGAGACAACAAAAGGCAACTTGTTTTTCTGTCTTGCAGTTAATGTATGACGACAACCGGGACAACTTTTTGACAACATGCAGTTGTCTTTCTGCGCGGCGTGGTTGTTTACTTATTCAACCAATGCGCTTGGAGAATTATTCTTTTTGCGTAAGACGGCAACCGCCCCGTTTCCACTAATTTTCTAACTATCTGCACATATAAGCGCATATTTTCGTAAATTTGCGCGTTGTTTCCTAACACGGATTATAATCCTTACCTTTTTTCAATGCAAGAATTTCAGCTAATTGCCAAAACCTTCCAAGGCCTTGAAGAGGTTTTGGCGCAAGAACTGACCGAACTCGGTGCCAACAACATCGAAATCGGACGGCGCATGGTGTCGTTTACAGGCGACAAGGCAATGATGTACCGCGCCAACTTCTGCCTGCGCACCGCCGTCAGGATTTTGAAACCCATCAAAACTTTTAAGGCTACTGATGCCGACGATGTCTACAACGCCGTACGCGGCGTGGAATGGGACGATTTTCTCGACCTCAAAACGACTTTTTCGGTCGACTCGGTAGTCTATTCCGAGGAGTTCCGTCATTCTAAGTTCGTGGCCTATAAAGTGAAAGACGCCATCGTGGACTATTTCCGCGAGAAGCACGGCGAACGCCCCAATATCCGTATTACGAACCCCGACATCCGTCTTAATATCCACATTGCCGATACGCAATGCACGCTGTCGCTCGACTCTTCCGGCGAGAGCCTGCACCTGCGCGGCTATCGCACGGCTTCGGTGGACGCGCCCATTAACGAGGTGCTCGCCGCCGGCTTGATTAAGCTCACGGGCTGGGACTTTAAGTCTGATTTCATCGACCCGTTTTGCGGTTCAGGCACTATTTTGGTGGAGGCCGCCCTTATGGCGCGCAATATCTACCCCGGCGTGTTCCGCAAGAAGTTCGGCTTTGAGAATTGGAAGGATTTCGACCCCGAACTCTTACAAGAGATTTACGACGACGACACGCAAGAGCGTGCCTTCGACCATAAGATTTACGGCTACGACCTTAACCTGCGTGCCATTGAGGCAGCCGATGCCAACGTAAAAGCAGCGGGTGTGAGCGACATCGTAACCTTGGAGCAGCGCGACTTCCAAAAGTTTGAGCAGCCCGCCGAGAAGGCTATTATGGTGACCAACCCACCATACGGCGAACGCCTCAAGCCCGAAGACCTCACGGGGCTTTATCAGATGATCGGCAAGACGCTGAAACATTCCTTCTGCGGCAACGAGGCTTGGATTATCAGTTACAAGGAAGAATGCTTTGAAGCAATCGGTTTGAAGCCGAGTTTCAAAATTTCCCTTTACAACGGCGCGCTCGACTGCGAGTTCCGCAAATACCAACTCTTCGACGGCAAGCTCAACGCGTTTCGCGCTGCCGGCGGCGAGGTGAAGACCACCGAGGAACGCCGCCGCATGGGCGAGAAGCACCGTTTCAAGCAGAACCGTGGCGAGTTCAATCGCCGCCCCGCCGATGAAGAGCGCGTGCCCGACGAGGACTTTACGCCCGAATACGAGATGCTCCGCAAGCGTCACCGCGAGTTCCAAAATACTTTCGGACCTCGCGAACGCCGCAACGATAATCCGCGCCGCTTTGAGGGCGAAAAAGACTTCAAGCGCGGGAAAGGCGGCGATTTCAAGCACGAGCGTGGCGACTTCAAGCGCCGCGGCGACCGCGATGAACGCGGCAGGGGCGGCAAGTTTGGCGGACGCTCCTCAGACCGCCGGGACTTTGGCGGCAAGCGTGGCGGCAAAAGACCCGACAGGGATTGAAAATAATATTTTTTACGATGAAAACCATGGCAAACAAGAAACTCATAGCCGCAGGCTTGCTTTTCCTGCTGGCACACTTACCCATTATGGCACAAGGCACAAAGCAGTTCACTCTCGACGACTTGATGTGGGGCGGCTCGAACTATTGGAACATTCAGCCCCGCTCTGTATTTACCGCTTGGTGGGGCGACCGCCTCGTTGAGACGAAAGTGGAAGAACTTAGCCTCCTTTTCGACAACAAGGGAAAGAAGGTGGAGAAAAATGCTGCGCTCTGCTCTCTCGCCGACATCAATGCCGCGCTCGACACGGCGGCATTCGGCAAGGTGCGCACGCTTACCGGCGCAGCCTTTCCCGAAGCAAGCGGCACCGTAGTGCGCGTCCGTACCGACAAGGGTACAGTGGACTACGACTGGACCAAGAAGCAAATCGTCTTTTCCATGCTCCGCCCCGAAGGAAATCTTCAAGCCACGAAAACGGCACCCGTCACCTCGGCGCTGGCCTACGTGAAGGACTACAATATATATATACGCACGCGCGAGGGCAAGGACCTTACGGTCACGGCCGACGGCACGCGCGAGTTGCAGTACGGCCTCAGCGTGCACCGCAACGAGTTCGGCATCAACGAAGGGCTGTTTTGGAGCCCTAAGGGCAATTTACTGGCGTTCTACCGCATGGACCAAAGCATGGTGACGGACTTTCCGCTCATCGACATCTTCCACCGCGTGGCACAGCTCGCGCCCGAGAAATACCCCATGGCGGGCATGACGAGCCATAAGGTAACTGTCGGCATCTTCAACCCTGCAACCGGGCAGACGGTCTATCTCAAAGCCGGCGACCCCACCGACCGCTATTTCACCAATATAGCCTGGTCGCCCGATGAAAGCACTGTTTATATGTTTGAACTGCCCCGCACGCAGGATAAGGCGGAGCTTGTGGCCTACGATGCTGCCACGGGCGAGCGCAAAGGCGTTCTGTACACCGAGACCAATGAGCGTTACGTCGAGCCGATGAACCCGATTGTCTTTCTGCCGTGGGACGCAAGCAAGTTCGTGATGCAGTCGCGCCGCGATGGATACAACCATTTTTATCTCTTTGACACGACGGGCAAGCAGTTGGCGCAGCTCACCAAAGGCGCGTTTGAGGTAATCGATTTCCTCGGTTTTAACGAACAGACAAAGAGCATCGTTTATCTTGCCAACGAGCAGTCGCCCGTGCGCCACAATCTCTATTCCGTGCAAGTAGCAACGGGCAAGCGCCAGTTGCTCGACAATGGCGAGGGCGTGCACCGCGCCTCCCTTTCCGCCGGCGGTCGTTTCCTTTGCGACCGTTGGAGCAAGCCCGACACCTATCGCCAGGTTGACTTTGTCAATACCTCCAATGGCAAGAAGCAAGCCGTGCAAGAGCGCATCGCCACGCCGTGGGCCGACTTCAACGTGCCCGAGATCACGGGCGGCAGCATCAAGGCTGCCGACGGCACGACCGACCTCTACTACCGCCTGGTGAAGCCCGTTGGCTTCGACCCCGCAAAGAAATACCCCACGGTGGTGTACGTTTACGGCGGCCCGCACGCCAACAACGTGGAGGAAAGCTGGAACTTCGCCGCCCGCCCGTGGGAAATCTATATGGCGCAGCGCGGCTACGTGCTGTTTGTCATCGACAACCGCGGCTCGCAATATCGCGGCTTCGACTTCGAGAGCTGCACGCACCGCCATCTCGGCGACATCGAGATGCAAGATCAGATGCAAGGCGTGAAATTTCTCAAAACCCTGCCTTATGTCGATGCCGACCGCCTCGGCGTGCATGGCTGGTCGTTTGGCGGCTACATGACCACCAACCTCATGTGTTCCTACCCCGACGTGTTCAAAGTCGGCGTGGCGGGCGGCCCCGTTATCGACTGGAAATATTATGAGGTGATGTATGGCGAGCGCTACATGGACACACCGCAGGAAAATCCCGAAGGTTACGAGAGTTCCTCGCTCCTGCCTAAGGCCAAGAACCTCAAAGGCCGCCTGCAAATCATCGTGGGTCTTAACGACGGCACTTGTGTGCTGCAGCACAGCCTTGCTTTCCTCCGCGCCTGTGAAGATGCCGGCACGCAGCCCGACTATTTCGTTTATCCCGGTCAGGAACATAATATGATGGGCCGCGATATGGTGCATCTCCATGAACGCATCACGCGCTACTTCGACGATTATCTCAAATAATATCTTAAAACATCATTATACAACCATGAACGCAATATCCACAACAAACGCACCTGCCGCAATAGGCCCGTATAGCCAAGCCATTTCCGTGGGCGAACTGGTATTTGTGTCGGGCCAACTGCCCATCAACCCCGCCACGGGTGCCTTCGCAGAGGGCGGCATCAAAGAACTGACGCGCCAGTCGCTCACCAACATGAAGGCTATTCTCGAAGAAGCCGGCACTTCTATGGCCAATGTAGTGAAAACCACCGTATTCCTTGCCGACATGAACGACTTTGCCGCGATGAACGAGGTTTATGCCGAGTTCTTCGCCGCTCCTTTCCCCGCCCGCTCCGCCGTGGCAGTAAAAACCCTGCCTAAGGGCGCGCTAGTAGAAATAGAGTGCATAGCGCAGGCGTAAAGCAGTCATTATAACATACTCACAATAAGCAATTAGGGCGTGCCAAATTGGCACGCCCTAAACTTTTATATGGGGATTTCTGGATTCCACCTTATCTTAGTATTTGAAATATGCAGTAGGCGACGAGTGGAAATACGCCTATGATGACGGGTGCAAGATTGCTTTTAATCGATTGTTTGAAATCTTTTGTAGTGCGCCAAGTAAAATAAACGAGCAAAATCAATGTGATATAAAAATCCAGGCAAGCCAGCCCTGTGAGAACTTTTATAAATAAGTGATCCCAAAATCTCCATAAAATTGAACATAGGAGCCAAAAGTAGAGTGCATAATCATTTGCCTTCTTCATACATTTGTTGTTTTAGTTGGTATAATATATTTGCTTGTGACCGCTTGACCGTTTTGCCCAATCATTGTTGCGGAGGAGAAAGTATGCTTTCTTATCATCCAATCATGCAGCCCTTGGTGCAAATATACGGCATAATTTAATATTTTCCACACAATGATATTAATTTTCGGTGATTTGTGGCGGATTTATTCGGTTGTTTGTGGATTTCATGCATTTCATGAAAGACTATCCGCCGTGCTCTGCGCTTGTCTTATACTGATATAGGTAGACACATTTAGTTTCCATTATAATCCTAAAACA
>SAMEA3663175__coassemble_144_pt1 | contig 19621 bp, 16 predicted proteins | sample SAMEA3663175__metabat2_low_PE_026 | metagenome-assembled genome bin SAMEA3663175 (sample SAMEA3663175) | pig gut metagenome | biome: pig gut; feature: pig-associated habitat; material: faeces | place: Denmark | collected 2012 | reverse complement strand
TCGGCGGCTTCGAGTGCAGCGACGAGGCGGAAATCTTCAGGGGCATTGCCCGTAGTGGAATAGAGGAACTGATAAGGCTCTGCTTCGGAGGTGACGCTCTGTGCGAAGAACGACACCGTCTGGCGGTTGCCCGAGAGACAGGGCGAAATGAGCCAGTCGTCGTTGGGCGCATTATAGGCCGCCCACGAGATGAAGCAACGGTCGCCCTCGTAGGTGGTGAGGGGCACGGTGGCAGAAACCTTAGAGGGGTTGAAAGCCATGAATGCCTGCGGCATATCGTCGTTGGGCCATGAGAAAGTGCCGTCGGTGGCGTTGCCAAACTTAAACGGCTCCACCTCGTCGCCGTCGAAAAGCGTCCAGAGACCGAAGTCGCTGATTGAGAAATCGGGATAATCCTCCGCTCCGTCTACCACGTAGGCCGCAACGTCGGAGGCATCTGCCTTTGTCCACGAGAGTTCCACTTTTTCAGAGGTGCTGATGCCCGTGAGGCTGGAAGGACGCGGCAGGTTGGGCGCTTCGATGCTGACGAGGCGCGAGGCGGCGTTGTTTGAAGACATTTGGTCGCCATTGGCAAAGACGCGGGCGATGAGCGTGACGCTTTGGCCGGCCATCTCGTCAGCGGGCGTGAAGACGAACTTCACTAATTTGGTTTCGCCTGCGGCAAATGGTTTTATGACTGACGAGTCAATAAGTTTTTCGCCTTCGTAGAGTTCTACGGTGGCTTGGCTGAAGTCGGCCGTGCCTGCATTCTTCACCCTTGCCGTATAGGTGTAGTCGAAGCCTGCTTCTGCAACCGTATGTCCCTCAAGGCTTTCCATCACGGCCTCACACGTGGCGGTCGTGCCCGAAATGGCGAGGTTGTCTACGTGGATATTGTTGTTGGCAACTTGGCGTATATGGCCGTAAATCAAGATAGAGACACCGCGCAATCCTTGCAGCGCGGAGAGGTCTACGGTGTGCTTCGTCCAGCCGCCCGCGCCCTTCGGGCTGAAGGTGGTGGGGATAAACGTGCGCTGGCCATCTGACGTTTCGTAGCCGATGCGCATGTACGTGTCGTCGGCATATACATCAGAATGGAAAAGATAGAAGGAAAGCTTCGGGGCAACCGTTTTTGAGAAGTCGATGCGCGGGGAAATGAATACGCCCTCGCCCTCGCGGTTGTACACCTCATCGCCGGAGAACGTAATCAAGCCAGGGCCGTCCTGCCCAATGGTAAAGGGGTCGTAGCCCGTGCCTACTACCGTCCAGGTGGAATAGGTGCAATCATTGCGCCAAGGGTTGGTGGCTGTCTGCTGGTTGAGCCAAGTTTCGGCAAAAGGCAGAGCGTAGTCAGCACCTACGATGACCGTGCCCGAGTAAGCCGAAGCGGCTTCGCCGGTCTGCGTGAAGGGCGTGAGCATATAGCGCACGATGCCTTGCGTGCCGTTGAGTTCGGCCTCCGGCGTAGCGTCTGTAAAGGCCGTGCCCTTTACGCCCGGGGCGATTACGGTGAAAGCGTCGTCGGTGATACGGGTCACGCGATAGCGCACATCGTCAGAGTTCACATAGCGTCCCTCGCTGTCGGTGCCGGAGGGCGAAGCCTGCCACGTGAGCTGCACGCCGCCGTTGGCATTGCGCATGGCCTGCAAGTCGGAAGCCGGTTGGGGCACGCCGATAGAGAGGTCGCACGCCACGATGGCGCGGATGCTCTCGCCGTCGGCATTGGCAACAGCCACTTCGTAGGTATTCACTGCCATTGCAGCCTGCGTGTCGGTCCACTCCGCCTGCGCCGCCGTGCCTAAGTTCTTGACAACGCCTGCCGGCTCTGCGCTGCCGCTCTTGTAGATACGCGCTTCGAGGGGCGCGGCAAGGGGCGTGCCCATAGCGGTGAGCGAGGGCGTGGTAAAGGAAAGGCGGACGGAGGAGTCGGAAACCTTTTCGGCCGTGAGCTGCTCCACCATTGCCGGCACGGAAGCCGAGGAAAGTTCGCGGAGATAAAGGTTGTCGATCGAGGTGTGCTCGCCGGCAGCCGTCGTGACATGGAAACCGATGTAGGCATCGCCCGGCGCGGGCACGAAGTCCACATTGATTTCAACAGGCTCGAGTTGCGGGGCTTGGAAGGTGGTTTGCTTAATGACGCGGTTCTGGCCTGTCACCGTGTAGCCCGGGCCGATGGTCACGGCGAGGTTGTTGTCGTAGCCGTAATAGCCATAGGCCTGGAACGTGAGGCGGTATACTTTATTGGTATCGAAAGCCAGCGCAGGCGTGATGAGCCAGTCGTCGGCGGCACCATATATATTAGTATAATAGAAAGCGCAATAATACTGCGTGTCGAACTTCCAGCGGGGCTGATAAAAGTCATCGCCCGTGCAGTCGGCGTTGGCGTCGATCACCGTATAGGCATCGAAGGAGTGCTGCGTATCGAAAGTTTCAATGTAAGGAATATGGCAGGGCGTGCCAACGGTGGCGTAGTTGGAGTAAGCCGCCTTGCTCTTCTGCCCGCCGCAATTGACGGTGACGGAGTAGCGGATATTTTCCATTTCGTCGGGCACCGTCTCCACGAACGTGGCACGCGGGCTAAGCCCCGAGGCAGCCACCGCGCCCGAAGGCAGGCGCACGATGTCGTAGGTGAGGTTGTCGGTGTCGATGAAACCGCCGTTTTCGCCCTTCGTAGGCGGTGTCCATGTCAGCGTTGCCGTGGCGCGGCTTTCGTCGACCGACAGCGTGAGCCCTGTAACGTGGGCCGGGCGGTCGTAACCGAAGTAGGCCGTCGCCCTGTTCTTCACGCTTTCGTATCCGCCCTGCGAGAGGATAACAGCTACGGTGTGGTTGCCAGCGTCGGCATCGACTTCCGTCTCAAACTGCGTGCCAGCTTGCGCGGCAGCGGCAATCGGTGTCTTGCCGTCCACGCTGATGCTGATTTGCACCGTACCCGTGAGCGGCGCGCCGCCATAGGTGCGCGAGGGAACGGTGAAAGCCACGCGGCCCTTCATAGAACCGGGGGCGGAGGGGGCAAACGCGAGGTCGGACAATTGGTCGGGAGCGGAGGGATGCGCATTGATGATTGCCAGGGCCGTAAGTTGCTCCTGACGGGTAAAGGTGACAACGGGCGTGGCCTTGCCGGTGGCGAGGTCTACCTCAAAGATGTAGCTGTAACTGTCCTCTTTCCATGTGTCGGCTGCGGTGAAACCTTTGAAAGCCCAGTAGAACTTGCCCGTGCGGAAGTCAATCGTGCCCGATTGCGGCAGGTCGTTGGGCACAAAGCCTGTTGCACCGATCACTTGGTAAGAGCCGTCCTTCTGCGTCTTGCACAGATTGCCCTTGGCGTCAATACCCCAAAGTTGTCCGGTGGCATCGGCTGCCACGGCGCAGAGATAATGCGTTTCGCAAAGGCGGGTGAATTGCCCCGTTTCGGGGTCTACCGTCGCCAGCCAACCTTTCTCGGTGTTGCCGAAAGGACGCGTAACGGCGTAGATTTTATCCTCTATCGGGTCGTAAGTAAGGTCTGCCGACACGGTTTCTTCTAATTTCTTTCCAACTTCGACGCTGCGCTCGAGCTTCCAAGTCTCGGGGTCGTAGACGCGCCAAGTCGTGGTGTAGCTAAGGTAACCGCCCACGATATCCACGCCATAATATTTGCCTTTGGCATAAACGCCGCTGTTGGAAAGTTCCTGAAACGTACCGCTCGCGGTGCCCTGCCGCGTGAGCGCGGCGGTGCTGCCGTCGGCGGGAATGGAATAGAAAGCGTAGTCGGGCACGGGTGCGCCGCTATCGGTCCACGCATCAGAATAATACAGGTAACCGTAAAGCGTGGGGGCTTCGTTCTGCGCGGCAGCGGTGAGACCGCCAGCCATCAGAAACAGCACAACCAGCATTACGGAGGAGAAAAATTTTTTCATAAAAGGGTTGGGAAAAGTGTATATATAATATGTGTGTTAAGTCTAAGTTGAGCAGGGGTAAAACGAGGTGGATACAGCAAAATAGCAAGTGCACAAACCTTATTGCGCGATGCTTGCAAGTTCATGACCAATGGCCTTGATCTCATCAAGTATCATTCTCTCGCGCTCCTTTGATGGTTTCTTTGTACCATTTATATATTGTGTCATCAAATTTTGACTGATGCTTACACGCCGAGCAACCGCCGATGCATTCAATTCGGGGTGAGAAAGAAAAACCAAAGATATTCCTTGCGGTTCTGGATTTTCATATCCAAAACTCTCAAACGAAACGTCTTCATCAAACGCATACCAATGGATGCCTTCATCGTCCATCTTAAAATCATTGCGCTGCTCCTCTGTGGCATTAAGCAAACGCTTATACCACAGGAGGGACTGCCATACAGTGTTGCCCTGATCGGTCAAACCATAAATGCGGTTGTCGGCAAACCAAATTTTTGTCAGTTTCATAATCATTCCTCCTCTTCTTCTGTCATTGAGCTTCCAAAATACTCCGGAAGGATATTAAATTTTGCCTTGCCGTCTGCACTTTCCACATGGACGTGTATCGGTTCGTGTTCGCGGGAGAAAAAGAAAAATCTCAATCCGAATATTCTTAGTATTTCTGGCATGATCTCCTTTTTATATATTGTCCTATTTCTTCAAAAACTGAAACAGTTTCTTGAGCGAATCCTCATCGCGCCAGCTCCAATAATGCTCGTTCATCAGTTTCTTGAACTCTTTTTTGCGCTCGGACACTACGTGCTTCTTAAACGCGCTTTCGTTGGCGGGGATAACCGTGCCTTGGATGTTGAAATAATATTTGTCAATCAAAGGATAGCCTTCGTTGGCCGACTGCCCTTCGCGTTCGAGGTCAAGCATTGCGCCTTCTACGAAAAACGCTTTCTGCTCAAGCCCGTCGGCCGTTTCGCGGCGCACCCGATCCTTATCTATCAGCGTGACTTTGAGCAGATAGTTATAGCCGTCTTGCCCTACGACCTCCCCCATCATGCCGCCCGGCACTTTCATGAACTTGGCATCGGGAAACTCTACGCTGAAAATGCGCGTAACGTCAATCTCGCGCACCTTGCCTTCCTGAATGTCGCAGAGTTTGCCTTCGGTCAGCGTGATATTGACTTTTGCCGTCACAAACCTGCCGAATGACTGCACGACCTTTCCCTCACGAAACTCGGGAAAAAGCAGGACGCTCTTGGTGCGCCGCGTTTCCTGATTTTGCTGCGCAAATGCAAACAGCGCGCAAAAGGATAAAACGAGAAAAACAAGTTGCTTCTTCATAATAAGTCACGCTAATTAGTAGACGAGCGCATTAAGATGGCTCCTAATTTCTGCAAAGTAACAAAAAATGCCGCAAATTGTCAAAGCAAAACCGCCTTAAATGCACTATCTGCCCTTAGAGACCCCTTTTTGCTTTTGCCATCTATTAAAAAATCTCTAATTTTGCAGCATGTACGGCAATAGGTCCGTTTGAAAAAGCTATATCAATCAATTTTTTATATTTATGGAATGGTTCATTAATATCCTGACGAGCCCCGGTTCCATCGCCCACCTTGTTGTGCTTTATGCCATCGTAATCAGCCTGGGCGTGAAATTGGGGAAAATCAAGTTCGGCGGCGTTGCCCTCGGCGTAACGTTCGTCCTGTTTATGGGTATCGTGGCGGGACATCTGTTCAACTACTTCGGCGGCATCGACCACGCCGAGCAGAAAGCCACGATCGACTTCGTAAAAGAATTGGGCTTGATTCTCTTTGTTTATTGCATCGGCCTGCAAGTAGGCCCGGGCTTTTTCGCCACGTTCAAGAAGGGCGGCGTGGGCATGAACCTCATCACCGTGGGCATCGTGCTGCTCAACGTGGCAGTGATGCTGGGTCTGTACTTCCTCGTGTTCGACACATCGAACTACAACCTCGCGATGATGGTGGGCACCATGTACGGCGCAATTACCAACACGCCCGGTCTCGGCGCAGCCAACACGGTTGTGGCCGACTTCACGAGCAAGCCCGGCTTTGACTGGGGCGCAGGCGGCGCAGTACCCGACCTCGCTTCGAGCTATGCCTGCGCTTATCCCCTCGGCGTTGTGGGCATCATTCTTGCCACTATCCTCGTGCGCTATCTCTGCAACATCAAACTGGAAAAGGAGCAGGAGCAAATCCGCAAGGAGCAGGAAAGCAATCCGCACGCCACGCCTAAGCACCTCGTGCTCCGCGTAACGAACGCCGCCGTGGCAGGACGCACGCTGCAAGACCTGCACAACTTCCTCAACCGCCAGTTCGTCGTGGTGCGCTGCATCAAGGACGGTGTGATGTCTATCCCCAACGGCGAGACGAAGCTTGAAATCGGTATGGAAATCCACCTCGTTTGCGCAGAGGACGAAGCAGAGCCTATCTCCGTGCTCATCGGCGAAAACATCGAGGGCAAGACGTGGAAGGACGATATCGACAAGAAACAGAAGTACGTTTCTCACCGCCTCGTCATCACCAAGCCCGAAATCAACGGCAAAACTTTCGGCCAAATCCATTTCAGCACGATTTACGGCGTGAACGTAACCCGCGTGACGCGTAACGGCATGGACCTCTTCGCCGACCGCAACCTGCGCCTGCAGGTGGGCGACCGCATTCTCGTGACGGGTACGGAAGAAAACGTGGAAGCCGTGAAGCGCGCCATCGGCAGCAGCGTGAAACGCCTCGACCACCCCAACGTGGGCGCCATCTTCTTCGGCATCATGCTGGGTATTCTCGTGGGACAAATCCCCTTGGGCATGGGCATGAAGCTCGGCCTCGCCGGCGGTCCGCTCGTCGTGGCTATCCTCATCGGCGCATTCGGCTACCGTTACAAAATCAACACCTACACCTCCACCTCCGCCAACCTCATGCTGCGCGAAGTGGGCTTGCTGCTCTTCCTCTCGAGCGTGGGCATACAGGCCGGCGCACACTTCTGGGAAACGATTATGGCAGGCGGCCTTACCTACGTGTGGACGGGCTTCCTCATCACCATTATCCCCATCCTGATTATGGGTGTTGTAGCACGCAAGGTTTTGAAGCTGAACTACTTTACGCTCATGGGCTTGATTGCAGGCTCTAACACCGACCCTCCCGCCTTGGCATTCGCCAACCAGACGGCCGGCAACGATGCGCCTGCCGTGGGTTACTCCACCGTATATCCCTTGGCCATGTTCCTGCGCATCCTTGTGGCGCAAGTGGTGCTGCTGGTGTTCTTGAGCTAAGAACTTTATAGGCGAGTCCTAAATATTATCAAAAAAAAACGAGTAAGCAGGGTTGCGTATAATGCCACGAAAACCTTGCTTACTCGTTGTTTATATCAACCCATTCCCCCTCTTTGCGGCTATTCGTGCGCATACCCGTACCGAAAAAGCAGAAACACACTTAAACCCAAACCCTAATTTTCAATTATTTTTCAACATGATGACCAAAAAACTTTTTCTCGCAGTCTTGCTTTGCATGACAGCCATGACAATGTCGGCACAGCGCACAAAGCATGCATTGGGTCTGCACCTTGGCGGCGCAACCGTAGATGTTGAGTATCAGTATCACATGAGCGACAAGAATTTCATTGACGTTACTGCAGGCCTCTTTGGCTTTGGCGATGGCTTTGTTGCTCAAGGCATCTACAACTGGAACTTGAAGCAGTGGGACAATTGGACGCCCGAATTTGCCACCTGGAAACTTTGGGCTGGTGCTGGCGCAGGCATCGGCGTTAACGACAGCTTTTTAGTTGGCCCCGTCGGCGCGGTTGGATTTGGCTTCACGCCCAAGAAAGTGCCCCTCACCGTAGGTGTGGACTATCGTCCGATGGTTGCCATTGTATTCGGCGATGAATGCGACGTGCTTTCAGGGGGCTTCTTCAATTTCGGCCTTACCGTAACTTATCGTTTCTAAATTTGACGTTTTATTTAAGAAATAAGGAAACAAAAATAAAATCGTCAAGCCTGCGAGGCTTGACGATTTTATTTTGTTTATCCCGCTGGATAAAGGCTGTGTTTTAAAAGTGCAAATGTTGTTTTACCGCTGTTGCCGCGTTTCGGCACACAATATAAAGTCAGTTTCCCTTTTTTTCTAATCTAATAAACAGGGGGCTATTCAGCAGCTTGCTTGCGCAAGGAGTCAGCCGCTGCCGTTTTAGGTCCGGCTTCCTTATAGAAGCCGGCGCGCTCGGCATCGTCGGAAAGGCTTTCCTGCTGCGCCTGATAGGTCTGCTGCGAGGCGGCGGGCGCATTGTCAGCGTCTGGCGTTTCAAACGAATGCTGCGCGGCCGTGCCGAGCAGGCAAACGATGGCCACTGCCGCGGCGGCGCGGAACAAGGGGCGCAGGCGATTCGCCAGCGTGATGCGGTGGGCCTTCACCACGATTTGCGGTTGGGCCACCGGTTCGCCGATACGGGCAAGCACGCGCTGGTCAAACTCTGCGCCGAGCGCCTCGCCGGCGGCTTCCGACTGATAGGAGAACAACTCTTTGTACCGGGCAAGATGTGCCGGCAAGATGTCCTGAGCGAAGAAAGCGCGCAAAATGCGCTCCTCCTCTGCCGTGGTGGCCGCCTCCCAGTAGCGTTCCAAAAGTTGTTCGATATATTTATAGTCCATGATGCTCTAATTTTAAGTATTCGAGTTTAATAAATTTCCTGGCCCGATGCAAGGTGACTTTTACTACTTCCTCGGTCCAGCCGGTGACAGCCGCGATTTCAGAATAAGAGAGTCCCTCAATGTCGCGAAGTTGCACCACGGTGCGTTGCTTTTCGGGCAGGGAATTGATTATTTGCCGCACGCTCGCCAGTTTTTCGCTGTGCTCCAATTCTTCTTGCGGCGAGCGACTGGCATCGGGGCGGTCGAAAGCATCTTCGTCGAGCGCGAGGTTCTGATGCTCTTTTTTTGCAATCGTGTCGAGCGCGAGGTTGCGTGCTGCCGTGAGGCAATAAGCTTCGAGAGAATTGACTTGCGCGAGTTCGCTGCGCTTTTCCCACGCCCGCACAAGCGTTTCCTCCGTGATGTCCTCGGCCTCATCGGCTCGGAGCGTAATGCGGAGGGCAAGGCGAAAGATTTTGTCTTTTAGGGGTAAAAGGTCGTGGCGGAAGTCTATTTCTTTCATTGCTCTCTATTTGAAAGACGGGCGAACATGCAAAAAGTTACAGGGAAAAACGATTTTTTTTGATGCCTGATGTAACGAATGGCATGAAATCTCGGGTTTTGCCTACCGCAAAAGTAATAATTATTTCGTAAGTCAAGAACACTGACCTCGGCTCAATCGAGGCTTTCACACGTAAACGCTGAGACTATCTCGGAGAAAATTCTTCTTTCCTCCGAGATATTTTATACTTTCAGCAAGATATTTTTTCCTATCATATAAGAAAGTTTTTGTTACAAAGTTTGTAACACATGTTAGAAAATTTGTAACACATATTACAAAGTTTGTAATACATGTTACAAAGTTAGTAACAAACTTTTTCTGCGCAGATAGTGAAAACTTTCAAGGGATTAGCAAAAAATATCTTGGACATAGTAAAAAATATCCGCCTCAAGATTTGAGGTTTTCGGCTCACTCGGCAAGACCGGGCGGATAGGAAGGAGCAAAAAAGGAGGGAAAAAGGTATATACCTTGATTACGAAAAAACCCGTCACTAATGACGGGTTTGAGGGCGCAACTATACACACGCAAGCACCTTATATACAGCAAAATAAGTCAATTAGTGCTGGGTGTGCTGGGTTTTTAGGGATAAAAAATGCGTATAGAGAGCGGGCTTATACCCGCTCGCAACAAATCATCAGATGCTCGCCTTTGGCGTTGGTGGTTGCAAACCAATATTCATTGCCGCCCTCGCGCAGACCGATGCGGCGGCGCAGGTTCGCCACTGTTTCGGGAAAGTTGCGCACGGTGAGGTTGGCCTTCGAAGTGGCTGCCACTAATTTTTTCAATTCGCGTTTGCCGCAACCGCTTTGGCGCAGCACGCGGAACGCGCGTCCCGGGAAATTTTCTACGAATTGCTCCGAGGTGTATAAATGACTGTTGGGGTGCAGCTTTTTCAGGGCGAAGCGCGTGGCGGCAAGTTTGAACGCCCCGGCTTTCATGATGGCGGCGTTCGGTTCGTAAAGATAAGTCTCGGGAGCATCGGCATAAAGGGGCGTTGCGGCAGCTTCTTCGGAATGCAGGAAGGAGAAAACGCCGTTTTCATCGGCGCAAACGATGCGCGGTTCGCCCGTGTGCGCTGCATCGAGCAGAAGCAAAAGCTCTTTGCACTCTCTGTTTTCCGACACGACGTGCACTTCGCGCACATGGCTTAAAGTGTGGAGCGCGCGGGTGAGGTCGAGCATCGGAGATAGTTTTACTAATGCGAGGCTGGCCTTGGATAAAATCGTGTTCTGTTCCTGCGCCACGTTTGGCGTGCAGTCTTCGATAAGCACGGTCTTGCCGCCAGCTTCGTCGCGCCGCGCCGGGTCTAAAAAGATAAAGTCGAGCGGTTCTTTGAGGTCTTTGAGAAATTCCAACCCGTCGGCTTCGATGATTTCAGCGTTTTTCAGTCCTAAAAGGGGAAAGTTGTGCCGCGCCGCCGCGCAAAGCACGCTTTGCCTTTCCACATAAAAAGCTTTATCAAATAAAGGCGAAAGGAAAGAAAAATCCACGCCAAAGCCCCCGGTCAAATCGGCCATTGCGCCGCATCCCGGCACCGTGTTCCTCACTACAGTAGCCTTATACCGCGCGGTAAATTCTCCTGAGCACTGCTCTAATGACAGGCGCGGCGGGAAGAGCAGTCCTTTCACCGCCGTCCACGACGGCACTTTGCCTGCCAACCGCTGCCGACCCTCTATCTGCCGCAAAATGTATGCGCTGTCCAGCGCCTTGTCGCGGCTCAGCAAGAGAGCCACGTCGGAAACGCGCTCCGCAAGGTGCGCCTCGATGAAAGCGTCTTCTTTTGCAAAATTTTCTGGAATTGCCGGCATGTGTTGGGGACGTTAGAAAGAAAAAGCATGTGGCGGTATGCCCCTACTTGATTACTTTATAGTTTGCCTTGGCTTCGGCCCGCGACTTGAAATTAAAGTGCCACCACTCCGTGTTGAGCACCTTATAGCCGGCTGCTGCCATAGCCTTACGGAGCAATTGGCGGTTTTGCAAGGCTTCTTGCGAAATGAGTTTCTTCTTCACAAACTCTGCCTCACCCTTCACGTGTGCCAGCTCTCCGAGATAGTCCACTTTCGTTCCCATGTGTAGCGTGTCGCCCGTGGCAGCATCGCAGAGGGTGACGTCAACGGCCAAACCGTAATTGTGCAAGCCGCCACCGTTTTTAGGGTTGCTCACATAGATGGCCTTGCTCGTGCCGCGCACCACGTCGTACATCTTTTGCTGCACCGACATGGGGCGTGCCGCATCGCACACGCAAAGGCTGAGGTCGGGACGCAGGCGCTTGAGTTCGGTCTGCGCCTTTTTCAGCGCAGCTGCTGCCGCAGGGTGCAGGTAGGCTGTGTGCAAATCAGCGTAAAGCACCTGTCCAGTGAAGTTATCGGCACGCGTGTACATCAGGCTTACCCTAATGCTCGGGTCGATCGCCTTGATGTCCACAAAGCCCTGCCGCTCTATGCCGCGCTCCGTGGCGGACTTCTGCTTTGTCTGTCCATACGCCGGCAGGGCAAGGGCGAGGGCGTACAATATTATATATATATAGGTGCGCATCGGGGTTGGGGAGTAGACGAGTAAAACAAGCGGGGGGATTAAACGATTTTGCGAATAAGGGTCAGACCGTCGCGAAGGGGAAGGATAACGGTTTCCACGCGCGGGTCGTGCGCCACGAGGTCGTTGAACGCCCGGATGCCGAGGGTTTGCGCATCGCGGTCGTAAGCGGCATCTACCACGTGCCCGTCCCAAAGCGTGTTGTCGGCAATCAGAAAACCGCCGGGACGCAGATAAGGCAGAACGAGTTCAAAGTAGTCGCAATAGTCGCGCTTGTTGGCATCGATAAAAGCAACGTCGAAAACCATGCCGAGCGTGGGCAGCACTTGCGCCGCATCGCCTACAATCATTTCCACCCGAGCCTCATAGGGCGCAGCCTCCAGCCAAGGCCTGGTGAAATCTTCCTGCTCGTCGTTCACCTCGAAAGTTATCACGCGCCCGCCTGCTTCCATTCCCGAAGCCATGGCAAGGGCCGAATAACCCGAAAACGTGCCGAGTTCGAGCACGAGCCGGGGGCGTATCATCTGCATCAGCATACGCAGCAGCCGGCCTTGCAGATGCCCGGAAGCCATGCGCGGGTAGAGCAGCTGGGTCTGCGTGGCGCGATAAAGGCGGTGCAAGTATTCGTCCTCTGGCGAAATGTGCGCAAGCACGTAATCCGCCAACGCCTCTTCCCTGTCGGCATGGGGCGTGACGGGCGAAAGGGGAGTGGGCTTTTTCTTCATCATATCCTAGGAACGGGCAAGCAATGCTTCCACGCCGAGGCGATAGGAGTCCAAGCCGAAACCGCATATCACGCCCTTACAAACGGCAGAGATGAGGGAGCGGTGGCGAAACTCCTCGCGGCTATGCACATTGGAAATATGTACCTCTACGACAGGCACTTTAATGGCTGCAATGGCATCGCGCAAGGCGACGGAGGTATGAGTGTAGCCACCGGCATTGAGCACCACACCGTCGCAAGGCTCTTCGAGCGTCTTGTGCAGGCGGTCAATCAGGAAACCTTCCACATTGCTCTGGTAATAATCGAACTCCACTCTCGGGTACTGGCTTTTGAGCGCGTCCAGCACGCTGTCCATCGTGCCCGTGCCATAGTGCTGCGGCTCGCGCGTGCCCAGCAGGTTGAGATTCGGACCGTTAATAATAAGTATCTTCATGGTTTTGGCATTATCTTACGTGCAAATTTAATATTTTTGCATAAGATAGGCGGCGGCTCGGCAATTAAAAGCAACCTTTATTGCGCTCGCCTTGCACTATCTTTGCATAAGATATACCTCCTAAAATGCACGACTATATAGAAAAATACGGGCTTTACTTGATGCTGGAGCAGGGATTGTCTGAAAATACCCGCGCCGCATACTTGCACGACGTGCAAACCTACCTCTCGTTTCTATCCGACGAGGGCATCGACCCGCTGTGCGCGAAGCTCGACGATTTCCACCGCTTCACGCTCGCGCTCTACGACATCGGCATCACGCCGCGCTCCATCTGCCGCGTGCTTTCGGGCGTGCGCTCGTTCTACCGCTTCCTGCTGGTGGACGGCTACATTGAAACCGACCCGACCGCGCTGCTCGAGTCGCCAAAGAAGAGCGTCCACCTACCCGAGGTGCTTACCCTCGAAGAGGTGGACGCCATAATTGCAGCCATCGACCTTTCGCAACCTTTCGGTCAGCGCGACCGCGCCATGATTGAGGTGCTTTACAGCTGCGGGCTGCGCGTAAGCGAGCTGTGCAACCTGAAAATGCCCGATCTGTTTCTCGAAGAAGGCTTCCTGCGGGTTATGGGCAAGGGGAGCAAGGAACGGCTTGTGCCCGTGTCGCCCCGCGCCGCCGAAGAGTTGCGGCTGTGGTTTATCGACCGCGCAGCCATCACGCCCAAGCCGGGCGAGGAGGATTTCGTGTTTATCAGCGAGCGGCGGCGCAGCCGCCTTTCGCGCATCACGGTGTTCCACAACCTGCGCCAGTATGCCGCCCTCGCAGGCATCACCAAAACCATCAGCCCCCACACCCTGCGCCACACCTTTGCCACGCACCTCCTGCAAGGCGGGGCAAACCTCCGCGCCATTCAGGCAATGCTGGGACATGAGAGTATCGTGACCACAGAGATTTACACGCACATCGACCGCACTTTCCTGCGGCAGCAGGTGCTGGAATGTTTTCCGAGAAACAATAAAGATTTATAGGATTACTCCTTCAACATATAATACAACAAAATGCCGCCCGGCGAACCGGACGGCATTTTTTATTAGAGGATTTGATTTCTAAGAATCTTATTTCACGAAGAGCTTCTTGCCGTTTACGATGTAGAGACCCTTAGCAAGACCATTGGTAGCCTGACCGGCCTTCACGTTCTGGCGAACGAGGACACCGCTGAGGTTGTAAACGTTCACGGGAGCTTCGCTATCGCCGGCTACAATCTGGTTAATAGAGTCAACCGTACCGTAAGCCTTAAACTTATAGTCGCCTGCGGCCGTTACGCCCTTCGGCTGCTTACCGTTGAAGTAACCGCCGTTAGCACCTACACTCTTCAAGTATGCAGCAGAGTTGCTCGTGGTGATCATGAAGCTACCGCCCCAGAACACACCGCAACCGGCGTCAACCATTACGTCATCGAACGTACCTTGCATACCGTTCTGATCCTGAGCCTCGGCAGCATATTCGGATGCATCAGCAAAGCTACCGCCTTCGAAGCTGAACGTTGCTTCATTGTTGGTAAGTTCTGCGTCAGCAACGAAGAGGAAGGGCACGCCTGCTCCTACTTCGTCGATTTCTTCGAATACAAATTCATTCTCGGCATTTTCACCGAGGAACTTGTAAGCGGTACCGCCATTGAAACCAGACACTGCTACGGGCAGCGTGATAACCTGTGGTTTGCCGCTCTGAACGCCCCACATAAACTCACCGTCTACGCTGAGGTTGTCAGATTGAACTTCTTCAAAGCCGAAGGAGCTGTTGTCAGCACCGTTAGCAGAATCCCAAGCGACTAACAAGCCGCCGCCAGCCGTGTTGGCATAGAGGCCTTCGCCAACCACGAAGTTCACGCCGCCAGCAACGAGGGCAGACTGTACGGGAACTTCGACGGGCGTTACGCTCTGCTGTACGCCATTGTTCTTCGTGTCTTGGAGAGCGAAATATCGGCCGGTGAAGACGTTGCGAAGCGTTACCTTGCCATTAGCAGCAGCTTCAACATACCAAACGTAGTTGGGGTGAACGGTCCAGTCTACTGCGTCAACCTTGGGTGCATCTTCTGCCTCAGACTCTGCAACCTGCGAACGGAAGCGGAGGCCGCCCGTGGTGGCAGTAGTGTTGGCGTAAACCATAGCCTTATTGTAGGTTTCAGACATGCTGCGGATGAGGTAGTAGCTACCTACTGTGGGCAGATAGAGAGAAGCCTTGAACGTAGCGGTAGCGGCTTCGAGATCTGCAATAGCTTTGTTAATCTGATCAAGCGTCATGTTTCCAGAAACTTCAACCGCATCGATAGCTGTCTGGAATGCAGTCTTAGCTTCTTCGGGGAAGTAACCGGGCGTAGATTCTGCGGCTGAGGGAGCTGCATCGTGGTAAGCCTGAGCGGCGGCAATAGCATCGGTCACGCGCTTAGAATCGGGCAGCATCGAGAGGAATGCCTCGTAAGCAGCCTTGAGGGCATCGAGGGTTTCCTGAGTAGCCTCGCTGGTAAGGAGTTCGTCCTTAGCGTTTGCAAGTTGTTCAGCAAGAGCCTTACGAACATTAGCGGGAACGAGTTCGAAGGGAGAGTTTTCTGGGTCGTAAACACCATTATAGAAGTGGAGTTCGGAGAGATACCAGAAGGGATAGCCTGCAAGCAATTCGCTGCTTGTGCCGTTGATGCGGTCCTTAACGAGGAGGCGCACGTAGCGGGCGGGTTCAGCGAGTTCGAAACCGCAAGTACCGATGAAGTTCTGAGATACGTTTCCACCGATGGTAGCATCGATTGTATAAGTCATGGTAAACGTACCGTTGTCGGTCCATTCTTCGCTTGCAGGATCGTTGGTGCTCAATACCTGGATGAGGGTAGGATTGCAACCATTGGGGTTCTGAGAGCGGCGGGCATACTTCAGGGCAAGAGCAGAAACTTGCTCGCCGAGGTCAGCCTGAACATAGTGCCACGTTGCGGGGTCGGGACCGTCAGCGGCCTGCCAAGCAGTGTGGAAATAAGTGGTGTAGTCACCATCGAGCAGATTGGCGAGAGCGCCTTCGTTGGTTGCAACTGCGTTCGATTCGAGAACAGCAGCATCTGTTACGAGGTTATCAGCAGCATCGCCGAAGCTTTCGCCTTCGGGAGCACCCGAGAACTTGCGGCTGCCGGCGTATGTGCCATTTGCCGTGTTGTAGAGAGCTTCGAGTTCCTTATTGAGGGCGTCCTGCTTAACGGCCTCTGCAAGAGCAGCTACGCTTTCTGCATCGAGGGTGTAGAACTGGAACTTGTTGCCCAGGTCGTTCTTGTCGTTCCAATTGCAGATATACTTGCCTTGTTGAGTTGCCGTGTTCCACTGAGCGTCGTCGGTTGCACGCATAATGATAAACGCGGCACCGCTGGGGGCGGCTTCTACCTTGAAGGCATTACCATCGGAGTTTACGGTGAAGGCGGTTACACCTGTTGACTCCGTAGTGTTGCAAGCGCGCTTGCCGGTCTTGAAGTTCTCGAAGAACCACTGACCGGCCGTTTCGCCAGCCGTAATGTGCCAGATGTACTTGGCATCTTCAATGGTAGGGATTTCATTGGGAGCAGTTTCGTCGCAGAGCAAGAACTTAGCCTTGGCAGCTTCTGCGTTATCGTTGTAAAGGTAAAAAACCGGCGAACGAGAGTCGCTGATGTAGTAGTAACCTGCTACCAACGGATTAACTACAAGTGCTGCCTTGGCAGCGGCAAGCTTGTTAGCCCATTCCTGAACTCTTTCCTTAGTAAGGCCAGCGGCATCGGTTGAAGCCTGGAAAGCATCTTCGTATACCTTGAAAGCATTGTCGTAAGCTTCCTTGTTGTACTGACCGGGGTTGTTACCATAAGGGAACTCTGATTCAGTAACGCCATTGGGGAAATAAAAATCTAAGAAACCAGAAAGAACCTGTGCGAGGTTGGTGATTTCATCAGCTTCCCAAATGGTCCAAACGTTGGTATCGTCCCAAGGAGAGAAGAAGGGGTTGCCGGAATAGAAGCCGAGATAAGTAGGCAGACCGTTGTCGCGCAACTGGGCGCGGGTAAAGATATAGCCATGGTTACGGTCATCCTGAACCTGCCAGCTGGAAGCCTTCTTACGAACGTCGTCCGTACCTTCTTCATAAAGAAGAGCCGTGAAAACTAAGGCTTCTGCCACATTGGTGGTAGTGGCAACAAACGGATCGGCATCTTCCTGAGGACTATCAGAAGAGTCGACTTCGCCCTGCAAGCTGTAGTCTTTAATGTACTTGCCCGTGCTCACCTGCTTCAGGCGGTAGCACTTGTGGCCGTCAGCTTTAAGGCCTTCAACCTCTTCAAACATCATAAGACAGTCGTCAGAGACTGTGGTAGTACCTTTCGTACCGCACATGTAAGTGTCGGTTTCCTGAGTGTTCGTGCGAACAAACACAGGCTTACCGGCAATCTGATCCATGTTGTCCAGCTCATTGCCGGGCTCATAGTACTGTGCCTGTACGTTTGCCACGCCTGCTACGAAGAACAGGAGCAGCGAGAGAAAGTAACTAAACTTTTTCATTAACGTAATGGATTTAAGTAAAACAATAAAATTAAAAAGAAAATTTGCGATGAAAAATCTTTGGAAATGCCCCTTTCTTAGTAGCAAAGGGGCAATTTCGCGCTTCAAAGGTACGCCTTTTTTTGATATGGGAAAAATATATTCCACTTTTCGATGCGTTTTAACAGAAAATAGTAGGGGAGTTTACTTATACGACGGAACGATAGAACTCTATTTCTCGGATTGAAATTGAGCAGAAGTGCCTGGAAGGCACTACAAAAAGCGCAGCTTTTTAGTAACCGGGTACGAAGTGCCCGGTAGACTATGCGAGGAGGATGTGCCTGGAAGGCACTACGCCACAGAACATGCATCTTATACATCGCCACAGGCGTACTGCCTTCCAGGCAGATCATTGCAATAGCATCCCCCGAGGACTTCGTCCCCGGTTACTGTCGCTACGCTCCGTAGTGCCTTCCAGGCACTTAATACCTAATTCAACCAAAAAGCAAATTCAATTTAAATTATTTGCCCTTTCAAGGTCAGCAATCACGCTAAAAAAGCAATTTGCTTAGCAGCAAAGCGCAGTTTTAGGCAGAATGTTGTAACTTTGCTGCCATAATATATATATATGTATATGAAGAAAATCTTTTTGATGCTTGCGGCGTGCTGCCTTGCCGCTGCCGGCGCATGGGCGCAAAGCCAAGTGAAGTACGGGCTGATTAGTTACAGCCAGTTGCTTAAAACGATGCCCGACTATCTCGAAGCACAGACACAGATGCAGCAGCTCACGCAGCAGTACGAGCAAGAAGCTGCCTACAACGAGCAGAACTTCAAGCGGCAGTTTACCGACTTTTTGCAGGGGCAAAAGGAGTTTCCCCAGAACATCATGCTCAAACGCCAGCGCGACCTGCAAGAGGCCATGGAGAAGAGCCTTGCTTTTCGCCACACCGCCGACAGCCTGCTCAACTGCGCCCGCGAAGACATGATGCGCCCCGTTGAGGAACGCCTCAACGCCGCCATACAGGCCGTGGGACTGGAACGCGGCTACGAATGCGTGGTAAACACCGACGGCAATGCCCTCCCCTTCGTGCATCACTCGCTTTGCGAGGACGCTATGCCGTATGTGGAGGAAAAGTTGAAGGAAAAATAAATGCTCCAAATGACCACAATCAATTCTTATAGTCCGATCGGCGTGTTCGACTCGGGCTATGGCGGCCTGACGATATTGCGGCAAATAAGGCAACTGCTGCCGCAATACGACTATCTGTATCTTGGCGACAATGCCCGCGCGCCTTACGGGTCGCACTCGTTCGAGGTGATTTACCAATACACGCTTCAAGCAGTCAAGGTGCTCTTCGAGCGCGGCTGCCGCCTCGTGATACTGGCCTGCAACACCGCCTCGGCGAAGGCATTGCGCACCATTCAGCAGCGCGACTTGCCGCAAATAGACGCCGACCGCCGCGTGCTGGGCGTTATCCGCCCCACGGTGGAAGCCATCGGCCCGCTCACGAAGACGCGCCACGTGGGACTGCTCGCCACGGTGGGCACGGTGAACTCCGGCTCTTACGGCATGGAAATCCATAAGCTTTGGCCGGACGTGCAACTCACGGGCGTGGCTTGCCCGATGTGGGTGCCGCTGGTGGAGAACTATGAGTTTGACTCGCCGGGCGCGGACTATTTCGTACAGAAACGCATCGGCGAGATCTTTCGCGCCGACCCCGACATCGACACGCTTATCCTCGGCTGCACGCACTACCCGCTGCTGATGAACAAAATCGTAAAATACATCCCCACGGGCGTGCGCATCGTGACGCAAGGGGAATACGTGGCTAAGAGCCTAGCCGATTATCTCGGGCGGCACCCGAATATGGCCGCGGCTTGCTCGACAGGCAGCACGCTGCATTGCCTCACGACGGAAAGCCCCGAGAAGTTCCACGAATGTGCCACGCTCTTCATGCACGAAGAAGCAGAGGTTGAGAAAATAGTAATTGAATAAGGTTAAGCCCTTAATAATAAAGAGAAACTTATTTGTTGAGATAGATAAAAACCAAATAAAACCTCTTGTTCTGTGTGGGCCTATCGGCTTGCCTTATCGTATAAATCCCGAGTCTGAAAGTCTTCCGACTTTCGTCTCGTGCTTTCTCCGCTAAGGCGGCGGTCGGTTCCCGCCCGCCCCACACAGAACAAGGGAAAAACCAAGAAAAACCCATTCCCGATGAATAATCCATCCGTGCTTTTGAGACAACATCAAGGCCTCACGGGTTTTTAATGGTTTTTCCCTTGCGGCGTTTGAAGCGGGCGGGAACCGACCGCAGACACTGGGATTAAGG
>SAMEA3663175__coassemble_131_pt1 | contig 20896 bp, 12 predicted proteins | sample SAMEA3663175__metabat2_low_PE_026 | metagenome-assembled genome bin SAMEA3663175 (sample SAMEA3663175) | pig gut metagenome | biome: pig gut; feature: pig-associated habitat; material: faeces | place: Denmark | collected 2012 | reverse complement strand
GCCAAGTAAAGAAGGGCTGATGCTTAAAGCCCCGGTTGCTTCAATGGATATGGCGGATAAACTCGTTGCAACCGATGAAAACGCGGAAAATGATGGGGTAAGCGCAGAAGCAACCGCTGCCGCTGAAGGCCAAATGCGCAAGAACTTTGCAGAAACTGCCTTCTTTCAGCCACAGTTGCGCACCGACAGTCTTGGGCACGTGGACCTCGTGTTCACGCTTCCCGAATCGCTCACCAGTTGGCGGCTCAAACTGCTGGCGCATACGCAGGCCGTGGACTACGGGCTTTTGGATACGACCGTCGTGGCCCGCAAAGAGTTTATGCTGCAGGCGCACATGCCGCGCTTCCTCCGCAGCGGCGACCGCGCTTCCTTGCCCGTCACGCTCCGCAATCTCACAGGCAATACCTTGGCGGCAAACGTGACGATGCAAATATTTGATGCCGCCACGATGCGCCCGCTCGCCGAGAGCAGGCAATCGATACAAGTCGGGGCAAATGCCGCCGCACTTACTTTCGCCTGCGACGTGCCGGCGCATGTGCAAGCCGTTTTGTGCCGATTTACCGCAGCAGCCGATGGCTATGCCGACGGCGAAGAGCACGTGCTTCCTGTCTTGGCTGATTTGACAGAAGTGCGCCGCACCCTGCCTTTCTCTTTCACGCAGAGCGGTGCGCATACCCTGCGCCTCGACACGCTTTTTAAGGAGAAAAAAGCAGAAAACCGCCGTTTCATCGTAGAAATGTGCAGCAATCCTACGTGGTATGCCGTGAGCGCCCTGCCTGCGCTTTCGCGTTTGGAAAGCACGGATGCCTTCTCGCTGGCAGCCCGCTACTACGCCCTCGCTTTGGGCAGGCACGTTGCCAACGCCCTGCCCGCAGTGCGCCAATATGCCGCCGACCTGAATGCGGACACTGAGCGCGAAACGCCTTTGAGCAATGCCTTTGCCGAGGTGGCAGACGAAACGCCGTGGTTGCGCGAGGCTGAGGCAGAGCGACGGCGGGCAAGCGAATTGCAGTTGCTCTTCGACTCCACAGCCTACGTTCTGCGTGCCCAGTCGGCTCTCGATAAACTCGCCGCTCTGCAAAATGCCGACGGTTCTTGGAGTTGGTATCCCAAAATGCCGGGCAACGATTACATCACGGCGCAGAACGTGCTGCTGCTCTCGCGCCTCCAAAACCTTGCCGGCGAGCAAACCGGCGCACCCATGGCGGCGCGCGGCTTTGCTTTCTTGAAAAAATCTTTGGCAAATGCCGTGAAAGAAATGAAGGAATACGAGGGCGTATCGCATACGCCTGCAAATCCCGCCGTACCTTCGCGATTATGGCTTCAGGTGGTTTATCTCTATGCCGTACGCGGCGAAAAACTCGATGAAAACGCGCAGTTTGTGCTTGAACGCTGTGCGGAACAGGCTGGAAGTAGCGACCTTTACGCCAAATCACTCATGGCACTTGCCCTCGATTTTGACGGACAAAAAGAAAAGGCTTCCGCCCTGCTCGAAAGCCTTTCAGAATATACCGTGGGCAATGCTGCCATCGGGCGTTTCTTCGACTCCGCCCGCGCCCCGATGTTTGCCTCTTCTTATCGCATACCCACGCAAACCATTGCCATCGAAGCCCTTTCTACAGTCCCCGAATACGCTGTGCTGGTGGACGAAATGCGACTTTGGTTGATGCAGAGCAAGCGCACGCAGATGTGGGACACTTCCATCGCCACGGCCGATGCGCTCTATTGCCTCCTGGCCGCACCTTCGGCCAAGGCAGACGTAGCAAAGGTGATGAAGCCAGAGGATAACGCTCCGCTTTCTTACACATTGAAAACCGGGCGTACCGTGCTTGCCGATAGCGGCAGCAAGCATGGGGACACAAACGCTACAATCGGTTATGTGCGCGAAACATATACCGACCCCATTGCTTCTAAAAGTAGCGTTTTAATCGTACAAAAGCCTTCTGAAGGACTTTCTTGGGGCAGCTTGACCGCCATTTCCACAATGCCGCAGAATGAAACCGCTCCCACGGGCATAGACCTGCGCGTTACGCGCCGCTTTGAAGTATGGCGAGATGGCGCTTGGCAATCCATGGAAACGGGCGGCGTGTCTGCAAAAGTGGGCGACCGCGTGCGTCAGGTGGCGACTGTAACGTCTGCCCGCGATTTTGATTTCGTGTTACTGCGCCTGCCGCGTCCCGCCTGCTTCGCCCCGCGCCGTGCCCTCTCTGGTGCAGATTGGAGCGCCGGGCATTGCTATTACCGCGCCGTACACGATGCCTCCAGCGAACTCTTCTTTGAAAAGATGCCGCGCGGCACGCTTACCGTCACCGAAGAAGGATTTATTGACCGCGCCGGCACTTACAAGGCAGGTTGCGCCGCCGCCACCTGCGTCTATGCTCCCGAATACTGCGGTTCTTCCGCCGCTGCAAGCATTGCAGTGGAGTAGGGTGGAAGAAAATCGACTAGATAATGATAATTATCCCCGATCAGGGAAGAAATCTCCGGCATGCCGTCAGCAGGGTTTGCCCGTAAATTGCTCGGGGATATAAGGCGCGGCGATTTTCGCGATGGAAACAGCGTTTTTTTTGTATATTTCTCCTGATTTTTCAGTGTAGTGCGAAACGGTCGGAAGCGGAGAGATTACCATTTTTGCGGTAAATGCGGGCGGTAATTACCCGAAACAGCGCGCGACGCCAAAAAAAATTCGTACCTTTGCAGCACAAAATCAGTAAATTGTATGACAAACTGCAACGTTTTTTTTGTAAAAAAGTTCTCTTGCCTTTCTTTTTTACTCCTTTCCTTGCCTCTTTTTAATGCCTGCATCAAAGACGAAGCGCCCAATGCCGAGTGCGACATCACGGGCGTTGATGAGGAATGGCTCAAAAGTCTGCCCGAAGGCACTATCCTCGGAAATCCCAACATACAGAACAATTCCGTAAATTTTCTTTGCACGCCCAACGCCGACCGCACGGCACTCGCCCCGCGCTTCACGCTTACGCCGGGCGCACGCATCACGTATCTTGACAAAGGTTTGGCAAAGGAAGGCAATGGCGCCATGCGCAACTTCTCCACCCCGCAGATTTATACCGTGATAGCAGAGGACCAGGTTTGGCGCAAAGACTATGAGGTGGCATTCCTGCCCCTTAGTCCATTCAAGAAATGCAGTTTTGAAGATACAAAACTGGAATACGCTTCAACGGGGAGCAGCAAGTCGTGGTACAAATGGCTGCAACCTAATCCCGAGTTCAATTATACCAGCGACTATTGCTGGGATAGCGGCAACGCAGGCTATGCCTTGACGGGCATGGCTACCGCGCCCGAACATTATCCTACCGTCAGCGTGGAAGGAGGCGTTGCAGGGAGATGCGTACGTATGGAGACGCTTACAACGGGTTCTTTCGGCAAAAATCTGAACATGCCCATCGCTGCCGGCAACCTGTTTATCGGCTCGTTTGACGTGTCGAAAGCCGCCAGCCCCACGGGCGGCGCACGCAAAGCCACGAAGTTTGGCTTGCAGATGGTGGCGGGCGAGCCGCTTTTTCTGCAAGGCTATTATAAATATACTGCCGGTCCGGTCTTTACCGACATCAAGCAAAACGTCATTGAAGGGCGCAAGGACCTTTGCGACATATACGCCGTGCTTTATGAGGTAGACCCCGACCCTGCCACAGGCAAGGTGACGCCGCTCAACGGCAACGACGTGCTTTCGTCGGACCGCATCGTGGCATTGGCACGCATCGCCGATCCGGGCGAACCGCAGCAGTGGCTGTTTTTCAGCGAACCCTTTGTCTACCAAAACGGCAAGTCGTTTGATGAAGAGCGTTTTCACCGCAACGGCTACTCCATTGCCGTGGTGATGACTTCGAGCCGCGAGGGCGCATATTTTGAGGGCAGCGTAGGCAGCACGCTCTATGTGGACGAAATAGAAGTCAAGTGGCGCGAAATACACAGACAATAGTATATCTTATTAAAATACTAGCATCATATTCCTATGGCCAAGACCAACAGCATAATGCTCCGCACGTTTCTTACCCTCTGCCTCGCGTTTGCCGCTTCCATGGCATTTGCCGCCGAAGGCGAGAATAAGGAAAAAGAACCGAAAGAAACCGATTTCAACCTTTTGCGCGCCGCTATCAAGGGCTGGCACGTGCGTCTCGCCGCCGGCTTCAACATTGGCGGCACATCGCCCCTGCCGCTGCCGAGGGAAATACGCGGCATCGACAGTTACAACCCCACGATGAATATCTCCGTGGAGGGTGGGGCGCACAAGCGCTTCGAACACTCCAACTGGGGCATGATGGTGGGCGTGCGCTTCGAAACGAAAGGTATGAAAACCGACGCCACGGTGAAGAACTACCACATGGAAGCCGTGAATGAAGACGGCAGCGGCAAGGTGGTGGGCGCGTGGACGGGCGGCGTGCGCACCAAGGTACGCAACAATTATCTCACCTTTCCCATCCTCGCCACTTACAGCTTAGGCAAGCGTTGGCAAGTGTCGGCCGGGCCATATTTCTCATGGATGTTCGACGGCGAGTTCTCGGGCGAGGCCCACGATGGCTATATCCGCGACATCGACCCCACGGGTACGAAAGCCGAAGTGTCGCGTGCCATCTACGACTTCTCGAGCGACCTGCGCCGTTTCCACTGGGGTTTGCAGGCAGGCGGCGAGTTCCGCGCCTATAAGCACCTCTCCGTGATGCTCAACCTGCAATGGGGTCTGAACGGTATCTTCCCAAGCGATTTCGAGAGCGTCACCTTCGACCTCTATCCCATTTACGCCACGCTGGGTTTCAGCTACGTGTTCTAAACGACAATCATATTTTATTATTCCATAAACTCCTAAAACTTTCAGCTTATGAAAAAAATTTTACTCACACTCGTAGTCACCCTGTTTTCTATGAACAGCCTTTTTGCACAGGACATTGCCAAGAAAGCTGACGGCATTTACAACGGCAAGCTTTGGATTAATCTCATGAGCCCAATTGATGATGAGTCGGAACCGGTAGAAGGACAAGAAATCAAGATTTTCCCCGATGGAGAAAACACCGTGACATTCGCTCTCTACAATTTTATGTTTGGCGATGTTGTATTAGGCGACATTATTCTGCCAAATGTTCCCGTTACAGAGAGCAACGGCAAATTGGTTTTTGGAGCTAATGAACCCAAATTCTTTAACTTTGAATCTGCTGGTATCGAAGCAACTGCGCAGCTCAATAGCACTACCAGTTTTATAGAAGGCGGTCGTCTTTATGCCGATATTGATGTGGTTTGGACCAACGGTGGCAACGTTCCCATTTACGTGCGCTTCGACGGCAACAAGACAGCCGACACCGGCATAGCCAACATCGCAGCCGGCAAGCACAACGGCATCGAAAACATCTACAACCTCAACGGCGTGCGCATCAGTGCTGCCAAAGGCCTTTGCATCAAAAATGGCAAAAAGGTTTTTGTGAAATAAGTTACCTATAATTAAAACAGAAACGCATTATGAAAAAACTTTTACTCACCTGCGCCCTGGCATGCGCCACGCTCGCTGCAGGCGCACAGGGCATCTACCAATTCGCCGACCCGGGATTTGAGGGAGAATGGCGATCCTCAGAAGAACCAGGCAACGGTTGGAATTCATTCCCTTCGGCCGGCGGTTCCATGGCCAGTTTAGGCAAGGGTTCTTCCCCCAAACCTTCAAAAGTAGAAGGACACAATAGTAGCGTGGCTGTAAAACTCTATTCAAATAGCATTTTTGGAGTTAAAGCCAACGGCAACCTTACTACCGGGAAAATCAATATGGGCAACATGACACCTGCCAATTCTGCCAACTACAACTACACCGACCGCAGCAGCAGCGACAACAGCCTGCGCTTCGCCGGCCGCCCCGATGCCGTGAGCTTCTACGCTAAGTTCACTCCGGGAGCCGGTAACCAAGCACGCGGGCAGTTTATCCTCCACGACGACTGCGACTATCGCGACCCCGAAATCAGCGACCAGAGCGGCAACCGCGTGGGCAAGGCTTCCGTCCTTATTAATGCCAGCACCGACTGGACGAAGTACGAAGGCGCATTCACCTACGACAAGAACAGCACTCCCGAAGTGCAATATCTGCTCGGCTCTTTCACCACCAACCCCACACCTGGCGGCAGCAAGGGCGACGAACTCATCATCGACGATATCCACTTTATCTATTACAGCACACTCCGAGGCGTGCTCTACGACCCTGCAACCATCGACTTCAAGGAAGACGTGTACAACTATACCGTTGACGCCGAATACAACCCCATCAACTTCTATTGCGCCCCCAAAGGCGCGGGCGCAACGAAAGAGTTGAGCTACGACGAAAACACCGGCGTGCTCACCGTTACCGTGAAGGGCAACGACATCTCCGTCAATCCTGAAAACTATACGGTGTACACCTTCACCTTCAAGACCGACAGCGGAACGACTGACCCGGATCCCGATCCCAATCCAGACCCAGATCCAGACCCCGATCCTGATCCCGACCCCGAACCTGAAGTGAAGCCCCTCGGCACGCCCGTGGCAACGTTGGCAGAGCTTTCCAACACAGAAACCTATGCCGTTTACAACGACACGTATACCGCATACCTCATCTACTCGGAAGCCAACTCTACCTCTAAGGTATGGACGGCCGAGATGAGCGGCAGCGGCGACCACGCGCTTTCCAACTCCGCTTACGCCGGTGAGTTCGACGCTACGGCGGCTGCGATGAGCTGGATGGCCATTCAGTATGAAGGCAACTTCTATCTCTACAACGTAGGCGCACAGAAGTTCCTCACCACACCGGGCTACAGCGGAGAAACTGGTGCTTGCACCTTCTCTTCAAACCCCGTGGCACTCCAAACCTCCGACCTCGGCAACGGCTGGTTCGCCTTCTCAGCATCGGGCAGTGAGAAAGACTGGGTTTGCGCCGCTCCGCAGCTTCCCAACCCCGTATCCATCTGGACCACGAGCGACAGCGGTGCGCGCTGGCAGTTCCGCCCCAATCCCAACGTGGAATACGACGCACAGATAATCGCCAAGTACTTCACGCCATCCGGCATCTCTGCTGTTAGCAACGACACCGTTGCAAACGGAATGATTTACGACCTCAGCGGCCGCCAGGTAGGCACGCTCCGCAAGGCTCTGCCCCGAGGCATCTATATTCAAAACAATAAGAAGTTCTTTGTGAAATAATCTTCTTAAAAAATAACGCAACGCGCGGCAATGGTCGAGAGTGACATTGCCGCGCGTTTTTGCATCATATATATAAATAAAGAAACCGCGTAAGAACGGCGATGTTCTTACGCGGTTTTCGTTGCGCTTCAGGATGGGCTTGAACCAACGACCCCCTGATTAACAGTCAGGTGCTCTAACCAACTGAGCTACTGAAGCAGTGTCTTAGCAGAGAAAAGGCATGTCCTTTGCTCTTTTGCGGTGCAAAGGTAACGGATAATTTTGAAATAAACCATATCTTTGCAAGAAAATTGCGGCTTTTCATGTAAGAAAATAGATTTTTCAGCAAGTAGGGGCGTTTTACTAACGCCCGCCGTGTGCGCCGCATGGCAAAAATTCAAATAAAGTGATCAAGAAATGAAGCGAATTTTGGGCATTGGAAACGCTCTGTTAGATGCGCTTACGCTTATCCCAAGCGACGAAATACTTTCAGAACTCAATCTGCCGAAGGGTTCAATGCAACTTATCGATGAAACCCGCTTTGCCGACATCTGCGTGCGGCAAAAGTCGCTCGACGTGAAGTGCACCACGGGTGGCTCGGCCTGCAACACCGTGCTGGCTGTTGCCAACCTCTGCGGAGAGGCGGGGCTGATAGGCTGCATCGGGAAAGACAGGGCAGGTAAATTCTTTGCGGAGAATTGCCGGGCGCACCATATTAATACGCATCTTTACGAGCACCCCACGCTGCCAACTGGCATCGCCAACACGTTTATCTCCACAGACAGCCAGCGTACCTTCGGCACATTTCTCGGCGCAGCGGCGAGCCTCACGGCCGAAATGCTGCAAAAGGAATGGTTTGCTGGTTACGCATTGGTGCATATAGAAGGGTATCTCGTGCAAAACCATGAGCTGCTGCGCCACGCCATAAAAATGGCAAAGGAGTGCGGTCTGTTGGTGAGCCTCGACCTCGCAGGATATAATATTGTAGAGGCCGAGCACGCGTTTTTCGAGCAACTGCTGCCTCAGGTGGACATCGTGTTTGCCAATGAGGAGGAGTCGTTTGCCTATACCCGCAAAGCGCCCCGCGAGGCCGCCCGCACTTTGGCAGAAATTTGCGACACGGCCGTGGTGAAGATAGGCAGCGAAGGCGCCCTCGTTGCGCGCGGCGAAGAACTCATTCACCAGCCGCCGCTGCCCGGGGCAAAAGCCATCGACACCACCGCCGCCGGCGATTATTTCGCAGCAGGCTTCTTGCACGGGCTTGCCAACGGGCAATCCTTGCCCGACTGTGCCGCCCTCGGCACGCTACTCGCGGGGAACATTGTCCAAGTAATAGGCACCGCGCTTTCCGAAGAAGTGTGGCAGGATATTCGCCGCAGGGCGTTTTCCGAATAACCGCCCTAATACATACTTGTCCGCTCGTCTACAAACAATATCAAAGATGAAAAACTTACGCGCCATCGGCTGGGTCTTGCTGCTTGCGCTGACCTTGCCTTTCAATTCGGCCTGCATCAAGGCGCAGACCAACCACAACTTTGAATTGGTGAAGAACCTCGACATCTTCACCGCGCTCTATCGAGAACTCGACCGCAACTATGTGGACACACTCAATAGCCAGAAACTCATTGAAAACGCCGTGCTATATATGCTCGACCAACTCGACCCCTACACGGAGTTTTATCCTGAAAGCAACACCGATGACCTGCGGCAGATGACGACGGGCAAATACGCCGGCATCGGCTCAACCATCATGTATCGCCCGAAAGAGAAGCACTGTATCCTTACAAATCTCTACGAAAATATGCCTGCCGCAAAGGCGGGACTGCGTCCGGGTGACGTTATCCTTTCTGTCGACGGCGAACCGCTCGCCTACGAAGGCAAGCAGAAGCAGGAGGAGTTTTCCGCCTACGTGAGCGGTAAGCTGCGCGGCGAGCCGGGCACGACGATAGAGTTGAAAGTGCAGCGTCCCGTGGCCGACAAAGACCTTACCTTCAAGGTGACGCGCGAGAACATCGTAATCCCCTCGGTATCGCTGCACACCATGGTGGCCGACAGCATAGGCTATCTACACCTGAGCGGATATATCGACGGCACGTCGGAAGAAGTGCGCCGCGCCATCGTGGACCTGAAAAAGCAGGGGGCGAAAGCCTTTATACTCAACCTTTGCAGCAATCCTGGCGGCGTGGTCGATGAAGCAGTGAAAACGGTCAACCTCTTCCTGCCGCGCGGCAAGGAGGTAGTGAGCAGGAAAGGAAAGACCAAGGAGAGCAATTACAAATACAAAACCACTGACGACCCGCTCGATCCCTCCTCGCCCTTGGTCGTATTGACTGACTTCGGTTCTGCCTCTGCCTCCGAAATTACGAGCGGCGCGTTGCAGGACTACGACCGCGCCGTCATCATGGGGCAGCGCACCTACGGCAAGGGCCTCGTGCAGCAGTCGCTCGAATTGCCTTATAACACGGCGGTGAAACTTACCACGGCACGCTATTACCTGCCTTCGGGGCGCTGCGTGCAGGCCTACGAGTTCAAGGACGGCGAACCCGTGCATCTGCCCGACTCTTTGACCAAGGAGTTCCGCACGGCGGCCGGGCGCATCGTGCGCGACGGCGGCGGCATCACGCCGGACATTGAAGTAAAGGAAGACAGCATGCCGGCACTTATTCCCTATCTGGTTGCCTCCGACCAATTCACAGACTATTGCGTGCGCTACCGTAATACGCACGACACGATTGCCTCACCCACAGAGTTTCGCCTGACAGATGAAGAATATACTGATTTCACCGAGTTTATGAGGGGTGAAAACTTTACTTACGACCGCCAAAGCCTTAAAGCATTAGACGTGCTGCGCAAAATTATCCAGTCAGACGGTTTGGCTGACGAAGCAAAAGCAGAACTTGATGCGCTTGAAGCAAAATTAAAAAGCAATCTCGAAAACGACTTCAAGCGTTACGAGCCCATTATCCGCTTTGCGGTGGAGAGCAACATCGTGGAATATTATTATTACAACCGTGGGCGCGGCCTCTACAACGTTCCCAGGAACAATATGATTAAAGAAGCCATAAAGTTGCTGCAAAATCCCGACCGCTACCGCCGCGTGCTGAATGGCGAACCGGCAGCGTAATGAGTTACAAATAGACACAACGAAAAAGAACAGGGAGCAACTGCTGTTGCTCCCTGTTCTTTTTTTTCTGGATAAGGTGTTTGTGTTATGTTGCCTTATTTCAGCACACCGAGTTCCTTGCCCACCTTGATAAAAGCGGCGATGCACTTGTCGAGGTGTGCGCGCTCGTGTCCGGCAGAAATCTGCACGCGGATACGGGCCTGGTCTTTCGGCACTACGGGATAGTAGAAGCCCGTCACGTAGATGCCTTCTTCCTGAAGTTTCTGGGCGTAAACCTGCGAGAGCTTGGCGTCGTAGAGCATCACGGCGCAGATGGCGCTTTGCGTAGGCTTGATGTCGAAGCCGGCGGCCATCATCTTGTCGCGGAAGTATTCAACGTTTTCTACCAACTTGTCGTGCAGGGCGTTGCTTTCCTTCAAAATCTTAAAGGTTTCGAGTGCTGCGCCGACAATAGCGGGCGCTACGGAGTTGGAGAAGAGGTAAGGACGGCTGCGCTGGCGGAGCATGTCGATGATCTCCTTGCGGCCCGTGGTGAAGCCGCCCATTGCGCCGCCGAATGCCTTGCCGAGCGTGCCGGTGTAGATGTCTACGCGGCCGTAGGTGTTGAAGAATTCGCTAACGCCGTGGCCCGTTGCACCCACAACGCCGGCGGAGTGGCTTTCGTCCACCATAACAAGCGCATCGTACTTCTCTGCGAGGTCGCAAATCTTGTCGACGGGAGCCACGTTGCCATCCATAGAGAATACACCGTCGGTGACGATGATGCGGAAACGCTGTTCCTGCGCTTCCTGCAAGCAGCGTTCGAGGTCGGCCATGTCAGCGTTTGCATAGCGGTAACGCTTTGCCTTGCAGAGGCGCACGCCGTCGATGATGCTGGCATGGTTGAGCGCGTCGGAGATGATGGCGTCCTCTGCGGTGAAGAGCGGTTCAAACACGCCGCCGTTGGCATCAAAGCAAGCGGCATAGAGAATGGTGTCCTCAGTGTGGAAGTAGTCGGCAATGGCTGCTTCAAGTTCCTTGTGCGTGTCCTGCGTGCCGCAGATGAAGCGCACGCTCGACATACCGTAGCCACGACGGTCCATCATGTCCTTGGCGGCCTGAACGAGGCGCGGGTGGTTGGAAAGGCCAAGGTAGTTGTTGGCGCAGAAATTGAGTACTTCGCTGTTGGCCACGTTAATGGCAGCCTGCTGCGGTCCTTCGATGAGCCGTTCGCTCTTGTAAAGCCCGGCGTCCTTGATGGCTTGCAACTCTTCTTGAAGATGAGTTTGGAAATTTGTGTACATATTTATATAGTTGGGATAAAATATTTAGATGAGTTTTTTAGTAGACGAGTAGACAAGTATACGAGTAGACGAGACATGAATGTCTTGATATATATATATATATATTATGAGTATCCTGTCTTGTTTACTTGTTTACTCGTTTACTTGTTTACTTGTTTACTAAAAGGTCTTTTATAAATTCATTGCAAAGTTACGCATAATTCGCAATATGTGCTATGAAAATGCTTTGCAAGCAAGTGGAAAGCTTTTTCTTTCATCGCTCAAAGTCTACGAATTGCCCCGTCCCGGCGATACCGTGGGCGGTGATGTGCAGGCGCGTGCCGCTGCGGGCGTTGTTGTAAAACACGGCGGAGGCGCGGCCAGCGGCATCGGTCTTTATCGACGGGCACCAGAAGAGCGTGCGGCGGCGGTCGGCATCGGAGGGCAGTTCCAGTCCGTTATAGCTCGGACTGAAGAACTTACGAGGCTGCGTATAGCCCTGCACGCGGCGCGTCTCCACGCCTTTGCGCGCCCTGAAGCGGGCAAATTGCGGGTCGATATAGATGTTGATAAGATGGTCGGGGAGGTCGTTTGCGTTAGAAGAAAGTTTTAAGAAAAAGTCGGGGCTGGCATAGCGCGCGATGCTCTCCTTCGGCATAATAGCCACGGACTTCACTTCCTCTGCCATAAGGTCGGCAAGCGCAGGCGCGGCACCGGGAACGTCAGAACCTTCGAAATGAATATTGTAAGTGTCGTTGTTATTGAATATTACCTTTGCCTCTCGACCTCGATAGCGCAGTTTGCAAAGCGAAGGGTTGTCGTTGTCACGATCGGGCGTAACGTTGCTGTCCACATCGGCAAGAAATTCCATGAAAAAGTTCGGCCACAGCCCGGCATCTTTGGTGCGTTCCACTTCGGAGGCGATGTCGTAGAACACGACAGCCTCGCGCATACCGGCTTCCTCACCGCCGCGATAAGAGTAGCGGCCGCCAGTAAAGCCGCGATATTGCCCCTTGTGCGTCACGACGGCTTCGCCCAAGTTTTGCGCAACAAGGCGCGGAATGGTATCTTCCCATTCAAACGTCTCTATCTTTTTACCGCCAATCTGCTTCGTTTCATTGGCCAGCAAAGGCAAGGCGATGTCAGTTTCCGCCGGTACAATCGCCCTTGCGGGCGGCATGAACCAGCGGTCTATGGCAAGGCGCGACCACTTTTTCTTCCCGTCTTCATTGCGCACAGTGAACACGGCCGTCCAGTCGCCCGTATAGTCGGCGTTGGAGGTGAAGGCAAAGCGTCCTTCGCTATCTGTCACGGCGGTGCCCTCCAACGCCGCGCCCTGCATGGAATACATCTTTATATTAAGCTCCATATTGGCGTATGGCTGCTGCTTGTTGTTGTCGCGCAGCACGCGGCCGTTGAGTGTGAGGCGCTCCTCAATGGGCTGCTCGGGGCGAAACTCCCGGCTGCCACACATCTGCTCAAAGTCCGTGGCACTCCAACCCTGCACCATAAGCAGGAGGTCAAGCGCGGCGCGGCGCACAGGATCGCCGGGCTGCTCGAAATAATAGCGCGGTCGATGCACATAACCTTTCACTTCGGAAGCGAGCAGCAAATCCTCCGCGAGCGTGGCCGCCGCGCCTTGCGGCAGTTCGCCTTCGGCATCGCGCACCGACAGTGAAAAGTCAGCCTGCGGCACGGGACGACCTTGCGCGTCTTTCAATTCTAATTCCAAAGCCACGGGGGCAAACGGTTCGTATTGCACCTCATTTTGCCGCACGGCAAGCACCAGTTTCCGCTCCTCCGCCTGCCGCCACACCAGCCGGCGGCAAAGGCTCTTACCCGAGAGGTCGAAGAGTTCGATGCGGTTTACGCCGCCGTGCAGCGAGGCTTTCGGCAGATACAGCTCCACCGCCTCGCCGCGCCCTATGCTCAGCGTGTCGAAATAGCAAACTTTTTCCCGGCACATCACCGCCAGCCCGAGCAGCCGCTCCTCCGCCATAAGGGCAGATTGCGGCGTACGCGAAATGAGCAGATTCACGCCTTCGCCGTCGGGCTGCGCTTCAAGCACGTAGCGCCCCTCGGGTTCGGGGGCAGGCAAATCATACTCCTCCTTACCTACACGCACTTTCCAACCCTCCGCGTCGGCGGGAAGGGAGAAGATGCCCATTCCTTCGTGAAGCGGCGCGGCGGCAGTCACGACTTGCCCGTTGGCATCGGCAAGCAGCAGCGTATCGCTTGCAGCACGACCGCACCCGTCGGTTATCTTAAACGCAACGCGCTGCGTCACACCGGCGATGCGGTTACCGCCCTCGGGGAAGAAGGAAACGATGTGTTTGCCGACCCTTTGCCGCCCCAGCTGCGGGCGCAGGGTGCGCCGCTCGGGGTTGCTGCCATCTTCAACTGGCGGAATATCCACCTGCCGCGCCGCGCCATCATTTTCCCTGAACACGGGAATAACGCGCGAAAAGCAGGCCTCTGCACCCCAGTTCATCATTTCGCGGGTATAGGCACGCAGTTCGTAGTAGCCGGCACGCACGGGCAGTTCGAGCGCAATGTCGCCCTCTGCCCTGCCGAGACTGTCGAGGCGCAGAAGACGGCGTTGAGCTATGCGCCCGCAATCGTCCAGCAATTCCACGTAAAGCACCTTGCTCACCGGATCGGGGCGTAGCGTGGAAGCGCGCACCACGTAGGCCCTGAACCATAACGTCTCGCCCTCCATGTAAGCATCGTTGTCGGTGTGCAGATAAACCTTTTCGCGGGGATACTGATTATCGAAGCCTGAAAGTTTTTTGAAATAAGCAAACAACCGTTCGGCATCGCTCTCTTGCCCTTGTGCACTGATACTGCCAAAGAGAAATAGTACAATAATATATAATAGAGGTCTCATTTCAGATGTTTTCTGCAAAAGTACGCTTTTCCTGCTTGAAACTCACCTTTTCCGCTTTTTTCTTTGCTCTTCGCTCGCCTTGCACTAATTTTGGAGAAATTAGGCTGCTGCTCGGAAAAGCAAATCTGCAAAAAAGTCTTTTTGCGCTTTGCTCTTCGCTCGCCTTGCACTAATTTTGCAGGCTGAAACATAAAACATTAGATAAAAATGAGTTTACAATGCGGCATCGTGGGACTGCCCAACGTGGGTAAGTCCACCTTGTTCAACTGCCTGAGCAACGCCAAGGCGCAATCGGCCAACTTTCCTTTTTGTACCATTGAACCCAACGTGGGCGTGATTACCGTGCCCGACGAACGGCTCTCAAAACTCGCCGAACTGGTACACCCGGGGCGCATCGTGCCGACCACCGTGGAAATCGTAGACATCGCAGGCCTCGTAAAAGGCGCATCGAAGGGTGAAGGTCTCGGCAACCAATTCCTCGGCAATATTCGCGAAACGGACGCCATTATCCATGTGCTGCGCTGCTTCGACGACGACAACGTGGTGCATGTTGACGGCAGTGTGGACCCCGTGCGTGACAAGGAAATCATCGACACAGAACTTCAGCTGAAAGACCTTGAGACCATCGAAAACCGCCTGCGCAAGGTGGAGAAAATAGCCCAAGTGGGTGGCGACAAAAATGCCAAGCTGGAATATGACGTGCTGTGCGCCTACCGCGAAGCCCTGCTGCAAGGCAAGTCGGCACGCACCGTGCAGTTTGAAAGCAAGGATGAGGAGAAAGCCGCACGCGGACTGTTTCTGCTCACCTCAAAGCCGGTGCTCTATGTGTGCAACGTGGACGAGGCTTCCGCCAAGGCGGGCAACAAGTATGTCGAGGCCGTGAAGAATGCCGTGGCAGAGGAAAACGCCGAGGTGCTTGTGCTGGCTGCCCAGACAGAAGCCGACATCGCCGAACTCGAAAGCTATGAGGAGCGGCAAATGTTTCTCGAAGACGTGGGCTTGGAGGAAAGCGGCTGCAACCGCCTCATCAAGGCTGCCTACAAGATGCTCGAACTCGAAACCTTTATCACCGCCGGCGAAATGGAGGTGAAGGCGTGGACTTACCGCAAGGGCTGGAAAGCGCCGCAGTGTGCCGGTGTGATCCACACTGATTTTGAAAAGGGCTTTATCCGCGCCGAAGTCATCAAATATGATGACTATATTAAATATGGTTCGGAAGCCGCCGTGCGTGATGCCGGATTGTTGCACGTGGAAGGCAAGGAATATGTGGTGCAGGACGGCGACATCATGCACTTTCGCTTTAATGTTTAAGCTTTGCTTATTCATTAGCTCGTCAACTTATTAACTCGTCAACTTGTCTACTTGTTTACTATAAAACAAAAGGCTCATGATTTTTTGGAATCCCGATGAGGTGGCCCTTACCTTAGGACCGCTGACCTTCCGTTGGTATGCTGTGTGCTGGTGTATTGGTTTGGCTTTGGCATATCTTTTAGCTCAATGGCTTTATAAAAAGCAGAATATACCGCAGGAAAAGTTTGAACCCCTCTTTTTCTATGTATTTGTGGGCACACTTCTGGGTGCGCGCCTCGGTCACTGCCTATTTTACGAGCCGGGCTACTTTCTCTCTCACCCCATCGAAATGTTTCTCCCCATCAGACAGGATGCAGCGGGCGGCTGGCACTTCACCGGTTACGCCGGCCTTGCCTCCCACGGCGGCACCATAGGCATTATAATTGCCCTATGGCTGTACGTGCGGCGGACGGGCGTCAATATCATGCGGGTGGTAGATACGATGGGACTTGTTGTGCCCGTAACGGCCTGCGCCATAAGGATAGGCAATCTCATGAACTCGGAAATTGTGGGCAAGTTTACGGGTAGCGACTACGGTTTCGTGTTTTTGCAAAACTCTGAGCAACTGCCTCGTCACCCGGCACAACTTTATGAGGCAATTGCTTATTTTGTGTTCCTTTGGATAGGGCTTTGGCTCTTCAGCCGCTACCCGAAGCGCATGGGCACTGGGTTCTTTTTCGGTTTCTGCCTCACGAGCATTTTTACTTTCCGCTTTTTCATCGAATTCCTGAAAGATGTACAGGAGCAATGGGAACTGGAAATGGTTTCTGCCATAGGTTTGAACCAAGGCCAGTTGCTCAGCATACCTTTTATCATTATTGGTCTCTATGCCTTATTGGGCGGAAAATGGTGTAAAAAGCTAGGAGAAACACAAAAAGCCTAAAAACATGCGGTTTTATAAGTATCTTATAAGCAAAAAGGCGTAACTTTGCAGAAAATAGACTGCAGTTCGGCAATTCAAGTAAACTTTATTGCACTCACCTTGCACTATTTTTGCAGAAAATAGGCTGCGGTTCTATCTATGCCCCCTATAAACACTATAAAATTCTATACACAATAAATTATTTATAAAAATGAACAGCAAATCCCTTTTGATGACTGCACTGGCTTCCACTTTGGTGCTTAGCTCTTGCAGCAAACTCGGCGAACTCTCTGCCGACAATTTTACCGTAACCCCTTCGCCCCTCGAAGAAATTAGCGGTAAAGTGCCCGCTACCATCAACGGACGTTTCCCTGAAAAGTACATGAAGAAGAAAGCCGTTGTAACCGTTACGCCCGTGCTTCGCTATGAGAACGGACAGGTTCTCGGCCAACCTGCTACATTCCAAGGCGAGAAGGTACAAGGTAACAATCAGGAGATCTCATACAAAGTCGGTGGTAGCTACACCATGCGCAACACGTTCGACTACGTGCCCGCCATGCTGAAAAGCGAACTTTACCTGACTTTTGATGCTAAAATCGGCAAGAAGACATTCAACGTGCCCGAAGTGAAAGTGGCAGACGGTGTTGTCGCTACTTCTACATTGCTTGCCAATACAATCGGTTCCGCCAACACGGCCAACGCAACTGATGCTTACCAATATGCCATCGCACAGACCAAGCAGGCCCAAATCAAGTACCTCATCCAGCAGGCTAAGGTGCGCACCAGCGAACTTAAGACAGTGTCTGTGAAAGAATTCCTCCAGACCTTGCGCGATATTAAGAACGACCAGAAAGGTTATATGCTCGATGGCATCGAGGTGTCGGCTTATGCTTCGCCCGATGGCGGTCTGAAACTCAACACTGCGTTGGCTGAAAACCGTGGCAAGTCTTCGTCTAATTTCCTCAAAGGAGAACTCAAGAAGATGAAACTTGATGCAGAAGTTCAGTCTACTTATACAGCAGAAGACTGGGACGGCTTCCAACAGCTCGTTGCGGCTTCAAACATTCAGGACAAGGATGTTATCCTTCGCGTGCTCTCTATGTATAGCGATCCCGAAGAACGCGAGAAGCAAATCAAGAACATTTCCGTGGCCTTCAAAGAATTGGCCGAAGAGGTGCTTCCCGAACTGCGCCGCGCACGCCTTACGGTTAATTATCAGTTGATTGGTCGCTCTGATGATGAAATTCAGGAACAGTTCAAGACTGATGCCACGAAACTCTCTGTTGAGGAACTGCTCTATGCCGCTACGCTCACGGAAAACACTGCCGAGCAAAAGGCTATTTATGAAACCACGGCTAAACTTTATCCCAACGACTACCGCGCTTTCAACAACCTTGCATCTCTCGCTTACAAGGCAGGCGACCTTGCCGCTGCTGAAAATTATGTTCAGAAAGCACTGCAAATCAATCCCTCTGCTGCTGAGGCCAATGCAAACAAGGCTCTCGTAGAAATGGCTAAGGGTAAGGCTACGGAAGCTCAAACTTATCTTGCCAAAGCCACAACCGCCAAGAACTACAACGAACTCCTTGGCAATTTGCAAGTGGCTGCTGGCAACTACGCACAGTCTGCACAAAACCTCAAAGGCGTAAGCACGAACTCTGCTGCATTGGCACAGATTCTCAACAAGGATTACACGGAAGCAGCCCAAACTCTTGCTCAAATTGCTACCCCGGACGCTACGACCGATTATCTGAAAGCTGTGCTTGCCGCACGCACCGGACAGGAGGCAACTGCTATCCAAAACCTCAAAAATGCTTTTGCAAAGGATGCATCGTTCAAGGAACGTGCAAAGCGTGACCTCGAATTCGTTTCGCTTTTCAACAACGGCACTTTCCAAAGCATTGTGAAATAGTAGGGGCGTTTCGCAAAACGCTCGGAAAATGATATTCATCACTGAATAATAAAAGGAGAATGGCAGCTATGCTTTGAAAGCTATGCCCATTCTCCTTTTTTGCTATTAAAAGTAAGGAATGAGAAACGTATTTGGCACTATTAGGCAGCTGGCGGCTGCAATAATTGGAACGATTGGACTTGCGGCATGTGGTCCAGACAAGGACACCATGCGCTTTGAAGGGAAATTGCAAAACATTCGCCAAGCTGAATTTTATATTTACAGCGAAGACAACCCCGCGATTGGATTTGATACCATACACATCAGTGGCGGTCAATTTACGTATGAGAAAAAACTCGATCGCCCAACTGTGCTTACGCTACTCTACCCTAACTTTTCCAAAACCTATATAGTTGCAGAACCGGGCCGAACCATAAAGATGAAAGGCGATGCTGCAAAAATCGGCGAAGCTGAAATTACTGGCAATGAAGACAACAAACGCCTCACGGAGTTTAGGCAACGAATGTTCTCGCAACCAGCTGCCAACATGAAACCCGCTGCCGCGCAGTTTGTCCGCGACAACGCGGCAACTCTCTCTGCCACCGCCATTTTTCTCCAAGTTTTTGCAGAATTGCGGCAGCCCGATACGCGCTACACCGACGAACTGCTTCAAGTCCTTAAAAAAGCGCAGCCTAAGGCGCAATTTATCAAGGATTTAGAACAGCGTCTATTGCCTCTAAGCAAAACCAGCGAGGGCAAAAGTATGCCAGCATTTAACATCACTACAACAACTGGTGCCACTCTCACCGCAAGCGCTTGCCAGGGCACCCCCTTGCTGCTTGTATTCTGGGCTTCGTGGAACTATGACAGCTATTCTTTGCTTCGCCAAGCCGCTTCCTTGCAGAAGCGTTTCGCGCCAAAGTTGCAGGTGGTTGCTTTATCGTTTGACACAGACAAATCCGCTGCCGCGCGTCAAATTAAAGATGCGGCCCCCGACCTTACCCTCGTTTGCGACGGCAAGGGCTTCAACTCTCCGCACGCTGAATCCTTTGCGGTGAATAATATACCTGGCACGATGCTCATTGATGCCAAAGGAAAAATCATCGCCCGCGACCTGTTAGGCAAGCAATTGGACGACCGCGTGCAAGCATTGTTCTAAAAAATCCCCTCAACCGTGTTAGTTAAAGTCAATACCGCCGCAGTCAATGCCCTGACGGCAATACCCGTATCCTTAGAAGTAACTACCGAGAAGGCACAGCAATACATGTTTTTCATGGTTGGCTTGCCCGACAGCGTTGTTCGTGAAAGCCGTACCCGTGTGGAGGAAGCCATTAAAAGCAGTAACTTCCACCTGCCTCCGCTGACAAAGATTGTGGTAAATTTCGCTCCCGCCGATGTTCGCAAAGAGGGCAGCGGTTACGACCTACCACTAGCGCTGGGTATTCTTGCTGCTAACAGTCTGATACAGCCCGAAAAGCTTGAAGACATCATATTTATCGGGGAATTAGGGCTCGACGGCAGCCTCCGTCCCATCAAAGGGGCATTGCCCATAGCCATTAAAGCGCGTGCAATGGGGTATAAGGCGTTAATTGTACCCAAAGAAAACGTGCGTGAAGCCGCTGTTGTGAACAAGTTACCAGTTTATGGCGCAGAAACGCTGGCGCAAGTGGTTGATTTCTTAAATGGAGCGTCAACACTGCAACAGACGATCGTGAATACGCGCGAAGAGGTCTTTGCCGCCCAAACAGATTACCCGCTCGACTTCTCCGATGTAAAAGGGCAAGAGGGTGTAAAGCGGGCCTTTGAAGTGGCAGCAGCCGGCGGACACAATATTATATTAATTGGGGCACCAGGTTGCGGCAAAAGTATGATGGCGAAGCGCTTGCCTTCCATATTGCCGCAGCTCACGCTTTCCGAGAGCCTCGAAACTACACAGATTTATTCAGTGGCCGGACTCCTTAAAAGCGGCACGTCGCTTATTACGCGCCGCCCATTTCGCTCGCCTCACCACACGATATCAGATGTTGCGCTGATTGGCGGTAATTCATCATTCCGTCCCGGAGAAATAAGCCTTGCCCACAACGGAGTGCTCTTTCTCGACGAACTCCCCGAATTTTCGCGCACGGCGCTCGAGACGATGCGCCAGCCGCTCGAAGATCGCCAAATCTCCATATCGCGTGCCAAGTACAACGTCACCTTGCCTTGCTCCTTCATGCTCGTTGCCTCCATGAACCCGTGCCCTTGCGGCTACTACGGCGATCCAACCCACAAATGCATGTGCGACCCTTGGCAGATACAGCGTTATATGAACAAAATCAGCGGCCCGCTTCTCGACCGCATCGATATTCAAGTGGAAGTTTCTGCTCTAAGGTAT
>SAMEA3663175__coassemble_128_pt1 | contig 21286 bp, 17 predicted proteins | sample SAMEA3663175__metabat2_low_PE_026 | metagenome-assembled genome bin SAMEA3663175 (sample SAMEA3663175) | pig gut metagenome | biome: pig gut; feature: pig-associated habitat; material: faeces | place: Denmark | collected 2012 | reverse complement strand
CACGGCGGCATAAACAGCCCAAGCTGTCAGCCATTTCCTGCCGCTATATCCCAGCAAACCGCCGATGCCTACGGCCAGGAGCATGGGGGCAACGACGTAGCACGCCACTACGTTGTCAAACCACACGCCGCGCAGAAAAGCCTGCGCCGCCAATGCCACATCTCCCGCCGTTTCGGCAGGCAGCGTGGGGCGCATCGCGATGTAAAACACAATGCGCATCAGCGTGAGCAATGCCAAGCCCGTGAGGTGTACGGCAAAGACGAAAAGCAACGAACGCGCAAAGGGAGATTTTTTCAAGGGCATAAAAACTATGGACGGCATTCATACGTCCGAAAAACGTTTTGCAAAGTTGCGCAAAATGCTTTATATATCCCAACATTTTTCCACAAAAACGCACTTTCCCATATATTATAAGCGTATTTATTTTTGATGGGAAAATATATTTTTATCAAAGGTTGAGAAATCTATGATGCTCTTAATGGCATGTGGAAAGTGTGGAAAGAAAAAATGCCTTTCTCTTGCTCATTCCGTATTCCACAAAAGGGCAATGTTATTCCACAGGTTTATCAACAGGCTTTTACCTCCTCCTTTTTGATAATTATCATAGAGTTATGCCGCTACCGGGCGGCTGCAAAACGAAGGTTGTGGAAAATGCTAACGGTGGAGAAAAAGTTGCGGCTTTCTCTGTGCAGATAGATGTAAGAAACGGCCTTTTTCTTGTGTAAAACGATGTTTATCCGTTGAAAACGCTGCGCCGTGCTATTTTGTTCCGCATGGCTGTTTGAAAATAGGTTTTCCCTGGGTTTTGCAAGGGTTATACACGCGGTTTTCAACATTAAATTTATAATTTTGCCATATGGAAAATAAGAAACTTACAGTTGAAGAGATGCACCGCCTTACGGTGGACGAGTTTAAGCGTGCGCAGAAACTGCCCCTTACCGTTGTGCTCGACAATGTGCGGAGCCTGCACAACGTCGGTTCTGTTTTTCGCACGGCCGATGCTTTCCGTATCGAGAAAATCGTGCTTTGCGGCATCACCGCTTGTCCGCCTTCTGCCGAGATCCATAAGACGGCTTTGGGTGCAGAAGATGCTGTGGCGTGGGAATATGCAGCCGACACGTTGCAGGCAATCCTCACTCTTAAAGAGGCGGGTTATGAAACGCTGGCGGTGGAGCAGGCCGAGAACAGCCATAAACTCGGAGAGTTTGTTTTTGAAAAAGGGAAAAAATATGCCCTTGTGCTCGGCAACGAAGTGAAAGGCGTGCGGCAGGACGTAGTTGATGCTTGCGGCGGCGTGATAGAAATTCCGCAACACGGCACTAAACATTCGCTGAATGTAAGCGTGACGGCAGGAATTGTGATGTGGGAAGCAAGTAAACAAATGTCCACGTAAATTTCATTTATCTTTTTGCCCATGAATTGCTTTTTATTTGACTGCTAATTGTATTTTTTGCCCACGAATTACACGAATTTACACTAATCTTTTTCAATGAATTAAATGGCGACCTGATAGGTCGCACTAATTTTCACTAATACAATATTTTCACTGAACTCAGCAATTTGAGTTATACGAAAATTCACTCATATTATTAGTGTGATTAGTGCGACCTGTAAGGTCGCCATTAATACGCAGAGCAAAATTCGTGTAAATTCGTGAAATTCGTGGGCCAAAAAAACAATTCGAGGGCAAGAATAATAATTGGACAAATAAAAAGGCAATTCGAGGATTACAATAATATGTTCCTCCCCACCGCAAACCTCTTATTTCCGAAGCAATCCGTTATAGTTTGCGTTTCCTCCAATCCATATTCTTCAAAAAGCCGGGCCACTTCGTCTGCATACATCCTGTTGGTTTCCACAGCTATCATACCCTCTGGCGCGAGCCGTTGCTTAGCCAGTTTCGCCAAGGCGCGGTAGAATAAGAGCGGGTCATCGTTCTGCACAAAGAGCGCAGTGTGCGGTTCGTAGTCCAAAACGTGCGCTTCCATATCCTTCCGCTCATTGTCCGTTATATAAGGCGGATTGCTCACAATCAGGTCAAAAGCAGTTTCTGGCATAAAGTTTAAAATATCCCGCTTTTTGAAAATCACTTGTACGCCGTGCAGGTCAGCATTCTCTTTTGCCACGGCAAGTGCTTCTTCCGAAATATCCCAAGCCTCCACATACGCCTTATTTTCCATTTCTTTCGCCAGACAGATGGCGATGCAGCCGCTGCCCGTTCCGGCATCTAAAATCCGTAGCGGCGCTCCCCCACCCTTTTTCTTCAAATAGTCTTTACTCCAAGCCGCGCACAGTTCCACGAGTTCCTCCGTTTCGGGGCGCGGAATAAGCACGGCAGGATTTGTTTTGAAAAATTCTCCCCTGAAGCGTGCCTTGCCAATGGCATATTGCAGCGGGGCGCCGTTTTCCATACGTGAGAGAATATCATTCAGCCGCTTGTGCTCCGCATCGCCGAAATTGCTAACTTTGTCGGCATAAACCGCCGTTCGCTCCACGCCGAAGCCGTCTTCGAGCAGGGCAAACGCCAAAGCCCGCGCCTCGCCCGCTTCGTAGCGCCTGCGCAAGGCATTATATATATATTGGAAAATTTCGTTCATCTCCTGCAAAATTATAAATTTAATATAATGGCACTCAATCTTCTTGACGAAAAATGGATGCGCCGCTGCATACAGTTGGCAAAAAACGGCCGCCAGTCTGCTTCGCCCAATCCGATGGTAGGCGCGGTGATAGTCCACGATGATAAAATTATCGGCGAGGGCTGGCACCGCGAATGCGGCACGCCCCACGCCGAGGTGAACGCCGTGCGCAGCGTGCCCGACAGTCTGCGCCGCCTCATTCCCGAAAGCACCATATATGTCAGCCTTGAGCCCTGCGCCCACTTCGGACGCACGCCGCCCTGTGCAGAGATGATCGTGCGGCAAGGTTTCCGCCGCTGCGTAGTGGGGTGCATCGACCCCTTTGCCAAAGTGTCGGGACGCGGAGTAGAGATATTGCGGCGCGGCGGTGTGGAGGTAACCGTCGGTGTATTGGAAAAAGAATGTTTGGAACTCAACCGAAAATTCGTCACTTCGCAAACCCTTCGCCGGCCGTTTGTCACACTCAAATGGGCGCGCTCTTCCGACGGCTTTATCGACCGCTGGCGCATCGACGAACTCACGGGGGCGCAAAACCCCGAAATTTCCGCCGCCCTTATTTCCACGTCACACACCCTCATGCGTGTGCACCGTCTCCGCGCCGAGCACGACGCCATACTCGTGGGTCACGCCACGCTCCTTGCCGACCGCCCCACCCTCACCGTGCGTCATTGGAGTGGACCCAATCCGCGCCGCTTCGTGTTGGGCAGAATCGCCGAGGGCGACCTGCCCGCCGGCTTTACCGCCTTTGCCGACATTCCCACGCTACTTTCTGCCGCCCACGGCGATGGCATCCGTTCGCTGCTCGTGGAGGGCGGTGCGCAGACGCTGCAATCATTCATCGATGCCGGCCTTTGGGACGAGGCGTACGAAGAACTTGGGCGCGAGCCTCTCGGCAGCGGCGTGCCCGTGCCCCGTATGCCCGTCGGCGTACCTACCGATTGCGATACTCTTTTTGGCATACATATCCGCCATTATTGCAATTTATCGGAGTTTGGAGACTAAAAAATTGCATTTTATCGTAGTTTAGAGGTCTAAAATCTGCATTTTATCGGAGTTTACAACCTTTAAATTTGCATTTTATCGGAGTTTAAGCCTATCTTTCTAAGATAGGTTGTCTATTTTACTTATTGTATCTCAATAAATTACTTATAAAATAAGATTTCTCCCGGCAAAATTTTTCTTCTCTCCGAGAAACTTTTTGCCGGGTGCTTGAAAATTCTTATTATTGCAGCGAAAATTTTTGTTCAGCAGTGTTGAATACATATTCAGCAGTGTTGAACGCTTATTCAACAATGTGGAATATATGTTCAGCAGTGCTGAATAAAGATTTTAAGCAATATGCTATAAATTTCAAAACAGAGAGGAAAATCTTTCTGCCTCACACAAATACTTTTCTATGACAAAATTTGTATTACAAGAGATGACCGACCTGCACAACACGGGCCGGCGCAATGTTTTCCCGAAGTTGAAGCGCCACCACACGCTTTCAACCGATGAGTTGGTAAAACTCATGTCGCGCTACAGCACCTCAATTCAGCCCAATATCCTGCGCGCCGCGCTCGATGCCCTGGCACAAACGATGGCAATGGAGTTGGCGGACGGGCACAGCGTGCGCATCGACGGGCTGGGCACGTTCTCCCTTTCAATTGGCTTTGACGATGACAAACCTACGGAACTGTCATCCGACGATGACCCGCTGCTCTATCGCCACGTAGTGCCCAAGAAAGTGAATTTCCGTGTTTCCGAAAGGCTACTCGGTGAGGTGAAGCGCAATGCTCATTTTGAGCGCGATGAAGAAGTGCGCGTCAAGAAACTCTCGGTATCGCCCTATTCGCTGGAAGAGCGCATCGCCCGCGCGTTGGCGCATATCGACGCGCACAAATTCATGCGTATTGAAGACTACGCCCGCCTCAACAACCTGAGCCGCACCGCCGCCTCGGTGGAATTGAAAACTATTATTGACGACCCCGAAAGTCCTTTCGCCACGGAGGGTAAAGGGACGCACAAGGTCTGGGTGAGAAAGTAGAAGGGGCGCAAACAAAGGACGGGGCGGCACACGCGTATGCCGCCCCTTTCTTACTTGTCTCGTCTACTCGTTTACTTGTAAACTCGTCTACTAATAAATCAACAATTATTTTTAAATAAACACCACGCCGAAGGGGTGCACGCCGGCATCGTGGCGCGTTTGGAGTTTGCCCGTGGCGTCGTAGCGGTACACGTAGCCGGGCTGCGAGTAGCCCATGGCGGAGGGGTCGGAGCAAATAAAGATGTCGCCCGTGGCAGGGTGAATGTCGATGGCGGTGGGGTAAGCGGGATTTTCGCTTTCAGAGAAGAGGGCGGTTTGCAGCGGCTGCGCGGTGAGCGTGTTGTAGGTCGTGGCCGTCATAGAGAAACTGCCCGTAGCCCAGTCGGTCTGCCCGTTGATGAGGTAGAGTGTCGTGCCGCGCAGTGCCATGAGCGAAGCGGGGGCTACGGTGGAAAGTTCGCGCGTGTCGGCAGAGATTTTCTGCACGGTGGAAGGCACGTCGGCATAGTTGCCCATGCAGAGCACGAAGAGGTTGCCCTCCGTGTCGGCTGCCACCTGCGTGGGATTGAGGCCGCAGGCGATGTCGGTTTCGTGCAGGCCGTCCTTTGCGTCCACTACGGCGAGGCGTTTGCCGTTGGCATAGTTGTTTTGGTAGTTATAGCCGTCGGAAATCGCTACGTACACCTTGCCGCCCGTGGCTGCCATGCCCATAGGATTGGGGCCTACGGCGATGTGGCGGTCAATATCGAGGGCGACGGTGTCGATGCGCGACACGTAGCCGTCGTTGTTCGATACGAACACGTAGCCCTCGGCGGCGCAAACGGCCTCGGGTTCTAAGAACTGAAAGCCTCTGGACGAGTTGGTGACGATTTGCTTCAAGGCGCGGCAGGAGGTCTTGTCGATGACCCACACGCAGTTGGAGCCATTCATGGGGATGTAGACTTTCGTGCCGTAGACGATGCCGCGCTGCGGGCCGTCGCCGAGGCTGACGCCGTTGGTGCCTTTGAATACGCCGGAGTGGTACTCGCCGGAAGCGGAGATAAAGTCGAGCGAGCCGGAGATGTTGTCGTACATGTTGCCTTGGTTGATGACGTAGCATTGCACGGCAGTTTCTTGTGCGGGCGGCATGGGTGTGCCCTGGTCGTTGTTTTCGTCTTCGTCGGAGCAGGCCGTGAGGAGCATGGCGGGCATGACGAGCAGGAGGAGGAAACGTAAGTGTTTCATTGTCGTTATTATTTTTAAGGGTTGATAAATTAAAGGCATTTCAGCCCGCCCCAATCATTTCATAATCAATCGTCTTTCAATAATTCATTATGAGCGTGAGTTTATAGGCTCTGCCGGGCATGGGGTAGCGGGCAATGACTTGATAGTCCGTGCCGAAGGCATTGATGAGTTCGGCGCGCGCCTCCCAGCGGACGCTGCGCGTGGCAAACTGCCGGTAGAGGCCGAAGCCCGCGTCGGTGTAGGCAGGCAGGAGCGTGCCGGAGGTATGCGCGGCGGTGGTCCAGCGCGAGGTGGTAAACGTGAGGTGCGCCACGCAGTTCACCCACGGGTTTTCCCAGGCAATCGAAGCCGCCCCGCTGTGCAGCGGCGCGTAGGGCAGTTGCTTGCCGAAGGTGCTGCGGTCGGCAGGGTCGGTGCGGTCGGTGACGTGTGCGAGCGAATAGTTAGCGGCCAGGCTCAGCAAGTGGCGTGCGGTGCAGCGATAGGAAGCCTCGAGCGTGGCGTCCAGTCCGAGCCCGCGCACCGTGCCGAGGTTCACCGTTTTCCAGCAAAACAGCCTGATGGGAATGCTCACGATGCGGTCGGCGGTGCGGTTGGCGTAGGCATCGGCAGTGAGTTGCAGCGAGAGGCGGCCGCTGCGGGAAAGGGCGTCGAGCGTGAGGCCTCCCCCACCCTGCCTCACCGTTTCGGGACGCAGCGACTGCGAGCCGAGGTGGTAGAAATACGATTCCGTGAAAGTCGGTGCCCTAAACGTTTCGCGGTAGTCCGCCCTGAGGCGCAGGGTGGCGCTGCCGCGCCGAGTGGTTTCGCTGCCCAGCACGCGCCACACAGCGCCCACAGAGGGCGAGAGGCGACTCACGCGCCGCGCCGCACGGGCGGTGTTGTCCTTGACTTTGTTGTCGATGAAACTCGCCACGGCGCGGGCAGTCAGCGCGAAGCGGTCGGTGAGGAAGCGCACGGAGGTGCTTTGCAGGAGCGTGTGGCGCAGCACGTCGTTGTCCGTTTTCAGATTGCTCCGCATCGTGCCGAGCGCGTAGTCGGCGGCAAGGGCAAACGACCATTTATCCAAATGGAGTGCCGCGCCGGCGGTGGCATAGGCCTCTTGCTGCACGTAGCGCTGCGAAAGGCCGCCGCCGGGATATTGCGCGTCGATGTCGCGGTAGTGCGAAAGCAGGTTGGCATATTTGCCGGCGGCAAACACCTCCACCCTATTGCTTGCAAAGAGTTGTCGCCAAGAGGTTTGGGCAAAGGCCGTGCGCTCGCGCAGATGCTCGTCGTTCTCGTTCGTGTAAAGAATTACCTGTCCGGGGAGTTCTCGCCGGCTTTCGTGGAAATAGCCCTTTGTGAGCCAAGTGCCGCCGCCCGGAGTGGCAAAAGAGAATGCCGCCTCGCCCGTGCCGGCGTTCATAAGACTGTTGGTGCGGCGTTCGCGGTGCGTGGCGATGCCGTTGTCGACGAGAAAAGAATAGTTGTTGCGGGCGTGGAAATAGTCTGCCCCCACATTCCATGCGCCGCGCTCCCCTACCCTGCCGCCTGCGCCGAGCGAAGGATTGACCATGCCGAAAGAGCCCTGGCGCAAGGCAGCGGTGACGGCGGGACGGCGTTGAGAAGAATCGGGAAGCAGGGAAGTGAGTTCCACCACGGCGGCGGCAACGTTGCGCACGGGGCAGAGCAGTCGCGCCGCGCCGCCGGTGCGGAGGGCGATAGAGGCGAGGCGGTCGATGTTGAACGCCTGGAGGTCAGTCTCGCCCTGCCGGGCGTCCGTCATGGCGAGGCCGTCGTAAGTCACGGCCGTATGTGCCGCCCCCAGTCCGCGCACGCTCACCGTTTTCAGTCCGCCCGCGCCGCCGTAGTCGCGCAGGTTGATGCCCGCCATGCGGCGCAGGGCATCGCCCGTGTCGGTGATGCCGCGTCGGCGCAGTGCGGCGGTATCGATTTTCTGATACGCCGCGTCGCCCGTAAGCGTTTCCTTGGCAAGAGAAGCCGTTACGGTGGCGGTGGCAAGAGTCTGTTCGGCAGGCGTTTGCGCTGCGGCGCGAGGCGTGCAGGCACACCACAGGCAGAGCAATGCCGACAGCCGCAGCCACGCGCGAAGAGCCGTGTTGCAGTGCGGAGCGTGCAAAGTTGTAAGAGTTGTCCCCTACCCTTTCCTCGAAGGAATAGAGGTGTAAATAATTAAGAAATTGATGGAATGGCGGCAGGTCTTCCGGCTCGTCCCCGCATCGGCCTTGCCTTCCCGTTTGGCTTGCTTGATCCAAACAGTGGCGTGATCTTTTAATTTTTAGTAAACGAGTAAAAAGAGTAGACAAGTAAACGAGACAGAATTGTATAACAGTGACTTGTCTTGTTTACTTACAAACTTGTCTACTTGTTTACTAATAAAAAGAATAGACCGGCGAAATAACGGGACTCACGGCAGCGGGACTGCACGGGATTTGCACCCGTTTCCCTATTAATCTTATAAAAGAACCGTTTCCGAAGCGCAAAGTTAGCAATTTCTTATAAGGAAATCCGCTTTTGCCGTAAGCAAATGCCTTTTTGAGGCAGAAATTCGTGGGCAAAAAATACTAAGTTGTTGCTATTTGCTTTTACCCGTTTGATAGTAATAACTAACTTTGCAGTATGATAAGGTAAAAAGATAAAAACATTATGATGAAAATTACAGAACAAGTGGTTTATGTAGGCGTAAACGACAGAACAAAACACCTCTTTGAGAACTTATGGCCGCTGCCTTACGGCGTTTCTTATAACTCATACCTTATTGTAGACGAAAAGGTTGCGCTTATCGACACCGTTGATGCTGCCTTTATGCCCGAATATATAGAGAAAATCAAAAGCGTGCTTGGCGAGCGGCAGCCCGACTATGTAATCATCAATCACGTTGAGCCAGACCACTCCGGCGCACTCGCCCTGCTGCGCACGCATTTCCCCGAAGCAAAACTCGTGGGCAACAAAAAGACGGCAGAGATGATTACGGGGTTCTACGGCGTGTGGCGCGAGGACGACCTTATCGTTGCCGACGGCGACGAACTGCAACTCGGCACGCACTGCCTGAATTTCCGCATCGTGCCGATGGTGCATTGGCCCGAAACGATGGTGACCTACGAGTCTACGGAGCGTATTCTCTTTTCGGGCGACGTGTTCGGTTGCTACGGTGCGCTTAACGGCGCAGTGATGGACAAGGATATGGACACCGCACTCTATTTCAAGGAAATGGAACGCTATTACGCCACAATCCTTGGCAAGTATGCCGTGCCTGTGGAGCAGGCTTTGAAGAAACTTTCTGGTTTGCCCATAGATATTATTTGTTCTACGCACGGCCCCGTGTGGACGGAACAGGCTGATAAGGCGGTGGGCGTTTACCGCCGCATGGCAGCCGGTGAGGCGGAGCACGGATTGGTGGTTTGCTACGGTTCGATGTACGGACACACGCGCCGCGTGGCAGAAGCCGTGGCAGAGGGCGCGGCTGCTGCCGGAATGAAGAAGATTATTATGCACGACGTAAGTCTCAGTCCGCTCTCGGATATTCTTGCCGACATCTACCGCTATGACACCTTGGCGCTTGGTGCACCGACCTACAACGGCGATGTGTTCCCAAAGATGGACGACTTGCTGCGCCGCCTTGCGGCACGCGTAGTAAAGAACCGCCGCATGGGCTGCTTCGGCGGCTTTACCTGGGCGGCGCAGAGCGTGAAAAAGATAATGTCTGCCAATGAGCAAATCGGTATGACGCTCGTAGGCGACCCCGTGGAATGGAAACAGGGAGTAGGGGAGGACACCCTCGAAAAAGCACGCGCTTTGGGTAAGCAGCTGGCAGGGTAGGGGGGAATGCCGAATGTAAATGAATATAAAACGAGGCGTGCCGCGCGGCACGCCTCGTTTGCGTAATATCATCTTTATCCTATTGATTATCAATGTGCTTCGAGCCAGTTGCTGCCTTCTCCGCAGTCGGCTTCCAAGGGAACGGAAAGGGTGAAAGCGTGGTTCATTTCGTGGGTCACGATACTGCGCACGCGGTCAAGTTCTTCAGGGAGGACGCTGAAGTTGAGTTCGTCGTGTACCTGCAAAATCATTTTCGAGCGAATGCCTTCCGCCTTGAAACGCGCGGCGACGCGTATCATGGCAATCTTTATAATGTCGGCCGCGGTGCCTTGAATGGGGGCGTTCACGGCGTTGCGCTCTGCATAGCCGCGCACAACGGCGTTGCGCGAATTGATGTCGGGCAGGTAGCGGCGGCGACCGCAAAGCGTTTCGATATAACCCAGTTCTTTAGCGCGGTTGACGCTGTTGTCAATATATTCCCGTACACCGGGATATGTTTGGAAATAATTGTCAATCAATTCTTTTGCTTCCGTTCTGCTTACTTCCATACGCTCGGCCAGGCCGAAAGCAGAGATGCCGTAGATGATGCCGAAATTAGCCGTCTTGGCTTTGCGCCGTTCGTCGCGCGACACTTCTTCGAGCGGTTTCTTAAAGATGCGTGCAGCGGTGGCGGCGTGAATGTCTTCGCCATTGTTGAAAGCCTCAATAAGATGCGTGTCGCCACTAAGGTGTGCCATGAGGCGCAGTTCGATTTGCGAGTAGTCGGCAGAGAAGAAAATCTGTCCTTCCTCGGGGATAAAGGCTTTGCGGATTTCGCGGCCGTTCTCACCGCGCACAGGAATGTTTTGCAGGTTGGGATTCGACGAGGAAAGCCGCCCTGTGGCGGTTACTGCCTGATTGAAAGACGTGTGTATGTGCCCCGTGCGCTTGTTGATCAACTTTGGCAGGGCTTCGATATAGGTGGAAAGCAGTTTTTTCAGTCCCCGGTGCTGCAAAATCTTGTCTACGATAGGGTGCTTGTGGCGTATCTTTTCAAGTTCTTCCTCCGAAGTAGAATATTGTCCGCTTTTAGTTTTGCGTGCCTTTTCGTTCAGCCCCATTTCTCCGAAGAGCACTTCGCCTACTTGCCGGGGAGAAGTGAGCAGGAAGTCGTGTCCCGCCATTTCATAGATGTCTTTTTCAAGTTGCTCCATTTCCGTGCGGAAAGCGTTGCCGGTTTCTTCGAGGGCGGCCGTGTCGATGCGCACGCCGTTGCGTTCCATTTCGGCGAGCACGGGCATAAGCGGCATTTCGATGCTTTGGAACACATCTAACTGATTGTTCTTTTCCAGTTCCTCGCGGAGCGGACGCATCAGCCGCAGCGTGATGTCGGCATCTTCGCAGGCATAGTCGCGGATAAGGGTGGGGGAGAGGTCGCGCATGTTTTTCTGTCCGCCTCCCTTTTTCTCTCCGATGAGTTCCTCGATGTGAATAGTTCGGTAGTTGAGGTAAATTTCCGCAAGGTAGTCCATATTGTGCCGTTGCTCGGGCTGAAGGATATAGTGCGCGAGCATCGTGTCGAACATTGGGGCGGAAATCTCGATGCCGTAGTTGGCAAGCACGTTGAGGTCGAACTTGATGTTCTGTCCCACCTTCATGATTTTTTCAGAAAGGAAGAACGGGCGGAACGCATCCACGATTTTCTGCGCTTCCTCCCGATTGGCGGGGACAGGCACGTAGGCAGCCTCGCCTTCGGCCGTCGCAAAACTCATTCCCACGAGTTCGGCGTCCAAAACGTCCAAAGAAGTCGTTTCTGTGTCAAAAGCAACAAAATCGCTTGTCAAAATTTTGTCGCAATATTTGCGTATATCTTCTATATTATCAATTAGTTGATAATTCACAGATCCCGCCACAAACCCTCTGAGATTTGCGTGAATTTCTTCTTCCTGTACTTCGGTCGGAAATACGTCAAAGAGAGAGCGCTGCTGCGGCGTACTTTTTAACACTTTATCCGCATCTTGCATTTTTTTGATGAACGAGCGAAATTCGAGCCGCTCGTAAATTTTTTGCAAATGCTCCTTGTCGGCTTCTTTCACCTTGAAGCGTTCCGCGTCGAAGTCGATAGGAACATCTGTCCTGATGGTCACCAAAAATTTCGAGAAACGGATTTTCTCAACATTCTCTTCAATTTTCTTTTTCAGTGCTCCTTTCAGTTGTCTGGCGTTTGCGATGAGCGTTTCCACGTTGCCGAAATCTGTCAAAAGCGTTTTCGCCGTTTTTTCGCCCACGCCGGGACAACCAGGAATATTGTCGGCGGCATCGCCCGTAAGGCTTAGATAGTCGATAACGTTCTCGGGTGCGCCCACCCCGTACTTTTCGCAGACCTCCACCGGGCCGAGGAGTTCCATGCCCTTTGCCCCGTGTCCCGGGCGGCACATAGTAATATTGGGGCTTACCAGTTGCGCATAGTCCTTATCGGGCGTAACCATTTGCACAGAAAGTCCGATGGATTCTGCCTTTTTTGCCAAAGTGCCGATTACGTCGTCGGCTTCAAAGCCTGGCACTTCGAGGATAGGAATATTATATGCTTGGAGAATTTCCTTGATGACGGGCACGGAGCGTTTGATGTCCTCCGGCGTAGCATCGCGCTGCGCTTTATACTCCGGGTATGCCTCGTGGCGGAAAGTGCCGCCCGCAGGGTCGAACGCCACGGCGAGATAGTCGGGACGGGCATTGCGCAGCACGTCCTCCAAGGTATTGACAAAGCCAAAGATAGCCGACGTATTTTCACCCTTAGAATTGATGCGCGGCGAGCGAATCAGGGCATAGTAAGCGCGGAAAATAAGCGCGTAACCGTCCAAAAGGTAAAGTTTTTCCATATTAAATTCGGTTTTTCAGGGTAAAAGTACGTAAATAAATCAGTAAATCGCGATAAATTATTACTTTTGTACGCTTTTAAGTGCATTTATGGATATTCTCTCGCAAATTCGTAAGCCCGTAGCGGAAGATTTGGCGCGTTATGAGCGCCTTTTCGACTCAGTGCTTGACCATGAGGACGATTTCCTCGGTCGGGCTTTGCAGTATGTGCGTAGCCGCAAAGGCAAGATGATGCGTCCGCTGCTCGTTCTGCTGATTGCCCGCGAGTGCGGTGCGGTAGGGGAGAAGGTGCTCCATTCAGCCGTGACGCTCGAACTGCTGCATACGGCAAGCCTCGTGCATGACGATGTGGTAGATGAAAGCAACGAGCGCAGGGGACAGGCTTCCGTAAATGCAGTCTACGGCAATCAAGTTTCGGTGCTTGTGGGCGACTATCTCCTCTCCAAGTCACTGCAAGAAGCAGCCTTTACTGGAAGCCTGCGCATAGTAGACATTATTTCCCGTTTGGGCGGCACGCTTTCAGAAGGCGAGATTTTCCAAATCGCAAATATCCGCTCCGAACAGATTTCCGAGGACGCATATTTCCGTATCATAGACCATAAAACCGCCGCCCTTTTTGCTGCGTGTGCCGAACTCGGAGCATTGTCGGCAGATGCCGGCGAATACTTTATAGAAAAGGCGCGCCGCTTCGGTGAAATCGTGGGTATTTGTTTCCAGATACGCGATGATATCTTCGATTATTACAGTAATTCCGAGATAGGCAAGCCTACAGGGCGCGATATGGCGGAAGGTAAATTGACGCTGCCTGTTATCTACGCGCTTAATTCTACGCATGATGCCGCGATGCTTGCTTTGGCCGATAAAGTAAAGAAAGGCGAGGCAGACCGTGCGGAAATCGAAACACTTATTGCTTTTGCCAAGCAGAATGGAGGCATAGAATATGCTGAAAGAAAGATGCAGGAATTGCGTGCTCAGGCTTACGCAGCCATTGCTTCCTTCAAGAACGAAGCAGTTCGCAAATCTTTGGAACAATATATAGACTTCGTGATAGACCGACAGAAATAATACGCTTCTTCATAATAATAAAGGGCTTGCAACACTTTGATTGCAAGCCCTTTATTTTGCAAAAGACTTTTCAGAACGGTTTTCCTTGCTCTCCGGTCAGTTCTGCTGCCAAGAGGTTGGCAAGGCGGCTGGTGCCGATGCGGAACAGTCCTTCTTTAATCCATTCTTCGCCCAGCACTTCGCGCACAATCGTGTAGTAACCGAGTGCATCGTCAATGGTCTTAATGCCGCCGGCGGCCTTAAAGCCCACCTTCGTACCCGTCAGGTTGTAATAGTCGCGAATAGCCTTGCACATCACGAGTGCGGCCTCGGGCGTGGCTGCCGGTTCGATCTTTCCAGTAGAAGTTTTGATGAAGTCAGCCCCTGCAAACATTGACAGAACGGAGGCTTTATGGATATTCTCGGCAGTTTGCAGAGCACCTGTTTCAAGGATTACTTTAAGCGGATGCCCGGAACAGGCAGCCTTTATTTCCTCGATTTCATCGCTGCAAGTCTCATAGTCGCCCGAGAGGAACGTTCCTACGCTGAGCACCATGTCTATCTCGGTTGCGCCATCGTGCACGGCCAATGCCGTTTCGGCAGTCTTGACTTCAATAAAGGTTTGCGAGGAGGGGAAGCCGCCGCTCACGCAGGCAATTTGCGTGGCTTCCACTTCCAAGGAGTCGGCTACTATTTTAGCGAAATTGGGATATACGCAAATAGTGGCAAACGCAGGCAGTTCGGGGTGCGCGTCGGCAAAGTTGTTTACCTTTTCAACGAGGCGCAGCACGCTTTCCTGCGAGTCCGTAACCGTCAGCGTGGTCAGTTCGACGGCAGCAAAGAGTTGGCGCAATGTTTCAGGCGTGTTGTATTCTGCCTTGCGTTCTTCAAAGAGTTTTGTTACGGCAGCGTGTACCTGTTCGTCGCTCATCGGCGCATCAAACTTGGCAAAAGCCTGTTCGTATTTGTTCAATTCATGGTGCGGTTCTTCGTGGTGGCAACCGCAATGGCAATGTTCGCTCATCTTGTTTGGTTTATTTGGTTAAGATTTTAATTTCTCGTTGTTTATATGCCTTGTGGCATCGCGTTTCGTTTTCTTTTCAATGCTTTTTTGCAGGGCTTCTTCGAGATTAACGCCCGTTTGGTTGGCCAGGCAAAGCAGCACCCACAGCACGTCTGCCATTTCCTCGGCCGGGTCTTGGTTTTCGCCGGCCTTAAAAGACTGGTCGCCGTATTTGCGAGCCATTACACGTGCCAGTTCCCCGACTTCCTCGGTGAGGCACGCCATATTAGTAAGTTCGCTGAAGTAGCGCACGCCGTAGGTCTTTATCCAACTGTCCACGGCCTTCTGTGCTTCCTGTATCGTCATAGTAATAATAATGATGGGGTAGGGGAAAGGTTATTCAGGGTGCTTGGTGTCCATGATTATCGTTACGGGCCCGTCGTTTATCAGCGCTACTTTCATGTCTGCGCCGAATACGCCCGTTTTTACAGGCTTGCCCGTTGCTTCTCCCAACTTTTTATAAAAATATTCGTAGAGAGGAATAGCGATTTCGTGCCTTGCCGCGCCAATGTAACTTGGCCGGTTGCCTTTTTTCCACGATGCCATCAGCGTGAACTGGCTGACCACTAACAGGTCTCCGTCCATGTCTGTTACGGAGCGGTTCATCACGCCGTTTTCATCGTCGAAAATGCGCAGCGCAGCCGTTTTCGCGGCCAGTTTGTCCGCGTCGGCTTCTGTGTCATCGGGCGAAACGCCCAATAGCACCAGCAAACCGCCGCCTATCTCGGAAAATATCTTTCCGTCGATGGTCACCGAAGCGCTTTTCACCCGTTGAATGACTACTTTCATAGCATATAATAATCGTTTGTTTGCGCAAACTTACACAAAATATATGAGATTGCGGCCTTTTCAGCCGTTATTCGGATTGTGTAGCGTGCAGCGCGTCGAAAATCTTTTGTCCGCGCGCCGCGCCCACAACGCTTTGCAGGTCCGCCAAGGGGGCTTCCTTTATGCGTTTTACGCTCTTGAACTTTTGCAAAAGCGCCGTGCGCAACTTCGGTCCGATGCCCGGGATATTGTCGAGTTCAGATGCCGTTTGCCGTGCCGAACGCTTTTCCCTATGAAACGATATGGCGAAGCGATGCACCTCTTCCTGCATGGCACTAAGCGTTCTAAATAATTGGCTTTCAGGTTTTAACCCGATTGATTGCGGCGGAAAACCATATAAAAGCTCTCTGGTTTTGTGGCGGTCGTTTTTGGCAAGTCCGGCAATGGGGATATTCAGTTCTAATTCGTCTTCCACCACCTTTCTGATGATTTCCATTTGTCCCTTTCCGCCGTCGGCGATAATCAGGTTGGGCAGCGTGCCGTTTTCCTCTTTAAGCCGCTTGTAACGCCTATATACAACCTCAGCCATAGATGCGTAATCATCAGGGCCTTGCACGGTTTTGATGATATATTTCCTGTAATCCTTTTTGCAGGGTTTGAGTCTTTCAAACACCACACAGGCAGCCACGGCATCTTCGCCTTGAATATTAGAATTATCAAAGAGTTCAATCCGCAGGGGTGGGGTGGGGAGTGCCAGTTGCTGCTGGATCTCTTTCATTAGGCGCATATTCTTTTGGCTCGGATCCAGTTTCTCGGCCTGTTTCAAGCGGTCAAATTTGTACTGTTTCACGTTGAGGGCAGAGAGGTCCAGCAGTTTTTTCTTCTCTCCTTTAAGCGGTACGGTTACCGTTGCGTATTCTTCTGGCAGTGCCACGGGGAATGGCAGTACGATCTCCTTTGCGCCGCCTAAACCCCTGCCGCGCATTTCTATGATGCCCAGGCGGAGCAATTCCTCGTCGCTTTCGTCCAATTTCTTCTTATATTCAAAGGTAAAAGCCTGATTGATACAGCCTTCCGTGACGTGCAAGAAATTGATGAAAGCCACGTTCTCTTCGCTCTCGATATTGAACACGTCCAAGTCCTGGCGCAGTCCGGGGACCACCTCGCTGCGAGCGCGAAAGTTCTCTATAAGGTCGTATTTCTCCTTGACGGCTTGGGCCTCCTCAAAGCGCAATTCGGCGGCGAGGTTTTTCATTTCCTCCTTCATGGCTTGCGCCACTTTTGCCGTATTGCCTTTAAGAATGTCGCAACAGGCGGCGATGTTGCGCAAGTACTCATCGTGCGTCTGTTTTCCAATGCACGGAGCCTTGCAGCGATGTATGTGGTAGTCCAGGCATACCTCATATTTGCCGCTTTCTACGCCTTCCTGCGTGATGATAGTCTTGCAGGGACGCGGCTGATAGAGCTCCCGGCACAGGTCGAGCAAGGCGTACATTGTAGGCACATGGCTGTAAGGACCGAAATAGGTAGCGCCGCGCGTACGCCGCCTCGTCTTGAAAATGCGAGGCAGATATTCGTTTGTAACGGCAATGGAAGGGTAGGTCTTGTCGTCTTTGAGCAGTACGTTGTAGCGGGGTTTGTAGCGTTTGATTAGGTTGTTTTCGAGCAAAAGCGCGTCTTCTTCGGTTTTTACCACCACATATTTAATGTCTCTAATCTTAGAAACCAATACACGCGTTTTGGCTGAAATCTGCTCTTTGTTGAAATATGAGCTGACGCGCCTTTTCAGGTTCTTTGCCTTACCGACATATATGACGATGCCCGAAGCATCGAGATACTGGTAGCACCCCGGTGCATCGGGCAAACTTAAAACGATTTGCTTAAGATGTTCCTGTACGTCGGCGTTACCCATCTGTTTATTCCGTAAGCGTAAGTAATGTGCTTATTTCGGTATCTTCTCCGATAAATTCGCGTCCTTTCAGTCCCTCCATACGCAATTCTATCAGGAAATTTACGTATACTTTTTTTGGAGAGAATTTGTTTACGAGTTCGATGGCTGCTTTCATAGAGCCTCCCGTGGCAAGCAAATCGTCATGAATAAGCACGACTTCGTTTTCACCGAGCGCATCCTCGTGCATCTCTATGGTATCTGTGCCATATTCTTTGTTGTATTCGGCTGAAATTGTTTTAGCAGGCAGTTTGCCAGGCTTGCGACACATAATAAACCCTGCGCCCAATTTTTCTGCAAGCATCGCACCCATAACAAAGCCGCGCGACTCTATACCCACAACTTTCGTGATGCCTTTTTCTTTGTAAATATTCACCAACTCGTTGAGCATTTCCTTTACGCACGCCGGGTTTTTGAAGAGGGTGCTAACGTCCTTAAACTGTATGCCCTCTTTGGGAAAATTAGGCACGTTTCGCAAGTTTCTTATAAGCAAGTTTTTGTCCATAAGTATTTGATTAGTAAAAAAATCAAGCAATAAGTTCCACGTGGAACGTAAGAAAGTTATCTTCCCAGCAACACAAGCAAAACGCTGATGTCGCTCGGCGATACACCCGGTATTCGTCCGGCTTGCGCCAGCGTCTCAGGATTTATGGCCGAGAGTTTCTGCCGCGCTTCGGTGGAGAGTTGCGTGAGGCTTTCGTAGTTGAAGCGCCCCTTTATCTTTATATTTTCCAGTCGCTGCATTTTATCTGCCAAAGCCCGCTCGCGAGCGATATAACCGTGATATTTCATTTCAATTTCCGCCGCTTCTAAGGTTTCTTCTCTATCTTCATCAATATTATTCAAGAAAGATTTGAAATCCTCTATCTCGTCGGCCAAACCGTTAAGCGTGATTTGCGGACGATTGATTAGGTCGAACATTTTGCAACCTCCGCTAAGCGGAGTGGTGCCGATGCTTTCAAGGAAAGGATTGATGCGAGGCGCTTTTATGGGGAACGTTTTGCAATATTCTATAATCGCATCGATGCGTTCCTTCTTCTGGTTGAATCTCCTCATTCGCTCTTCAGAGGCCATTCCATATTTAATCGCATAAGGCGTGAGTCGCACGTCGGCATTGTCCTGACGGAGCAAAATTCTGTATTCAGCGCGTGAGGTGAACATTCTGTACGGTTCGTCCACGCCTTTCGTCACTAGGTCGTCAATTAAAACGCCGATGTACGCCTCGTCTCTGCCGAGCGTGAACCGTTCGCCGCCGCTGCATTTAAGCGCGGCATTGATACCGGCGATAATCCCTTGGCCGGCGGCTTCTTCGTAGCCCGTCGTGCCGTTAACCTGCCCGGCGAGAAATAGGCCGTCTATATTCGTCTCGAGGCTATGCGATAATTGCGTCGGGTCGAACATATCGTATTCAATAGCATAACCTGGACGGTAAACCACCATATCCCTGAAACAGGGCATCTTCTTCAATGCCTCGATTTGTATCTCCATCGGCAGGCTCGATGAAAAGCCGTTCAGATAAAGTTCGTTCGTGTCGCACCCCTCGGGCTCTAAGAAGAGCGGGTGGTGGTTACGGTCGGGGAAGGTGACAATCTTTGTCTCGATGCTCGGGCAGTAGCGCGGTCCGATACTCTGTATTTGTCCGTTGTAAAGCGGCGAATCCGGCAAGCCTTTCCTCAGGATATTATGGACCTCTTCGTTCGTTTCGCACGTCCAGCACGGGAGTTGGGGTAGGGGACGGCAGGGGCTGATGTAGGAAAAGCGATGGAAATCTGTTTCGCCTGGTTGCTCCTCCATGTCCTCGAAATGTACGGAACGCTTGTCTATGCGGACGGGCGTGCCCGTCTTCATGCGGAACGATTTCAGGCCTAATGCTTCCAACGAAGCCGTGAGGAAGTTGGCGGCAGGCTCGGCGCAGCGTCCGCCGGGCACCTGCTTGCGCCCCACGTGCATCAGTCCCCGCAGAAATGTGCCCGCAGTGATCACCACCGCCCTGGCACGAAGTTCTGCGCCCCATATCGTGCGGATGCCGCAAACCGTATTGCTCTCGGTGAGTACCTCGGTCGCTTCGTCCTGCCAAATGTAGAGATTGTCGGTTTGCTCCAAACGCCGCCTCCACGTGTCGATGAATCGACGGCGGTCGCACTGCGCCCGCGGGCTCCACATGGCAGGGCCTTTCGAGCGGTTGAGCATACGGAACTGAATGGCCGTGGCATCGGTCACCTCGCCCATGCCGCCGCCCAGTGCGTCTACCTCCCGCACGATTTGCCCCTTGGCAATGCCGCCCACGGCAGGGTTGCAACTCATCTGCGCAATCTTGTTCATGTCCATTGTCACAAGACAGGTTTTCGCGCCCATACGTGCGGCGGCAGAGGCCGCCTCGCAGCCGGCATGGCCTGCGCCGACGACAATGACATCAAAATTTTGGGAAAAATCAGACATATATTATTTGTAATGTTTCACGGGAAACAAAGGGCGAAAAAGGGATTGGCCTCCTCTTTACGGTTTAGGAAATATGCGGTTCACTTTTTCTTTCGCAATGCGATGCGGTCGCCCGGTATGCGGTTGATGATATTTTTCATTTCCAGCCCGAACAGCGTGGCAGAGAGTTTGTAGAGCGGCGTGTTCAGCGCGGCGCACATCTCGGCAATGCCGCGTGCCTCGCCGTTGCCGAGCAAGTCGCAGACCGCTTGTTCCTCTTGCGAAAGTTCGGGAAAAAGCGATGGGCGGATAACGGCTTTTGGCTGCTCCGTGTCCCATTCCATAAGTTTAGTGAAATCCTCAGCGGAGGTAATCAGTGCCGCGCCGCTGTTGCGGATAAGGTCGTTGCAACCTATGGAATACTCGTCCGTGGCGCGTCCCGGGAAAGCGGCGACCTCGCGGTTATAGTCCAATGCGAGGCCGGCCGTAATCAGTGCGCCGCCCTTCTTGGCGCTTTCCACCACCACCGTGGCGTGCGCCATGCCCGCCACGATGCGGTTGCGCCGCACGAAGTTGCCCTTGTCGGGGTTGGTGCCCGTGGGGTATTCCGTGAGCAGTGCGCCGCCCCTTTCAATCATCTGCCGTGCCGTGTCGCGGTGCATCGAAGGATAGATGCGGTCGAGGCCGTGGGCCAGCACGCCGATGGTGTCTGCGCCGCAGTCCACGGCTGCGCGGTGCGCCACGATGTCCACGCCGTAGGCGAGGCCGCTCACAATCAGCACGTCCGGCACGAGGCGTTTCAGTTCGGCGCAAAACTCGCTGCACATCAGCCGCCCGTATTCCGTGACATGGCGCGTGCCCACTACCGACACGATGTGCTGCCGGTTCAGATTGGCGTTGCCTTTCTGGTAGAGCAGGGTAGGGGTGTCGGGGCAGTTGCGCAGCAAAAAGGGGAAATCCGGGTCGTTGAGCGGCACGATGCGAATGTCGTGGCGTTCGCAGAAATCCAGTTCGCGCTTCGCCTGCTCCATAGCAGCGTTCTTGCCCGAAGCCAGTGCCTGGGAGAGCAGCGGGTACTGCCTGCCGAGGTCGGCAAAAGCCTCTTCGGCGGAAGCATATACGTCGTAAATCTCACGCATGTGCTTTTGTGTCAGACCTTTAAGCAGGGAAAGCGCGATAGAGCAGAGCATCGTGTGAACTGAGTTAAGATAAGATTTGTTGCAAAATTAAGCAAAAAACACCTTAGCCGTTGCGGCTTTTGCCTATTATCTTAGCAGAAAGGCGCGTTCCGCCGCTTTTTTTCTCTCGAAAGGCAGTGTGGAGCAACTATCTGCGCAGGCCGCCGATGCGCTCACGGCAAACGGCCTTTCGTTCCTGCCGAAAAAAAATTATTTGCTGCCTGCAAATTTTCCCTCTCCGCGCAGACATTTTTCATTATCTCCTTGAAAGTTTTTGTTACAAAGTTTATAACGCTTGTTACA
>SAMEA3663175__coassemble_123_pt1 | contig 21812 bp, 21 predicted proteins | sample SAMEA3663175__metabat2_low_PE_026 | metagenome-assembled genome bin SAMEA3663175 (sample SAMEA3663175) | pig gut metagenome | biome: pig gut; feature: pig-associated habitat; material: faeces | place: Denmark | collected 2012 | reverse complement strand
GCAGTTGGTAGCGCACTACGTTCGGGACGTAGGGGTCGGGCGTTCGAGTCGCCTCTTTCCGACAAGCCGGTCGATAGACAAATTTGTTTATCGACCGGCTTTTTTTATATCACATAAAAATATTACTTGCACTCCCGCCACCACGCCGTGCCGTCTGCCGTGCTGCACAGCATATAAGGCACGGCAATCACAGGCACTGGGCGGGCCGAAGCATCGGCAGGCACATCCGTCGCGTCGTAAAGGTTGAAACTCAAATACGGCACGCCATAATCATTAAATTTACCGACAATATCCTTCGCCGCGCTTTCGGAGAAATACGCCGTTTCGTATTTCTCGGGACAGACATACACCAAAGGCCCCACCTGCAAAGCCACCTCACCGCGCTGCGCCTTGCCCTCGGCATCGAGGCGGCGCAACAGCTGCACATCAAACGGGAAATCCACAAACACCTCGTCGCCGCTGCGCCATTCGCGCTCAACCACTAAATAGCCGCGCTCAATCGTCGGTTGCTCCCACTCGTGCCCATTTACGTAGACCATAGGAGCGGTGCGCTCTTTCCCGGCATAGCAGAAATTTTGCCCGTCGCTCGGATGGCGCGTTGCCCACAAAGGCATGCGCAGGCGGAACTTAAACGGCAAATGCTTCTTGCTAAGTCCGAGGAAACGGAATTTCACCCGTTCGCCGTAGGGCATCTCCGTGTTTTGATCCACAATCATGCTGAACTGCTCCGTGGCGATGCGCGTGGTGCTATTCAGAAAAAAGTTGGCGTAGATGCCTTCCTTGTCAGTGCAGTACATCATGCCCGGCGCAGAGAGCAAAGCCTCGCTGGCCATGAGCCTATCCTTCGTTCCGCGGGGGTGGATGGTGTCGGCCACGGTGTGCAGCAGGGCGTTGAATACGAGGCGTTCCATGTCGTCAGCACGTCGGGCGTCGCCGGTCATAAGCAACAACAAGGCATTTTGGTAGAGTGCCACGGCAGCCGCCGCTCCCTGCGGAATGGCAAAGGAATCGCCCGCACCACCCACAATGCTGAATTGCTTGGCCGCCGTTTCCTTAAAATTATTCACAGCCACATCGAAATTCTTCCATTGCGACTTAGTCACCTCCACCGTTCTCGGCGTTGCATCAACGAGCATCGACATGGCCGCGCCGCGCAGGTTGGTGAGGTCTTGCCCCCAAATCACCACGCTGTCGGGCGACACAAACTGCAGCGGCGCTTTCAGCCGCGTCTGCGCCGAAGCACATTGCGGCATGGAGGCGAGGAGGAAAAGCAAAAAGAGGATAATGCGGATTTTCATAGCGGCAATAGTATTATGTTATTGCTGCAAAATTATAGAAATATGCGGTATGCGCAGCGTTTGCAGGCAATATATTATATAAAAGGCAAGAAAATCGTGAGGCTTATAAGGCGAAAGGGCATGCGCACGTCCCGTCTTTCCATGGAGTTTTGCAAAAAAAGCCAGCCCTAAGTTCAACTCCTTTGTGAAAGGTTGATGATGGGTTTGTGACGGGTTTGTGACGGGTTTATGACGGGTTTATGACGGGTTTATGACGGGTTTAGCCTTCAAACCATTCAGACACAACAGGCTAAATAACAGCAGGTTGCAGGAGATGCTGAAAGGCTGAAAGGTTTTTCGGGGATAAAAAATGCGTATAGGGAAACAAGGAAAGGGGATGGTGATGGGGCAGCGCGGCAATCTCGATTTTTAAGATTTATAAAAAATATATTGCCGTAAATTTGTTCGTATTAGCAATTTCTATGTATTTTTGCAACGGACTATAATAGCCGTGTCCTATGTTGCTGAATTTAGACGAGTTCTTCAATGGCATCAGACAAGGCTGCCCACGCCGTTCTTGGTATGGCGGAGTTAAAGACAAAGCGATACGAAGAGGCAAGGGTGGGAATTTAGTCCAAGACATATTGAAGGCGTTTACTTGACGCTGTATTCCTGACGCATCGAAATCTAGCAAATTTCTAAATCCTGTCTTGAATACGGTCAACGGTAGATGTCCCGGGTGTGATTATATCACTTCTGCGGAGACCTGTTAGCATGGATTGTACCTTTTTGGCACAATGATTGTTCTTTGGTCTCCTAATAGAAATGGTTATTCATATCGGCGTGGGCTCTGACGTTGTCTGTTCAACAGGATTAGGCAATGCTAGAGCCTCGATGCGTGGAACGGACAACAGACGTTTCCACGCTTTTTTTATGCCTTTTCGTTATCACCCGGCAACTTCATAAAACGAGTATGATTTCGGCAGTGCCTGGCGATAACAGCTAACATTGCTTCTGCAACAGTCAGTTAACGCCGAAAGGCATATTGTATAATTTAAATCCTTAGTTTTATGAAGAAACAACAAAACGAAGAACTTCAGTCAAGAAGAGAGTTCTTCAAAAAAGCCGCCAAAGGTGCGCTGCCTATTCTTGGTGCTATTGTTTTGGCAAATGCTCCATTAAGTTCAGAAGGAGCGTTAGTAAGTTCTGGATGTAATGGATCTTGCAGTGACATTTGTCAGAATTCCTGCTCTGGTGGATGTTATAGGTCCTGTGTCGGATCATGTTCAAGATGGTGTAAAAACTCATGTGAAGGTCATTGTTATGGAGGGTGTTACAAATCCTCAAGATAAAACAGACATAACAGTTTAATTTACCAATTAATTTTAGCATATAAGATATGAATAATAAAGACATTCATTCAAGACGCGAATTCTTTAAACAAACGGCAAAAGGACTATTACCTATAATTGGAGGTATCTTAATGTTATCTGTGCCTTCCATTGCACATGCAGAAAGACCAAGTTCTGATTGCAAAAGAGGTTGTCAATATGGATGTTACAACACCTGTTACGGTTCATGCCGTGGTGGTTGTACTTGCTGTAAAGGAGGCTGCAGTAACAGTTGTACAGGTTGTGACGGCAGCTGTTATCTGTCTTGCACAAGTTGCCGAGGAAATTGCACAAATAGTTCAACATACTAATATAATAATGTTATGAAGAACAAAAGGAATGACGAAATTCAATCTAGACGTGAATTCTTCAAAAAGGCAGCAATAGGTGTTTTACCAATTGTTGGAAGTATATTTTTAATGGGTGCTCCTTCCGTTGTAAATGCTGCAGAAATTGCTTATACGGATTGTCGCTATAATTGTTCCGGAGGATGCAATAGTTGTCAAGGAACATGTGAGTGGAAATGCCAGAATGATTGCTCTGGCTCTTGTAAGGGAGCATGCAAACGTACTTGTAAGGCTGGATGCTACAGATATTGTACCTCATCGAATTATAGGTAGTCTATGATTAACATAAAGGAACAGAACAGCGGTTGGCAGTCTGGAATAGCAAAAAATATCACATTTATTGTTACTAAGGACTGCCAACTTGCCTGTAAGTATTGCTACCTTGTAGGAAAGAACTCGAAAGAGAGAATGTCCTGGGAGGTTGCCAAGCAGGCTATTGATTACATTCTTGACCATGAGAAGGATTTCAAGGAAGAGAGTGTAGTATGGGATTTTATCGGTGGGGAGCCGTTCTTGGAAATCGACTTGATTGACAAGATATGCGATTATATAAAGATAGAATTGTTCAAACGTAATCATCATTGGTTTAACTCCTATCGTTTTTCATTCTCAACTAATGGCATCAACTACGATACAGAGAAAGTTCAGAACTTCATCAAGAAAAATATAGATCACCTCAGTATAGGTATTACTATTGACGGCACAAAGCAAAAGCATGATCTAAACCGAATATGGAAGACTTCAGACATGCAAAACGGCATCATGCCCAAACCCGAAGAAGAAAGAGGATCGTATAATGATGTTGTGAGAAATATCCCATTATGGTTGTCCCAATTTCCTAATGCTGGAACAAAGGTGACCATTAGCAGTGCCGATATCCCCTATATTTGCGACAGCGTGCTTCATCTTTATTCGCTGGGCATACACGAAGTAAATATAAATTGCGTGTTTGAAGATGTATGGCACGAGGGTGACGATTTGCGATTTGAAGCACAACTGCTACAACTTGCTGATGCTATAATTGATGGTGGTTACTATAATGATTATGCATGTTCGTTCTATTCTGAACAGATAGGCAAACCTATGGACAGCGTGCTGGATAATCAAAACTGGTGCGGTTCTGGAAGAATGCTATCGATTGATGCAGCTGGCAACTTCTACCCCTGCACCCGTTTCGCGCAGTATTCCCTAAGAGAGAAAAAGGCGTGGGTAATTGGCAATGTGCATGACGGAATCAATAAGAATAGAGTTCGTCCGTTCCTAACGCTCGACCGTTGCACGCAAAGCCGTCCCGAGTGTGTGGACTGCGAAGTGGCAAGCGGTTGCGCATGGTGTCAAGGTGAAAACTACGATGCCGCAGAAAGCCCGACAGTTTACCAGCGTGCCACAGCCATTTGTAAGATGCACAAGGCTCGCGTGCGTGCCAATAACTATTATTGGAACAAATTGTATCGCAAACTTGAACTGGAAGGCTTCGCCAAGGAAGAGGCCAAGGAACATGTGAAAGAGTCGAACGCTAAAAACTGCTGATTATGCTACAATACCTTATTATATTATTGGACGACACCGCGACTTCATTCTGCCACTATGGCAACAGCTGCGCCAGCCGCAAACTTATCAGCATCGAAGATTTGAAAGCGGGCATATTCTTTGCCATGAAGGAGAATCTGATGATACAGTTCGTCTATCCTGACTACGAGTTGCCTGGCGAGTATAAAGATGTTATTAATACAATAGACCATAGCGACATTGTGTCTTGCCGTTGCGAGGACAAGGCATTGCGCCAGAAGGCAGATGTGGTGGTTATTAATGATTGGGCTGACCTTGAATACTTGCAATACGCCAACGAAACGGCTTATGTACTCCGCACTACGAAATCTGGCTTGTTCGACAACTATGTGCTTATTAAGCCGATGCTTAGTCTAGTGAAGAGGCTGAATGTCGTGGTTACTGATGTGGACGAATATGCGGAAGAAGATTTTGCTCGTTACCAAAACGTTTTGTATTCTTTGTCGGAAGAGGTGGAAAGGCTGTATGCGAACGGCCAATCGCCACAACTGAACCTGCTGACAGACCGCATGGTGCTTGGTAAGATGAACAATTGCAATGCTGGTTGGGAAAACATTACGCTTGCCCCAGACGGGAAGTTTTACGTCTGCCCTGCGTTCTATCACAGCCCAAAGATTGACGGTACGGAAACCTCTATCGGCGAGCAGTGTGAAAAGGGATTCAGCATTGGTGACTTGCTGTCGGGGCTGGATATTAAGAACCCTCAACTGTATAGACTCGACCACGCAAAGCTGTGTCGCCACTGCGATGCTTATCAGTGTAAGCGTTGCGTATGGCTGAACAGGAAGACGACCTGCGAGGTGAACACCCCGAGCCATGAGCAATGCGTGACGGCGCATTTGGAGCGCAACGCAAGCAGAGCGTTGCTGAACAACATCCGTAAGCACGGAAGTTTCTTGCCCGAAACTGGTGAAATTAAGGAAATCGAATATTTAGACCCTTTTGAAATAAGAGAACAATGGTAGCAAAGAAAGTTGTCGGTCAAGTGACCGTAGAAGAAAAGAATGAGATTCAAACGCTGTTTGAACGTCGTAACGGACTGAACGAATTGGCGAAAATAGTGACCGCCGACAATACGGAACTTTACGAAAAACTCGTGAAGGACATGGGCGAAACAAGTTCGAAATTTCAAAGTTGGTGGGACACGATGGCACAAAAGTATCAGTGGGAATCCGCAGAAAACGGCAACTGGGAAATCAACTTTGAAACTTGTGAAATCTATTTGGTTCTAGCATAGCCATGACTTGTCAGTTACTATTCATCGGAACAACGGAGCTGCTCCTTATCGGCGGCATGGCTCTGTTGCTCTTCGGCGGAAAGAAGCTGCCCGAAATGATGCGCGGTTTGGGACAAGGCGTCCGGGAGTTTAAGAAGGGCGTAAACGACGTGAAAGAAGAAATCAAAGACGTGGAAACTGATGCGCCTGCTTCCGAGAGCGAGGCATCGAACGCAGAAGTTCCCGCTCCTGACGTTGACATAAAGCACCCCAAGGCCAATGGCTAAGTCGGACGGCGAGGAATTGATGACATTTGGCGGGCATTTAGAAGTGCTCCGCCGAATGCTTTTGCGCATCGCCGCCGTCAGCGGTGCGCTGGCCGTTGCGGTGTTTTGCTTGAAAGATACGGTGTGGCGGCTGTTGCTCGCCCCGAGCGAGCGGCAGTTCGCCACATACAGGTGGATAGAGCAGGCGGCGCAAGCAGCAGGCTACGATTTCCATTTCGAAACGTTTAGCGTGGACTTGATTGCTACCGACCTGTCCAGCCAGTTCATGACGCACATCACGACCTCCGTGTATCTCGGGTTGCTGGGGGCATCGCCGTATATCGTGTACGAACTCCTGCGCTTCATCTCGCCTGCGCTTTATGAGCACGAGCGGCGCTATTCGCTAAGGGTAGTGGCGGTGGTTTACGTGCTATTCGTCATAGGGGTGCTGATGAGCTATTTCGTGATATTCCCCATATCGTTCAGATTTTTGGGAACGTACCAAGTGGCGGAGAGGATACATAGCACCATCACGCTCGACTCTTATATCTCCACATTCACAACGCTGACGCTCCTTATGGGCGTGGTGTTCCAACTGCCCGTCATTGCCTTCATCCTTGGCAAAATGGGCGTGGTGACGGCGGAGATGCTGAAGCAATACCGCAAGCATGCTTTCTTGATCATTATGTTTGTCGCCGCCGTTATCACGCCGCCAGACTTGATGACGCTGCTGCTGGTGTCTGTGCCCCTTTATCTTTTGTATGAAGTAAGTATCAGGGTAATAAAGATTTCTGGGCGGTAAGCGGCGTGATTGTTTTTTTTAGGAGGTTCAACTGCGCGCCCTCGCCGTGTTTCCAAAGCAGAAAAAAAAACGCATTAATTGCCCTCGCACACATTTTTTCGAATGCGATGTATAAAGGCGTTGAGACCTTCCTCGTCCTTCTGCTCAATAAGGTGGGCGAGCGTTTCCATTTCGCTGCCGATTTTGCGCACCTGCCCTACAGTATAAGGATTAAAAAGGATTTCGCGCAGGAGGCAGTCATCCTCGCCGAGCACACCGCGGGCGATGCGCAGGTGCCGCTTGAAGGTTGTGCCGGGCGCGTCCTGATGCTTCATCACTGCCGAGAAGACGAACGTGGAAACAAAGGGAATGCTCAGGGAATAGGCCACCGTTTCGTCGTGCTCCTCAAAGGTGTATTCGCAAACGTTCAGCCCGAGGCGGTTCTTATAGAGGTCGCGGAAGAAGATGCGCCCCATATAGTCGCCCTCGGTGATAATCACGGCGTTCTCGTCGTGGAGCGCGCCGAGGTTGGCAAAGGTAGGACCAAACATCGGGTGGGTCGATACGTAGCGGCGGCCGCTGGCCTCGTAAAAGTCTTTCAGCCCGGTCTTGACGGACGCAATGTCGCTCAAGATGCAGTCTTGCGGCAGGAGCGGCAGCACGTGGCGGAAAGCGTCTAACGTATGCTTGAGCGACACGGCGTTGATTACGAGTTCGGGGCGGAAGGTCTTGATTTCTTCCTCGGAAGTGAACCGCTGCGTGTTGTACATGAAGCGCAACCGCTTTGGGTCGGTGTCGAACACCGCCGTTTCATGGTCGAAACTAAGGACGTCTGTAAAGAAAGAGCCCATCTTGCCGGCTCCGAGAATAAGTATGCGCATGGTTTAGTGTATTTACATTTTTAATCTTTACCTTCCGCTTCTACACCCGCCAAGTCCGGGGTCTCAATAGTGGTGGGGGCTAAATAGTCGCTCGCCTTTGCCTGCGAAATTACGGAATGGCCAAGTTGATCTTCAAGTCGGTTCCGAGCGGCTTTCGCCACGCTTCCTCCATCTCTTGCCACCGCTTTTTGCTGAGAATACCCCGAGGGATTACGTTGCTTAGATAGTTCTGTCGCAGAGGCTTCAGCAAGCATATTTAAGGCAATTTCCATATTTGTCATATTATCGCGTAGACTCTCTTTTCTTAACCCCTTGAAGTATCTGTATTGCTTCGTGGTCATACCGCTCCACTCCTTAGTTATTATATCTGTGAGCGATGCGTATTGCACACCTTGCCGCACTCCAGTGCGTGTCCATTCATCTGTAAGTTCTTTGCGTATCTCTATAGATTTAATGCGTTGGTTAATCCAGGAGTCAGAATATCCGAGGCGTTTATAATCTGAAACGGCTTGTTCAATAGACAACTCCGGGTCTTGCATTTGCTCTATCCTTGTGGCTGCAACCTGAGCCATCCATTGTTTGAAAGGTTCTGCTTTAGGCGATGGTATTGACTGTATAAGCCGAAACAGTTGCTCGGTATCGGCAATATCCGTCATACGCATCTTGCCATCAGCAGCCCGCATTTTCAAACCGTGACAATTTGTCACGGTTTCATTTCCTTCTTTTTTCAGCCTTTGTTTAAGTTTCCGCCAATACGAGGTTGCATCTACGCTATCCGTAAGCACAGCTACAACATCAACAATAGAAAAGTACCACATTTCTTCTTTATCGTCCCAAACAGTACGAACAGACTTTTCCTGAAACAGTTTCAGATGCTCTTTCTTTGTCATAAATAGAAGCCTTTTAGTAAACAAGTCTTACTTCTTATTCATCAGTTCGATTTGCTGACGCACACTTTCTTCGTGAATATCCTCAAACACGCTTTTCACAAATTCGGGCGCCATGCCGCAGAGCACGCCTTGCGCACCGCGCTTGTCGAGGATTTCGTTGTAGCGACGCGTTTGCACGACGGTCATGTTATGTTCCAATTTATACTGTCCTATTTCGCGGCTGATGCGCATACGCTTCGCAAGGAGTTCCATAAGGTTGTTGTCGATTTCGTCGATGTGGCGGCGCAGGGTTTCAAGGCTTTCCGTCGTGGGGGCAAGCTCGCGAACCACGAGTTTTGAGAGGATAAAGTCGAGCACATCGGGCGTTACCTGTTGCTTCGCGTCGCTCCAAGCGCAGTCGGGCGTGCAATGGCTTTCCACCATAAGGCCGTCGAAACCGAGGTCCATAGCCTGCTGGCAAAGCGGGGCGATCAGTTCACGCACGCCGCCGATATGGCTCGGGTCGCAGAAGATAGGCAGATTGGGGATGCGGCGGCGCAATTCTATGGGTATATGCCACATCGGCGTGTTGCGATAGAGGCGTTTTTCGTAAGAAGAAAAACCGCGATGGATAACAGCCAAGCGCGTGATGCCTGCGCCGTTAAGGCGCTCTATGCCGCCAATCCAAAGTTCAAGGTCAGGATTGACGGGGTTCTTCACAAGCACAGGCACATCTATGCCTTTCAGGGCATCTGCAAGAGCCTGCATCGCGAAGGGATTGGCCACGGTGCGCGCACCTACCCAAAGGATATCCACCTCTGCCGCGAGCGCCGCCTCAACGTGCTGCGGCGTGGCCACTTCGGTAGCCACGAGCATACCCGTGTCCTTCTTGACACGCGTGAGCCAGGGCAACCCGATTTCACCCACGCCCTCAAATCCGCCGGGCTTGGTGCGGGGTTTCCAGATGCCTGCGCGAAAGATGCGCACGCCCTTGCCTGCCAGTTGGCACGCTGTGTTCATTACCTGTTCTTCCGTTTCGGCCGAGCAAGGGCCGGCTATGATTAGCGGACGCTGCATCTCTATGCCGGGCAGCGATAAAGGAGTAATATTGAGTTCCATATTTTTGAGATTAGTAGGGGCGTTTTGCAAAACGCCCGAAAATAGACGAAAAAGATATTATCAGTGAATAGCGTTAATCCGCTGCAAGGCTTCCTGGAGTTTTTCTTCGGAGGCGCAAAGCGAGATGCGCACGTAGCGGTCGCCATTGTTGCCGAAGATAAAGCCGGGCGTGAGAAAGACGTGCGCCTCGTGCAGCACGCGCTCCGTAAGCTGCTCGGCATTGTCCATACCTTCGGGAATACGCCCCCAAAGGAACATGCCCACCTGCGCGGGGTCGAAGGTGCAGCCGAGTGCCTCCATGATGGCTTCCGCCAAGCGGCGGCGTCGCGCGTATATATATATATTGTGTTCCTCGTGCCAGGCGTCGGCATTGTCGTAGGCCGTGGCTGCCGCGAGCTGCAAGGCGCGGAAGGTACCCGAGTCTATATTGCTCTTCACTTTAAGCACCCAACTTACAAACTCGGCGTTCGAGGCAAGCATGCCCACACGCCAACCGGGCATATTGTGGCTCTTGCTCATGGAGTTGAGCTCGATGCAGCAGTCTTTTGCGCCGGGCACTTGCAAGATGCTGAGCCGTTCGGTGGAAAGGATAAAACTGTAAGGATTGTCGTTGATGACGACAAAGCCCTTGCGCCGCGCCAGTTCCACCGCCCGCTCGTACGTGCTCCGCTGCGCCGCCGCGCCGGTGGGCATGTGCGGGTAGTTCATCCACAGGATACGCACGCGGCTGTCGTCGGTAAGGCGTTCGAGTTCTTCGAAGTCGGGCTGCCAGCCCTTTTCGGGGCGCAAATTGTAGGGCACCACCTCGCAGCCTAAAAGTTTAGAGAGGGAAGTGTAAGTGGGATAGCCGGGATTGGGCACGAGCACCTTGTCGCCCACATTGGCCAGCGCGAGCGTGGCGTGGAGTATGCCCTCCTTCGAGCCGATGAGCGGCTGGATTTCCCGGTCGGGGTCGAGCGTCACGCCGAACCAGCGGCTATAAAACCCTGCCATGGCGGTGCGCAGTTCTTTCGTGCCCATCGTGGGCTGATAGCCGTGCCCGTCGGGACGTTTCGCCTCGAGACAGAGCGTTTCGACCGTTTCGGGCGAAGGCGGCAAGTCGGGGCTGCCTATGGCGAGCGAGATGATGTCTGCGCCCTGCGCCCTCATCTGCGCCACCTCTTTGAGTTTTCTTGAAAAATAGTATTCGCTCACGCCGCTCAGGCGGTCGGCGGGCTGCGGTTTGCGTAATGCGTCCATATTTACTTGCCTTTATATTCTCCCAAAATCTTCAACGCGCGGGTCAGCGGGCGCAGCGCGTCGATGCTCTGCCGGAAGCGCAGGCTGTCGCTGTACACCACGTCCACATAAAATAGGTACTCCCATTCGTGACCTATGATGGGCAAAGATTGGATCTTGGTGAGGTTTATTTTGTAGAAACTGAAAATGCTGAGTACCTGCGAGAGGGAGCCTTCCTCGTGGGGCAGGGCAAAGACTATGCTGCTCTTGTCAGCCTCTTCCTGCTGCCGCACCGCCTCGGCCTGCCAAGGATCTGCCAGCACGAGGAAGCGCGTGAAGTTGTGCTTATTGTCCTCTATGCCCCGCGCCAAAACTTTCAGGCCGTAGATGTCGGCCGCACCGGCGTGGCACACGGCGGCGTGCCCACGCAACTGCTCTCGGGCTATCTGTTCCGCCGCGCCGGCCGTGTCGTTGGTTTCCACGAGTTTTGCCCCGCGCTTTTCCGACAGAAAACGGCGACACTGCGCAAGTGCCACGGGGTGGGAGTTTATTTCGCGAATATCCTCAGCCGTGTCTTCGGGCAGACACAGCAGGCTATGCTCTACGTGCAGTTTGTGCTCTCCCACAATGCTCATGCCACTCTCGCGCAGGAGTTCGTAGTTGTGGAGCAGGCTGCCGGCGATGGTGTTTTCAATCGCCACCATACCAAGGCAGGCGCTGTCGGAGCGCATCTGCCGGAACACGTCCTCGAACGTGTCGCAGCACACGAGCCTCAACTCTTCTCCTTTGAAATACTGATGGGCGGCAATGTCGTGGAACGAACCGCGAATGCCCTGAATGGCTATCTTTTTCATGCTGTTCTTTTTCTTAAAAGTGCGATTTCTCGCCATGGCAAAGTTCAAGTAAACTTGACTTTGCTCATTTGGCTTACGAAATCGTTCAAAACAAAAATCCCGCTTCTTCGTAGGAAGCGGGATTGAATTGTTGTATGGTCAAATGTTATGTTTGGCACGCGCTTTCCCGCTTCGCTTTACTGAGCAAAGTAAAAGTAAAAGCCGAAAAACTGTGCGTTGTATGCCATAAATGCGCCTATTCTGTTGGTAGAACGATTGCTTTTCGCTTGCAAATGTAGCACATTCCGGGCAAAAAGCAAACTATTTGCTATAAAAGTTACATCTAAGGGAGCAAAAAAGCAAAAATCCGAACCTCAATCTTCAACCACCGTGAGGGTTTTCCACCACTCGGCGTTTCGGTAAGCCTCGGCCGAGCCTTTGGGGACATGCAACCTAACGTCTTTCAATTTATAGAAAATATCGGTAATCGGAAGCGGTTCGGCGCGTTCCACATACACGTCTTTGAGCGAATTGCAACCCCAAAACACGTAGTCGCCTATGCGCTCCACGCTTGCCGGAATGTGGATTTCTTTGAGGTTAATACATTCCCAAAACGCGCCGCGCTCTATTTCTCGGAGACCTTTGGGCAGCGTGATTTCTGTGATCAGGCATTCGCCGAAAGCATCGCGCTGAATGGAGGTGACGCCGTTGGGAACGCGGAATGTCCGCAAACTCTTGACGATTGTGAAGCAATAAGGTGGTATCACCTTCATTTTCTCAGAGAAATGCACGGAGTGCAACCAGCCGCAGCGGCGGAACAGGGAGTCGCCCATCTCCGTAATGCCGTCGGGAAGGTTGACCGTCGCAAGCGAATCGCAATCCATAAACGCGTTGTTGCCGATACTGCGTATTGTGGGCGGTAAAACTATGCCAATGAGGTCGCGGCACTGGCGGAAAGCATCATCGCCAATCCTTACCACTGCATACGTCCTGCCATTATACTCCACGCTGTCGGGCACGGTGATATCGTTTTCATACGCTCCAAAATCGCCGCCGCAAGTCAGTTCCAGCGTGCCCTCTTCCTTGGAGAGGATATTATAATAAAGGCCGTCTTTCTTAAAACTATAATGAGTGAGGTTGATGGACCGCGCCACCGCGTAAACATAATCCATCCAGTGGTAGCGCACGCCGAACAGGCATAGACTGACCGCCACCAGCGCCGCCGCTGCCAACCATATCCTCGCCTTGCGCCGGCACACGCTGTCAAAATCGTCGCGCAGCGCGGCCATCGTCTGGTAACGCTCTTCGATGGGTCTCTTGCAGCGGGCTATTATCCCGTCGAATTTCTTCCCCAGCTTCATGCATTCCAAGATGCAGCCCAGGCTGTAAATGTCGTTGCGCGTGTCGCTCCCCGCCGCAACTTTCTGCTCGGGCGCCATGAACGCCTCTGTTCCCGAGGGCTGCTTCAGAAAGGTATATACGTCGCTGTCCGACAGTCCGAAATCGATGATCTTGACGTATCCGCCGTCGTCAAGAACCATTATATTGCTTGGTTTCAAGTCGCGATGCACGATTTGCTTCATGTGGATATACTCAACGGCGTCCAGCAACTCGCGCACTATTTTCAACTTTGTGACTCGATCCATGCCTGCCGCCAGCGCATCGCGCAGGTTCGTCTCTCCTGCATATTCCAGCACGATGCACTGTCCCAGGCCCTCAACTTCCTCAAATCCCTCGGCAGAAATGATGTTGGGGTGCTGCAGCGACGAGAGGATATCATATTCCTTGCGCAAAGCTTCCTCATACACTTTCTTCTGCCTGTATTCTTCTTTCAATCCTTTCAGCACCAGCCGCTTCCCATTTCTGTTCGCCTTTACAAGGACATTGCACCCGGAGGTGGGAATCTCCTGAAAATCGGCAAAGGCGACATTCAGCGACGCATCTTCATCGCAAAACTCAAAGTTAGATGTTGAGGTGGTATCTTTCATGGTTTATCTTGTGCAAAGATAGTGCAAGGTGAGCGCAATAAAACTTGTTTTAATTGCCGAATCGAAGCCTATCTTCTGTAATAATACTCCGAGCTGTCTTCGCAGAGCAGGTGCTTGATTTCCTCCTCGGTCGGGAGATATGTCATGTATTTGGCAGCAAAAATCTGCTGCTCTCCTTCCGGCAGCGTGTATTTCACCACGGCATCGTTCTTTTCAGCGCAGAGCACAATACCGACAGGCGGATTGTCGCCGGGGTTCATCAGTTCGCGCGTATAATAATTGACATACATCTGCATCTGCCCCAAATCCTGATGCGTGAGTTCGTCCATTTTGAGGTCGATCAACACGTAGCAACGCGCCGGAATGTTGTAAAACACGAGGTCGATATAGAAATGCTTGTCTCCCAAGGTGATTCGTTTCTGCCGCGCCACGAACGAATAGCCGCGCCCCAGTTCCAGCAGAAAATGCTGCAACTTACTGATCAGCATCTGCTCAAGGTCGCCTTCAAGAAAATGTTCGCCCTGCTTAATTCCAAGAAACTCAAGGATAAAAGGGTCGTGGATAATTTCGCGGGGTCGCAAGGCCTTTGGGGCAGACTGCTCTATCTCTGCCCTTACCGCATCTTTGTCGCGGCTTGCCAGCATACGCTCATAATACATCGTATTGATTTGGCGTTCCAGTTGGCGAACACTCCAATTTGCCGCGGAGCATTCTTCAATGTAATAGTTTCTGGCAACCTCGTTCTGCACCCTCAACAAAGCCCGCCAATGCGTCCATGTTAATTGGCTACTCACCGAGTAGCCAATTGGGTAGTACAGATAGAACTGCCTCATTAACTTTATATTAGGAACGGAGAACCCGCTTCCGTATTCCTTCATGAGGCGTTCGGAAAGGTTTTTAATCACCCCTTTCCCATATTCTGCCCTCTCTTTTCCTTGTTGTTCGTATTCCACAATATACTTCCCCACCTGCCAATATGCTTTGACCATAGTGGTATTGACAGTGCGTGCCACATGGCGTCGCGCATCGTCGAGCACTTGCTTTATCTGCGAGAAGAGCAGTCCGTCTTCCGTTGCAGGAGATTGCTGTTGGTTCATATCTTCATTATTTGGGCAAATCTGCTCGGAAAGCAAAATTAAGCAATGTTTTTATTCTCGTTGCATTTTATAGTAAGAAAAAGCGGGATTATGCACTAAAATCGGGGTCTCTGAGGTTTTAGCGCGAATTGTCTCGGCATGCCGCCGCCGCTTGCACGGAGACGCGCGCAACGAGCCGCCTGATATTTTTTACTATCTCCGAGATAATTTTTCTTTTCTCCTTGATATTTTTCACTATCTGCGCAGGAAAAGTTTGTTACAAAGTTCGTAATACATGTTACAAAGTTTCTAACACATGTTACAAAGTTTGTAATACGTGTTACAAAGTTTGTAACAAAATATTTCTTATAGGAGCGGAAAAAATATCAAGGAGATAGTGAAAAACATCTCCGAGAAAATAAAAAATTGCTGCTTTGAAGCGTCTGCGCCCTGCCGGGAAAACTGCGCCGTGCCGCCCGTGCCGCGCGGTCGCCGCAAGCGTTTTGCGGCCTATCATATAGGATAATGGGAGTTTATTGCCTTGCAAAAGTGATAGTTCAAGAGAAATTGCTATTTTTGCATAAGATTGGCTACGCTCGGCAATTGAAATAAATTTGATTGCGCTCGCTTGCACAATCTTTGCAAAAGATATAAACACACCTTTTATGAAATTCATTTCTTGGAACGTCAACGGGCTCCGCGCCTGCGAAGGCAAGGGCTTCCGCGACATATTCAACGAACTCGACGCTGACTTCTTCTGCTTGCAGGAAACCAAACTGCAAGAGGGACAAATAGACCTGCAATTTCCCGGCTACGAGTCTTACTGGGACTACGCCGAGAAAAAAGGCTATTCGGGCACGGCCATCTTCACGCGCCATAAGCCGCTGAGCGTTGCGCGCGGGCTGGGCATCGACGCGCACGACCACGAAGGGCGCGCCGTTACGCTGGAGTTCGAGCAGTTCTATCTCGTCACAGCCTACGTGCCGAACTCTCAGGACGGACTGCGCCGCCTGGACTACCGCATGACGTGGGAGGACGACTTCCGAGCCTATCTCAAATCGCTCGATGAGCGGAAACCGGTCGTGGTGTGCGGCGACCTGAACGTGGCGCACCAAGAAATCGACCTCAAAAACCCGAAGAGCAACCGCCGCAACGCGGGCTTCACCGATGAGGAGCGCGAAAAGTTCTCGCTCCTGCTCGAAGCGGGCTTCACCGACACGTTCCGCTATTTCTATCCCGACAAGGAGGATATCTATTCCTGGTGGTCGTACCGCTTCAAGGCACGCGAGAAAAACGCGGGCTGGCGCATCGACTATTTCCTCGCCTCCAACCGCTTGCAACCGCAACTCCAAAGCGCCGCCATACACACGGAAATCTTCGGTTCCGACCATTGCCCGGTGGAGGTAAACATTGACCTTTGACCTTTCCCCGATATACAATATTATATATAGAGTCTATAGAATACCCCCTTAGCTATGAAACAATTTTTCAAAATGCTCCTCGCGTCGATGCTCGGCACGCTCTGCGTGTTCGCCTTCTTCGCATTCATGAGCTTCGTGATGCTGGCAGCCATGATTGCCGCCGGCGGAAGCCAAACAAGCACCCCCGTCGACAAAGGCAGCGTGCTGCGCATCTCGCTCGATGCCACAGTGGAAGAACGCGCCGCCGAGGCCAATCCTTTCGACGAATTTATGGGCAACGCCGCAGAAGCAACGCTCGGCCTCGACGAAACCCTGGAAGCCATCAGACTTGCCAAGGACAACAAGAACATCAGCGGCATCTACCTCGACGGCGGCGCGCTCGCCTCGGACTTTGCCTCGCTCGAAGAGCTCCACAAGGCGTTGCTCGACTTTAAGAAGTCGGGCAAGTTTATCGCCGCCTATGCCGACACCTACACGCAGGCGGGCTACTACCTTGCCGCCACGGCCGATGCCGTGATGCTCAACCCCTCGGGCATGGTGGACTGGCACGGACTTGCAGCCCAGCCCATGTTTTTCAAGGAGATGCTCGAGAAGATCGGCGTGAAGATGCAGGTGTTCCGCGTCGGCACGTACAAGAGTGCGGTGGAACCCTTCACGCAGACCGAAATGAGCCCCGCCAACCGCGAGCAGGTCACCTCTTACATCAACGATATCTGGAACGCGATGTGCGCCGACGCTGCTGCCGACCGCAAGCTCACGCCCGAGCGCATGAAAGAACTGGCCGACAGTTACATCGGCTTTGCTGAAACGAAAGATTTCGTGGCTAACAAACTGGTCGACACGCTCACCTACATCGACGGCGCACGCGCCAAACTGCGCACGCTCGCCAAGCAGGAGAACCTCCATCTCGTAAGCCCCGCCGACGTGATTGCCGCAAGCGACAGCAAGGACAAGGGCGACGAAATAGCCGTTTACTACGCCTACGGCGACATTGTGGACGAGGCCGGAACGGCCTCGCTCATGGGCGGCGACAATGAGATAGTGGGCAGCACGCTCGTAGAGGACTTCGACGAACTGGCTGAGGACGAAGACGTGAAAGCCGTGGTGATACGCATCAACTCGGGCGGCGGCAGCGCCTATGCCTCCGAGCAAATCTGGCACGCCGTGGAACTCCTCAAAGCCAAGAAGCCCGTAGTGGTTTCGATGGGCGGCATGGCTGCCTCGGGCGGCTATTACATGGCCTGCGGCGCCAATAAGATTTTCGCCGACCCCACCACGCTGACGGGCAGCATCGGCATTTTCGGCATGATTCCCGACGCCAGCGGCCTGCTCACCGAGAAACTCGGCCTGCACTTCGACGTGGCCAAGACGAGCGAGGCAGCCGATTTCGGCGCAGCGGGACGCCCGTTCAACGAAAAAGAATCGGCCGTGATGCAGGCCTACATCGAGCGGGGCTACAAGCTTTTCCTCAGCCGTGTGGCAGCAGGGCGCAAGATGCCCGTAGCCGCCGTCGACTCCATTGCCCAGGGCCGCGTATGGACGGGACGCCAGGCACTGGCCATTAAGCTCGTGGACCAACTCGGCACGCTCGACGACGCAATAGCCGAAGCCGCCCGCCTCGCCAAAAGCAAGGAATACTACACGGCGGACTACCCCGCCCCGTCCAACTGGATGGACAACCTCATGAACTCCGCCGGCAGCGACTATATGGAAAGCCGCGTGAAGGACGCGCTCGGCATCTACTATCAGCCTCTGCGCTTCGTGGGCAGCCTCAGCCGCCGGAACGCCCTGCAAGCACGCATTCCCTATCTGCCGAATATTCAATAAAATAGCGATGCTCCGCCTGCTGTTGCCGTTCTCGTGGATTTACGCCGCCATTATGGGCATACGCAATATGCTCTTCGACAAGGGTGTATTGAAGCAAACGGCGTGCGGCGTGCCTTCCATCTGCGTAGGCAACCTCGCCGTGGGCGGCACGGGCAAGACGCCGCATACGGAATACCTCTTGCGCCTGCTCGCAGCGCAAGGATTGCGCACCGCCATGCTCTCGCGCGGCTACGGACGGCGCACGAAAGGCTTCATTGAAGCCACGGCGGCAAGCACGGGCACGGAAGTGGGCGACGAACCTTTGCAGGTGAAGCAGAAATTTCCCGCCACGCGCGTTGCCGTATGCGAAAGCCGCGTGGAAGGCTGCAAGAAACTACTGCAAACGCCCGCTGGCACAGAGCCGCAAGCCATTGTGCTCGACGATGCCTATCAGCACCGCTACATCAAGGCAGGTCTTTACCTTTTGCTCACCGATTACAGCAACCTCTTCACCCGCGACTGCGTGCTTCCTGCCGGCCGGCTGCGCGAAAGCCGCAGCGGAGCGAAGCGTGCGGATGCCGTTATCGTGACCAAATGCCCCGAACAACTGGGCGAGGAAGAACGGGCAGGGATCAGGCGCGAAATAGCGCGCTACACCGATGCCCCGGCGTTCTTCTCCTCCGTAGGCTACGGCGCGCCCCAGCCCGGCTTTGCCGAGACCCTGGAATGGCAGAGCGCAGGCAAGGCGAGGCATGTGCTATTGGTGTGCGGCATCGCCCGCCCCGAGCCGTTCGTCGCCCGCTGGAAAGCGCAGGCCGAAAAGGTGGAGGTGATGCGCTATCCTGACCACCACGCTTTCACGCCCGAGGAAGTCCGGCAGATGGCAGAGGCGGCGGAAGAGGCAAGCATCATCGTCACCACAGAAAAGGACATGATGCGCCTCAAAACCCTCCCCCTACCCCTCGAAATGAAGAAAAAGCTGTATTACCAGCCCATAGAAATAACTTTCTCAAATTCAGAAAAACAGAAATTCAACAACCTTATTCTCAACTATGTTGCAAGCCATTCAAGAAACCGCCGCGTGGATTAAGAGCCACACCGCGCTCCGTCCCGAAACCGCCATCGTGCTCGGCACAGGCCTTGGCCGTTTGGCCGAAGAGATAGAAATCGTTGACGCATTCCCTTACAACGAAATCCCCCACTTTCCTGTCAGCACCGTCGAAGGACACAGCGGCCGCCTGCTCTTTGGCCGTCTCGGCGGCAAAGAAGTGATGGCGCTCGAAGGACGTTTCCACTACTACGAGGGCTATACGATGAAAGAAGTGACCTATCCCGAGCGCGTGATGCACGAGTTGGGCATCAAGAACTTCTTTGTGAGCAATGCCTCCGGCGGCGTTAATCCCGACTTTGAAATCGGCGACATGATGCTGATTACCGACCACATCAACTTCCTCCCCGAGCACCCCCTGCGCGGCAAGAACTTCCCCTACGGCCCGCGCTTTCTCGACATGAGCGAAGCCTACGACAAGAAATTCCTCGCCCTCGCACGCGAAATTGCTAAGGAGAAAGGCATCCGCGTGGTGGAAGGCGTGTATCTCGCCAACCAAGGCCCCACTTACGAAACGCCGACAGAATATAAGATGTACCACCGCCTCGGCGCAGATGCCGTGGGCATGAGCACGGTGCCCGAGGTCATCGTGGCACGCCACTGCGGCATGCGCGTCTTCGGCATCAGCATCATCACCGACCTCGGCGTAGAAGGAAAAATCGTGGAGGTGACGCACGAGGAGGTGCAGAAGGCCGCCAACGCCGTGCAGCCGCTCATGGCCGAAATCTTCCGCAGCATCATCGCACGCATATAATATATTGCCATGCTTGCCATCATCTTCAACGCCCTTGCGGCAATCATCGGCAGTGCCATCGGAGCAATAGCCCGCAAAGGCATCAAGGAGAAATACATCAACGTGCTCAACACGGCGATGGGCTTGGCGGCCCTCGTGCTGGGCATCAACGTGGCCATGACCAATATGGGCAACAGCAAGTACCCCGTGCTCTTTATCTTCTGCCTCTCCCTCGGCGGACTGCTCGGCACCGTGCTCAAGCTCGACCAGCGCATGGAAAGCGCCACGCGCCGCATGTCCACCTCCAACCTCGTGGAAGGCATCACCACCGGCGTGCTGCTCTGCTGCGTGGGCACGCTCTCGATGATGGGCCCCGTGCTGAGCGCGCTCTACGGGGATAACACTTATCTGATGACCGCCGCCACGCTCAATCTCGTCACGATGATCGTGCTTGCTTCGAGCTACGGCTTCGGCACCGCCGTGACGGGCATCGTCATCTTCGTGTGGCAGGCGAGCATCTACGGCATCGCGAAAGTTTCGCAAACGTTCATCTCCGAACAGCTTATCACAGAAGTGTCGGTGGTGGGCGGCGTGCTCATTGCCGCCTCAGGCCTGGGCGTGCTCAACATCAAGGACTGCAAGACCATCAACCTCCTGCCAGCCCTCGTGATGCCCATGCTGTTCTTCCTTATCAAAAACCTCTTAGGAATATAATAATTAAAACAACCAAAATATGACAAAGGGAAAAGTTGATGCCCTGCTGGGCATTGTTTTCGGCGACGAAGGCAAAGGCAAGGTCGTGGATTTCTTCACGCCGCGCTACGACGTAGTCGCCCGCTTTGCCGGAGGCCCCAACGCCGGCCACACCATTATCTTCGACGGAAAGAAATTCGTGCTGCGCTCCATTCCGTCGGGCATCTTCGATGAAGGAAAAACGAACATCATAGGTAACGGCTGCGTCATCGCGCCCGACCTCTTCATGGCAGAAGCACGCGAACTCGAAGCCGCCGGCTACGACATCGCCCCTCGCCTCCACATCAGCCGCCGCGCCCATCTCATTCTGCCTACCCACCGCGTGCTCGACCGCGCCTACGAGGCAGCCAAGGGCAAGAACAAGGTAGGCACGACGGGCAAGGGCATCGGCCCGGCTTACAGCGACAAGGCCGCCCGCGTAGGCTTGCGCGTCGGCGACATTGAGGAGAACTTTGAAGAGAAATACCGTACGCTCAAAGCCCGTCACGAACAAATCCTCCGCGACCTGCATTTTACGGATTACGACATCGCGGAAGAAGAAAAACTGTGGATGGAGGGCGTGGAATACATGCGCCGCTTCAAACTCTCTAACACCGAGGCAGAAATCAACCGCGCCCTCGCCGAAGGAAAGTCTGTGCTTGCCGAGGGAGCGCAAGGCTCATTGCTCGACATCGACCACGGCACCTATCCTTTCGTGTCCTCCTCCAGCACCACCGCCGGCGGCGTTTGCACCGGCCTGGGCGTAGCCCCCAATACAATTGACCGCGTATTCGGCATCTTCAAAGCATACAGCACGCGCGTAGGCTCTGGCCCATTCCCTGTGGAACTGTTTGACGAGACGGGCGAAACGCTCCGCCGCATCGGTCACGAGTACGGCGCGGTGACGGGCCGCAACCGCCGCTGCGGCTGGATTGACCTCGTGGCCTTGAAATATGCCATCATGATAAATGGCGTGACCGACCTCGTGATGATGAAGGGCGACGTGCTCGACGAGTTCGAGACCATTAAAGTCTGCACGGCATACAAGAAGGGCGACGAAGTGGTGACGGAAATGCCTTACGACACCGAGGACTACGAAGCCGTGTACGAGGAACTCCCCGGCTGGCAGACACCGCTCACGGAAATACGCGAGGAAAAGGACTTCCCGCCCGCTTTCTCCG
>SAMEA3663175__coassemble_93_pt1 | contig 25708 bp, 20 predicted proteins | sample SAMEA3663175__metabat2_low_PE_026 | metagenome-assembled genome bin SAMEA3663175 (sample SAMEA3663175) | pig gut metagenome | biome: pig gut; feature: pig-associated habitat; material: faeces | place: Denmark | collected 2012 | reverse complement strand
GGATTAAGGTCGAGCGCGTGCCGATTAGGCACGCAGGCTCGGCATTAAGACCGGCTGCGTAGCCCACAGGGCTTCAAACGAAGCAAGATGTTTTTCATGGTTTTTATCAATAATCATTGAACCAAAACCAAACTCTATTCCCCAAATATTTCCCAGTAAACAATGCCAAGAATAATCTGTCTTTTCTTTTCCCTGCTGCTCCTTTTCGCCTTGCCCGCCAAAACGCGCGGACAAAAAGCATTGCGAGAAGTGAAGACCCTGTTGAAAAACAAAGACTATAAAGGAGCGTTGCAGCGCGTGCAGGCGTTGCAAAACGACTCTGCGCTTTCAGGCAACACTAAATTATATATGTATGGCATCGAAGCCAACATAGGACTCAACGATATAGAGAACGAGAAAATTTATCTCAAACAGAGCTACGACACCGTCAGCTTCTACAACACGACCCTCGGCATTTTTACCTACACGCTCAAATCAGACAGCTGCGAACGCCTGAAAAATGAAGACGCAGCCGCGAAATACCGCCGCGCCAACTTTCAGCGGCTCGAACGCCACTATTCCAATCTCAATTCTGCCGCACGCTTCTTCTACAAGCGCGGACGCTATAAAGAGACCATGCCGTTCCTGCGCATGTATCTCGACTATCCCCACACTTTTCTCGGCGCTACGGTGGGCATTCCCGAAACCCAGCGCCACCGCAACAACGCCTGCATCTACCTGCACTGCGCCTACGAACTGAAGGATTATAAAGAAATGGAACGCTATCGCGACTTGGCATTGCGCGATACGGACAACCTGAAATTCACCTACGAGTGCCTCGTCAATGCCGCCGAGGCTGAAAGCGACAGCGTGGCATTTCAGCACTGGCTCAAGCAGGGCTTGCAGCATTTCCCCGACCACCAGCCTTTCTTCGCCCGGCTCACCGACTATCTCACCGAGCATCATGACTATGGGACCGTGCTCAGTCTTTCCAACGCCATGCTACAAAGAGACTCCAACGAGGTGTGCTACCGCATGGCGCAGGCCATGGCATTGCTCAACCTCAAGCAGTATGACAAAGCCATTGCTGCCGCACAGAAAACCCTTGCGCTCGACTCCACGCTCGTGGAAATGGACTACGGCATCGGGCTGGCTTACATCGAAAAGGCAGAGCAGGTGCAGTTGCCCGACAATGCCTATTCAAAGGCCTATAAAGCCGCAAAGCAGAAACAGAGAGACCTCTACGCCGTTGCCGAAACCCATCTCGAAATCTACCGCAAGGCAAGGCCCGAAAGCGCGGCGCGCTGGGCTCCCTTGCTCTACAAAGTATATCTCAACCTCAACAGAGGCACGAAATTCGCAGAAATAGAACGCATCTTACGAACCATCTGAACATGAATCCCTTACTCTTGCTCTCCTTCGCCACCGTTTACGGCGTATATCCTTTCCCCGACATCACGGTAGCCCATATAGAAGAGGCCATCCACGCCGGCATGGAAGCCGAAAACAAGGCCGTTGCCGCCATCGTGGACAATCCCGACGCGCCGACCTTTGAAAATACAATCGAAGCCCTCGAAACTTCCGGCGAACTGCTGGAACGAGCCACCACGCTGATGTATAATCTGCTCAGCGCGCATACCAACGACGACTTGGAAGACTTGGCGCAACGCGTAGCCCCCATTCTGTCGGAACACGGCAATAACATCATGCTCAATGCCCGCCTTTACGAACGGGTGAAAACGGTGTATAGCGAGTACAAGCCCAAGGACGCGGAAGAGGCGATGCTGCTCAAAAACACCTATGAGGCGTTTGAACGCTCGGGAGCCACGCTCGACGAAACGGGCAAGCAACGCTTCCGCGAAATAAGCGCAGAACTCTCGAAACTCACGCTGCAATTTTCGCAGAACAAACTGAAAGATACCAACAACTACTATCTCCACATCACCGATGAGCAGGAACTCGACGGCCTGCCCGAATTGCAGCGCGGCGCAGCCCGAGAGAACGCTGCGGAACGCGGTTTGGAGGGCTGGGTGATAACGCTCCATGCCCCCGACTTCGTACCCTTTATGGCCTATGCCAAAAGCCGAAAGCGCCGCGAGGAACTGTATCGCCTCTACAACACGCTTTGCACCCACGGCGACCAGTACGATAACTTCGCCGTCGTTCGCCGCATCGTGGACCTGCGCCGCGAGAAGGCGCAACTGCTGGGTTATCCCGACTATGCCGCTTACGTTTTGAAACATCGCATGGCGGAAACGCCCGAGAACGTAAGGGAGTTTTTGCACAATCTCACCGAGGCCTATCTTCCCGCCGCCCGCGAGGACGTGGCACGCGTGGAAGCAAAGGCCAAGTCGGTAGAAGGGGACGATTTTGACTTTCAGCCTTGGGATTTTGCCTATTACACGAACCTCCTGCGCCGCGAGCAATACGATTTTGATCCAGAACAGCTGCGCCCTTACTTCGAGTTGGGCAGCGTGATAAAGGGCGTGTTCGGACTGGCCACGCGCCTTTACGGCATCACCTTTGAGGAAAATCCCAATATCCCCGTTTACCACCCCGACGTGAAGGCATACGAGGTGAAAGATGCCGACGGCAGCCATCTCGCCGTGCTTTATACGGATTTCCATCCGCGCGACAGCAAAAAGGGTGGGGCATGGATGACCAATTATAGCGAAGCAGAGGGCGGCCTGCACGGCACGCGCCCGCACGTTTCCCTGACCATGAACTTCACGAAGCCGCAGGCCGACCGCCCCGCCTTGCTCACCCTCGACGAGGTAAACACCTTCCTGCATGAGTTCGGGCACGCCCTGCACAGCATCTTCGCAGCCACGCGCTACAAGTCGCTAAGCGGCACGAACGTATATTGGGACTTCGTGGAACTGCCCTCGCAGTTCATGGAAAATTTCTCCACAGAGCCGGAGTTCCTCAACACGTTTGCCTTCCACTACCAAACGGGCGAGCCGATACCGCAAGCACTGATTGACAAAATTATCAGCCTGCGCACGTTCAACGCCGCCTATTCCTGCATGCGCCAAGTGTCTTTCGGCCTGCTGGATATGGCTTTCTATTCGCTGCGCGACGCTGTGCCCGAGGACGTCAGGGCATTCGAGAAAAACGCTGTCGAACCCGTCCGCCTCTTGCCCGATTGCCCCGAGGCGTGCATGGCAGTGACTTTCGGCCACATCATGAGCGGAGGTTACGCTGCAGGCTATTACAGTTACAAATGGGCGGAAGTGCTCGATGCCGATGCCTTTGGCAAATTCCAAGAGACGGGCATCTTCAATACCGAGACGGCACGTAGTTTCCGCAGTAACATACTCTCGCAAGGCGGCACCCGTCAGCCGATGGACTTGTACGTTAATTTCCGAGGCAGAAAACCGACCATCGACGCGTTGCTGCGCCGCGACGGCATTAAAAAATAGCATATTATCATGAACGAAAAGCAAAAGCAACTCGACCTCCGCTATCTGCGCATGGCGAAGATATGGGCGGAAAACTCATATTGCACGCGCCGCCAAGTGGGTGCGCTCATCGTGAAGGACAAGATGATTATCAGCGACGGCTACAACGGCACGCCCTCCGGCTTCGAGAACATTTGCGAGGACGAGCACGGGCTTACCAAACCCTATGTGCTGCACGCCGAAGCCAATGCCATAACGAAGATTGCCTGCTCGGGCAACAACTCCGGCGGCGCTACGCTCTACGTCACCGACGCGCCCTGCATCGAATGCGCCAAACTCATCATACAGGCTGGCATCAAGCGCGTAATTTACGGAAGGCAGTACCGCCTCACCGACGGCTTGGAACTCCTCGAACGCGCCGGCATAGAACTGCAATATTTGCCTGTGGATTAGGCTAATTATAATATTAACAGTAAACAAACTGTTTCGTCTACTCGTTTTTTGTTTACTCGTCAACTAAAATTTCAGTTATGAAAACCGTCAAGAAGCGTTTTGTCCCGCTCGTGGTTGCCCTCGGAATCGTCATCGGCATACTGATTGGCAGTTTCTATGCCAACCACTTTTCAGGGCGGCGGCTCAACATCATAAATAATTCCAACAACAAAATCAGTAACCTGCTTTTGCTCATTGACGACCAGTATGTCGATACGGTGAACATCGACTCGCTGGTCGAAAAGTCCCTGCCCAAAATCCTTAAAGAGCTCGACCCGCACTCGGTCTATATCGGCGCAAATGACGTGAACGACGCGATGCAGGACCTCAAAGGCAGTTTTTCGGGCATCGGCGTGCGCTTCAATATTTATAAAGACACCGTGCGCATTGTCAGCGTCATCAAAGGCGGCCCTTCGGAGCACGTGGGACTGAAAGCGGGCGACCGCATCATTGCCGTGGACGGCGAGCCGTATGTGGGCAAGCAGGTGAGCAATGAAACCACGATTAAGAAACTCAAAGGCGAAGCCGGCACGCAGGTGCGCGTCAAAGTGAAACGCGCAGCCTCGGCAAAGCCCCTGGAATTTAAGATTGTGCGTGGCGATGTGCCTGTGCCTACCGTCGATGCCGTTTACATGGTGAACGATGAAACGGGCTATATCCGCATCAGCAGTTTCGGCGAAACCACTTACCCCGAGTTCCTCTCCGCGCTCTCGCAACTGCGCGAGCAGGGATTTAAGAAACTTATCCTTGACCTGCGCGGCAACCTCGGCGGCTATATGAACACCGCCGTGCAGATAGCCAACGAATTTCTACCGCAGGGTAGGCTGATTGTTTACACGAAAGGCCGCAAGTCGCGCCGCGAGGACTATCGCAGTGACGGGCGCGGATCTTACCAGCACATGCCTGTCGTAGTGCTTGTTGACGAGTCGTCTGCCTCGGCCAGCGAAATCCTTGCCGGCGCGTTCCAGGACAACGACCGCGGCACGGTGATAGGTCGCCGCACGTTCGGCAAAGGACTCGTGCAAGTGCCCATCGAGTTTCCCGACGGCAGCATGATACGCCTCACGACGGCGCGTTACTACACGCCCTCCGGTCGCTGCGTACAAAAGCCCTATACCCCCGGCGACGAAGAAGATTACGACAACGACCTTTTGCTGCGTGCCGAGCACGGCGAATACTATTCAGCCGACAGCATACGCTTGCACGGACCTAAGTTCAAGACGCGCCTCGGCCGCACCGTCTATGGCGGCGGCGGTATCGTGCCCGACGTGTTCGTGCCGCGCGACACGCTCGGCTTTACTTCCTATTTCAAGGAAGCCTATCTCGCAGGCCTTATCAACAGTTTCGCCTATGCTTATGTCGATGGCAATCGCAAAGTCTTAGAGAAAAAGGAAACGCTCGCCGCACTGGTGGCTTATCTGAAACGGCAAAACCTCGTGGAGCAGTTTGCCCGCTTTGCCGAGCGCGAAGGACTGAAACGCCGCAACCGCATGATAGCCGCCTCGCGCAAACTTATTGAAAACTATCTGATGAACGGCATTATCTACGATGTGCTCGACCTCGGCGCGGCGGTGGAATACAGCAATTCCAACGACCCCTTTATGGAACGCGCCCTTGAAGCACTCAACGAGAAAAAAGCCACGCCGCAATCAAAATAATCCAATCCATGCCTTCCCCCTCAAAGCAACAACTCCGCGCAACCATAAAGGCCATGAAACTTTCCCGCCTTTCGCCCGGATATAGGGCGGAGGCCTCGCTGCGCCTGATGCAAGCCGTAGAGAGGCATCCCGCATTCGCGGCGGCAAGCACCGTGATGCTTTACCACGCTTTGCCTGATGAGCCCGACACGCACCCGTTGCTTGAAAAATATGCCGCATCAAAAACCATCGTTTTGCCTTGCGTGGAAGGCGATGACATCGTGCCGCGCGTTTATCGCGGCGAGCAGGATTTGCGGATAGGGGCCTATGGCATTGCCGAGCCGGTCGGTCCTGTCTTTAAAGATTTGCCTGCTATTTCCTTCATTCTTGTGCCCGGCGTTGCCTTTGATGCTTCGTGCCATCGCCTTGGGCGCGGCAAAGGTTATTACGACCGTTTCCTCTCTGCCTTACCCGCCCGTCCTTTCCTCCTTGGTGCCTGCTTTGCATGGCAACAAGTTCCCGCCGTTCCCTTTGAACCGCACGACGCTCTTATGGACTCTGTGCTTGCTTTATAACAGTTTAGTAACAACTTTCTTAGCAGATACATGCATTAATAATATAATATGCCGTACCTTTGCAATATCAAACCTTGATTATAATTCTATCAAACTTAAAATATAATTATTATGGAAAAACTTTTTTGCAAGAAAGGGATTACTATATCCCTTCGATGCCTGCTAATCATTGCTTCCTTCGTATTCGGAAGCAGCGCATGGGGGCAAAAAACAACTACAATTTTTTCAGAGACGTTTGACCAGTGTAAAGGCACTGGCGGCAATGATGGAAAATGGTCGGACAAAATTGCTACAGATCCCTTTGCTTCCGACAATACGGGCTGGACTAATGTAAATGCCTCTGGAGCCTCCAAATGTGCCAAATACGGGACAAGTAAAAAACTTGGTAAAGCAACTACTCCCCAACTTAATTTTATCGGCGATGCCACTTTGACTTTTAGGGCAGGTGCTTGGAGCGGTGATAAAACTACGTTGAAACTAAGTATCTCTAATGGTACATTGTCTGCCACGACAGTAACAATGAAAAGCGGCGCATTTTCAGAATATACCATTAACATTACAGACGTTACCGCTAAACCCACCATTACCTTTGAAGGTGAAGCTGCCAAATCTTCTCGCTTCTTCTTGGACGATGTGGTTGTCACCCAAACCACCCCTTCTGGCGGTGGCGGCAAAACGGCTGCAACCGTTACCTTCGAGAAGGAAATCTACTCCGTACAGACTAACGGCAAAATCACGGTTTCTGCCACCACGAACTCTTCCTCCCCGATTGTTTACTCTATTTCACCGGCTGACGGCAACGTTTCGATAGACGAGAACACGGGCAAAATTGTTGCCGGCACAACGGCAGGCACTTACACCATTACGGCTTCTGTGGCTGAAAACAAGAACTTCACTTCTGCCTCTGCCACCTGCCCGCTGACGGTCACCGCGCCCGCTCCTCCTTCTTACATCGTAGCAGCACCGACTTACTACAAAAAGATAACCTCTACCGATGAGCTTGCTGTTGGCGGCACGTATCTGATCGTTTGCGAAGGGGCTAAAAAGGCTCTTTCCGCAACAGTAAGCACTGTGGGCTATACTCAAGGCGAAAAAAATACTGTAACCAATGAAACGGCCGCCACCTTGGGCGAGTTTGAACTAATTGACACGAGTGAAGACTATAACGGTGCGCCGCTTTATGAGTTTTTGGTAGACAATAAATATCTGAGCAGCACAACCTCAACGAATATTAGCCTTGCGACATCTGTATCAGATAAAACTAAATGGAAGGTAAATTTTGATAAAGACGGAAATGTTGAAATAGATAGTTATAGCACGGTTACTGCGTCAACCCCGCGTGGTCTATTATTCCAAAACGGGCAAACCATCAAGCATTATGCTATTTCTAATCGCGGCACAAGTAACTACCCAGCCCTCCAGCTCTACCAAAAGGTAACCGACCTTGCTATCAGCACACTGACCAACGGCTACGCCACGTTTGTAACTGACGTGCCTTACGCCATGCCTAAGGGTGCTTGCGGCTATGCCGTAACCGTGGCTCCGCATGTGGGCGTTATCACCAAGACCGAAGCCTACACCGAGGGCTCGCAAGTGCCGGCACAGACCGCACTACTGATTGGCGGCGCATCGGGCACTAACTACTATCCCGCCGTGTTGAAAGAAAACGTTGCCGCCTCATACACCGGCGAGAACTACATGGAAGGCAAGCGCACCGCCGAGGGGTATACGGATACGCAGAAAGGCGTAGCCGTTTACTACTACAAGCTCGCGCTCAACAACGAGAGCAAACCCGGCTTCTACTACGGCGTAGCCGGCGGCGCAGCATTCCAACTCACCAAACCGACCACCGCTTACCTCGCCGTTCCCCAGAGCATCACGCCCGTGAATGGCTACCTCATCGACTTTGACGGCGAAGAAACAGGCATCAGCACCATCGCCCCGACGAAAGGCAACGCCGACGGCGCAATCTACAACCTCAACGGTATCCGCATGACGCAGACGCTTCGCAATCTGCCTAAGGGCGTGTATATCGTGAACGGTAAGAAAGTAATTAAGTAAGCACACACAATATTATATATATAGACACGACAATGAAAAAATTATATTTCTCTCCCCGCTGCACGGTCTACGACCTGCACACAGAACAATCTCTGCTCGTTGGTTCCGGATCATTGGAAACCTCCGAAGAGGTAGCCCCCGGAGTAACGCCCGGCGAGGGTGGCGTTACCAATGAATTTACCAACAAATATTGGGACAGCGATACCGAATGGACTGCCGATAACTAAAATCAGCTTTTATACTTTCCGCGCCGCTATTGCCACTGTGCAATAGCGGCGCGTTTCGTAAAAAAATCGTAATTTTGTGCGCAGATAATCCTTAATCCCAAATACAATGACTGCTTTAACAAAAACGGATTTCAACTTCCCCGGCCAGACGGGCGTGTATCACGGAAAAGTGCGCGACGTTTATTTCGTAGGCGACAAACTCGTCATGGTGGCAACCGACCGCATCTCGGCCTTCGACGTGATCCTCCCCAAAGGCATTCCCTTCAAGGGACAAATGCTCAACCAAATCGCGGCTAAGTTTCTCGACGCCACGACCGACATCTGCCCCAACTGGAAACTCGCCACGCCCGACCCCATGGTCACCGTCGGTGTGCACTGCGAAGGCTTTCCCGTTGAGATGATTGTGCGCGGCTATCTCTGCGGCAGCGCGTGGCGCGCTTACAAGAGCGGCGTGCGCGAAATCTGCGGCGTACGCCTGCCCGAAGGCATGCGCGAGAACGAGCGTTTCCCCGAGCCCATCATCACGCCAACCACGAAAGCCGAAATAGGCGAGCACGATGCCGACATTTCCAAAGAGGAAATCCTCGCACGCGGCCTTGCAACGCCCGAGGAATACGCCAAACTTGAAGAATACACCCTTGCCCTCTTCCGCCGAGGTACGGAAATCGCAGCCAAGCGCGGACTTATCCTCGTGGACACAAAGTATGAGTTTGGCAAGCACGATGGCACGATTTACCTCATGGACGAGATTCATACGCCCGACTCTTCGCGTTACTTCTATGCCGAGGGCTACGAAGAACGCTTTGCAAAAGGCGAACCTCAGAAGCAGCTTTCCAAAGAGTTCGTGCGCGAGTGGCTTATGGACAACGGCTTTCAAGGAAAGGTCGGCCAGCAGGTGCCTGAAATGACCGACGAAATCGTAGCCGGCATCTCCGACCGCTACGTCGAACTCTACGAGCACATCACGGGCGAAACCTTCAATCGCAACGCCGACACCGCCAACCTCGCCAAGCGTATCGAAACAAACGTAACGGCATACCTCGCCAAATAAATTTCCCTCTCTCGGGACAAAAAAAATCAAGCAGGAAGAAAAAACTTCCTGCTTGATTTTTTTTGCGCTCCCCGTTATAGTTTTTCATTTCCTATAAGAAAGTTTGTAACAAACTTTTTCTGCGCAGATAGTAAAAAATATCAAGGAGAAAAAAATAGCTTGCGACAAGTAAGAAAAAACCTCGTCATAACGCGGATAAAAATTTATCCGTATATTTGCAGTACCTTAAAACTAATTTCTATATGGAAATCCTTTTAGTTCTTTTGGCATTATGTCTAATCGTGCACCTGATTTCAAAAATAGACGTAGGTGAAAGCTCTTCTTCAACTCGGAGAAAGAGCAGAAATGATTATAAATACGTTGACGGCCCGTTTTGGGTACAGAATAACAAGAAACGCAATAAAGACCGTTAAGGTGTCTTTTTTTATCGGATAACGATACGCTAATTTTGGAAAAACCAAAATTAGCGCATCGTTTTTATTATGACAGACAGAGACATCAAAACCATTGAACTTATCATCAATAACGAGCATGCGAAGAAGAAACTCGAGGTACTCAAAGTTGGCAACGGATACAGCCACGGCAACGGCGGTGACCTCGAAATCCTCAACTCCGTATACCGGCATGAACATCGCCTCGGCAAAATGAGACAGAGAAAGCCGTGGCTCAACAAGTCGTGGTACATCGGCACAATGGTGCTCAAAGACAAAATCGCCGATGTGGCTGGCGAGGAATTTGCCGGACTTTTTGACAATCTCACGCAAAGGGAGCGCGGATTAAAATATTTCCGTATATTTGCAACACCTTAAAACAAATTCTATATGGAAGTCATTTTAGTTCTTTTGGCATTATGGCTAATCGTGCACCTAATTTCAAAAATAGACGTAGATGAAAGCTCTTCTTCAACTCGGAGAAAGAGCAGAAATGATTATAAATACGTTGGCGGCCTACCTTGGGTGAGGAATAACAGAAAACGAAGACGGTAGCGAGAACGCAATCTGTACCATTAAGCTGTCTTTTTTTATCGGATAACGATGCGCTAATTTTGGGAAAAACCAAAATCAGCGCATCGTTTTTATTATGACAGACAGAGACATCAAAACCATTGAACTTATCATCAACAACGAGCAGGCGAAGAAGAGACTCGATGAACTCAAAGTAAAATTTGAAGACCTGAAAGTAAAACACAGTTAAGCATTTCGTCCATGTTTTGGACTTGCTTGTTGTGAGAAACAAAAAAATACACACCAAACTCTATAAGCTATAGTGTGTATCTTTTTGATTTTAAGCTTCAAAAAAGAGACCAGCAGAAGCCGGTCTCTTTCGGGTTAGTTGCGGAGGCTCGACTCGAACGAACGACCTCCAGGTTATGAGCCTGGCGAGCTACCAACTGCTCCACTCCGCGATCTATCAACTTCGGCTTTACTTCCGAATTGCGATGCAAAATTACGATTTTCTTATAGGCTAGCAAAGGGTTTCACCATATTTTTTGCGAGAATATGCGAAATAAAGGGATTTTGCTGCCTTGAAAGAGTAACGCGCTGCCCAATAAGATATATCGGGCAGCGCGTTAAAGGTAAAGGGACAATGGTTTGGAATGCGATAATCAATATACTTCTACTTTTGCGGCAAGGCGTTTTGCTTTGTCACGCAGGGCATCGAGGTCGCCGCCCACTTCGTCGCGGCAAACCACTACGCCCATGCGGCGATTGACGCGCGTGGTGGGTTTTCCAAAGATGCGGATATCGGCGTCCTCCTCGCAAGTCTCTTCGATGCCGCGATAGCGGGGCGGTTCGTTGGAGGCAATGGGGGAGAGGATAACGGCACTGGCACCTATCGCCAACTGCTTCACGCAGGGAATGGGCAGACCGAGCACAGCGCGGAGGTGCAACTCAAACTCGTTGAAGTTTTGCGTGCCGGCAAGCGTCACCATGCCCGTGTCGTGCGGGCGGGGAGAAAGTTCGGAGAAGTAAACGCCGTTTTCGTGGCTGAGGAAAAACTCCACGCCCCAAATGCCTGCGCCCGTGAGGGCAGCGGTTACTTTGTCGGCCATACGGCAGGCTTCTGCCAAATGTTCGGGGGCGATGTGCGCTGGTTGGAAACTTTCGCGATAATCGCCGCCGCGCTGCACGTGACCTATGGGCGGGCAGAATAGGGTAGGGCCATTCTTCTGTGTCACGGTGAGCAGGGTGATTTCGCTATCGAAACGGATAAATTCCTCGATGATCACTTCCTGTATGTCCCCGCGGCTGCCCGAAATGGCGTATTCCCAGGCGTGCTGAAGCTCTTCTGCCGTGCGCACTAAGGATTGGCCTTTGCCCGAAGACGACATCAAAGGCTTCACCACACAGGGCAAACCAATCTTTTCAGCGGCCTCTTTGAGTTCTTCAAAGGTTGTGGCATAGAAGTAACGGGCCGTTTTAAGCCCTAATTCTTTTGCGGCGAGGTCGCGAATGGCTTTGCGGTTCATGGTAAAGTTTACGGCGCGGGCGGAGGGCGTTACCTGAATGCCCTCGCGCTCGAAATCATACAGCCGTTCCGTGCGGATAGCCTCGATTTCGGGAACAATGATGTCGGGACGGTGCTTTTCTACAACGCGCGTAAGGGCATCACCGTCGAGCATGGAGAAAACTTCACATTCATCGGCGACCTGCATCGCCGGAGCACCGGCATAGGAATCGCAGGCTATGACATGCTGTCCGAGCCTTTGGGCGGCAATCACAAACTCCTTGCCAAGTTCGCCGGAACCAAGAAGCAATATTTTTTTCATCGTAGGATATTGTTTTAGATAGTCATACAACTAAAAAGATGCCTTGACAGGATAGAACTTTCAACGCATCTTTTTCTTTTTTCAGCAAGTGGCGGTTTGTTGCGCAAACATTGCGGCGGCAAGCCGGGCGTCCTGTTCGCTGGTTGTTCCCGGAACGTATAAACGCGCAAATGCTTTGATAAAATTCAAAGTCTTCTCTTTTGGAGAGGAAGTGTTGGGAGTAAAATGTGGCATAGGCATTGTTTTGTTTGTTTTACAACATAATAACGCGTATGTTGCACATTTATTTTGTCTACGTGCAAATAATTTTTGCATGCCGGGAATTATCTTTTTTCTCCCTGATACTCGATGCAAAGGCGGCGCAGGTCGTACATCGAACCGTTGTAGATATTCAGGTCTACCTTATGGTTGATGCCCGCAAGTTTGCCGCAATCAGTGTGTTGCCAGAACTTCCATTCGCCCTTATAGCTTAGGTCTTTCACGTAGTAGTGGGCTATCCAGTAGGGATAAGCGTCGAACTCTTTTGTATTGAGCACGTCGAGCCTGAACTTATAACTGGTGTAAAGGATAGGCTTCACGTGATAGCGTTCCTCCACAAGCCTTAGCCATGTGAGCGAGGCTTCGCGCAGTTCCGCCGCGTTCAGCCGTCCGCGCTCCTCGATGTCGAGCACCGGGGGCAGGTCGCCTTCTTCGAGATGCACTTGCTTGAGAAAATATTCCGCTTGCTTTTTCGCCGAGACGTTTGGTTTGAAATAATGGTACGCGCCGCGCAGAAATCCGTACTCGCGTGCTTTGTAAAAGTTCTCGTTGAAATTTTCGTCCAACAGGCTGCGCCCTTCCGTGGCTTTAATGAAGACGAAGCAGATGCCCTCTCCGTCGATTTCTGCCTTTGAAAGTTTTTCCCAGTCGATGCTTCCCTGATGGTGGCTGATGTCGATGCCGTGAATAGAATAGCCTTTGGGATAATCTTCCTTGCCGTAGAGCGCACGCCACTTGGCGCTATACGGAGCCACGACATATATATATATAAGGTAGCAGAAAAGAGCGGCGGCGGCAATGATGAAGAGACGCGCGAGCAGGGTGCGCGTCTTTTTCATCAAGAGGAGTCCTCTTGATTTCTGCGGAGCACGCTTCGCGTTGCTCTTCTTCTTCGTCGTTACTCTTTTAGTTACCATGTTTTACAAAAAGAGAAACCGCTATTCAGGCAATTCTGATTAGCGGTTTCTCCTGAAAAGATTTTACTTACCTTGTTCAAGTTTGAGGGTCATCGTGCACTGGTCGCATACTTCCGTGGGGCCGAAATACTGAATGGGGCCGGGATATACGAAGCACGTGTTTTCAGCCCACTCTTCGCGATGAGCGGCAAATTCCTTGAAGGGAGCGCCGTCGAGACGCACGAGTGCCTTGCGGATAACGGGCTTCATCTGACCGTGACGGCGTTCCATGTTCATCATCATCGTGATGGGCACACCTCCGGCAATCCACTGTTCTGCGGGAGCCGTCGTGTTCTTAACGATAGCCATGTAGCCGGTCTTGCCATTGGCAACGAGCTGTGCTGCACTCGTACCGAGAGCGTAGCAGTAGTCGGCATCGTAGTTGGAGGGAGCGGCGCAGCGGCCTTCGTAACCGAAGAAGTGGTGCTGAGCTGCAAACTTGCCGTTATACTTGCCTTCCTTCTTCCATTCAGCCAGTTTAGTAGCCACCATTTCAGAGAGGAGCTTTTCAGTTTCAATAAGCGACACCTGAACATTTCCGTGCGGGTCGCGCTCCATCGTGAGCTGCTTGGCAACGCCTTCGGGCAGGCTCTGATAGATAGCGGCATTCTCGGCGGAGAGGTGCTCGATCACCCATGCGCGCTTAGCGGCGGCTTCTACAGCTTCGCCTTCGGGCGTAGCGAGGAGGTCGTTGAGTTCGGCGATGAGCTTTTTCATTGCGGGGATAAACTCAATGAGTCCTTCGGGAATGAGCACAGTGCCAAAGTTATTGCCGTTGGCGGCACGCATGGCAACAACGCCGGCGATATAGGTTACGATGTCGTCGAGCGTCTGGTTCTTTTCCTCAACTTCTTCGCTCACGATGCAAACGTTGGGCTGGCATTGCAGGGCACATTCGAGGGCGATGTGGCTGGCGGAGCGGCCCATAAGTTTGATGAAGTGCCAATATTTGCGAGCGGAGTTGGCATCGCGCTGAATGTTGCCGATAACTTCGGCGTAGGTCTTACAAGCTGTGTCGAAACCGAAAGACGTTTCAATCTGGTCGTTCTTCAAGTCGCCGTCGATGGTCTTCGGGCAACCGATCACCTGCACGCCGTAGTTCTTGGCTGCATAGTATTCAGCGAGCACGCAAGCGTTGGTGTTGGAGTCGTCGCCGCCGATGATAACGATGGCCTTGATGCCCAGTTCGCGGATAATCTTGATACCGCTCTCGAACTGGCTTTCCTCTTCGAGCTTCGTGCGGCCTGAGCCGATCATGTCGAAGCCGCCCGTGTTGCGATACTCATCAATGATTTCGTCGGTCAGTTCGATGTATTTGTGGTCCACGAGACCGCCGGGGCCCATCAGGAAGCCGTAGAGCTTATTCTCTTTGTTCTGCTTCTTCAGTTCGTCGTACAGACCGCAAATCACGTTGTGGCCGCCGGGAGCCTGACCGCCGGAGAGAATGATACCGATGTTCATCGGTGCATAAGCACGCTTCTCATCGGAGGGTACGAACTCAACGAGCGGCATACCGTAGGTGTTGGGGAAGAGTGCCTTAATCTCGGCCTGATTGCCGACGCTTTCAGTAGGCTGTCCTTCTTTGATGCTCACATTGCCGCGCAAGCCAAGGGGAAGTTTGGGCTGGTAAGCGGCACGTGCAATTTGCAACGCACTTTTTTCCATAATGATGTTAGATGTGATATTTGTTAGAAACTATAATGTGCTTTATGTTTTGCCTTGCAAAAATAATAATTTTCAGTGTTATATTTTGCTGTATTCGCTGCTTTCTTGCTAAGATACTGGCAGTTTTTTATATTATGCAGTCCGTTGGGAATGGTTTACTGCTCCTTTGCCTTACCGTGTTCCTTGAAGCAGAGAGCGAAAAGCAGGAGCACCGCAAGGGCGTAACCGGCAAAGATAAACCAGATGGTGTCCCAGTTGCCAACTTGAAAGAAGTTGCCGCCCACCTCTTTCATCGCGGTGTAATGGTTTACCACCGCCTGTGCCATAAGCATGCCGAAGGTTGCACCGAGGCCGTTGGTCATAATCATAAACAGTCCCTGTGCGCTGCTTCGTATCTCGGGTTTTGTGCTTTGGTCTACGAACAGCGCGCCTGAGATGTTGAAGAAATCGAATGCCACGCCGTAGACAAGCATAGAGAGCAAGAGGAGCCATACGCCCATTCCGGGGTCGCCGATAGCGAACAAACCGAAGCGCAGCACCCAAGCGAGCATGGCTATCATCATCACGCGCTTAATGCCGAAACGCTTCATAAAGAAAGGAATGAGCAAGATGCAGCAGGTTTCGCTGATCTGAGAGAGCGAAATCAGGATGCCGGCGTGCGCCACGCCGAACGTATCGGCATATTCAGGCTCTGCCGCAAAACTGCTGATAAACGGGTTGGCGTAACCGTTGGTGATTTGCAAGGAAACGCCGAGCAGCATGGAGAAAATGAAGAAGATGGCCATCTTGCGCTGCTTGAAGAGCACGAAGGCATCGAAGCCCAACGATTCTACGAGGCTCTTCCTTTCGTGCTTGCTGTTTACGGGGCAATGGGGTAGGGTCTGCGCGAAAGCGGCGAGCCCAATGCTCAAAGCGGCTGATACAAAGAATTGGTTGTAGTCGGCCATAAAGCCCATGAGGTCTACCGCCCACATGGTGCAGATGAAGCCTATGGTACCGAACACGCGAATTGGCGGAAAGTCTTTTACCGTGTCCATGCCGGCGTTGATCAAGCCGGTGAAAGCAACGGAATTGCTCAAAGCGATGGTGGGCATGTAAAACGCCACGCTTAGCGTGTAGAGCGTAAAGAGCGTTGCCATTTCCACGTTTGCGCCGGCCGTCATGCCGTAGTATGCCGCCGAGCCCATAAATAGGCCGGCCAAGAGGTGGCAGATGCCCAAGAGCCTTTGCGCCGGTATCCAGCGGTCGGCCACAACGCCCATAAGTCCGGGCATGAAAATCGACACGAAACCTTGAACGGAATAGAACCAGCCGATATGCTGGGCCAAGCCCACGTTGCCGAGATAGCGCCCCATAGAGGTTAGATACGCGCCCCAAACGGCAAATTCAAGGAACAGCATTACCGCAAGGCGGGGTTTTAGAAATTTGTTATTCATTGTGATGATTTATGGTTAATTCGTTGGTTTATTAGTAGACGAGTTTACAAGTAGACGAGTAGACGAGACAGATTTGTCTTGCTAATTAAATTTTTTATGAGTAACTTGTCTTGTTCACTTGTTTACTCGTTTACTTGTTTACTAAAAAACTAATATATTTACGGTGTCACACCTTTCCCGCCTTATTGAGCGCGTGCCAGAGGCTTTGGCGAAATTCGGGGTTGAATGTTTGCATTTGCTGCATGATGCCTTGCATCTCGTGGCGCTTGCCGATTTTGTCGTAAGGGCAGGCTTTCACGGTGGCGACTACTTCGGTGAAATCGGCCCAAAGGCGCAGATCGACCTCGTCTACCGCGCAGAGCGGTCGAATGAGCGTGATGGGGAATTTGTCCATCGCGAGGTTTGCTGGCATGGTCGCGAACGTGCCGTTGAAGGTGAGGTTCATCATCGCCGTTTGCAGCAGATCGTCGCGGTGGTGTCCCAGGGCTATTTTGTTGTAGCCGTTGGCTTGCGCGTAATTAAATAATGCCTTGCGGCGCGTCCATGAGCAGAGGAAGCAGGCGGAGCGCCCTTGTTTTTCGTCGGGCTTGAAGGCAGCGTCGAGGAGTTCGAAGCCTGTGCCGCGCTGCTCGGCATATTCTTTGAGTTGCAGCAGGTCGGTGCGGTAGTCCACGTTTGCCATGCGTACGTGCACGGCTTTCAGGTCGAATGAACCGTTGTTGCTGCGCCGCATCACGGATAGGAAATGCAGCAGTGCCATAGAGTCTTTCCCGCCCGATAGCGCCACGAGGATACGGTCGCCCGGCTCGATGAGCCGATAGGCGGCAACCGCCTCGCGCACCCGGTGCAAGATGCGCCGTTCGAGGGATTTTGCACTCTTTTCTGCTGATTTCATCACTGTTTGCGCTATCTGAACACAAAGTAAACGGCAGCTACGAGGCAGATAAATGCCGCCACGTGATTCCAGTGAAACTGCTCGCCTTTGAAGAAGAGGGTCACAATTACCGTGAACACGATGAGCGACACCACTTCCTGTATGACTTTCAACTGTATCAGACTGAAAGGCCCTCCGTTGTCGATAATGCCGATGCGGTTTGCCGGCACTTGGCACATATACTCAAAGAACGCGATGCCCCATGAAAAGAGGATAACCAATATTAAAGGCCAATGCGTGCTTACGCCCGTCTGTTGCAGGCGCAGATGGCCGTACCACGCAAAGGTCATGAATATATTGGAGCAAACCAATAGCAATATTGCATAAAGTCCTTGCATATCAGTTTATAACGCTATTTGCAGTTTTGCAGATATTCGTCCATTGAAGCCGCCGCTTGCTTGCCGTCGCCCATGGCGAGGATAACGGTTGCTCCGCCGCGCACGATGTCGCCGCCGGCGAAGAGGGTAGGGATGGACGATTGCATCTTTTCGCTCACGGCAATCGTGCCTTTGCGTCCCAGTTCCAAGCCTTCCACGGAACTCGGCACTATGGGATTGGGCGATACGCCGATGCTCACGATGACGAGGTCGGCTGCCACGCGCACCACGCCACCTTCTATGGGCACGGGGCGGCGGCGGCCAGAAGCGTCGGGCTCGCCCAGTTCCATCTGTTGCAGCACAATCTCCTTGACACGCCCTTGCTCGTCGGCAATATATTCTATGGGGTTGTGGAGGGTCAGGAATTCCACGCCTTCTTCCTTGGCATGGTGCACTTCCTCCACGCGCGCCGGCATTTCTTCCTCAGAGCGGCGGTAAACGATAAAGGCTTTCTCAGCACCGAGGCGCATGGCTGTGCGCACGGAGTCCATCGCCGTGTTGCCGCCGCCGATAACCGCCACGTTTTTGCCCATCGGCACGGGCGTGTCGCTGTCGGGATTGGACGCGTCCATAAGGTTCACGCGCGTCAGGTACTCGTTGCTCGAAAGGATATTGATGGCATTTTCGCCGGGGATGCCCATAAAGTTGGGCAGCCCTGCGCCTGAGGCTACGAATACGCCTGCAAAGCCCTGTTCTTCAAGTTCTTTTATGCTCACGGTCTTGCCCACGATGCAGTCTTTCACAAAAGTGACGCCGCTCTTTTCGAGCAGATTGATTTCAGCATCGACAATCTTGTTGGGCAAGCGGAACTCGGGGATACCATATTTAAGCACGCCGCCGATTTCGTGCAGTGCCTCGAAAACTGTCACGTCGTAGCCGCGCTTGGTCATTTCGCCGGCAAAAGAGAGTCCGGCGGGCCCCGAACCCACCACAGCCACTTTCACGCCACGCCGCAGGGTGGGGCGGAGGGGTTCTATCACGCAGTGCTCGCGCTCGTAGTCGGCGGCAAAGCGTTCGAGATATCCGATAGCCACTGCCTTTCCGCCGGTTTTAAGATGTATGCAGCGCGATTCACATTGCTTTTCCTGCGGACACACGCGCCCGCAAACGGCCGGCAGCGTGCTGGTTTCTTTGATAGCGTGCGCGGCTTTCACAAATTCTCCCTTTTCGATGTGCTTGATGAAGCGGGGAATGTCGATACCCACGGGGCAGCCTTGCACGCAACCGGGGTTGTTGCAGTCGAGGCAGCGGCGGGCTTCCATTTGCGCAGTTTCCACCGAGAGTCCCTGGTTTACTTCCTCGCGCAACTGGCGGGCGCGATAGGCGGGGTCGAGTTCCGGCATCGTGCAGCGCGGCTGCGCCATGCGTTCCTTGGGCTTCACGGCAAGGCGGAGCTCTTTGCGCCACTCGGCATCGCGCGATGCGTCTTCATGGGCGTGGCTCTCGTTCCAATGTTCCAATTCTTGGCGTTCCTCCGTGCGGAAAGCCGCGAGGCGCTTGAGCATCTCGTCGAAATCTACCTGATGCCCGTCGAACTCCGGTCCGTCAACGCACACAAACTTCGTTTGACCGCCCACGGTGACACGGCAGGCGCCGCACATTCCCGTGCCGTCCACCATGATGGTGTTGAGCGAAACGTCCGTTGAAATCTGGTATTTTTGCGTCAGCAGGCACACGAATTTCATCATTATAGCGGGACCGATGGCGAAGCATTTATCCACCTTTTCGCGGTTAATCACGCGCTCTATGGCCTCCGTGACGAGTCCTTTGTCGCCGTAACTGCCGTCGTCGGTCATAATGATTACTTCATCGCTCGAACTTCGCATCTCTTTCTCCAAGATAATCAGTTCTTTAGTTCTTGCAGCCAAAACCGTCACAACGCGGTTTCCCGCTGCTTTCAATGCTTGCACGATGGGCAGCATCGGGGCAACGCCCACGCCGCCGCCGGCGCAGACCACCGTTCCGAAATTCTCGATGTGCGTGGCGCGTCCGAGCGGTCCCACAACGTCAGTAATGTAATCGCCAGCTTCGAGGGCGCAGAGTTTCTGAGAGGAAAGCCCCACGTTTTGCACCACGAGTGTGATGGTGCCGCGCTGCTTGTCGGCCTCGGCAATGGTAAGCGGTATGCGTTCACCGGTTTCGCCGACGCGTACAATGACAAAATGCCCGGCGCGACGCGAACGGGCAATAAGGGGTGCTTCAACTTCAAAGCGGAACACTTTTTCTGAAAACTGCTCCTTGCTGATAATCTTGTTCATATTATAATATGTGTACTTTTTAGTCGTGTTTGCGGTTTTTCCTACTGCAAAGGAAATAAAAAGTTAGTCAATAAAGTAATTTTCTCGTGGTTTTCTCTCTTTTCTCCTATATTCTAAATTTCTATTAAACATAATTGCAATTCTAATTTAATGCGCGGATAGTTGAAATTGGATTGGATTTTGGGAAAAATATATTGGGAAAAAACCGCGTATTGTCCTGTGGCGTAGTGCCTTCCAGGCACATCGAGTTTGCTTCGTCCCGCCGGACACTTCGTGCCCGGTTACCGTCGCTGCGCTCCGTAGTGCCTTCCAGGCACCATGCGCCATAAATGAACCCACATCCCCTGTGGCGTAATGCCTTACAGGCACATCGTCCTCGCATCGCTTATCCGAGGACTTCGTCCATGGTTACCGTCGCTGCGCTCCGTAGTGCCTTCCAGGAACGCATAGCCAAACAAAAACTCTTCGCTTATTTTGTATATCGCAACAAACGTTATCGCTTTTCCACGCTTTGCGCAGAGCACGATTTATACTAAGTGCCTGGAAGGCACTACGGAGCGCAGCGACAGTAACCGGGCACGAAGTGTCCGGATTAACGAGGACGGAAAGATGTGCCTGGAAGGCACTACGCCGAAGGACTGGCTCTTTATACATTGCCACAGGCGTACTGCCATACATATCCTGTGACGTAGTGCCTTTCAGGCACATAAAAACCCTCCGCCCATTTTCCTAATTGCAAACAAACGTTATCGTCATTTCACGCTTTGCGCAGAGCGTGATTTTCCCGTTTGCAATTTTTACGCTTCCCGTTTTTCGGAAATTTTGAAAGTTTAGGAAAATATAACGCTGACGGACTTGTGAAAAATTTTGAGGCGGAAAAGAAAAACGATTTCGTAAGTTCGTTGCAACTATCTTATAAGAGCGCGGAAACTATCTTATAAGATAATTCTCACTATCTCGGAGATAATTTTTACGTGCTTGCTTAAAATTTTTACGTTCTTGCTGAAAGTTGCGGGCACGAAAAAAGCAGGAAGTGCGCCTTTCCGCGCTCTTCCTGCTTGCAAGGCAAATTTAATCATTTATCCCCGTTGCGCCAAATCTGAAAAAGTGTGTAGAAATTTTGAATTGCTTTAATCGGGAAAATCTGGGCGGTATGTAAAACACCATATCTATTTCCTTAACGCCAGCAGCCCTCCAAACGTTATCAACCCGTTGAGCAAGAGCAATTCATAACCGAACTTGTAGCCAAACCATTGCTGGGAGTTCAGGTCTAAAACGAGGCAGACAAGCGGTGCGGCAATGCAAACGGCGGGGACATAATTGTCGCGCACCGACGTGCGCTTTACAAATAGGCTGTAAGCAAAGAGGCCGAGTAGAGGGCCGTAAGTATATGAGGCGATTACGTAGATTGCATTGATTAGGCTGGTTGCATCGCCCACAATCCTGAACGCCAGCAACATGAGCACCACGGCAGCGACCACGCAAATATGCACGCGGCGGCGGATTTTTACTTGTTCGGCGGCAGTTAGTCCTTCGCGGTTTTCCAGCCGCAGCAGGTCGATGCAAATAGTCGTAGTGAGCGCGGTCAGTGCCGAGTCGGCGCTCGAAAAGGCTGCGGCGGACAGTCCGATGGCAAAGGCGATGCAAACGCCCCACCCCAACGTGCCACTCGCCACAACGGCGGTCAGCAACTCGTCGCCGCTCTGCGGCAGGGCGATACCCGTGCGGGCGCAAAACGTATAGAGCAGAACGCCTAAGAAAAGGAACAGGAAATTTACGGGCAGGAAGGCCGTGCCGTAGAGGCACATTTCCTTTTGCGCCGAGCGCAAGTCTTTGCAGGTCAGGTTCTTTTGCATCATGTCTTGGTCGAGCCCCGTCATCACCACTACGATAAACATGCCGCTTATGAACTGCCGCCAAAAGTTTGTGGTATGGCTCCAGTCCCAGTCGAACACGCGCGTCATTTCGCTCCCGCGCCATAATTCCGCCACAGTGCCCCACCCCATTTGCGGCGCGGCGATCACGGCAAGCGCAATGGCGACAGCCGCGCCCAGCATGCAGGCAGTTTGCAACATATCGGTACGCACCAGCACCTTGATGCCGCCGCGCCGCGTGTAGCCCCACATCAAGCCTAAAAGGGCAAGGGCGGTGAGGCAAAGGGTAAGTGTATTGCCAAACTCAAAACCCACAGCGCGGAGCAAGGGACGTGTGACGAAGGTGTCGAGCACGAGGCAGACGGGAAAGAGCCGCGCCGCAGCACCCGTGAGTTTGCTGAGCACGAAGAATGCCGCGCCCGTGCGGTGGGAATGCTTGCCGAGACGGTCGGCCAAGACGGTGTAAATGCTCGTCAGACGCAATTTATAATATACGGGCAGCAGCACGTACGCCACGAGCAGGTAGCCGGGAATGAAACCGAGGCACATTTGCAGATAGGTCATGCCCGTAGCCGCCGCCCAGCCGGGGACGGACATAAAGGTGACGCCCGAAATGCTCGCCCCCACCATGCCCACGGCCACCATCCACCAGGGCGAACTGTGTCCGGCGCGAAAGAAGTCGTCGTTGCCGCTGCCCGCGCTCTTGTGGCTCACGCGGCGCGAGATGTAAATAAGGAGTAGAAAATAGGCAACGAGGGTTGCCGGCATCACAATTTCTGCTGATTTCATCGGAGAACCAAAGAGGTGTGCGTTGGTTGGATTAAGATACAACCACGTAATATTTTTAATCAATTATATTTTTGCCCACGAATTTCACGAATTTACACGAAACCTTTTCTATGAAATTAATGGCGACCTTTTCGGTCGTACGAATTTTCACGAATTCATTCATATTATTAGTGTGATTAGTGCGACCGAACAGGTCGCCATTTAATACGCAGGACAAAGAAATTCGTGTAAATTCGTGCAATTCGTGGTCAACAAAAATTTGCGGTAAATTCAAGCAATAAGGCTTTGTGGTAAAATTTTGCCGCAAAGTTAAGAAGATTCACGCTTTCTGCGCCGCGCCGCAACCGCTTTCCGCGCGCAAAATCTGCATTTTCTTATAAGAAAAGCCCTACTTTTCGCCGCCGACACGCTTTTCTTTCCGTGCAAATGCGTAACTTTGCACAATATTATATATAAAACGCGTATACAATGCTGTTTATGTGCCCCTCTTTTAGGGGCGATGTACACGCGCCCCCCGCTGCTGCGGATTATTACTAGTAGAATATTAGGTATTAGTCACTATCATTTAAGGAGAACCATTTGAAATGAAAAGTTTTAGTATCTCGGAAGACCTCAAAAACATTATCGAAATAAGTTGCGACGTGGCGCAACGGGCACAGCTGCGCGAAGTGTCGCCGCTCTGCCTGCTCGTGGCCATGCTCGCCACATCAAAAGTAAAGCGTCTGCTCACCTCGTGGGAAATCAACGCAGAAGCCCTGCTGCTGGAAGCATCGGACGCCCTGCGCCGCCGCGTGGAAATGCAAAAGGCATTGGCCGCCTATGAACCGAAAAACGTCGAGGGCGCCGCGCTCAACCAGGAAGCGTCCAATCTCGTGCGCCTCGCCGCGCTCGAAGCGCGCCGCACGGGCAAAAGCGCCGCAGGAGTGGAGCATATCCTCCTGACCATGCTCCGCGAAAAGCACAACGCCGCAGGCCGACTGCTCGAAAAGGGCGGTATGACCTACGAAAACGTTTGCGAACGCCTCGGCGTGGAACTGCCCAAAAGCACGTTTGGCATTGACAACGACGATGCCGACGACATGCCGCCCGAAGACTTTGCGTCAGCCGGCAAGGCCGCAGGCAACCAGCAACCGGCAGGCACGCGCACCAAGGAAAAGACCGATACGCCCGTCATCGACCATTTCGGCACCGACCTCACCGCCATTGCCGCCAAGGGCGGACTGGATCCCGTGGTGGGGCGCGAGCGCGAAACGGAGCGTATGGTGCAGATACTCTGCCGCCGCAAGAAGAACAACCCGATTCTCATCGGCGACCCCGGCGTGGGCAAGAGCGCGGTCGTGGAAGGCCTCGCGCAACGCATCGCTGGTGGCAAAGCCCCACGCGTGCTCGCAGGAAAGCGCATCGTGGCGCTCGACATGGCGGCCATCGTGGCCGGCACGCAGTATCGCGGACAATTTGAGGAACGTCTGCGCAAGCTCATCGAAGAACTCAAAAAGCACAATGAAATCATTCTTTTCGTCGATGAGATACACACGATTATCGGTGCCGGTTCTGCGCCGGGCAGTCTCGATGCCGCCAATATCCTGAAACCGGCCCTGGCACGCGGCGAAGTGCAGTGCATCGGCGCTACCACCATCAACGAATACCGCAAAACCATCGAAAAGGACGGCGCACTCGAACGCCGTTTCCAGAAGATACAGCTCGAGCCTGCCACGGCCGACGAAACGCTGCAAATCCTGCACAACCTGCGCAGCCGCTACGAGCAGCACCACAATGTGCACTACACCGACGCCGCCCTGACGGCCTGCGTGCGCCTCACCAACCGCTACCTCACCGACCGCGCCCTGCCCGACAAGGCCATCGACGCACTCGACGAAGCGGGCAGCCGCGTGCATCTCTCGTCATCGGGCACGCCCGAAAACATCTTGCAGAAAGAGCGCGAGGTGGCAGAGCTGAAACAGCAGAAGAACGCAGCCGCGCAAGCGCAGGACTATGAGAAGGCCGCCAATCTGCGCGACCAGATGGCGGAAGCCGAGAGGCAGCTTGCCGCGCTCGTGAAGGAATGGGAGGCTGAAGCGTCGCAAAGCCCCTCTGTGGTAGACGAGGACCAAGTGGCTGCCGTGGTAAGCATTATGAGCGGCGTGCCCGTGGAACGCGTGACACGTAGCGAGGAAGACCGTCTGCGGGGCATGAAAGACGCTCTGCGCAGCAAGGTCATCGCCCAAGATAAGGCCATCGACCGCGTGGTGCGCTCCATAACGCGCAGCCGCCTCGGGCTGAAAGGCGCAGAGCGCCCCATCGGCACGTTCCTCTTCGTAGGCCCCACGGGCGTGGGCAAGACGCACCTTGTGAAGTGTCTCGCCGAATGGATGTTCGGCAGCAAGGACGCGCTTATCCGCATGGATATGAGCGAATACGGCGAAAAATACAGCGTGAGCCGCCTCGTCGGCGCGCCTCCGGGATACGTGGGTTATGAAGAGGGCGGACAGCTCACCGAGAAAGTGCGCCGCCACCCCTACTCCGTAGTTCTGCTCGACGAAATCGAAAAGGCGCACCCCGATGTGTTCAACACGCTCTTGCAGGTTATGGACGAAGGACGCATGACTGACGGCAACGGCGTGACGGCCGACTTCCGCAACACAATTATTATAATGACCTCCAACAGCGGCACGCGCCAGCTCAAAGATTTCGGCAGCGGCGTGGGCTTCAACAGCAGCCACGAGGCCACGGCTGAGCAGGCGGAAAGCATCGTGATGAAGGCATTGAGCAAGCAGTTCGCACCCGAATTTCTCAACCGCCTCGACGACATCGTGATGTTCCACCCCCTCACAGCCGACAACGCCCTCGAAATTGCCGACCTCGAAATCCGCGCTTTGCAGAAGCGGCTCGACAACGTGCCCCTGCGGCTCGAAGTGACCGATGCCGCACGCCGCTTCCTCGTGGCCAAGGGCTTCGACAGCAAATACGG
>SAMEA3663175__coassemble_78_pt1 | contig 27548 bp, 19 predicted proteins | sample SAMEA3663175__metabat2_low_PE_026 | metagenome-assembled genome bin SAMEA3663175 (sample SAMEA3663175) | pig gut metagenome | biome: pig gut; feature: pig-associated habitat; material: faeces | place: Denmark | collected 2012 | reverse complement strand
TCGCTGAGGAATACGATGCGGTCGGTTTTGAGCTTGAAGTCGAAACGGCGGTCAACGCCGCTGAACGTAGCCATGGCCTGCCTGATTTCGCCTGCGCCTGCGCCGGCCAACTGTGCCAAGGCCATTGCGGCGATGCCGTTTTCAATGTTTACGCTCACCGGCACGCCGAGCTCAACGTCCTTAATCGGTTCGATGGGCGAAACGAGGTCGAAGACAATGCGCCCGCCGCCGATACGCACGTTCTCTGCGTGGAAGTCGCCCGCCTCGCGCGAATAGTCGTAGCGGCGCACGCCCTCTTGCAGGCGTTCCTTCATCTTCAAGCCGCGATGAATCACGAGTGCGCCTTCGGGACGGATGAGCGAGGAATAATGCGCGAAGCTTTCCAGATAAGCCTCCTCCGTGCCGTAGATGTCGAGATGGTCGGCATCGGTGGCCGTAATCACCGAGGCGTAGGGGCGCAGATGATGAAAAGAGCGGTCAAACTCGTCGGCTTCTATCACCACAAAGTCACTTTCTGCATTTAAGAGGTAGTTCGTGCCGTAGTTTTTTGTGATGCCGCCGAGGAAAGCGTTGCAACCCACGTGGCTTTGATGCAGCAGATGCGCGGTCATAGCGGTCGTGGTGGTCTTGCCGTGCGTGCCTGCCACGCAGAGGCCGCGCATGGAGCGGGTCAGCGTGCCGAGCAGTTGCGCGCGCTTTTGCAACTCGAAGCCGTTTGCCTTGAAATAATTCAGTTCCTTATGGTCCTGCGGAATGGCAGGCGTGTACACCACCAGCGTATGCTCCTTGTCGCGGCAGGCGGCGGGGATAAGGTCGGGGTTGTCTTCGTAGTGAATGTCTGCACCCTCGGCGCGGAGCTTTTCCGTGAGGGGGCAACTTGTGCGGTCGTAGCCCGCCACGATGTAGCCTTTGGAAAGGAAGTAGCGTTCCAAGGCACTCATGCCGATGCCGCCGGCACCGATGAAATATACTGATTTGAAATTCATGGTTTATCGTTTTTCCGCCAAGGCGATAACGATGTCGGCGATGTCGTCGGCGGCGTTGGGCTTGGCCAGTTTCAAGATGTTTTCGGCAAGCGATTTCAACTTTGTGTCATCGTTCACCGTATTGATAGCCAGTGGCAGCAGCGTGCGGCGGGCGTTGTCGTCGGGCACATAGATGGCGGCGTCCTTTTGCACGAGTGCCAATGCGTTTTTTGTCTGATGGTCTTCTGATACGTTGGGCGAGGGCACGAGGATCACGGGCTTGCCCAGCAGGCAAAACTCGGAGATGCTGCCCGCGCCGGCTCGCGAGATAACGAGGTCGGCGGCGGCGTATGCCGTAGCCATGTCGGAGATAAAGTCTGAGAAATAGAGGTTGTCGGGTTTGCCTCGGCGGCTCATCTCTTCGTTGATTTCTGCGCTGTAATATTTGCCTGTCTGCCAGATAAACTGCACGTCGGTCTGCGCCTTGATAAGCGGCAGGTTGCCGAGCACGCTCTCGTTCATGGTGCGTGCGCCGAGCGAGCCGCCAATCAGCAGCACCGTGCGCTTGCCCGGTTGCAGGCCGAACGTTCTCACGGCTTCTTCTTTCGTACATTTGGGCGCGGCAAGACCGGCACGCACGGGGTTGCCCGTCAGCAGAATGCGGTCGGCAGGGAAGAAACGCTCCATGCCGTCGTAGGCAACGCATATCTTGGCGGCTTTCTTTGCCAGCAGTTTATTCGTCACGCCGGCGTAAGAGTTTTGCTCTTGCAGCACGGTGGGCACGCCCATCGACTCCGCCACGTTGAGCGTCGGGCCGCTGGCATATCCGCCCACGCCGACTGCCACCTGCGGGCGAAAGTCTTTAAGGATGCCTGCCGCCAACTTGCGGCACTTTATGATTTTCATCACTACGGCAATGTTCCTCCAAAGCCTCTTGCGGTCGAAGCCGGCAATGGGAAGGCCTTTGATTTCATAGCCTGCGGCCGGCACGCGCTGCATCTCCATTCTGCCTTCTGCGCCGACAAATAAAATCTTGGCTTCGGGGCGTTTGCGCCGAATGGCATCGGCAATAGAAACGGCCGGGAAAATATGTCCTCCCGTGCCTCCGCCGCTGATGATGATTCTTAGTTCATCGCTCATAGCAATTAATATTGTCTGTTACAGCGCAAAATTAGCAATTATTTCTTGCTTTACATTAGCAGATAGTTGCTTTTTTTGAAACTTTCTTCTATGATAATGCCAAAAATAAACCCGAGCCGCGCAAACATCTTTTTGCGCGGCTCGGGCGAGGCTGTATGTGCAAGGGTTTAGCTGACCTTTTCGAGCTTTTTGATAATAGAGAAGATGAAGAGTGCGCTGAGCAGGCAGATGCCGGCGAGCACGCCCCAAATAATTGGCAGCGAAACGTTTGCGCCCCACAGCAAACCGAGCACCATGACGAGCTGGTTGCCGAGAGCTGTGGCGGCAAACCAGAGGCCCATCATGAGGCCAGCGTATTTGGGCGGTGCCACCTTGCTCACAAAGCTGATGCCGATAGGCGAGAGCAGCAGTTCGGCAAAGGTGAGCACGAGGTAGGTTTCGATGAGCAGGTTGGCGCTTACGCGGGCGGGGTCGGCGCCGGCGGCGATGGCGTTTGCTTGGTCGATAGGATTAAGCAACCCCATAGACCCGAAGAGCATCAGGCAGAAAGCTGCGGCTGCCACGAGCATTCCGAGACCGATTTTGCGCGGGCTTGAAGGTTCTTTGCCGATGCGTCCGAGCCAGCCGAAGAGTGCCACGCTCACGGGCGTGAGAGCTACGACGTAGCAGGGATTAAATTGCTGGAAGATAGGTGCTTTTACTTCGATGCCCTCGGGCGTGATGTTGGTGTATTGCCAACCGAGGTAGGCAGCGGCTGCCACGATGAGGGCGGCGCTGATGCCTTTGCCCTGTGCGCTCTTGTTTTGGAACAGGCCGAACAATCCGTAAACGATGAAGATGCAGGCCACGAGGTTGGTCACGTCGAAGGCCATGCTTTGCAGCCCGAAGGATTGCGTCTCGGTGTAGTCGCGGGCAAAGAGCGTGAGGGTGTTGCCGTTTTGGTGGAATGCCATCCAGAAGAAAATCACTACGGCGAACACAAGGCAGAGGCAAACGATGCGTTCCTTGGTCTCTTCCTTCGAAAGTTCGGGGGCGGCGGCAACTGTTTTGCCTTCGCCTTTCGCGGCCTTGTCTTCAGTGGCGAGCACGTGCTTGTAGGTGCCGCTCGTCAGGTAGTAAATGGCAATGGAGACGATGAGGCTCACGCAAGCAACGGCGAAGGCGTAATGGTAAGAGTCGGCCTCGCTTGCGCCGAGGCTGACCTGCGCCCATTCCATAATCTTAATGGCGGCTGTCGGGGCGAACATCGCGCCGATATTGATGGCCATATAGAAGAGGCTGAAGCCGCTGTCGCGCTTGTCGGCATATTGGGGCGCGTCGTAGAGGCGGCCCACCATGACTTGCAGGTTGCCTTTGAACAAGCCCGTGCCGAGGCTCACGAGGATAAGGGCAAATCCCATGGCGATAATAGCCATATAATCGCCGCCCATGGGAATGGAGAGCAGCAAGTAGCCGATGAACATGATGAAGATGCCCGTCGTCACCATTTTGCCGAAACCGAAACGGTCGGCTGCGATGCCGCCGATGACCGGCAGGAAATACACGAGCATCAGGAATGTAGAATAAATACCGCTGGCAAGTCCCGGTGCGAACCCGAAGTTGGCTTGCAGATAAAGCAGGAATACGGCCAACATCGTGTAGTAGCCGAAACGCTCGCCCGTGTTGGCAAGCGCAAGTGCCCATAGGCCCTTAGGTTGTCCTTCAAACATAGTTTTTTGAGATTTTTGAAATGATTATTATTGAGTTTATTGATTTTGTTTTTGTTGTGAAGGCGCAGCCGAAAGTTCTTCGGCGAGGAAGGGCGCGGTATGCCCTTTGCCGCCGGCCGCGATTTCTTCGGGCGTGCCGCAGGCCACCACTTGCCCGCCGCCGCGTCCGCCTTCGGGACCCATGTCGATAATGTAGTCGGCCGACTTGATAACGTCCATGTTGTGCTCGATGACGATCACCGTATTGCCTTTGTCCACAAGGCGTTGCAACACGCCGAGCAGCACGCGTATGTCCTCGAAGTGCAGCCCTGTGGTGGGTTCGTCTAATATATATATGGTGTGCCCCGTGTCGCGCTTAGAGAGTTCCGTGGCCAGCTTCACGCGCTGGCTCTCGCCGCCCGAGAGCGTGGTGGACGATTGCCCGAGTTTGATGTAACCCAAGCCTACGTCCTGCAACACTTTTATTTTGTGCAGGATACTGGGCACGTTTTCAAAAAACTCGACGGCTTGGTTGATAGTCATGTCCAGCACGTCGGCAATGCTTTTCCCTTTGAAGCGCACTTCGAGCGTTTCGTGGTTATAGCGTTTCCCGCGGCAGGTTTCGCAAGGCACGAGCACGTCGGGCAGGAAGTTCATTTCGATGTTTTTGTAACCGTTGCCCTTGCAGGTCTCGCAGCGGCCGCCTTTCACGTTGAAAGAGAAACGCCCCGGCTTGTAGCCCCTTATTTTCGCCTCCGGCAGATTGACGAACAGGTTGCGAATGTCGGAGAATACGCCGGTGTAGGTGGCGGGGTTGGAGCGCGGCGTGCGTCCCAGCGGACTTTGGTCCACGGCCACCACCTTGTCCGTCAGTTCGATGCCCTCGATGCTTTCGTAAGGCATGGGCTCTTTGAGCGAGCGGTAGAACTTTTGCGAGAGAATGGGCAGGAGCGTTTCGTTGATGAGGGTCGACTTGCCGCTGCCCGATACGCCCGTGACGCAGATGAACGTGCCGAGCGGGAACTCTGCCGTCACGCCTTTCAGGTTGTTGCCCTTAGCCCCTATGAGGCGCAGCATGCCCGTGCCTTTGCGCCGTGTAGCGGGGATTTCTATGGTGCGGCGGCCGTTCAGGTAGTCGGAGGTGAGGGTAGAGGCTTTCAGCATCTCGCCGGGTGTGCCGGCAAATACCACCTCGCCGCCGAGGCGACCGGCCCGCGGCCCGATGTCCACGATATAGTCTGCGGCGAGCATCATCTCCTTGTCGTGCTCCACCACAATCACGGTGTTGCCCAGGTCGCGCAGTTCTTTGAGCGAGCGGATAAGTTTTGCGTTGTCGCGCGAGTGCAGGCCGATGCTCGGCTCGTCAAGAATGTAGAGCACATTCACGAGCTGCGAACCAATCTGCGTGGCGAGCCTGATGCGCTGGCTTTCGCCGCCCGAGAGCGTCACGGAAGAGCGCGAGAGCGACAAGTAGTCGAGGCCCACGTCGAGCAGGAATTGCAGCCTCGTGCGTATTTCTTTCAAAATCTCGTGTGCAATGGCGCGGCTTTTCTCCGAAAGCTGCGGCTCGATGCCGCCGAGCCATTCTTGCAGTTCTGCAATGTCCATGCGGCTCAGTTCGGCTATATTCTTGCCCGCGAGGCGATAGGAGAGGGCTTCGCGGTTGAGGCGCGTGCCATGGCAGTCGGGGCAAACGGCGTCGCGCGAGAACTGTTCCGCCCAGCGTTGCGCTGCGGCAGTCATCTCGCTGTCGGCCATTTGTTGCAGATATTTGCCGAGGCCGTCGTAGGTGAGATAGAGGTCGTTGGTGGTGCGTGCCGTGTCGGCAGGAATGCGCAGCTGTTCGGCCGAACCGTTGAATATTTCCGCCAAGGTCTCTTCGCCGACGTCCTGTAAGGGCGTGTTGAGGTCGCAGTCGTATTTAGCCAAAACGGCTTCTATCTCCCAGAAAATCGCCGCGTTGCGGTATTTTCCCAAGGGCGCAAGTCCGCCCTCACGTATGGAGAGCTTGGGATTGGGGATAACCTTCTCTTGGTCGATGACGCTCACCGTGCCCAGCCCTTTGCAGTGCGGGCACGCGCCTTGCGCCGAATTGAAAGAGAAGTTGTGCGGCGCCGGCTCGCGGTAGCTGATGCCCGAGACGGGGCACATGAGGTTTTTGGAGAAATAGCGCACAGCGTTCTTGCCTTCCGCCTCTGCGTCCTTGTCGTACACCATCATCAGCCCGTTGCCCTGCGCGAGGGTATGCCCCACGCTCTTGCGCAGCCGCTCTACGTCCTTTGCGCTGACTTTGAGTTTGTCTACCACCACCTCGATGTCGTGGTTTTTGTAGCGGTCGAGTTTCATGCCCTGCACCGCTTCGCGCAGTTCGCCGTCCACGCGCACCGTGAGAAAGCCTTTCTTGCGCACGGTCTCGAAGAGTTCCTTGTAATGTCCCTTGCGCGTGCGCACCAGTGGCGCGAGTAGCAGCACCTTGCGCCCTTCGTAGTCCGAGAGGAGCATGTCCACGATTTTCTCTTCCGTATATTTCACCATCGGCTCGCCCGTCACGTAGCTGTAGGCCGTGGCGGCGCGGGCGAAGAGCAGGCGCAGGAAGTCGTAGATTTCGGTGATGGTGCCCACGGTGGAGCGCGGGTTGCGGTTGGTGGTCTTTTGCTCGATGCTGATTACGGGACTGAGGCCGCTTATCTCGTCCACGTCGGGGCGATTCACGCTATCGAGGAAGTTGCGGGCGTAGGCCGAGAAGGTCTCAATATAGCGGCGTTGGCCTTCGGCATAAATCGTGTCGAAAGCCAACGAACTCTTACCGCTGCCGCTAAGGCCGGTAATCACGCTAAGGCTGTGGCGCGGCAGGGACACGTTGATGTTTTTCAGGTTATGCTCTCGCGCACCGATTATATTGATGTGTCCTGCCGGACTGTGCGCCTCGGTATGTTCTTTGTTGTTGTCCAATGTTTGTTTATTAGTAGACGAGTTTACTTGTTTACTAAAAGCACATTCTGCTTATTGCGCCGTGGAGCTTTCCGTATATCCGCGCAGCACGTTAATCACTTTCTTGTATTCGTACTTCTTGCCGTCGGCGCCCTGCGCCTGCACATAGAGATAGTAGCCGCCGTCGGGCGCGTCCTTGCCGCCGCACTTGCCGTCCCAGCCGCCAGCCGGGTCAGTCCATTCGTAGAGTTTCCTGCCGTTGCGGTTGAACACGATGGCCTTGAACGATACGATGCTACGGTAGCCCTCCTTGGCCTTGAATACATCGTTGATGCCGTCGCCGTTGGGCGTGAAGGCGTTGGGAAATTCAAGCAGCGACTCGCTGATGGTGATGTTGAACGGCTCGCCGCCGTCGCTTTGGTCGTATTCAATCACGTCGTCGCCGTTTACAAAGCTCACTAGCAGTGTTACGGTAAACGTACCGCTTTCGGCAAATGTGTAGGTGGTGGTTTCCTCGTAGCGTGTCAGGAAGGGTGCGCTTTCTCCGGCGCGGACAAATCGCCACTCGTAGCGCGGAGTGTATGCGCCGAGGTCTTTCGGGTTGGCGCGGAACGTTGCCGTCATAGGCGCGTCGCCGTTGAAACTCGTTTCTTCGGAAGTTTCCCCCTTATTGTTCGTCACGGTCATGGTGGGCTCTGCCGAGGGCAGTTCGTCGTTCTCCGCGGCTCGCACGCCCGTGGCGATGCAGAGTATCAGGAGGAATATGTAAAGCGTTTTGCCGTTCATACGTCGCAATTTTCCGCAAAATTACTATTTTCTTAGGTTACAGGGCTTAATTGCGCTTCAAAATTACCATAAAGGCATTGCACTCTGCCGTAAGATATCTTTTACCATGACAGAGCAAAATCTTCTTTTCTGCCTGAAATTTTTCACTATCTGCCTGAAATTTTTTGTTACAAACTTTGTAACACGTATTACAAAGTTTGTAACATGTATTACAAAGTTTGTAAAGCATGTTAGAAAGTTTGTAATAAAAAATCTCTTATATGATAGTAAAAAAGATCAGGCAGAAAGGGAAAATTTTCTTGCTGATGGCAAAATGTTTGAACTTGATAATAATTGCCTAAAAGGCATAAAACGCCCCTCCCGTGAGGCAGATAAAAAAATCGGGTGCGCAACCGTTGCGCACCCGATTTATCATGATAGGGATAAGGGTTTACTTGATGATGAACTTCTGAGAACGGATAACGTTGCCGCTCTGCATCTTCAATACATATACGCCGGGAGCATAGCCGTTGACGTTCACGGAGCTTGCGCCGTTGGCAAACTTCACGAACTTGCCTTCTGCGTCGTAAATCCAAGCCTTGTCGACATTGTTGAGGTTGAGGCTGCCGTCTTCGAGGCTGAAGGTAGAAACCTTGCTGCCGTCGTTCACCTTGTCGATACCGGCCTGCGTGAAGCCTTCGGGCTGGTCGGCTACGCCCTTGTCGCGCGTGTCAACTACCACGCGGCCGGGGTTCGTGCCGGTGATTTCTACGCCGAAGTCGATAGAGAAGCCCTTAGCGTGCTGGCCAACGGGGTTGAACATACCGGCAAACCAAGCATCGGAGAAGACGATGCGCAGGCGGCTCGGGCCGGGCGTTGCATCGCTGGGCACGGTGAAGGAGAACGTTACGCCCGCTTCGCTCTGGAATGCAGGAGTTGCGGCGCGGAGCGTGCCGGCAAAGAAGAGGCGTTCGCCTTCGGGGTCGGTTTCGGTCTTGCCAGCGGCAATTTCATCAGCCGTGCGCTCTGTGGGAAGGGGCTTGTCGAAGTCGCCGCTGCCGTTGAGGTCCATCCAACCGCCGAGGAAGCACCACTTCAAGCCGTCGCCTTTGTCTGCGCACTTGATGTTCATAGAAACCGTCTGGCCTTGTGCCACCTTGAGCACGTGGTCGGTAGCGTCGGCATATTGCGAACCGTCAGCCACGGGACCTGTTGCAGAATAGTTAAGATTCTGGGTAGCACCCGTTGTGGTAACAGAAGTTACGTAACGCTGTTCGCGGGCAATATCTGCGCCTTCGCAGGCGGGATCCATGCAGCTTTCGCCATAGTTGCCATTGTCAGCACGGTCGGGCAGTGCGGACTGAGCGGCACGGGGCACGGCTACCCATTCGGTTGCGGAATAGGTCTTGAGGTCGGTGCTGACAGCGCGAACACCGATGAAAGGCCGGTCGGCAGCGCTTTCAAACATGATGTTGCCTACGTAAGTAGACCAGCTGGTGGTACGGCCAATTTCAGAAACGCGGCCGTTTTCACCGTTCTTGTAAAGGATTTCGAAGTGGTCGATATTGGCTTCGTCGTTGTAGACAAGACCCCAGGCAGCGCGTGTGGTAGCCACGGCGTTAACGTCCCAATAAATCTTGGCACCCATAGAGGTCTTGGTTTCTTCCTTCACTTCTACCATCACGTCGCGCACGTTGGCGGGCGTAACGGTGCTGTTGTCGTTGATTTCGAGCTTGCCGACGAGCAGGCTGTAATTATTGTCGTTGCCCTTTACGCGGAGACCGATGCGGTCGATGACGTCGTTGGTGGAAAGACCTGCGATCTGGATGGTCTTTTCTTCCCAAGTTGCACCGCTGACGTCGCCGTAGGGCACTTCAATCCACTGGCCGCTGCCCTGCTTGCGCAGGATAACGTAGAGCGAAGAGGCGTTCTTGCCTTCCTTACCGTTTTTCACAGCCACCTTGGCGTAGGGAGCGGAGCCGCTCACCTTGAGCGCGGTCTTATACATCACGATGTCCGTACCGCCGGAAACGGCAGCACCCGTGAGGCGCAGGCAAGAGCCGCCCGTGTAAGCGTCAGTGTGGGTATAGTTGGGCTGGATATTGGTGCTGACGGTCGTGGTGCCGGGATTAACCACCATCCAACGGTAAGTGGGCACGAGATCCTGTGCGCCCATGTTGTACCAGCTGCCGTTGGTGCGCTTGCCTTTATAGAAATAGCGTTCGCCGTTGCCGAGGGTGAAGTGCGTGCCGAAAGGCAGGCTGCCCTGAATGGTGGAACGTTCGGGAATGAACGAAGCCAAGCCGCAGAAAGTCTGCAAAGGCAGTTTGTCTGCCGTGCGTTCCCAGTTGTTGCCGTTATTGCTGATGGCCGGGCGATTGAGCGGGTTACGGTTACCGCCGGAGAAGCAACGTTCCATAAGGCGCTGATAGTTCTCTTGCGTATCGAAAGCACCATCGCCTACGTTGTAACTCATCAGACGGCTCTGGCCATGTTCGCCCCAGAGGCAAACGCCGATGCGCTTGCACTCGTCATTGGCTACAAGGTTCGTCCAGCTGCGGTCCATGTTCACGAACCAAACGCCGGTGTAAAGGCCTTCGCAAGTGCCCATGGCGGCTTCTGCTGTCTGAACGGAAGAACGCATAGCGTTTGTGGAAGTAAAGTTGCCGCCGGAATAGTTCAGCATCAGGTCGGCAGTCTTACCCGTATCGGTTGTTCCGAACAATGCGTCCTTATAAGCAGCCGACAATGAAGAGTTTGCCGTATAGATGCCAATGTGGAAGTTGTCAAAACCCTGCGCGGCAGCTTCCTTATAGAGCGACTTGTGGAAAGCCACAACGTCCGCGTTGGAATAACCTGTGTCCTCGAAGTTGTAGTTGATACCGTCGGAGCCGAAGAACATCAGGATATTAATAAGTGCCTTAGTGTACTTATACGTGCCATCGGCATTCTTTGTAGAAATGAGCGCGCACCAGTTTCCTGCGCCGCTGCCTGCCGTCCAGCTCTCAAAGAACTTGATACCCGACATGATGTCCGTACCGTTGCGGTGGGCGGCATCTACCCAGCAGCCGGGAGCCTGGAATACGCTGTGATTCCATGAACCGAAGAGGTTCGTGTAGTTCCACATAGAGAATACGTCGGAGGTGAACTTGGTGCCGGGATAGCCGGCTGCGCCACCCGAACCTACGTCCATGGGAATGTTCATCCAAAGCTGACGCTTGGAAGTAGCGTCTTGGTTGAGACGGTCTTCGTCGCTCATAATGGCGCGACGACGCACATGCGAACGAACAAAGGCGATGTCGCCCTTGCTGATACCGGCTGCTTCGAACTCGGCATCGGTGGGGTACTTGCGTCCCTGTTGGTCGGCTTTGTAGAACAATTCGAGGAGGCCCGTATCGGAAAAGCCGTCGAAATTGTAAATCTCATCAGTTGCCGTGGGGGACGTCTGTGCTGCAGCGGGGACGGCGAAAGAGCAACCGGCCAGCAATAACGCAGCAAATGTAGACTTTTTCATGATGAAAATGATTTAAGGGTTAAAAAATGAATAGGTATTTTGGTTGGGTTTGATATGCATACGATTGACGTAGGCAGAAACCAATAGGGGCGCATAGATATTATACGCCCCTATTGAATATTGTGTATTAGAAATTAGGTGCATCAACATCCCACCAGAGGCGCGTGGCCTGCAAGTCAGGTCCGCCGAGGGCAGGAATACCAGTGTTATTGATATTCTGCAATGCGATGGGGTCGGTGCTCTGCCAAGGCACGCGACGTATCAGTTCTCCCTGAGGGATAGAGCCGTCGCCGTCGTTCGTGTTAAGCACGGGGAAGCACTTGGGATAGCCTGTGCGACGCAGTTCCGTCCAAGCCTCCGTGGAGAGGGGGAAGAGGGCGATGTACTTTTGCGTGATGATCTTTTCGAGTTTTGTTTCCTTAGAGTCGGCATCGTTCCACTTCACGCCAATTTTGGTAACGCTCGGCCAGTCTGCTCCGTCGCCCATGGGGTCGGATTGCACGTAAGCAACAGGCTGCTCACGCTGCATATAGGCATCGACGAGGTCGTTGTATTCATATACGTACCAAGGTTCTTCGAGGTAAGCGTTGCGAATGCCGCGCTCGTAGAAGAACTGGGCAGAACCGCCCATGTTCCAGCCGCGCAATGCACCTTCAGCGCGCAGGAAGTCGACTTCGGCAAACTTAACGAGATAAAGGGGCGCATCGTTCAGATATTCACGGTCGATTCCGGAATATGCCTGGCGCTGGTTCTGTCCATAGCTCTGACCGTCGCCGACCAGCGTGCCGCTGCGAATGCCGACAATCTTTTTGTTGGCGGGGAGCACGGCGCCTGTCTTCTTGTTGGTAATCTCGTTAGAGTTCTTCTTGATCAAGTACTTTGTGTAAGGGTGGTCAAGGCTCATAAGCAAGCTTTCGAACGATGCCGAGATACGGGAGTCGCCCCAAGACTCGATAATGGTAACCATCGGGTGAGCGAAGCCGCTGACCATGGGGTACAAACCAGACTGCTCTTCAATTGATTCTACCACACCATCGCGCACAGCCTCCTCTGCCCATTTCTGTGCAAGGCTGGGGTTGACCTTAACGATGTGCATCGCCATGCGGAGTTTCAAGGAGTTGGCGAGCTTGATGTAAGTGGTCATACCCGTATAGCCGCTAAGCAGGTCGCGGTTAGTTTCGTTGAACGACATCAGAATATCCCGAACTCTCTCCTTGTACCAGTTCGGGCGTGTTTCGTGGTAGCGCAGGCAGGCCACGATGGTGTCGAGGTTCTGCACAATGCCCTTGTAAATATCTTCAACGGTATTGTAGACAGAAGGATTTTCAATGTTCTTCTTGTCTTCGACATAGGTGAACGGACCAGAGATGTCGGCCATTTCCTGTGCTGAGATGCAGTAGTAGAGCAGGTTGATGGCCTTAACTTCGGGAATGCTGTCGATTTGCGGGTGGTTGAGCACGGGAATCAAGCCGTTCTTAACCATGGTGTAACTACCGCGCGGGTCACCGTTAAAGTCGTTCGAGTTGCTGTAAGTAGAAGTCCACGTGCCGTACATGAAGTCGCGGTGCGGAATGGTCATGTAATTGGCGTAGCAGTCGGGGCCGAGGCCGTATTGGCGCTGGTAGGCGTGTGCGCCGGGCACATCGCCGTTTTTCCCGCCGCGCAGGCAGTACTGCGCCGTTTTGCAAGAGCCGAGGTAAGGGAATACTTCTTTGTATGCAGCCTCAAAGTTCTCCTGAGTGGGCTTAATACGATAATTGATTTGGTCGATGTTGCCCTGAAAGTCGTTGGCGAGCTGAGATTGGTCGGAGTTCATTTCATCTCCGGGAACATCGTAATCAAGGCAGGACTGCAAACTGAATGTTGCAGCAACAGCCAAGACAGATAAGAATATTTTGCGTTTCATGATTTCTGCGTCTTAGAAATTAAGTTTGAGATTCAGACCGTAGGAACGGGCAGACGGGAGGTTGAAAATCTCGAAAGCACCGAGACCGTTACCGTTAGAGAGAGAAATATCGGGATCAACGGGCGCGTCCTTGTAGATGAAGAAGAGGTTACGTCCGATGAACGATACCGTGAGGTTCTTGCCGTCGCCGAGGAGGTTGCGGAACGTGTAACCGAAAGAAAGTTCGCGGAGGCGGAAGTTGGTGGCATTGTAAACGTAATCAGCAGGATTGTTTTGACCAACCGTTTCATACCAAGTCTGAATGGGAACAATCTGTCCGCTGCCGTCGGGCACGTACATACCGAGCTGGCCGTTGTCGGCATAGATGCCGTTGTTCTCCGCATACATGCGGACATCGGCTGTGCGCTGCGACTGTCCGAGTGCGTCGAGGTAACCTTCGGTCATTGAAATCACCTTACCGCCGATACGGCCGTTGATGAGGAAGTAGAGCGAGAAGTCCTTAAAGTAGAACGTATTCGACCAACCGAGTTGGAACTTGGAGTTCATGTTGCCGATATACTTGCTGTAAGGATTGCTCGGCGTGTTGCCAAACGTGCCGCTCGGCTTTACGTAAGCCTGGCTGCCATCAATCGAGGGCTTGCCTTCGTCGTTGACATAAATATCGCCGGCCTTATGAATTTGAGTTGTGGTGATGCCATCGGCAAGAGGATTGCCGGCAGCGTCGGCCGTGGGGTAGGGAGTGAAGCGGATGTCGGGGTCACCGCCGTTTACATCGGGCACCTCATACTTATAGACATCGGTCTGCCAGCGGCGGAAGTCGCTTACGTACATATCGCCGTAGGAACCGCCTTCGATATAGCGTATCTGTACGCCGGCGAGGCTCTGCGTAAGCATCTTGGGGTTACCCTGTTCGTCGCGGTAGGTTTCTACAATCTTATTCTTATTGAAGGAGAAATTCAGAGATGTCTTCCAACGCCAGTCCTTAGTAATTTTCCAGTCGTAACCGAGCGTCAGTTCAAGACCTTGGTTGCGGATAACACCTGTGTTTACAGGCTGTGTGCGACCGTTGGTGCCTGAAATTTCAAGGTAGGAGTTGTGCATGGCCGAATTATAATAGGTAATGTCGGCATTGAGGCGGTTGTTGAAGAACTGCATTTCCAAACCTGTTTCAAACGACTTGGTCTTTTCGGGAATGGGCCAGAAATTGTTGTAGCCGGAGAGCGTGGTCGTGCCGCGTACGTTGTTGTTGACGGCGAGGTTGTAAATGCTGTTGGGAATAGAGTTACCCACTTCTGAGTAGCTCAGACGATACTTGGCATAGCTGAACCATTCGGGCAATTTGAAGAGCGAGGAGAGGATGGCGTTGGCACCGAAACCGAAATAGCCATAGTTGTCAGGCGTGCCCATGTAGGAGAATTGCTTGAAGGCACGGTACCAGTCGCGGCGGTATGAACCGTCTACGTAGATAAGGTCTTTCCAGCCTACCTGTGCCGTAATAAGTGCAGCTTTATCCCAATTGGAACCTTCTGACTTGGTGGTTGCGCCCTTGTCTCCAGAGTTGGCCTCGAAGCGGTTGATAACCACTTTGTCGTCGGCGAGGAGTTTTTTCTGTCCATCGTACTGTGTGGCAACCACATCGGTGCTGATACTTTCGGTCTTGCGCGTGTGGCCTACCCACCCTGCAGTAGCAGAAACGCTCCAATCGCCAAACGTCTTGTTATAACTGAGGAGGTAGTCGGTATAGAGTTCGTTAGACTTTTGGTTGTTTAACCAGTAGTGACCGAAGTCGTCCATAGAACTGGGCAACTGCGTGGTGGCGTAGCGGTGGCTTTCGTGGCTGAATTTCGTGTGGTCGATTGAAACGCGGGCTTGGAAGGCAAGGCCGTCCCAAATGTCAACCTTTCCTTGGAAATAACCGTAGAAGCGGTCTTCCTTGTCCTTGCCTTGGTTCATATTCATGAGCCAATAGGGGTTGTTGTTGCCGGCGTTGTTGATAGCCCACTGCTGCATGGGGCCAGTGAGCTGATAAGTCTTGCTGCCCCACACGTAGTTGGGGCCCTTTGTGGGATCCATGCACCAGCCGTGTTGGGGATTAGACTCCCAAGTGCCATAACCTTGATAGTTGTCCTTATAGTAACGCATATCCACATTGCGCGGAGCGGTATAAAGGTCGTAGATGGGGTTAAGCACTTTACCGCCAGAGGTACGGTTGCGGGTAACTGTCTGCACGTAGTTGGCATTCACGTCAATAGTCACGCGATTGAAGAATTTGTATGACTGGCGGAAGGCGAACGTGTTACGGTTGTAGTTGTTCGTGCGGATCATACCGTTGGCGTGCGAGTTAGCATAAGACACGTAGGTGCGAATCTTTTCCGTACCGCCCGAGAGCGAGATGGAGTTGTTCGTGGTGACGCCGAGGCGGTAGAAATCGCTGATATCATCGTATGCCTTGTCACGCAGGTACACTTCCTTGCCGTCGGCGCTGCGCAACGTGTAGTGGTTGTCGGTGTTGCCGAGGGCGGGTCCCCAGCTGTTCATGCCGATGCTTGTGCCGTTGATGTGTGCGCCATAGCGGTCTTGAATTTCAGGCGTGAGGAGGGGTGTGTCGAAGGTGACGTTCGAGGTGAAGTTCACGTCAAGTTTGCCTTCCTTACCTTTCTTTGTTGTAATCATCACGACACCATTGGCGGCAGCCGAACCGTAGAGGGCGGCGGCGTTGGCACCTTTCAGAATGTTCATCGACTCAATGTCGTCGGGGTTAATCTGAGAGAGGGGGTCGGAACCTTCACTCACGGCGGTGGAGTTGAGCACAGCGATATCGCCCGAGCCGTCCATTTGACCGCGGGTATTGTTGGTCATAGGTATACCGTCCACAACAATGAGCGGCTGGTTGTTACCCATGATAGACTTGTTACCGCGGAGGATAATCTTGGAAGCACCGCCCGCACCACCTGCGCTGGGGGTGATGGTAACACCTGAAACCTTACCTTCGATAGAATTCACGAGGTTAGGGTCTTGTACCTTCATGAACTCGTCGTTCTTAATCTGCTGCGTAGCGTAGGTAAGCGATTTTTCCTTACGAGCGATACCCATGGCAGTAACGACTACTTCCTCAAAGGAGTTGTCGAGGCTTTCAAGGGTAACATTAAGGGCACCGCCGTCCCACTTAACATCCTGACGCTTATAGCCAATCAGGGAAATGCGGATGGTTGCGCCCTTCTGCACATTCTTTAATGTAAACGTACCGTCAACGTCGGTAGTGGCTGAGTTTTTCGTGCCCACTACAAAGACAACGGCACCGATAGCCGGCTGTCCGGCATCATCTTTGATAACGCCTTTAACAACGCCTGCCTGTTGCACAGCGGCAACCTCGGCATGGGCTTCAACGGGGGCGGCAAACAGGGGCATGCCCGTTATTGCTGCTGCCATAAGCGCCATGCTGACAGATTTAATGGGTTTAAGCATATAGAAAATAGATTTAAGGATGAGTCCGTAAAAAAAACTGATGTGCTTGTCTGCGGTGAAAGTCGGACCCTTTGTCACCTTTCTGCGCAGATAATTTGTCCTGGCAAAGATATAGCGTTTTTCTGAAAGCGCAAAAAAAGTGTGTATTTTTTTGAAAAGTCTTTGCAGTCGGGGGCTGTAAAAGACTTTTGAGGCACTCTAAAAGGCAGGTCGGGGATACGGAGAACTGGTGAAACGCGACGGGATGGTTGCAACGAAAAAGAGGAGGGGCTTTTGCCCATCCTCTTTATACAGTATGGATTTCAAGAAAAAATTATTTCTTGTTGCAGTTCTTCTTGCAATCGCCATTCTTTGCCTTGTTGCAAGCCTTCTTGCAGTCCTTCTTGGCGCAATCTTTTTTGCAATCGCCGCATTTAGCTTTGTCGCAAGCCTGCTTGCAATCTTTCTTGCATTCTTTCTTGCATTCTTTCTTGCAGTCCTTCTTGCATTCTTTCTTGTCCTTCTTGTCGCAACATTCGGTTTTTTCCTTCTTGCAACATTCTTTCTTCTGGGGTTCCTGCGCGTTCATGCTGACGCAGAAAATTGCCATGGCGGCAAGCATCATTAACTTCTTCATAATGGATAAGTTCTAGTTTTAGGTGGATAATTCTTTAATTATAGAAAAGAGGCAAACCTCTCGATTGCAAAAATACAATGTTTTCGATTTTCTGAAACCATTTCCGTACATAAATAATCTAAACTTCTGTTACTTTTGCAGACTTTATGCGCAGCAAATGCGCGAAATCGCACAAAATCCCCTATAAGTGTGCCGTTTTTTTCATAACTTTGCCCCGCTTTGAGATACATATATATAATATTGTGTATCTCGCCCGAATAGAAATCATCACACAATTACACATTATGAGTGAACAATTAAAGAAAATCAAGCAACTCGTGGAACTCCGCCAGAAGGCACGCCTTGGCGGCGGGGAAAAAGCGATTGAGAAGCAACACGAAAAAGGCAAGGCCACCGCACGCGAGCGCATCGACATGCTGCTCGACAAAGGCTCGTTTGAGGAAATGGACATGTTCAAACTTCACCGCTGCCACTATTTCGGCATGGAGAAGAAGCAGTTCCTCGGCGATGGCGTTGTGGCCGGTAGCGGCACAATCAACGGTCGCCTCGTCTATGTGTTTGCACAGGACTTCACCGTAAACGGCGGCTCGCTCTCCGAAACGATGGCAGAGAAAATCTGCAAAGTGATGGACCAGAGCATGAAGATGGGCGTACCCTGCATCGGCCTTAACGACTCAGGCGGCGCACGCATACAGGAAGGCATCAACGCCCTCGCCGGTTTTGGCAACATCTTCCAACGCAACATTGAGGCCAGTGGCGTAGTGCCTCAAATATCCGGCATCTGCGGCCCGTGCGCCGGCGGAGCGGTTTATTCTCCTGCCCTCACCGACTTCGTGGTGATGCTCGAAGGCGTGAGCTACATGTTCCTCACCGGTCCGAAGGTGGTGAAAACCGTGACGGGCGAGGACGTAACGCAGGAAGATCTCGGCGGCGCAGGCGTTCACTCCACGAAGAGCGGCGTTTGCCACTTCACGGCCAAGACGGAAGAAGAGTTCGCATCCCTTATCCGCCGCCTGCTCTCCTATCTGCCGCAGAACAATATGGAACGCGCCCCGCGCGTTGCCTGCAACGACCCCATCGACCGTAAGGAAGATAGCCTCAACGAGATTATCCCCGACAACCCCAACATGGCCTACGACATGTATAAGGTTATCTCGGCTGTGGTGGACAATGGCGAGTTCATGGAAGTGCAGCGCTCCTTTGCCCGCAACATTATCATCGGTTTCGCCCGCTTCAACGGCGAGAGCGTGGGCGTTGTGGCCAATCAGCCCAGCGTTTACGCCGGCGTACTCGACTGCAACGCCTCGCGCAAGGCGGCTCGCTTCGTGCGTTTCTGCGACTGCTTCAATATCCCCATCGTGAGCCTCGTGGACGTGCCGGGCTTCCTGCCGGGAACGGGTCAGGAATACAATGCCGTGATCGACCACGGCGCAAAACTGCTCTATGCCTACGGCGAAGCCACGGTGCCCAAGGTTACCGTGACGCTGCGCAAGAGCTACGGCGGTTCGCACATCGTGATGGGCTGCAAGCAGCTCCGTGCCGACCTCAACTACGCATGGCCCTCTGCCGAAATTGCCGTGATGGGTGCTTCCGGCGCCGTGGCAATTCTCGACGGTAAGGAAGCTAAGACGAAGGAAGACCCCAAGGCATTCCTCGCCGAGAAGGAAAAGGAATACAACGACCTCTTCACCAACCCCTACAAGGCAGCCGAATTCGGTTATGTTGATGATGTAATCGAACCGCGCAATACGCGCTTCCGCATCTGCCGCGCCCTCGCGCAGTTGGCCAACAAGCGCGAAACGCGTCCCGCCAAGAAGCACGGCAATATCCCCTTGTAAACAAAAGGCAAAAAGCAAGCAATGAAAACTTTTCAATATCAAATCAACGGACACGCCGTGAGCATTCGCCTCGACGACCGCGAAGGCACGATTGCCGACTTCCTCGTCGACGGCGAGCACCCGCAAGTGAGCGAGGAACGCATGCCCGCCTACGCTGCGGCCATTGCCCTCGCGCTGATTGAGCACGAAGTGGAAGTGGTGCACGACGACGAAACCGGCGTCATTACCCTCCAACAGCACGAAAGCAGCTGGAACCACCCTTCGCAGCTGATGAACAGGCTTTAATGCTGCTCCGTAAACAATAATTCCTAAAAAAACGATTCAAAAAAATGAAGCAATACAAATATACCATTAACGGTGCCGAGTACGACGTTACCATACGCGGCATCCAAGGCGACAAGGCACAGGTTGAGGTGAACGGCCTGCCTTTTGAGGTACAGATGCACGGCTCTTCGCTGCTTGAAGAAGACCTGCCCGAAAGCGCCACCGGCGCAGCCGCTCCCGCACCCTCTGCACAGCCGGCAGCCGAAACGCCTGCCGCAGCCCCCGCGTCCGCAGCAGGCAAGAGCGCACCGGGCAACGGCACGCCCGTGAAAGCACCTCTGCCCGGCGTGGTGACGAAGATCAACGTAGCAGCAGGTCAGGCCGTGAAGGCTGGCGACGTGGTGCTCGTGCTCGAAGCCATGAAGATGGAAAACAACATCTGCGCCGAATCTGCCGGCACAGTGTCCGCCGTATGCGTGGCAGCAGGCGACAGCGTAATGGAAGGCACCACGCTGCTTACCATTGCCTAAGTAGAGCGAACCTTATCAATCAATTTTCTTTTTCATAATGAAAAGCTCCGTAGCGCCGGGTGTGCGCTGCGGAGCTTACTGTTTAATTAAAGGTTTATGTTAGGGTTTATTGCTTGTTGCTGCCCGAGGAAAGGCGCTGTATCTCGCCGCTGCCTGCGCCCTGTCCGCGATAGCGGCTGTGGGAGGCGTTAAATCGCCATTGCAGGGTTACGCCCAGCATGCGGCCTTCGCTGATGGAGGACTGGCGGATTTGCGTGAGATTGGTATAGATCGTGTTATCCCATTGGTTCTTGTTGAGCAAGTTGTAGCCGCGCACGGTGAGCGTGAGCTGATCTTTGAACCACGACTTGCGCAGGCCGAGGCTCAGTTGGAAGAGGTCGCGGCGGGTGAGGCGGGCGTTCTGATAGTTACCGGCTGAGGAGTAGCCCATGTCGAGCATCACGGTGTACTTTTTCGGCAACTCGAAGCTGTTGCTCCATGAACCGTTGAATATGGGGTTTTTCGACTTCACCGTGCCCAGTCCGTCCATCGACATCTCAAACCACTGCTTCATGATGAAGAGCGTCCACGTGGGGTGCCATATTTTCTTGATGACGGGCGATGCCGAAACAGAGGCGCTCAGCGTGGGAAAGGACTTGTTGATGTTGGAAATCTTTACCGCAGAACTGTTGCCCGGCACACGCTCAGTCCACTGGATGACAGCATCTTTCACCTGCTGGAACGTGACGTTTGCTTGCAGGAACTTCCACACCGACACCGCCGAGACGCTGTGCGTGAACGAGGGACGCAGATAGGGATTGCCGCCTTGCATCAAGTAGCGGTTGGCATAGGTCACGTTGTTCGAGAGGTGGTTGTATGACGGACGCTGGGTGGTGGAACTATACGAAAGCATGAGCTGTGTTTTCCCCACAGGGCCGGCGAGGCTTAGTTTCGGGAAGAAATTGTCGTAGGTGCGGCATTGTCCGGGCTGCTTCACGTTGTTGGCGAAATAGTCGAACGACACGTGCTCGAAGCGCAGTCCTGCCGAGAAGTTCCACTTCTTGATGTTGCGGGCGTATTCGGCATAACCTGCCACGGCCTGCTGGCGCAGTTCCGTGCTGGAGCTTTGCACGCCCCAGGCGGCGGTTTCTTCCGTGGCGTTTTTCACGATGTAGTCGTCCGTGCGGTCTGTGAGGCTCGCCTGCACGCCAACGCCGAACTTGCCTCCGCCAAGCGGCACGCCGTAATGGATTTTGGCTGCGCCCGTTATGCTTTTGATGGGGTTGTCGGTATCAACCTTGCGGTCGTCGGCAGTTTGGCTCTGTTCGTCGCTCGTTTGCGACTGGTTGGCGCGCTGCATGTAGAAGTCGGCGTCGATGTTGAGTTCCTGCTTGCCAAACTTGCCGTAGTAGTAGGCATTGAGCTGATGTGTGGGCTCTGCTTCGTGGTTCATCAATATTTCAGAGCGCAGCACGTCGCTCGCCGCTCCGTCCTCGAACACCTGGCTGTTCAGGTTGCCCGAGGCCTTGAAGGGCAACTGGCGGTCGTAAGCGTAGCGCATGCCGAGCGAGCTTTCGCCTTTGAGGTCGAGGTTGAAGCCGGCGGTAGCATTCACGCGCTTATAGTCGAAGCAGATGCGCTGCGTGAAGTCCTGTTGCCATGTGTGGTCGCTGAAAATCGTTTGCACCGTCTGGGAGGTCGATTTCATTTTCCACTGCGTGAAATTTCCCTCAGCGAAGAGTTCCAGTCCTTTATGGCGATAGCGCATATTAAGCTGTCCCGACTCTTTGGGGTAGAAAGCCTGATAGAAATTGGCGATGGCATCTACTCCGAAGCCGTCGCCGGCTCGTTTCACGGTGCGAATGCGAACCACTGCGCCGACGCTCGAGTCGTAGCGCGCTCCGGGGTTTTGGATCACCTCTACGCTCTTGATGTCCTCCGAGCGCAGGCGTTCCAGTTCCTTCGGGTCGCGCATTTCGCGCCCGTTGATGTAGAAGAGCGGCGTGCCTTTGCCGAGTACCTCGATGTTGTCGTCGCTCGTCTTGTTGAGGCCGGGCACTCGCGAAAGCAAATCTTTTGCGTTTCCCGACTTAGAGAGCACGGTGTTCTCGACCGTGGTGACGATAGCGCCCGCTTCGAGGCGCGAGATGGGGCGGCGTGCAGATACCACGGCTTCGCCCAGCAGCGAGTCGGTGCTTTCGAGCAGCAGGCGCGGGCGGTGGAGCAGCGTGTCGGCGGGCAGCGTGAGCGTGCGGTAGCCCAGGGAACTGAGGCGCACAAGGCATGGCTTTTGGGGCAGGCTGATGCTGAATGTGCCGTCCTCTTTGGCAGTTACGCCGGTGATGATGGTGGAGTCGGCCTTTGCGAGGAGCACGATGTTGGCAAAGGCTATGGGTTGGTCCTTTATGTCGGCCACGATGCCGCCGCCTGTCTTTTGGGCAAAGGCTGCTGCTGCCGGGAGGAGCAAGAGACAGTGTGCGGCGAGTGTTTTCTGAAATAAGTTCATAGGGATAAGATTAATGTTATAATATATAATATGCCTTGCGGCGGCAACATGTAGGGGCGCAAACCTGGATAGTCGTTATTCCGCCCCGCATTGGCGCATTGCTTCCGCTACGTCTGCTACTTTGACGCGCAAAAGCTGCATTTGCTTCACGAGTTCCGGAATTTTTTTCTGCAAAAGTTCGCCGCGGCGTTCTTCGAGGATGTGCTGTGCCGCCCCTTCGCTCACGTAATAGCCCATGCCGCGCTTCATCAGCAGCACGCCGCGCGAGGAGAGCAGGTCGTAGGCTTTCACCGTAGTGTTCACGTTTACCTCGAGCAGCACGGAATATTCCCTCACGCTTGGCACGCGCTCGCCTTCTGCGTAGTTGCCGGCCAGTATCTCGTCGGAAAGCCGCTCGGCTATCTGTACAAATATCGGTATGTTGTCTGAAAATATCATTTTCCAAAAAGTTTAGGTACAACAACTTGCATGCGGCAGAAGAGTTTGTAGGAGGCAAATACGAGGCCTGCCGCGCCGGCAAACATCAGAACGATGAAGAGGATGTCTGTAAAGTCTTCGCCCATCTTTAATTGGAATTCGCGCGTGCCGACGCTGAGCATCATGTATCCGCTCAGTATGTTTGCGGTGAAGAGCACCACGCTCGTGAGAATGAACGCCCGCTTGCGGAACACTGCGCTGCCGAAAATGTAGACGGCATAGGTGAACGTACAGGTGGCTATGATGGACCACAGCACGTAATAGGCCCTATCGCCGATTTGGATGGACGTGCTGTTGAGGAAGTCGCCGATGCCGGTCAGTTCCTGCCACAAAACGGGCGCGATCCACTGCCCATTGCCGCCAATCACCTCGGTTGTGAGCATTTGCGCCGCATCGGCCGCGAGGAACACGGGGACGTAGAGCACCCAGTAGACGGGCAGGCAGAGCGTGAGGCGTACGAGGAATTTCTCCAAGTTGGTGGCGGGCAGCATCAGGGCGGTGATACGGGCGGTCTTGGAGTCGAGGTGGCCCAGGACCGCGCTACCGAAAACCAGACAGCCCACCATGAACACGCAGAAGGTTAGGGCCACGCCGTTTTGCGTATAATCTTGCAACGGGTTGAAGCGCGTGCCGATGCTTATGCACATAAAGGTGAGGAACAAGCCGAGAAACACGCCTGCATAGGAGGAAAGAAAGCGCTTGCGGCCCTGAATGACGTTTTGCTTGAGTACGAGCCAATATCTTTTGCAATCAAAGTTTTTCATAATTCGGATATGTTTTGAGGTTGTTTATTTATTATTGCCATTTCCTCCCATCAGTTTTTCCGCCGGCACGGTCTGCAAGGCGTTGAACAGGAGTTCGAGGTCGATGGGCGTTTCGTCGTTGCCGCTGTTTGGGCAGATAAGTTCGATGCCGCGCATGGTCTGCTGCACGAACAGCGCATCGGAGAGGTCGGCGCCTACGGCACGCTGCTCGAAGCGCAAGCGGCTTTCTATTTCGGCCGTCGAGGCGTTGAGCATCACCGTGCCCTCGTTCACGATGACCACGTGGTCGATGAGTTGCTCCACGTCGCGCACTTGGTGGGTAGAGATAATCATCACGCGCTCCTCTGTCATTTCGCGGGCAATCACTTCGCGAAACACCTTCTTCGAGGGAATGTCCAGTCCGTTGGTCGGCTCGTCCATGAGGAGGTACTTTGTGCCGGCGGCGAGGGCGAAACTGATATACACCTTCTTTTTCTGTCCCATAGAAAGGCGGCCGATGTTGAGGTCGTCGCCCAGTTCGAAACTTTTTAGGCAGCGCGCGAGAATGTCCTCGCGGAAAGTGGGGTAGAAGGGCGCATTAAGTTGCACGTAGGTGCGCAGCGATACTTCGGGAAGGTCGAACTCCTCGGGCACGAGAAATAGCTCGCGCAGCGTTTCCGGGCGGCGGCTTTGCGTGGGCATGCCTTCCGCCGTCACGTTGCCGCCTTTGGGGCGCAGCAGTCCGGCGGCGAGATAGAGCATCGTGGACTTGCCGGTGCCGTTCTTGCCCAAAATTCCATAGATGCCGTTTTCCTCGAAATCGAGGCTGAGGCCGCTGAGCACTTCCTTGCCCCGGCGACCGTAGGTGAATGATACATTGCTGAATGATAACATGGCTTTCAATTTTTGGTTTGTCCCGCTTCGCTGCGTGACCGGTATGGAGTTTCGCGGGCTTTGTTTTAGTGTAATAGTGTACTATGACACCGCAAATGTAAGGCGGAAAATTGAAACACCAAAATTTTTAGGCATTTTTTTATAGGAAAAAACAATCCGGCGCACATCAATCGGTTTTTCCTGATTGGTGTGCGCCGGTTAAACGTCATATAAAACCTTATCTTTTCCTGTAACTCCCCACAGCCCAAAGCCCGAGCAGGCAGCCGGCGGCAAGGAGGGCGGCGAAGTGGGGCAGGAGGTCTGCGAGGCGGCTGCCTTTGAGGAAAATCATGCGCGCGGCCTCTACGAACCACCGCGCTGGCACGATGCCCGAGATGTATTGCAGCACCGTGGGCATGGATTCTATCGGGAAGGCCAGTCCTGAAAAATAAATGGAAGGCACGATGAGCAGCAGGGAAATGAGTATCGCTGCCAACTGAGTGGCCGCCACGGTGGACACGAGCAGGCCGAGCAGCAGGCACACGGCGAACTCAATACGGGCGAGTGGCCGAACCATTATAATTGGACCGAAGGCGACAAAACGCACCCGGAACCGTAACAACAGAATAAATGGAACAAAACAAGACCGCCGACTTAAAGACCTACTCCAAAGCGTGGTACGACAAAATGGTAACGATTTGGCGCGACCGCATCGACGCAATGGATATTCTCGACACTGGCGCGCTGCGCGGCTCCGTGGCGGTCAAGGGCTTTGCAATGGACGAAATGGGCGGGCAAATGGCTTTCCAGTTTCTCCAATACGGCATATATGTAGACCTCGGCACGGGCAAGGGTTACAAGCGGGGCAACGGCGGCGACCTCAAATTTCTGGGCAAAGATTACCGCAAAGAGCATAAACTTGGCAAGGCCCGCGAGCCGCGACCGTGGTTTAGCAAATCGTGGTACATTTCGACGCAGGTAATCAAGGACGTTTATGCAAGATTTGTGGGCGACAAGTTTGTGGGGATAATGGATAATTTAGGGAAATAGTTGCACGAAAGGCAAAAGGGGCGTATCTTTGCGATGAACAACTTAAAACCTTTCGGAAAGATGACTGTACTTATATTTGTCGCCTTATTATTTCTATTTGTAGGAGAGTGGGGAATATCTTTAATTCTTTTACTGCTAATTATACTTGCTAAAATTGCGAACGTATCAAAAGAAGAAGGCGAGTATGCTAATTGGAAAACAGGATTAGGACCAAAACCAAAGAAGAGAAAGTAAAAAATTTGTCTTTTCCCATACGAGATAAAAGCCTTTTATTTGTGCAGTAAACGCAAATAAAAGTTTTTTTTTATGAATAGCACCTACATTCAAGAAGTACTTCTAAAAATCAACAGCGCAGACTCGGAGCAGACTGTGAAGAGGCTGGAGCAGACGATAAAGGACTGCGCGGCCGCAAAAGATAATCTGATAAAAGCCAAACCCGACCAAAAGGACTGGACGGAGCAGGAGTGGAAGAACTGGCAGAAGTGGAACAGGGAAATGGCGTCGGCAGAGAGGCAGCTGAAGAGGTACGGCACGACTTCAACCAACGTGAAAGCCACGCTCGACAATTTGAGCGGCAAGAGCCTTAAAGACCTTAACTCCGCCCTTAAAACTATGCAGAAAGCCCTCGACGGAGGACAAATTGCAAGAGGCTCGAAAGCGTGGAACGAACTGACTGATGGGATAAGAAAAACAAAGGAAGAGATTGAGCGCGTAAAAGGCGAGACAAAGGTAGTGGAGCAGGCAATGGTAGATTGCGCTCAAAAGCCTAAAAATTTAATTTCTGAACTTGGGCAAAAATGGGGCGGCGTTGCATCGATAATAAATGCAGGCCTTAACATTTACGACCGAGTTATGGGCAAAGCCTCGGAGTATGTCAATAAGTACGCCGAATTGCAAGAGCACGTTTCGGGCGTTATCAAGTACACCGGCATGGGTGCAGAGGCGGCGGCAGACCTCAACGAAGAGTTCAAGAAAATGGACACGCGCACCAGCCGCGCCGCCCTCAACGACCTCGCCGCCGACGCAGGCCGCCTCGGCATAACGGGAAAGAAAGACGTGCTCGACTTCGTGCAGGCCGCCGACCAAATCAACATCGCGCTCGGCGAGGATCTCGGCGAAGGGGCGGTGAAGAATATAGGCAAACTCGCTAACATATTCGGCGACGATAAGCGTATGGGATTGAAGCAGGCAATGCTTTCGACCGCATCGGCCATTAACGAACTGGCGCAAAACAGTAGCGCATCGGAGGGCAATATTCTCGACTTCACTACGCGCCTTTCGGCAATGGCAAAGACGGCGGGCCTCACGCAGGTACAGGTGATGGGGCTCGGCGCAATGTTTGAGACGCAGGGGCTTAATGTAGAAGTAGCGGCAACCGCACTCTCAAAGGTAATGCAGAAGATGGGCTCGGACACAGAGAAAATGGCGAAGATGGCGGGGCTCAACGTGCAAGAGTTCGCCGCACTGGTAAAGACCGATATGAACGCCGCGCTCATCGAGTTTGCCAAAGGCGTTGGCCGTCTCGGCGGGCTTACGGAAGTGTCGCCTGCCTTAAAGGAATTGGGCCTTACGGGGGCGGGCGTTTCAAGCGTTGTAAACATTCTCGCGCAGAACCTCGACAATGTTGCCACGCAGCAGGAACTCGCCACGCGGGCGTTCACGGAAGGCACATCTGCAACCAACGAGGCCGCCAAAGCCAACAGCACCGCCGCCGCCAATTTGGAATTGTATTATTGATTTCGGGTATATTTCAGATTATATATGGTTTGCAGGAGTTGCAGTTCGTGGTATGCCTTTTCGAGCCTTGCAGCCTGTTCGTCGTTCATATCGCGCATGAGGTCGGTTGCCGTGGCAGCGCCGAGCTCGAGCTTGTCGGCGCGTGCCTTTTGCGGCGTTGGCGAGGTTGCAGTCGCGGGTGCGTTCTATGAGTTGCAGGCGGCGCACTTGCGGAAAATTGGCACGCGCCAGTTCATAGCATTCTTCCAACGTCAGCGTCTGTGCCTGCCCTAAAGCGCACAGTGCAGAGAAGAGCGTGATCAGAATGGATTTTTTCATTGAGCGTATATATATATAATGGTAGGGATTGGGAGCGATTACGGCCTTAACCGTTTTGTTAATTACAAAGTAAGCAAATTCTTTTGAAAGCGCAAAATGTCGTGCAAACGAGCGCAAAGCCGAACGATTGCGTTAAGCCAAATGAGCAAAACCGAGTTTACTCGAATTTTGCCATGGCGAGCAATCGCACTTTTAAGAACTCGTTCGAGCTTTGCCGAGTGCCACCATTATGTAAATATCGGA
>SAMEA3663175__coassemble_76_pt1 | contig 27969 bp, 21 predicted proteins | sample SAMEA3663175__metabat2_low_PE_026 | metagenome-assembled genome bin SAMEA3663175 (sample SAMEA3663175) | pig gut metagenome | biome: pig gut; feature: pig-associated habitat; material: faeces | place: Denmark | collected 2012 | reverse complement strand
GACAAGACGGTGAATTACTCTCGCGAATATATTGCCTCCAACCCCGACGGCGTGGTTGCCATGCGCTACAAGGCCGACCAGCCCGGCAAGATGTCGCTGCGCGTCACGCTCGCAGCCGGTAAGCCCGGTATCCGCGCCACGGCTGCGTACGACGGCGCTTACGCCACTTTCTCCGGCGCACTCGAAACCGTTTCTTACAACGCCCGCGTGAAGGTTGTGCCCACAGGCGGCACGATGTCCACCACAGCTAAGGGCATCGTTGTTGAAAATGCTGACGAAGTGCTCATCATCCTCGGCGGTGCCACGGACTTCGACGCTTACGCCGCCAGCTACGTGTCGAACACCGCAGGGCTCGACAGCAAGGTGAAAGGCATGGTAGACGCTGCCGCCGGCAAGTCGTGGAGCGAACTCTACACGCGCCACGTGACCGACTATAAGAGCTACTTCGACCGCTGCTCCTTCCAGCTCGAAGGCGCAGAGAACATCTATCCCACCGACGTGCTCATCGACACCTACCGCAACCGCAGCACGGGCCGCGAAAACTATGCGCTCTTCATCGAGCAGCTCTATTTCGCCTACGGCCGCTACCTCGAAATCTCCAGCTCGCGCGGCGTGGACCTTCCCTCCAACTTGCAGGGTATCTGGAACAACAGCAGCGAACCCGCATGGAACGCCGATATCCACTCCAACATCAACGTCCAGATGAACTACTGGCCCGCCGAAACCACCAACCTGAGCGAAATGCACGTGCCTTTCCTCAACTATATCATCAACATGGCCACCAACCACAACGAGTGGAAGACTTACGCCCAGGCTGCCGGACAGAGCGAAGGTTGGACCTGCTACACGGAAAACAACATCTTCGGCGGCGTGGGCAGCTTCATGCACAACTACGTGATTGCCAATGCCTGGTACTGCACGCACCTCTGGCAGCACTATCGCTACACGCTCGACCGCGACTTCCTCAAAAAGGCCTTCCCCGCCATGTGGAGCGCAAGCCGCTTCTGGGTTCTCCGCCTCAAAAAGGCCTCCGACGGCACTTACGAATGCCCCAACGAATACTCACCCGAGCACGGTCCTGGTTCTGAAAACGGCGTGGCACACGCACAGCAGCTCGTATGGGAACTCTTCGACAACACTTTGCAGGCTGCCGCTATCCTCGGTTCCGATGCCGGCGTTTCATCTTCCGACCTCGCCACGCTGCAAGACCGCTTCGACAACCTCGACAAAGGCCTCGCCACCGAAACCTACAACGGCGGCTGGGGCACGACGGCCATTGCCAACGGCTCTAAGCTTCTGCGCGAATGGAAATACAGCGCCTACTCTGCCGGACAGAACGGTCACCGACACATGTCGCACCTCATGTGCCTCTATCCCTACGGCCAGGTAACGCCCGAAAGCGAGTTCTTCACCCCCGCCATCAACTCCATGAAACTGCGCGGCGATGCCTCCACAGGCTGGTCGATGGGTTGGAAAATCAACCTCTGGGCACGAGCCCTCGACGGCGACCACGCCCACGACATCCTCGAGCTCGCCCTCACGCACTACAAGTCCAGCAGCACGGGCGGCGGCGTTTACTACAACCTCTTCGACTCCCACTCGCCCTTCCAGATCGACGGCAACTTCGGCGCCTGCGCCGGCATCGGCGAAATGATTATGCAGAGCGTCAGCGGCAAGGTGCGCATCCTCCCCGCCCTGCCCAACGTATGGCGCACGGGCAAGATGACGGGCATGAAAGCCGTGGGCGACTTCACGGTCGACGTGGCTTGGGCAGACGGCATCGGCACCTACGCCGAAATCACCTCCAACCAAGGCCAGCCGCTCACGATCAACTACCCCTACATCAACGGCAAGAAGATTTACCTCAACGGCAAGCTCACCTCTAACTTCACCGTTGTTAGCGCAAACGAAATCTCCATGTCCACCTCCGCAGGCGACAAGATGTTCATCTCGCTCGACGGCGTAAGCGCACCGACCCCCACTGGCATAGCTTCCGTTCCCGCCTCCGACGGTACTCTTAACGTGTCGCTCAACGGCCGCGCACTCAGCGTAACGGGCAAAGACGTTAAAAGCATCCGCGTGTACGACGCCGCAGGCCGCACCATTCAGAAAACGCGCCGCAGCACGCTCAACCTAAGCGGTGTAGCTGCCGGCACGGTGCTCGTAGAAGTGACAGCCGCCGATGGCACGGTCACCACGCAGAAGCATATCCTCAAATAGCTTTTGAGAGAGACATACAATATTATAATATATACTCCCGGGCGCACCGTCTGATGCGCCCGGGAGTTTGTATGTAAAAGGCCCTCTTATGTATATGCGCGCGCATTGCCTGAACCGCATGGCTCAATTACATTTTCCAGGCGTTTATATTAAGACTATTGCGACTTTCTACACTTTTAAGGACGTAAAAATGCGAAAAATCACATTTTTAAGGACGAAAGGAGGTAAAAGCAGGGCTATCAGGCATTGCATTTACATCGCCGTTCATGACAAATAGAAAGGCAATCGGGCGTTTCTCGTAGCAGTCTGTCGGTAAAATCTCTTAAAGCGTCTACAAAAAGCACGTCTGAAATAGCAGAAAGTTGCCTATTATGGAATAAAACTGTAACTTTGTGCGCAGAAAGTAGGGGCGTATTGCATACGCCCCTCCAAATGCGCCGCATGGAATATATTCATCGGGCGTATAGCAATACGCCCTGCTGCCGCGCCGCAGCCTGTTTTTATTAAATACGCCCCTACCCGCTTTGATAGTTCTCAACCAAAATACATTATTTCTCCATGAAACGTTTTCTTAAATTATGGCTGTGCCTGGTGTTCGCGGCGGCAATGCAGGCAACGGCGCAGACGGATAAGCCCGTGATGCATAGCTATGCCTTCGACGACGGCGGCATTCTCACCGGCATGTCGGACAACGGACTTTGGGCCGTGGCTTCTGCCACCAATTCTTCCAACACTCTGATCCTTGAAAACCCGCGCCTCTTGGGCGTGGATAGCGGCACGGAGTTGCTGCTGTCCGAAGGTTACGAAGTGGGCGAAAGCCTCAACTGCGGTGCCAACGATGTGACGAACGACGGCAACGTCGTGGTCGGCCGTTTCGGCGGTCTGCCTGCCGTGTGGCGGCGCACTGGTGAGACCTCGGGCGCATGGACGCAGCTGCCCGTCCCCGACGGGTACGACGGCGGCATGGTGAATGCCGTCACCCCCGACGGCAAGTACGCCGTGGGCGTGGCCACCACGAGCACCAACATTCTGCTTGAAAAGGAAGTGATGTGGGATTTGGCTACCAACGCCATACTCCCCACGCCGGGACTGCCCGCCAAGGACGCGGCACACCTCGACCAAGGCCAGAGCCGCTTCACGGCCATCTCCGCCAACGGCCGCTACGTGCTGGGCTGCAAGTCGTTCAGCTACCTGCCCACCGATACCGACCTCGGCGGCTGCTGCTACTACGTGTACGACCGCGAGCAATCTACCTACAAAATCATCGGATTCACCGAGTCCGCCACAGGCCGCTGGTCGCCCCACGCCCCGGGGCTTTTCTACCTCTCCATCGTGCGCATGACCAACAACGGCCGCTACGTGAGCGGCGCGGCGCACATCGTGAAAGAACTCGCGGAGAGCGAATACCCCTCTGAATATGAGGCACCGTTTGTTTATGACGTTGAAAACGATAGTTTCACGCTCTTCGACACCGATGAGGACAACGGCATCGGGGCTTGGTGTGCCACCAACTCGGGGCAACTCTTAGGCGCGGCGCCCTATGCCAACCCTTATCGCGAGTGGACAGTGAAGAAGGGCAACTACTGGGTGAGCTTCCAGCAAATCCTCGCGCAGAAATATGATTTCGATTTCCTGAAAAATACCACTTACGCCAACACCGGCACGCCCATAGCCCTCTCCGACGACGGCTGCCGCATCTGCGTCTTTGCCGGCGCAGGCGAATCGTACATCGTGACGCTGCCCGAAAGCATCTCCGCAGCCGCCGAGGGCATCAACCTGCTCCACGCCTGGACTTCCGACCCTGCGGGCGGCGTGGCCGTTGCCAAGTTGCAGAAAATCAGCGTCACCTTCGACCGCAACGTCTCCGTGCTCGGCGCGGCCAACGCCGTGGAACTGCGCGACGAGGCGGGCGCGAAAGTCTACTCTTCTGTTTCGTTTAAGGCCGACAGCCCCTCCAAGACCGTCACGATACAGTTCCGCAAGGGCAATTTCGAGGCAGGCAAGAACTATACGCTCCACATTCCCGCCGGCACGATTTGCATCGACGGCGACGGCGAGCACACTAACGACGACATCGACATTCCCTTCCTCGGCCGCGCCGATGAACCGGTGCGCCTCACGGCGAGCACGCCGCAGGACGGGGCTTCCGTGCTGCGCATCGACACCGACACCAACCCGCTCATCCTCACCTTCGACACACAAGTGAAAAGCGCAGAGGGCGCGACAGCCAAAGTGTACCGCCAGGGCGAGGCGGAGGCTTACCAGCAGCTCTATCTCGCCACCCAGGGCAACCAGGTGCTCGTATACCCCACCGCGCCTTTGCAGCTCTACAAGGGCGTGCACTACCGCATCTGCATTCCGCAAGGCGCCGTGACCGACGTGGCCGGCAACAATCCCTCCGACAGCATCACGCTCCACTTCGACGGGCTTTACGAGCGCGAGATTTCGCTCGATGAGCGCACGCTCCTAAGCGAGGACTTCTCCAACGGCTTCGTCAGCTTCATGCTTTGGGAGGGCGACCACCTCACCCCCGCCTCCGCCATGAAGGCCTGGGGCTTCGCCGATGCCGACAACTATCCTTGGAGCCTTGTGCGCGATGATGAGGAGAGCACCGACCTCGCCGCCGCCTCCCACTCCATGTACACCGGAGCCGGCGCAAGCGACGACTGGATGGTAAGCCGCCAGATTTATATCCCCGACAGCCTCTGCATGCTCCAATTCCAGTCACAGAGCTATCTCGCCGCCGCCAACGACGTGCTCAAAGTCATCGTATGGCCCTGTGAGGAGGAATATCCGTCGCTCTCCTCTTCCGTCATCAACCGCATACGCACCGAGGGCACCGTGGTTTACGAACAGCGGCAAAGTCCCGGCGCGACCGCCGAAACGATGGCGGGAGAATGGACCAATAACTCCATAGACCTGAAAGACTTCGCCGGAAAGAGCATCTATATCGCCTTTGTAAACAACAACGAAGGGCAAAGCGCGATATTTGTAGACAATATCATCGTGGAGCACGACGCGTCGTTTATCGTCACAATCGACAGCGACGAGATTGTCACCGCCAAAGAGAGCATTGCGATTAAGGGACGCATCTCCACCTTCGACCCCGCCGCCTCTTACGAAGGCCTGAGTCTCACGCTCCGCAATGCAGACGGCACCGCCGTGAGCACCATCGACATGCCCGAAGCTACGCTTGCCCCGGGCGATGCGCAGGCGTTCGCCTTCCCCGACGAGTTGCCGCTCACTGTGGGCGAGGAGAATTTTTACACGATAGATATCCGCCTCGGCGAGGCTGCCGGCGCGGTGCGCAAGTCGGTGAAAAACCTCTCTTTCTCGCCCGTCAAGCGCGTGGTGCTCGAAGAACTCACGGGGCAAAACTGCGTGAACTGCCCGCTCGGCATTCTTGCCATCGAGAAAATCCGCAGCATCTACGGCAGCCTCTTCATTCCCGTGAGCATTCACGCCTACGATGGCGATGCCCTCGGCGAAGCCTTCCGGGGTTACAGCAGTTTCCTCGGCCTCAGCGCCGCTCCCTCAGGCAAAGTGCATCGCAGCAACACGATATCATCGCCCATGTATTCGGCCAACAGCCGCGATTTCGAGTTTTCCAACCCCGACAACCCCGTTTGGCTCGACCTCGTGCAGTCAGAACTTGCCCTGCCCGCCGAGGCAGAGGTGAACATCAGCCCCGCCTTGAGCGAGGACGGGCAGACGGTCGTAGTGCCCTGCACGGTGCGCTATGCGCTCAATGCCGACCGCCTCAACCTCAGCCTGCTGCTCGTGCTCGTGGAGGACAACGTGAAGGGTTACCAGCAGAGCAAGTTTCAGACGGACACCGACCCCGACCTCGGCGCGTGGGCTTCGGGCGGCATCTACGCCAAGTCCACCGTCTATCCGTACTATCATGAAGACGTGGTGCGCAGCGTGGCTGGCAACTCCTACATAGGCACCGCCGGCCTGCTGCCCTCTGCCATAGAGAGCGGCACGCCTTACACCGCCACGCTCTCCACCGCCCTGCCCGCCGCCGTGACCGACGTGCAGCAGCTCAAAGCCGTTGTGATGCTCTTCGATGCCGACACGGGCCGCCTCATCAACGCCGCCTCGGCGCACATGGGCGAGTCTACGGACATTCCCCGCCTCGCCTCCGGCGAAGGCAACGCCGCTGCCCCGCGCGCCGTGCCCGTCAAGGGCGGCGTGCTCGTCACCTCATCCGCCCCTGCCGCCGCAGCCGCCTACTCAGCCGACGGCCGCCTCATCGGCCGCGCCTCCGGCACGGGCCAGTTCCGCATCTCCACCGCCGGCTACCGAGGCATCGTCCTCGTGCGCATCGCCGCAGAGAATGGCGTGACCGCCGAAAAGATGATTGTGGAATAATATATTTAAGGTTTCACGAGTAGGGGCGTATTGCTAAACGCCCGCCGTATGCGCCGCATGGAATAAAATCAATGAGGCAATCATATACCGGGCGTTTTAAATAAGATAGGCTGCGGCTCGGCAATTAGAGCAAGCTCTATTGCACTCGCCTTGCACTATCTTTGCAAAACGCCCCTTCTCCCATCCTATAATGACATGTTGGCTGAATTAGGCACTTTGCGGTAAAGGCACTAACTGCCTGGAAGGCAGTACAGAGCGAAGCGATAGTAACCGGGGACGAAGTCCTCGGGGGAGGCTATTGCAGAGGTTCTGCCTGGAAGGCAGTACGCCTGTGGAAATGGTTAAAAAGCATATCTTGTGTGGTGTAATGTCTTACAGGCACTTAACAGACCATTCAGCCAGAACTTAATAATTATCTTCTAAAACAATATTGCATGAACAAAATCTTTACCCTCCTCCTCGCGCTCCTCGCATTCAACTGCTCCCTCAAAGCAGCCACCATCGATTGGGGCGAACTCACGCCCGGCACCGCCTACCAAATGACCGACATCGGCTACTACCAAGGCTGGTTCACCGCCACAGAGAGCGGCACGATTACCGCGCACTGCACCTCCTCCGACATTCCTCGCCCCTTCGCCGATGCCGACTTCAGCGTACCTATTGAGGGGAACTACTATATTCAAAACGGAGCAAACTACGACTTCGCCGTCACCGCCGGCACCACCTACTATTTCTCTGCCTTCGTGCTCAATCCCGGCACATTCTCCTTCAACTACGCCGCCTCCGCCACGTTGCAGCTCATCTCCGCCACGCCCGAGGCAGGCACCGTGTTCAACGCCGGTCAGTATAGCGGCGTGACGCTCGCCTTCAACCGTCCCATAGCCGTGGGCGGCGCAAGCATCATCGTCGGCGGCGAAGAGAAAGCCGTTGCCGCCAACGTGCTCGAAACTTATGTCACCGCCGAAATCCGCGACGCCCTCATGTCGTTCTACGACAAAGGCACGCTCCGCGAAGGCGACAGCTTCACCTTCCGCCTCACGGGCGTACATGCCGCCGGCGATGAGGCGAATGTCTACGGCACGGACGGCACGGTCGAGGTGGTCTACGTAGCCAGCACCCGCCCCGTCACGCTCACAGCCACCGAGGGCATCGAGGGCGCATCCTTCCTCTCCTACTGGCGCAAAGCCGACGAAAGGGGCATCATCAAGCTCCGCTTCTCCGGCGCGCTCCAACCTATCGACACGCCCCAGCGCGAAGCCGAAACCACCTGCGAACTCTCCTTTGGCGACCCCGACGCGGGCGAGGGCGAGGCCTATCGCGAAACAATCCATTACGCGCTCTCTGCCGAGAACGAGATTACGATTGACCTGCGCAACCGCCTGCGCCGCCCTATCGACATGGTAACCTCCGGCAAGGACTACGGCACCATGTCGCTCAAAATCATGGGTGTGCGCGATGCCTCCGGGCAATATGCCTACACCAATGCCATCGGCAGCCTCGGTTCGTTTGCCTACGCCATGCCCTACCGCGAAGTGAAACTCTCGCTCGCCGCCGAGTTCACGCCCGCTCCCGGCGCATCGCTCACGGGGGCAACGGAGGTTGAATTATGGGTAACGGACTATGCCGCCCTCGCCTTCTCGGGCATTCTCCTCTCCTACTCCGACGACGAAGGCACGCACACTGCGCTGCTCACCGACTACACAGCCACACCCGATGAAAACTTCGACGGAGCCTGCGCCCTCACCTTCACCATTCCCGCCGAACTCGCCGCCAAACCCGGGCTGAGCGTTTCGCTCGCCGAACTTGAAACCGCCGACGGGCTGGACCACGCCGCCGAGCTCGCCGCCACTTACAACACCGTTCCAAGCGGCATCTCCACCCTGCCCGCCGCCGATGAGGCACACCGCGCCGCCGCTCCCGTCTACGACCTCACGGGCCGCCGCCACGCCTCCTCCGCCGCCCTGCCCCGCGGCATCTACATCGGCGGCGACGGCAAGAAAATCTTAAAATAACATACGCACTGATATATCATGTTTTATGCCCCCTGCGCAAGTCGGCGCAGAGGGCATATTTTTTAAGAGCTGCCCGCCCAATTCGCCCCTGCGCCCCTTGTCTGCATTTACAAAACGCTGGAAATTGCATTTTTCTCCACAAAAATCTTAGGAAATATTTTTTGGTGTTATCACAATTTATATAAATTTGCAAGTGCAATCGGACCTTTCCGCGCAGATACTTATCAACAAGTTCTCGCCGAATGACAGCCGGTAGCCAAGAAGGCATATTAGCTTTATCCGTTCTTACTCGAAACGTCTGGAAAACTTTTCAACCTAAGGAACGTGAGGAAGAGATAGTATGCCCATTCTTGTGTATTAGTATGATTTTGTACAGCCCCGTCTGTATCTATATCATATCCGTACGCAGGATGGGGCAGTATATTTCGTTCATTCATTCGTTCCTGAGGTTATTTCCAGACTACCTGAGTAAGAGGATGGGCAGATATTTGCTCCATCCTTTTTTGTATACCTATACCTCAGCCTCGTTAGGAGCAGGCGGGGCACACTTAAATCCAATCCCTATGGCACGTTTTATCATCACGACCAAACACGTCAAGAACACCAACGGCATCCGCATCGAGCCGGGCATGAGCGTTCAGGTAGTCACGCAAAGCATGAGCAACCCCGTCACGACCAACGGCGGCCAAGTCGTCATCGACGCATTCATGCGCATCTACGGCATCGACATCAAAAAAGCAGGCTGCCTCAACATGGTGGAACTGGAAGTTGAACAATTCTAACAACTAATTCTAAGTATGTTACAAAATCAGTTAGCCAACTACGGCGATAAGATGTTCGACAAGGACACAGCCAAAATTGTCAGAAGACACGCCTTTTGGGCAGCAATCATTCTTGCACTACCATTATTCGGACTTGACGTTATTGTTTTCGCCATCATTCTTTGGCATATGTATAGCAGTTTGGCCCAAAGAGCCCACAAAAGACTTGATACAGGAAGCATTATCGTGGGTGTCATTATCAATATCCTGGTTGCTTTTGCAATCAATTTTGTTTTAGAATTTATACCCGTTATTGGCTGGCTTGGCTCGGGCTTTTTAGCCTACCTTCAATTTTACCTTTCGGGAAAAACGTACCTTGAAACCTTAAAACAAATGTAATTATGAATATTGATCATCAACTTCTTCACGTTTCAGAGAAACTCGTTAAAATGCTTGACGAGACAGCAGACAACTGCTTACCTAAAGAGATTGCCAACGTTGTCAAAACACATAGTAAATTAGCCGTCGGGTCAGCATGGATTCCAGTACCAGGCGCGGACGTCGCTGCTGGTGCAGCTGTCATTTGGGGCATGTACGTAAGAATAAACAACAAGTTGGGCATCCCCTTTGGCGAAAATATAATGAAGTCCATAGGTTCGGGCGTTGCCACCAACTTGGCCAGTTACTTAGCAATGACAGGGGTTGCAAGTGCCATTAAGTTTATTCCTGGTATCGGTTCTTTGGGCGGCGCACTCTTAATGTCTGCCTCTCTTTACGCAGTAACCTTGGCGGCAGGGTGGATATATCTGCAAGCCCTATGCACATTGGCAGAAAAGAAAGGGAATGCTTTCAACGCAAACGACATCACACAAGCCGTTAATGATATTCTCAGACAAAAAAGCGTCATTAAAGACTTCATCAACGAAGCAAAGAAAGCTTATAAGAAATAACTGCGGCAAGCGACCTTCCATTTCGACAGCATATTAAGCATGAACCATGTTTGCTCTTTTTATTATCATTCTTATGGCATTCATAATATGGAGTGCCTTAAAAATCCTGCTGATAAGAAAAGCAAAAAGCAAACCATAAAAGACGAAGTAAAAACGGCAAAGCTACGATAGTAAAATTTTTAAGCAAACTTTGATAATATGGCAACCATTAGACACAAAATCGCCCTCACGCTCTTGCTGGCGATATGCTCTGCCGCCTCGGCATGGGCAGATACCTACTTCGTGTTCAAAGGCACAATCGGGGACTACCCTATCGTGATGGGCTTTTGGGCAACTTTGACCTGCGCAACCGGCGGCTACTACTATGTGAGTCAAGGCAAGAACAATAAGATTAAGTTGGAAGGCCAGATGGACTTGGATTGTGAGGAAGACAACGTTTGGCATTTCGACGAAGAGATTAACGGCAAGTGGAACGGCATGTTCAGGCTGAAATGGGACCGCAGCACAGATGCCTATCGCAATAAATATGTGGAGGGCATGTATGTCAATGCCAAAGGCAAGAGATACCCCGTGCGGCTGACGCGCGTGGATATGACAGCCAATCCCGACCATATCTAAGGCACAAAGCTGCAAACAGCCCGCATCCTATACGCAAAAAAAATCCCCGAAAAACCCAGCACACCCGTCACTACCTTTATATCGGTCTGTATTTAAGCCATTTAGGAGTGACGGGTTTATCGTGCCAACCCGTCACAACTATACACACTTGGAATTGCAACCTATTTCAGGAAAAGACAGCATTTTGTACCAATTCCCTGCCATTCCGCCCCGAATTTCGAGGCGGATTTTTTATGCAAAATGCCTTCCAGGCACTTAGCACAGTGGACCTGTTCTAACGAGGCATTATATCCTTTATGTTTTTTACTATGTCTGAGATATTTTTTCCTAACTCCGATACATTTTTCACTATCTGCGCAGAAAAAGTTTGTTACAAACTTGCTAATATATATTACAAACTTTGTAACACGTATTACAAAGTTTCTAACACATGTTACAAAGTTTGTAACAAAAACTATCCTATATGAAAGGAAAAAATATCAAGCAGAAAAGAAAAATTATCTGCTTGAAAGGAAAAATTGTCACGGAGATACTCGCGGCGGTCACGCGAGACAGACATGAGCAATGTTACACGTCCAACCCGTCACTAATGACGGGTTTAGAGGGCGAACTATACACTCGCAACAATTTAATATATAAACAGTTGCAGCGTTAGTGACGGGTATGCTGGGTTTTTCGGGGTAAAAAATGCGTATAGGGATTGGGCAAAATTTGCAGAAAGGCGTATAATTGTGGCGGACTGTAAGCCCGCCACAAACATTTACCAGGCGTATGCAATACAACCTGTACACAAAAAAAGCAGAGGCGCACCTTTTCGGGTGCGTCTCCGCTTGGTATTGAGGTTTCGAGGAGGGGGAGGATTATTCTTTATCTTCTTTCTCCTTATTGATCTTGTCGTAGTCTTCGATGTCGCCCACAACGATGCGGCTGAACTCGCGCAAGCCAGTACCGGCAGGAATTAGGTGACCGCAGATGACGTTCTCCTTCATGCCTTCGAGGTAGTCGGTCTTACCGCTGATAGCGGCTTCGTTGAGCACCTTGGTGGTCTCTTGGAAGGAGGCGGCAGACATGAAGCTCTTGGTCTGCAAGGCGGCACGCGTGATACCCTGGAGTATCTGCGTGGAGGTGGCAGCCACGGCATCGCGTGCCTCTACGAGGCGCTGGTCGCGACGCTTGAGCTGGGAGTTCTCATCGCGCAGCTTGCGGGCCGTTACAATCATACCGGGCTTCATCGTGGTGCTGTCGCCTGCATCGGTCACGACTTTCTTGCCCCAGATGCGGTCGTTCTCTTCGGCAAAGTCGAGCTTGTCGACAATCTGCTGCTCGAGGAAGCGCGTGTCGCCGGGGTCGTTGATCTGAACCTTGCGCATCATCTGGCGCACGATAACCTCGAAGTGCTTATCGTTGATCTTCACACCCTGCAAACGGTACACGTCCTGAACTTCGTTGACGATGTATTCCTGCACTGCGGTAGGACCTTGGATAGCGAGGATATCGGAGGGCGTGATGCTGCCGTCGGAAAGCGGCGTGCCGGCACGCACATAGTCGTTCTCCTGAACGAGGATTTGCTTGGAGAGGGGCACGAGATACTTCTTCTGCTCGCCGAGCTTGGAGGTGACAACCACTTCGCGGTTGCCGCGCTTGATGTCGCCCATCGTGATTTCGCCGTCGATTTCGGAAACCACTGCGGGGTTGCTCGGGTTGCGCGCTTCGAAGAGTTCGGTGACACGGGGCAGACCGCCCGTGATGTCGCCTGCCTTACCTACGGCACGCGGTATCTTGATGAGCACGTCGCCGGCATTGAGCTTCTGACCGTCTTCTACAACGATGTGGCCGCCGATGGGGAAGTTGTAGGTGCGAATCAGCTCGCCGTTCTCGCTCATAACGTGGGCAGAAGGTACGCGGCCTTTTTCGCGGCTTTCAATGACGATGCGCTCGCGCAAGCCGGTGGCTTCGTCTTCCTCTACGCGGAAGGTTACACCTTCTTCTACATCTTCAAACTGGATGACACCGGGCGTTTCGGTTACGATGACGGCATTGAAGGGGTCCCATTTGGCAATGAGCGTGCCTTTTGCAACCGTCTGCCCGTCGGAAACGAAGAGCTGCGAGCCGTAGGGCACGTTCTGCGTGGAGAGAACGATGTCGGTGTGCTCGTCGACAAAGCGTGCCTCGGCCAAACGGCCTACCACGACCTTGCCTGCCGTGCCGTCTTCAGCAACGGTGTCGACGGTGCGGAGTTCCTCGAATTCTACGCGGCAGTCGCTCTTGGCTACGATCGTGGCATTGGCTGCGGCGTTGCTGGCGATACCACCGGCGTGGAACGTACGGAGCGTAAGCTGTGTACCCGGTTCACCGATAGACTGCGCCGCGATAACGCCGACGGCTTCGCCTTTCTGCACCATGCGGCTGGTGGCAAGGTTGCGGCCGTAGCACTTCATGCAGACGCCGTGCTTGCTTTCGCAAGTGAGGACGGAGCGGATTTCTACGCTTTCGATGGGCGATGCCTCGATTTCGGCGGCAATCGGTTCGGTAATCTCTTCGCCTGCGGCAACGATGAGCTTGCCCGTGGCGGGGTGGATAATGTCGTGAACGGAAACGCGGCCGAGAATACGCTCGCCGAGGGAGGAAATGATTTCGTCGCCGTCTTTGAGGGCGGTGCAGACGAGACCGCGCAGCGTGCCGCAGTCTTCCTCGGTGATGATGACATCGTGGGAAACGTCTACGAGACGGCGGGTGAGGTAACCGGCGTCGGCCGTCTTCAAGGCGGTATCGGCAAGACCCTTACGGGCACCGTGCGTAGAGATAAAGTACTCGAGCACGGACATGCCTTCCTTAAAGTTAGAAAGAATCGGGTTCTCAATAATCTGCGCGCCTTCGGCACCGGCTTTCTGGGGCTTGGCCATAAGACCACGCATACCGGCGAGCTGGGCAATCTGGTCGGCACTACCACGGGCACCCGAGTCGAGCATCATGAACACAGCGTTGAAACCTTGGTCGGCTTCGGTCATCTGCTTCATGAGGGTCTTCTTCAGGTCGGTATTGACGTGCGTCCAAGTATCGATTACCTGATTGTAACGCTCGTTGTCGGTGATGAAACCCATGTTGTAGTTCATCGTGATTTGGTCGATTTCCTCGTTACCGCGCTTCACGATGTCTGCCTTTTCGGCAGGAATGATAATATCGTCGAGGTTGAACGACAAACCGCCTTCGTAGGCCTTGCGGTAACCGAGGTTCTTGATACCGTCGAGGAACTCGCAGGCGCGGGCCATACCCACGGTCTTGATGACGCGGGAAATGATGTCGCGCAGGGACTTCTTGGAGATAATGGTATTGACATAACCTACTTCGACGGGGATAATCTCGTTGACAATAACGCGGCCCACAGAGGTCTCGACGAGGTGCTTATAGATGTTGCCTTCCTCATCTACATCATCAACCATCACCTTAACGGGGGCATGCACGTCTACGCGGCGCTCGTTGAAGGCGATGATGGCTTCTTCGGCACCGTAGAAGGTGAGGCCGGAGCCTTTCGCGCCGGGACGGAGCTTGGTGATGTAGTAAAGACCGAGCACCATATCCTGCGAGGGCACGGTGATAGGCGCACCGTTAGCAGGGTTGAGGATGTTGTGGCTCTGAAGCATGAGCATCTGCGCCTCGAGAATGGCTTCGTTGCTGAGGGGAAGGTGAACGGCCATCTGGTCACCGTCGAAGTCGGCGTTGAACGCGGTACATGCCAGCGGGTGGAGCTGAATGGCCTTGCCTTCAATCATCTTGGGCTGGAAAGCCTGTATACCAAGACGGTGAAGCGTCGGGGCACGGTTGAGGAGCACGGGGTGGCCCTTCATGACGTGTTCGAGGATATCCCAAATCACGGACTCGCGGCGGTCTACTATCTTCTTCGCGCTCTTAACAGTCTTGACGATGCCGCGCTCGATGAGCTTACGGATAATGAACGGCTTGTAAAGCTCGGCTGCCATGAGCTTGGGCAGACCGCATTCGCCCATTTTCAGTTCAGGACCTACAACGATTACGGAACGGGCGGAATAGTCCACACGCTTACCGAGGAGGTTCTGACGGAAACGGCCCTGCTTACCTTTGAGAGAGTCGGAAAGGGATTTGAGGGGGCGGTTGCTGTCGCTCTTCACGGCGCTGCTCTTGCGGGAGTTGTCGAAGAGGCTGTCGACGGCTTCCTGAAGCATACGCTTTTCGTTGCGCAGAATGACTTCGGGAGCCTTGATTTCCAAGAGTCTCTTCAAGCGGTTGTTGCGGATAAGCACGCGGCGATAGAGGTCGTTGAGGTCGGAAGTGGCGAAACGGCCGCCATCGAGGGGCACGAGCGGACGCAGTTCGGGCGGCGTGACAGGAATGACCTTCATGATCATCCACTCGGGACGGTTGCGGTCCTTGCTGGCGCGGAACGACTCAACTACCTGCAAGCGCTTCAAGGCTTCGGTCTTGCGCTGCACGGAGGTGTCGGAATTGGCACGGGCGCGCAGTTCGTAGGAAAGGTCGTCGAGATTGATGCGCGTGAGGAGGTCGTAGACGGCCTCGGCACCCATCTTGGCGATGAACTTGTTGGGGTCGGTATCTTCGAGATACTGGTTGTCCTTGGGCAGACGCTTGAGGATTTCGAGGTATTCGTCCTCGGTGAGCAGGTCGTTCACGGCAAACTCGTCGCCGAGCACGCCGGGCTGGATCACCACGTAGCGCTCATAATAAATAATGGAGTCGAGCTTCTTGGTGGGGATGCCGAGGAGGTAGCCCATTTTATTGGGCAGGGAACGGAAATACCAGATGTGGGCCACGGGCACAACGAGCTGGATGTGACCGGCACGCTCGCGGCGCACTTTCTTCTCCGTGACCTCTACGCCGCATCGGTCGCAGACGATGCCCTTGTAGCGAATGCGCTTGTACTTGCCGCAGTGGCACTCGTAGTCCTTTGTAGGACCGAAGATGCGCTCGCAGAAGAGGCCGTCGCGCTCGGGCTTGTAGGTGCGGTAGTTGATGGTTTCGGGTTTCAGCACCTCACCGTAAGAATTGGACTGGATTTCCTCGGGCGAGGCCAGGCCAATGGTAATCTTGGTGAAGTTGCTCTTTATCTTGTTTTCTCTTTTGAATGCCATAATCTGATGTATGAATTGTAAGTGTAAAGAGATTTTCGGTATGCTCCTAAGAAACGGAATTTTCTAAAAAAATACCTTAATCGAGCGATACGCTCAAACCTAAGCCGCGAAGTTCGTGAAGCAATACGTTGAGCGATTCGGGAATGCCGGGAGTGGGCATCGGTTCGCCCTTAACGATGGCTTCGTAAGCCTTGGAACGGCCAACGACATCGTCGGACTTGATCGTAAGGATTTCTTGGAGCACATGAGATGCGCCGAACGCCTCGATGGCCCAGACTTCCATTTCACCGAAACGCTGACCGCCGAACTGGGCTTTACCGCCGAGAGGCTGCTGCGTGATGAGCGAGTACGGGCCAATGGAACGGGCGTGCATCTTGTCCTCAACCATGTGGCCGAGCTTAAGCATGTAAGTAACGCCCACGGTGGCCTTCTGGTCGAAAGGTTCGCCCGTGCCGCCATCGTAGAGCTGCGTAGAGCAATAACGGGGCAGGCCTGCCTTGTCGGTCCATTCGCAGAGGTCGTCGAGCTTCGCGCCGTCGAAGATAGGCGTGGCGAACTTGACGCCGAGCTTGCGGCCGGCTGCGCCGAGAACGGCTTCGAAAATCTGACCGAGGTTCATACGCGAAGGCACGCCGAGCGGGTTGAGCACGATGTCGACGGGCGTACCGTCGGCCAAGAACGGCATGTCTTCCTGACGCACAATCTTGGAAACGATACCCTTGTTACCGTGGCGGCCGGCCATCTTGTCGCCCACGCCGATCTTGCGCTTCTTGGCAACATATACCTTAGCCATCTGAATGATGCCGGAGGGCAGTTCGTCGCCAATGGTGATGGCAAACTTCTGACGCTTCAAGACGGCATCCATCTGATTATATTTCTTCAAATAATTGATGACAAGCTGGCGAATGAGGGTGTTGGTGTGCTCGTCGTCGGTCCAGTTGTGGAGTTCGACGGCTGTGTAGTCGAGCTGCGCCAAGAGCACCTTGGTGAACTCTGCGCCCTTTGCAATCACCTCTGCCCCGATATTGTCCTTCACGCCGAGGGCTTTCTTGCCCTTGGTGAGCTTGACAAGTTTCTCGAGCATGAGGGCTTTGAGCTTGCCGGTTTCCTTTTCAAAATCTTCATCAATCTTCTGCAACTTCACCTTGTCGGCTGCCTTAGACGAGCGCGTCTTGATGGCACGGGAGAAGAGGTTGGTCTTGATGATGACACCCGAGAGGGAGGGATTTGCCTTCAAAGAGGCGTCTTTCACATCGCCTGCCTTGTCGCCGAAAATGGCGCGGAGCAACTTCTCTTCGGGAGTGGGGTCGCTTTCGCCCTTAGGCGTAATCTTACCAATCATGATGTCGCCGGGCTTCACGCGGGCACCGATACGGATAATACCGCGCTCGTCGAGGTCCTTGGTGGCATCTTCGCTCACGTTGGGGATATCGTTGGTAAGTTCTTCCATACCGCGCTTCGTTTCGCGCACTTCAAGGGAGAACTCATCCACATGGACAGAGGTGAGGATATCCTCACGCACCATGCGCTCGTTGAGCACGATAGCGTCCTCATAATTGTAACCCTTCCAAGGCATGTAAGCCACGAGGAGGTTGCGGCCGAGTGCGAGTTCGCCGTTTTCAGTAGCATAACCCTCAGTGAGAATATCACCCTTCTTGACGCGCTGACCTTTCTCGCAAATAGGACGGAGGTCAATGGTCATATTCTGGTTGGTGCGGCGGAACTTGGGAATATCGTAAACCTTCTCAGCAGGCTCGAAGCTTACGAACTCTTCGTCCTCCGTGCGGTCGTAAAGAATGCGGATTGTAGTAGCATCTACGAACTCAATCACGCCATCGCCCTCGGCTGTAATCATCGTGCGGGAATCTTCGCAGACCTGCTTTTCGATACCGGTGCCGACAATCGGAGCCTCTGAGTGGATAAGGGGCACTGCCTGGCGCATCATGTTCGATCCCATCAATGCGCGGTGAGCATCGTCGTGCTCCAAGAAGGGAATGAGCGAAGCGGCGATAGAGGCAATCTGCTGCGGCGCAACGTCCATAAGTTCCACTTCAGAGGGCGGCACAACGGGATAGTCGGCATCCTGGCGGCATTTTACTTTATCGCGAATGAAGGAGCCATCGGGACGAAGGGGCGCATTGCCCTGACCGATGATCTTGCCTTCTTCTTCTTCGGCCGAGAGATAAACAACGTCTTCGTTCTTGAGGTCTACCATCGAATTGGCCACCTTGCGGTAAGGCGTTTCGATGAAGCCGAGGTCGTTAATCTTAGCATATACGCAGAGCGAGGAGATAAGACCGATGTTAGGACCTTCAGGCGACTCAATCGGACAGAGGCGGCCGTAGTGTGTATAGTGTACGTCGCGCACCTCGAAACCTGCACGCTCGCGGGACAGACCGCCAGGGCCAAGGGCAGAGAGGCGGCGCTTGTGCGTTACTTCTGCCAAGGGGTTGGTCTGGTCCATGAACTGCGACAGGGCGTTCGTGCCGAAGAAGGAGTTGATGACGCTCGAAATGGTCTTGGCGTTAATGAGGTCGGTCGGCGTGAACACTTCGTTATCGCGGACGTTCATGCGCTCGCGGATTGTGCGGCTCATGCGTGCCAGACCAATGGCGAACTGATTGGAGAGCTGCTCGCCCACGGTGCGGACGCGGCGGTTGCTGAGGTGGTCGATATCGTCGACGGTGGCCTTGCTGTTAATCAGTTCGATGAGATATTTGATAATCTCAATAATATCTTCGTGCGTCAGCACACGCACGTCCATATCGGTCGTAAGGTTGAGCTTGTGGTTGATGCGGTAGCGACCCACTTCGCCCAAGTCGTAACGCTTTTCAGAGAAGAAAAGGTTGTTGATGACATCGCGTGCGCTGGCATCGTCGGCGGGGTCGGCATTGCGGAGCTGACGATAGATATAAAGCACGGCCTCCTTTTCAGAGTTGGAGGGGTCTTTTTGCAGAGTGTTGAAAATAATGGAATAGTCGGATGCGGAAGCCTCTTCGTGGTGAATGAGAATGCTCTGCGCACCGCTTTCAATAATCTGCTGGATATGGTCCTCTTGGAGAACGGTCTCACGCTCAAGCACCATTTCGTTGCGCTCGATAGATACTACTTCACCGGTATCTTCATCAACAAAGTCTTCTACCCAGCTCTTCAAAACACGTGCGGCAAGGCGGCGGCCAAGCACCTTTTTCAGGCTGGTCTTATTCACCTTGATTTCTTCGGCGAGATTGAATATCTGGAGAATGTCTTTATCGGTTTCGTAACCAATCGCACGCAGCAGGGTCGTTACGGGCAACTTCTTCTTACGGTCGATATAAGCATACATCACATTGTTGATGTCTGTAGCAAATTCAATCCAAGAACCCTTGAAAGGTATGATACGTGCGGAATAGAGCTGCGTACCATTTGCGTGAATGCTCGAACCGAAGAATACGCCGGGCGAGCGGTGCAATTGCGAAACGACTACGCGCTCTGCGCCGTTGATGACAAACGTACCGTTCTCGGTCATGTAAGGTATCTGACCGAGGAACACGTCCTGCACCACGGTATCAAAATCTTCGTGGTCAGGGTCAGTACAATACAATTTGAGCTTCGCCTTCAAGGGCACGCTGTAAGAAAGTCCTATTTCGAGGCACTCCTGAATGCTGTAACGGGGCGGGTCGATGTAATAATCGAGGAACTCTAATACAAAGTTGTTGCGAGTATCGGCAATGGGGAAATTCTCGGCAAAAACTTTATACAGACCGTCGTTCTTACGCAGCTCGGAAGGAGTGTCGAGCTGAAGAAAGTCTTTAAAAGACTTAAGCTGCACATCGAGAAAATCCGGATAAGGCATCGGATTTTGTACTGATGCAAAGTTTACACGATGATTGATTACTTGTGAAGACATTCTATGATGTTTTGATGTGGTGAGACAAGCCTGCGGGATACAATATATATTATATATGTGTAGACGATTTGCCTGTGAGTATAGCGCAAACCTTGTCTGCCCTGTGCGGCTTTTATGAATATAGACACAAAAAGGTTATGAAACCTCTACCAGAGGTTTCATAACCATATCCCTTAAAGGGTAGGAATATTAAGCGATTTCTACTTCAGCACCAGCCTCTTCGAGAGCCTTCTTGAGTGCTTCGGCTTCTTCCTTAGCAACGCCTTCCTTGAGCTTGCTGGGAGCACCGTCAACGAGTTCCTTAGCTTCCTTCAAGCCGAGGCCGCAAGCTTCCTTAACAGCCTTAACAACCTGAAGCTTAGCAGCACCTGCGTTCTTGAGGACTACGTCGAAAGCAGTCTTTTCCTCAGCAGCGGCAGCGCCGGCAGCAGCGGGAGCAGCAACAGCGACAGCTGCAGCAGCGGGTTCAATACCATACTCTTCTTTGAGTACATTAGCCAACTCGTTTACTTCTTTTACTGTCAAATTTACCAATTCTTCAGCAATAGCTTTGATATCTGCCATTTTCTTTAAATGTATTTGTTTTGTTATTAATCAATAATATTGTTGGAATAACGCTTTGTTTCTTAGTGTTATTCGGGGCGTTCGCCCAAAGTTTTGAGTACGCCATGAATGGTTTGGCCACCACTCTGGAGTGCAGAGATAACGTTCTTTGCGGGAGATTGCAGCAAACCAACAATCTCGGCAATAACTTCGTTCTTGCTCTTGATAGCGCAGAGAGCATCGAGCTGGTCTGCTCCAACATAGAAGCCTTCCTCAGCGTAAGCAGCTTTCAGGCCGGGGATGCCGTCCTTGCTTACTTCCTTAATCAGCTTCGCGGGCACGTTGGCCGTGTTGCAGAAGAAGATAGCGGTGCTGCCTTTGAGGGTACCATAAAGAGGAGAATAGTCAATTTCAGAAGCCTCGAAAGCCTTGTGAAGGAGGGTGTTCTTAACAACCACCATCTTGATTTCAGCACCGAAGCACTTGCGACGAAGGTCGCTCGTTGCAGCGGCGTTCAAACCTGTTACATCAACGAGGTAGAAATGAGCATATTCTTTGAGCTGTGCACCGATTTGTTCGATGACGAGTTGTTTATCTTCCTTTCTCATAATTCAATCTTCGTTATTTTTCTTCAACAGATTTGGGGTCAATCTTAATACCCTTGCTCATGGTAGAGGAAAGATAAATACTCTTTATATAAGTACCCTTTGCGGAAGACGGTTTCAACTTGATAATCGTTGAAATAAACTCTTTGGCATTGCCAAGAATTTGTTCCGGCGTAAAGGAAACCTTACCGATAGAAGTATGAACGATACCTGTCTTGTCCACCTTGAAGTCAATCTTACCTTGCTTCACTTCGCGGACAGCCTTAGCAACATCCATAGTAACCGTGCCGCTCTTGGGGTTAGGCATCAATCCGCGGGGACCGAGCACACGACCGAGCGCACCAATCTTACCCATGATGGAAGGCATCGTGATGATAACATCAATGTCAGTCCAACCACCCTTAATTTTCTCGATGTATTCATCAAGACCTACATAGTCAGCGCCTGCTTCTTTTGCAGCAGCTTCGGCATCGGGCGTGCAGAGGCACAAAACGCGAACTGTCTTACCCGTACCGTTAGGCAGAGACACAACGCCGCGAACCATCTGGTTTGCCTTGCGGGGGTCTACGCCCAAACGCATATCAATATCTACGGAAGCATCGAACTTGGTCGTGGTGATTTCCTTAACCAATTCAGCAGCTTCTTTCAAAGTATATGCCTTCCCTGCTTCAATCTTGTCAGCGACTAACTTCTGATTTTTTGTCAGTTTACTCATTGTTCAAGTGAAGTTTAATAGTTATTCCGGGAAGTCACCTTTAATCGTGATACCCATACTGCGCGCTGTACCAGCAACCAAACGCATAGCAGCCTGTACCGTGAAGCAGTTGAGGTCGGGCATCTTGTCCTCCGCAATTGCCTTCACCTGATCCCAGGTGATTTCGGCAACCTTCGTACGGTTGGGCTGAGCCGATCCACTCTTCTTCTTGGCGGCTTCGAGCAATTGGATTGCTACAGGAGGAGTCTTTACTATGAAAGAGAAAGACTTGTCGTTGTAGTAGGTGATTACTACGGGCAACACCTTTCCGGCCTTCTCCTGAGTTCTGGCGTTGAACTGCTTGCAGAAATCCATGATGTTGATACCCTTGGAACCCAGTGCGGGGCCTACGGGAGGAGATGGATTTGCAGCGCCACCTTTAATCTGTAATTTGATTAGTCCAGCAACTTCTTTAGCCATTGTTATTAATTTGTTTTTGGGATTTTATGAAAGAACTCGGGTACGTAACATTACCTTTATTCTTTCTCTACCTGCATAAAGCCAAGATCCAAACCTGTGCTTCTTCCGAACACCTTGACGGTGACGGTCACCTTCTTCTTGTCGTTGTCTACCTTCTCAATAACGCCTGAGAAACCGCTGAACGGTCCTTCGGCCACCTTGACGGCATCGCCGACATTGAAAGGAATTTCCACATCCATTGGATCTTCCAACATTTCATCTGCCTTTCCGAGGATACGGTTCACCTCGCTATCGCGCAGCGGAGTGGGATTGTCCAAACCGCCCAAAAAGCCTAACACATTGGGCGTGTTGCGCAATTCGTGAGCAATTTCACCCACCAAACGAGCTTCTACCAAAACGTAACCGGGCAGGTAGTTACGCTCTTTTACGATACGCTTGCCTGCACGCACTTGGAAAACCTTTTCCGTTGGTATAAGTACCTGCGAAACATGACCGCCGAGGCGGCCATTCTTAATTTCTGCATCTATGTACTCCTTTACCTTGGCTTCTTTTCCACTTACGGCTCGCAAAACATACCAAGACATTCCTGCTTCAGCCATCGATTCGTTAGATTTGGGGGTAAATTAACTGCATGAGGTTCTCGAATACTGTATCCATAAGGAACACGACAATTGCTATGACGATGGAAGCGGTGAGCACAACAATTGCACTGTGCGTCAGCTCCTTTCGGTTAGGCCATGTTGTCTTATGCGCGAGTTCTTCGTAAGAATCCTTGCAATATGAAATGCAATATGTGAATACTTTCTTCAACATTGTTTTATGTTTTGGCACGGGAAGAGAGGCTCGAACTCCCGACACCTGGTTTTGGAGACCAGTGCTCTACCAACTGAGCTATTCCCGTAAAAATAGGCCTCATCACAAAGGGTGAGGACCTATTTATATTTATTGAGTAAATCCGTTTAGGGAATTATTCAATGATTTCGGTAATCTGACCAGAACCTACGGTGCGACCACCTTCGCGGATAGCGAAGCGGAGACCTACGTTCAGGGCAACGGCGTAGATAAGCTCAACAGTGATTTCAACGTTATCACCGGGCATTACCATTTCAGTGCCTTCGGGGAGGTGGATTTCACCCGTGCAGTCCATCGTGCGGAGATAGAACTGAGGACGATACTTGTTACCGAACGGAGTGTGGCGACCACCTTCTTCCTTCTTCAGAACGTAGATAGAAGCTTTGAACTTCTTGTGGGGGTGGATAACGCCCGGGTGGGTGATAACCATACCACGCTTAACTTCGTTCTTGTCGATACCACGGAGGAGGAGACCTACGTTGTCACCAGCTTCACCCTGATCGAGGAGCTTGCGGAACATTTCAACGCCAGTTACAACAGACTTCTTGTCTTCACCGAGACCGAGAATCTGAACTTCGTCACCTACCTTAACGACACCGGTTTCTACACGACCCGTAGCTACAGTACCACGACCAGTGATAGAGAACACGTCTTCAACAGGCATCAAGAAGGGTTTATCTCTGTCGCGTTCGGGCTCCTGAATCCATTCGTCAACAGCATCCATGAGCTGCATAACGCTGTCTTCCCACTTAGCAACGCCATTGAGGGCACCGAGGGCAGAACCGCGAATGATGGGAGTATCTTCTTCGAACTCGTACTGTTCGAGGAGTTCGCGCATTTCCATTTCTACGAGTTCGAGCATCTCTTCGTCTTCAACCATGTCGCACTTGTTCAAGAACACAACGAGGCGAGGAACGTTCACCTGACGAGCGAGAAGGATGTGCTCGCGAGTCTGAGGCATCGGACCGTCAGTAGCAGCAACTACGATGATAGCACCGTCCATCTGAGCAGCACCAGTTACCATGTTCTTAACGTAGTCGGCGTGACCCGGGCAGTCTACGTGAGCATAGTGACGCTTGCTGGTCTCATACTCAATGTGAGCCGTGTTGATAGTAATACCACGTTCCTTTTCTTCGGGGGCGTTGTCAATCTGATCGAAAGACTTAACTTCTTCGCCCGTGCCGAGCCTTTCGTGGAGCACCTTGGAAATGGCGGCAGTCAAAGTCGTCTTTCCGTGGTCAACGTGACCGATCGTACCGATATTCACATGCGGTTTGGTACGCTCAAATTTTTCTTTTGCCATAGCTTAACTATAAAAATTTATTGTATTAATGTTTTCTGTGTATGGATTTCAAAAAAAGAGCTGTTAGTGAGACTTGAACTCACGACCTCTTCCTTACCAAGGAAGTGCTCTACCGCTGAGCTATAACAGCAAAAAAATGGAGCGGAAAACGAGGCTCGAACTCGCGACCCCCAGCTTGGAAGGCTAGTGCTCTACCAACTGAGCTATTTCCGCAGCCTTTGTAGTGGGCAAAGATGGATTCGAACCACCGAAGGCGTAAGCCAGCAGATTTACAGTCTGCCCCATTTGGCCACTCTGGTATTTGCCCATGTTTTTCAGACGTTTATGCCTTTCGGCAGATAATATGCCCTCGAAACGGGTGCAAAGTTAGACATATTTTTTTTCTCACAAAACTTTTTCTGCCTTTTTTTATATGACAAGGCGCATTTTAAGGTTTTGGGGAATTGCGGCACCCCGCTTCACGGGCACTCCTCGCGCGTATATATAATATTGTATGGCGCGGGATTCGGCGCTGCATTGGAACGGGGGCGGGGTGCGGAGTGCGCCCCGCCCTATCCCTTGAAATTTACTTAGCGTTCTTTTCCTTGAGCTTACTCAACTGTTTCTGGAGCGCATCGATGCAGAGGTCTACGCCTTCCTCAAACGTGTCGCACACTTTTTCGGCATGCAGTTCGCTGCCGGGCACGAAGATGTGCAGGGCGGTTTCTTTGTTGTGGGCGGTTTCGGGCTTCACAACTTTAAGGATAAACTCTGCCTTGATGATATTTTCGTGACACTTTTCAAGTTTGGCTACCTTCTTTTCGATGAATGTGTGCAGCTTTTCGGTTGCGTCGAAATGGATTGACTGAATTTTGAGTTCCATAATGTTCCTCCTTTTTTAGGCGGGGCTTTTCGCCTCGCGGTTGGTTAGTAAATGCGTGGGCATTTGCCGCTCTAAGCTTCAGGCGGCAGAGATGCCGTTATTTCATGCCCTCGGGTGGGCGTGTTCGTATTCTTTCTTGAGCGTGGCGAACGTGGTGTGGGTGTAAATCTCCGTGGTAGCGAGGCTTTCGTGGCCAAGCAACTCTTTCACGGCTTCGAGGTCCGCTCCATGGTTGAGCATCAGCGTGGCAAACGTGTGGCGCAACACGTGGGGGCTTTTCTTCTTGCGAATGGTTACCATCGAGAGATATTTCCGCACAATCGCCGCCACTTTTGCCTCATTGACGGGCCGGCCGTTTTCGTTGACGAACAGCGGGCCACCGTCGCCGCCCATGATATCGCGGCGGGCGGCCATGTATTCGGCTAAAGCCTGCTGCAGTTCGCCGCCGAAAGGCACGATGCGCTCTTTGCTGCGCTTGCCGAATACTTTGAGCTCGCCGGTTTCGAGATGCACCTTATCGGGCGTGAGCCCGAGCAACTCCGCACGGCGAATGCCGGTGTGGCAGAAGGTGAGCAATATCGTACGGTCGCGCAAGCCCTCAAATCCTTCAGGATAGATGATTTCGTCGAAGAGCCGATTTATTTCCTGCTCTTTGAGGAATGTGGGCAGGGGCTTGGCGGCCTTCGGGTTGCCAATGCTTTGCGTGGGGTCTTTCTCCACGAGCTGCATGCGCAGCAGATAGCGGTAGAACGAACGCACCGCGCTCATGTCGCGCTTCACGGTGCGCGGCGACCGCCCTGACTTCATGCGCTCCGCCATCCAGCGCCTCACTACGTCGGCATCGAGGTTGTCCCAAGCGAGGCGGTCGTCAAGAAGGCGGAAATAGCGTTCCAGGTTTTCGAGACTTTCGCGATAGGTTCGCACCGTGGTCTGCGGGCAACCTTTGTCTGCCGCGAGGTAATCCAGGAAACTGCGCACGTCTATCATCTTGCCAAAATTCGTTGCCGAAGCGTCTCAAAAGCGAAAATAAGGAAGTTTTCCGATGAATGCAAATTTTTGCACGCCTTTTTAGCAAATAATCCCCTTTTTGGTGTGTTTTGGGGTTTTCTTTGTGCTGAATGGGCAGAAAAAAGGGCGACCGCCACGCCATATCGAGATATGGCGCGGCGGTCGCTATTGGTGTATGTCGCTTGCCGGGCAATGCGGGGATTGCCGGCGAGGCTTTTGCTATTTAATTATTCTTCTGTGGTTCTAAGCTTCTGCACATAAACGGCGTGCTCCTTGGCGAGACGCTTCAGTACGGAAGGCTTGTCGAACTGCTGGCGGGCGCGGAGTTCTTTAACGACACCTGTTCTTTCAAATTTTCTCTTAAATCTTTTCAGGGCGCGTTCGATGTTTTCGCCCTCTTTAACGGATACTACGATCATTGTTTTTGATGTGTTTTATTTTGTTGTTACTTATATTGCATACTCTTGCGAGGTGCAAAATTAGGTAATAATTTTATTTCAAACAAATTTTGTTTCTTTTTTTTCCTAATCCTTTGCAAGATGCACCGTTTGCTGAGGGAACGGAATGTTGATGCCCTCGCGGTTGAAGAGTTCGTAGATGCCCTGCTGCACGTCGAAATATGTGGTCCAATAGTCCTCAGTTTTCACCCATGCGCGGACGGTGAGGTTCACGCTGCTGTCGGCGAGCGCGTCCACGCCAACGAAGGGCGCCTTGTCGGCGGGTTCTTTCAATATCTGCTCCAGCGAATTGAGATAATCGAGGAGCACGGCGCGGACGCGCTTCACGTCTTCGCCGTAGTCAATACCTACCGTCCACTGCACGCGGCGCAGTTCTTCGCGCGAATAGTTCACCACCACAGAGGTGCTCATCGAGCCGTTGGGCGCATAAACCAATTTGTTGTCGGCCGTGGCGATGATGGTGTGGAAGATTTGGATTTCGCGCACGGTGCCCTGCACGCCCTGCGCTTCAATCCAGTCGCCCACGCGGTAGGGGCGGAAGAGCAAGATGATGATGCCGCCGGCGAAGTTTTGCAGGTTGCCCGAGAGCGCCATGCCCACTGCCACGCCTGCCGAGGCGAGGAGGGCTGCGAACGACGTGGTGTTCACGCCGAGTGCACCGATGACAGAGATAATGAGGAGTACGGTGAGCAAGATATTCAGCAAACTCATCAGAAAGCTCTTGACACCCACCTCTATGGGACGGCGGTCGAGCATGCCGCGCACGATTTTTGTGATGAGTTTTACAATATAACGTCCTATTATATATATGAGTACGGCAGCGAGCACACGCTTGCCGGCACTGACGCTGGCATCGATAAGATTTTGGATAAGCACATCGATGTTGTCGATGCTATAACGCTGGACGGCTTCAAGGAGTAATAGTTTCATGGGCTTGGGATGGGATTTTTTGAGATATTATAGATGGAATAGCGGCTATAAAGATTATTGAGCCTACCGATTACTAAAAAATAATTCAAGGCCTGCATTTCCGAAAGGTCAGAAAAAAATTGCCGCCCGTCATCGGGTGGCAACTGCCATGCGGGATTAAGCAACTCCCTGCATCATTACGCCTTGCTTCGCGCACGCTGCGAACCGCTTATTCCTCCACGATGCGGCGAGCGCCGATATAGCGGCGGCTGTAGTATGGCTCGTTTGACTCCGACACCTTCACGCCC
>SAMEA3663175__coassemble_56_pt1 | contig 34136 bp, 28 predicted proteins | sample SAMEA3663175__metabat2_low_PE_026 | metagenome-assembled genome bin SAMEA3663175 (sample SAMEA3663175) | pig gut metagenome | biome: pig gut; feature: pig-associated habitat; material: faeces | place: Denmark | collected 2012 | reverse complement strand
TGCACGACATTTCTGTCTTGTTTACTTGTTTACTCGTTTACTTGTTTACTAAAAACTTTCTTTATTGTGACAAATTTACGCAAATCATGCGGAAAGCGCACTAATCCAAGGCGGAAAAGTGCGCTTTTACAGTAAGCAAGTGCGATTTTAAAGAAAAAACGCGCGGTAAAACGCCGCGCCTACCAGCCCGTCTGCGCCCAGCCCGCCGCAGAGTACCATTCGGTTTTCTGGAAAGCAAGGTTCAGGTCGCCATAAGGCGTGAACTTAGCGTTGCGCGTATAGATGTCTTGCGGCACGAATAGAGAAACGCCGGAGTAGGTTGCCAAATCGACCTCCTGATAGGCTGAGTCCGACGGCCCAATCCAATAGCGTGTCGTGGCGGCCTTGCGCACCACGGCCTGCGACAAGGCTGCGAGCACCGGCGTGCGCAGAGCCTCGTCGGGCAACAGCGCGGTCAGTGCCTCAGCGGCATCGTAATAGTGCGGGCGATAGTAATATTTGCGCGCATAAGCGTGATAGTTGGTTGCCGCAGATAAGTCTGCGCTTTTCCTTCCGGCAGCAAGCGACGAAGGCAAGGCAGTGCGTATGGCCGTCGCCAAAGGCTCGAGGGCGGCGGTGCGGACGGCGGAGATTACGATGCCGTAGTCGTCGTAATCATTTTCGCGTTGAGGGTCGGTCACATCTGCAAAATAGATATCTACAATGTCCTCGGGCGCGGCGCTAAACAGCCCGTCGCGCATTTGATGCGTATAGTAAGCGCCAGCACCGGGAATGGCCATCGGCGAAGCGATTACCAAATCCGTCACTTCGCGCAAGGCATACGCCACCTCGAGGCTCTGCATCAGGCACGCGTCGAAAAATATATATCGGAAGCGGAGGCCGGCTGTCTTAATGGTCTGCGCGATAGTTTCGACCGCCATCTGCGTGCCGTTGTCCGTCGACAGAGAATTTTTCCCCGTGTCGATGCCGAAAGAAAGCGGCGTTACCTCCGCGCTCTCCGTAGGCGGCAACCAGCCGTCGGCGTGCGACCACATCGCCAGCCCGTATTCCTCGGCAGGGCAATAGACCCTCATCAGTTCCAACGCGGCGGCGAGCGTGGCGGCGGCGGTGGAATTGGCATCTTCTGCCCAACGCTTCACCAGTGCCGGTTGCTCATCGCCCGCCCGCAGGGCATAGAGGCGCGGCGCGGCTTTGTCGTCAATAAAAAGCATAAGGCTTTGCCCCTCTTGCAGGGCTTCCGCGCCTTTCACTATCTCCAAAGAATCATCGTGATGGAAGTCGTCGTGCCCCAAAGAGTTTTGCGCCGCCATATAAACGAGCACCGTGCGTTGCCCCGGTGCGGCAGGCACGGCAAACGGTATCGGCGTGGCGGGGTCAGGCGTTTCTGCCTCCTCTTTATGGCAAGCGGCGGCACACAATATTAATATATATATAGGCAGGAGGCGGACGATGCGCAGCATCCTTAAACTATGATTCAGAGAAACCATGATGCTGCAAAGTTACACCATTTTGCAGGCTTTCCATACGCGAAAAAGCGTTTTTCTTAGGGAGAAAGGCGTAAAACAACTAAGTTTTGATAACTTTGCATCGCCAAATAGCACAACGTCATGAATTATATTTTCAAAACAGCCCTTTTCGCTGCCGCGCTCGCCCTTGCAGCCTGCGGCGGCAAGACAGGACAGAACGCTGAAACGCAGGATACCGCGGCCGTGCAGCAGGAGGCCGGTCCGCATGCCGACAACGACTTGAACCGCGAATACGTAGCCACGCTCGGCGGACACCGATTTGAAATCAATATCAAGCGCACGGCAGACGAGACTCTGCCCGCCGTGAGCGACGAACTGGGCGGCACGTTCTACGACAACCGCGTGGAAATCACCGCCACGCGCGACGGCGAGGAATTGTTCACGAAACAGTTCACCAAAAGCGACTTCGCCGACTTCGTCCCGGCGGCCGACAGCAAGGGCTGCGTGCTCCTCGGCATGGCGTTCGACCAAGAAAATTCTTCTGCCGCCACCCTCCGTTTCGGGGCGCAAATAGGGCAGCCCGGCATTGAGGAAGGGCCCGCGTTCATCGTGGAGATACCCACGGGCGGCGGCGCGTGCAGTATTGTTCGCGATATGCGCCAAGACACTATGGGCGAAGAGGGCGAGCAATAAGGCCGCCCCGCCACACAATATTATATATATAGGGTCGCATCTGCGCCCGTCGAGTGCTTGCCAAACCTCGTAAAAAACAAGACAATGAAGACAGACAAAACGTTTGTAAGCCTCCCCTTTATGCTGCTGGGGGTAGTCTTTTGTGTATGCTTGATAGCAGCGAATATCCTCGAAACTAAGCAAGTGACGCTCGGCCCGCTGGAACTTACGGCGGGGCTGATTGTCTTTCCCGTGTCTTACATCATCAACGACTGCCTCGTCGAAGTGTGGGGCTACCGCAAGGCACGCCTCGTTATTTGGCTGGGTTTTCTGATGAACTTTCTCTTCGTGGCGTTCGGCGCGGCAGCCGATGCCTTGCCCGGCGCGGCGTATTGGACGGGCGAGGCAGGCTTCCACGCCATCTTCGGACTTGCGCCGCGCATCACCGCCGCCTCCTTTGCCGCCTTTCTCACCGGTTCTTTCGTGAATGCCTACGTGATGAGCCGCATGAAGCGCAACGCACCGAAAGGTCAGGGTTTCTCGCTCCGCGCCATCCTCTCCACGGTGGCGGGCGAGAGCGTGGACTCGCTGATATTCTTCCCCTTGGCCTTGGGCGGCGTGGTGCCCTGGCAGGTGCTGCCCATGATGATGCTCACGCAGGTGCTGCTCAAGACGCTCTACGAAATCATCGTCTTGCCCCTCACGGTGCGCATTGTGCGGCTGCTCAAGCGCATAGAGGGCGAAGACGTGATCGACGACAATGTGCGCTACGGCTTTTGGCGCATAATGGATTTATAAAACCATCAACCATTTTACTCGTCTACTTGTTTACTCGTTTACTTGTCTACTCGTTTACTCGTCTACTTGTTTACTTGTCTACTCGTTTACTCGTTTACTTGTTTACTCGTTTACTTGTTTACTCGTTTACTCGTTTACTCGTCTACTTGTTTACTCATTTACTTGTTTACTAAAATATGATCGACCCTATCAAAAACATCCGCGACGAAGAAGCCCTCGTGGTATTCAGCGGCGGGCAGGACTCAACGACTTGCCTCTTTTGGGCAAAGCGCCACTTTGCCCGCGTCACGGCTTTGAGCTTCGTGTACGGGCAGAAGCACGCCCTCGAAGTGGAGCTGGCTGAAAAAATTGCCCAGAAAGCTGGCGTGCGCTTCGAGCGCATGGATATTCCCTTTATCGCCAAGTTGAGCCACAACTCGCTCACCGACCCGTCCATCGTGATGGACAAGGAAAAGCCTGCCGGCACGCCGCCCAACACGTTTGTGCCGGGGCGCAACCTCTTTTTCCTGAGCATCGCCGCCGTGTTTGCGCAGCAGCATGGCATTCGCCACATCGTGACGGGCGTATCACAGACTGATTTCTCGGGCTATCCCGACTGCCGCGACGCTTTTATCAAAAGCCTCAACGTGACGCTCAACCTCGCTCTCGAAGACCAGTTTGTGCTCCACACGCCGCTGATGTGGCTCGACAAATGCGAGACGTGGGCACTTGCCGACGAGCTCGGTGTGCTCGACCTCGTGCGCCGCGAAACGCTCACCTGCTACAACGGCATTCCCGGCGACGGCTGCGGCGAATGTCCCGCCTGCCGCCTGCGCCGCGCTGGTTTGGAAAAGTATTTGATTGGGAAAACAAAGTCTCACGAGTAGGGGCTTATGCATCAAAATAACCTATCCACTATTACCCAAATCAAAATAAATATGCGCGAAGACCTCACCCTCAACGCCCTCGGCAAGAAAACGGAATATCGCAGCGATTATGCGCCGGAAGTTTTGGAAACCTTTGAAAACAAGCACCCCGACAACGACTATTGGGTGCGCTTCAACTGCCCCGAGTTCACCAGTCTCTGCCCCATCACCGGGCAGCCCGACTTTGCGGAAATCCGCATCAGTTACCTGCCCGACCGCCGCATGGTGGAAAGCAAAAGCCTGAAACTCTACCTGTTTAGTTTCCGCAACCACGGCGACTTCCACGAAGACTGTGTGAACATCATCATGAAAGACCTCATCCGCCTCATGGACCCTAAGTACATCGAGGTGACGGGCTTGTTTACCCCGCGCGGCGGCATCAGCATCCACCCTTACGCCAACTACGGCCGCCCCGACACGCCCTACGCCGAACTTGCTGCCTATCGCCTGCGGCAGCACGATTTGTAAACTCGGGGCGATTTGCTTATCTAAAAAATGCGTAACTTTGCGGGCAGAAAAAGCCCTTTTGCTTTATGGGAAAGAAATTGAACGTCGTGGCAAGCCACCTGCGCCGCCACAAATACCTCTGGACCACGCTCGTCTTCCTGCTTATCATCGGCGTGCTCGACGAGAATAGCCTTATCAGTCGCTACCAGTTGCACGCACGCAACGAGGCCACCCGTGCCGAAATCAGGAAATACGAGGAGCAATACCAGCGCGACCAGCGCGACTTGCAGGAAATGCAGAATAGTCCCGATGCCGTGGAGCGCGTGGCGCGTATGGACTTGTTGATGAAAACGCCCGACGAGGACGTTTACGTTATCGAGTAGACCATACAATATTATATAGTCTACATTCACAGAAATGAGCCAACTCCAAACCTTACTTTTCCGCATAGGCGGCGTGCTGATGATCATCGGCGCGGCGTTGCCGCTCTTCGTGCCCGCCGTCGCGCCGTATGTCTACACCCTCGGCGCGTTGCTTTTCTGTCCCATACAGATGCTCGACCGCTATGAGGGCAGCGACCCCGTTACGCGCCGCCTGCGCCGCCAGCAACTGTTTGGCAGTTTTGCCCTGCTCGTGGCGGGCGCGCTGATGTTTTTCAGCCTCTACCACATCCCGCCTTTCCGTGGGCGCGAGTGGCAAATTGCCCTCATCATCGGCGCAATCTTTGAAATTGTGCCGGCGTTTAGAATGAAAGAAGATAAATAAATATGTAGTAAACAAGTGAACGAGTAAACAAGTAAACAAGACAAGTTACTCATGTTAATAGAATAAGTAAGACATCTCTGTCTCGTCTACTCGTTTACTGGTCTACTCGTTTACTCCAAACCAGTCTATTTAACACTAAAAACCATAAATATGAAAACCATTTCTTTGCAACTCAACAAGGCGGCGCAGTTTCTTGCCGCCGACGCAATTGAAAAACTCGAACCGCAGGTAAAGGCCGCTCAAGACGCTCTTGAAAACGGCACTTGCGCAGGCAACGATTTCCTCGGCTGGCTCCACCTGCCCTCAACCACTACGCCCGAACTCGTGGCAGATATCAAGGCCGCCGCAGAGACGCTGCGCGAAAACTGCGACACCATCGTCGTGGCCGGCATCGGCGGCAGCTACCTCGGTGCGCGCGCCGTTATCGAAACGCTTTCCAACAGTTTCGAATGGCTGAGCAACAAGGGCGAAAACCCTGTTATCCTCTTCGCCGGCAACAACATCGGCGAGGATTATCTCTACGAACTCACCGAATATCTCAAAGGCCGCCGCTTCGGCGTCATCAACATCTCCAAGAGCGGCACCACGACAGAAACCGCCCTCGCCTTCCGCCTGCTCAAGAAGCAGTGCGAGGAGCAGCGCGGCAAGGACATGGCGCGTAAGGTCATCGTGGCCATCACCGACGCCAAGAAAGGCGCGGCGCGCGTCACCGCCGACAAGGAAGGTTACACCTCTTTCATCATTCCCGACAACGTGGGCGGACGTTTCAGCGTGCTCACCCCGGTAGGTTTGCTGCCCATCGCCTGCGCCGGCTTCGACATCGAGGCCCTTCTGAAAGGCGCGGCCGATATGGAACGCCTTACGGGCGCCGACGTGCCCCTCGCCGAGAATCCCGCCGCGCAGTATGCCGCCATTCGCAACGCCCTCTATCAGAGCGGCCGCAAGATAGAAATCCTTGCCAACTATCAGCCGAAACTCCATTACGTAAACGAGTGGTGGAAGCAACTCTATGGCGAGAGCGAGGGTAAGGATGGCAAGGGCATTTTCCCCGCCGCCGTCGACCTCACCACCGACCTCCATTCCATGGGTCAGTGGATACAGGACGGCGAGCGCACGATCTTCGAAACGGTCATCTCTGTGGAACAGCCCACGCACAAACTCCTTTTCCCGCACGATGAGGAAAATCTCGATGGACTCAACTTCCTCGAAGGCCGCCGCGTGGACGAGGTGAACAAAATGGCAGAACTCGGCACGCAGCTCGCGCATGTGGACGGCGGTGTGCCCAACATCCGCATCAGCATCGAGCGCCTTGACGAGTACAACGTAGGCCAGTTGCTCTACTTCTTTGAAATCGGTTGCGGCATCAGCGGTCTGTTGCTCGGTGTCAATCCGTTCAATCAGCCGGGCGTTGAGGCTTACAAGAAGAATATGTTTGCCCTGCTCGGCAAACCCGGTTACGAAGCCGAGAGCCAGGCCATCAAGGCTAGATTGTAAGGGTAGGGTAAGGGCGTATAGCGTTGCGCTCTGGCTGGAATCGGGTCAGAACTGTGCGTTTTTCCTTGAAAATCGGGTCAAATGCCACCCGAAAAGCGCAGGAAAGGGCATAAATCCTGCCCGATTTCGATAAATCTATATGCACATGTATTACGAACACGCGATACAGAAATATAAAGAGCAGCACAACCTTGCGGCGTTTCGCCCCAAGGCTGTGCTGTTCGACATGGACGGCGTGCTCTTCGACTCCATGCCCAATCATGCCCGCTCATGGGCAAGGGTGTGCACGGAGTTCGGGTTGGAGATGACGCCCGAAGAGGCTTACATGCACGAGGGACGCACTGGGGCTTCTACCATCAACCTCCTCGCGCAGCGTTACTGGCACCGCGATGCCACCGAAAAGGAAATCAATGACATCTACGCCGAGAAATGCCGCCTCTTCAACGCCTGCCCCGAGGCGGGGCGCATGCCCGGAGCCATGGAGTTGCTCACGCAGGTCAAGGCGGCGGGGCTGACCATTGTGGTCGTCACGGGCAGCGGCCAGCTATCGCTGCTCTCGCGCCTCGAAAGCAATTATCCCGGTTTCTTCCGCCCCGAACTTATCGTGTCGAGCAAGGACGTTAGCCGCGGCAAACCCGACCCCGAACCTTATCTTATGGGTTTGCAGAAGGCAGGCGTGCGTGCCGAAGAGGCACTCGTGGTGGAGAATGCGCCGCTCGGCGTGCGTGCCGCAGTGGCAGCAGGCATTTTCACTGTTGCGGTAAACACCGGGCCTTTGCCCGAGCATGCGCTGATAGGGGAGGGTGCCAACCAACTTTTCCCCTCGATGCAGGCTTTTGCAGATGCCTGGCAGGATTTCTTTGCCTGCTTCTGATGTCATTTTGATAAAAATATACCATAACTTTTTCGCTGTCTCGCTGCCGCGAGGCAGCGTTTTTTTTGTGCCGCGCCCAATCATCTTGACAAGCCTGTCATATATGAAACTTATTAAAACAACAACTAACGCAACCTTTTTATGTTAAAAACGCGGGCATCGTTTAATAAATTTGCTCCTCAAAGAGGCTTTGCCTATAAGTAACGCCTAACTTTGCCCACATGAAGAAGTCCACAATTTGGTTAATCGCTTTCGTGATGGGCGCATCGTTTTTAGCGTTGCTCTACATGCAGACCCGCTATCTCGCGGAAGTGATAGAAATACGCAAAGAGCAGTTCGACGAGTCCGTGCGCCATAGCCTCTATCTCGTGGCCCGCAATCTCGAGCTCCGTGAAACGCGTGCCGGACTTGAGGCGGAGCTGAAAACTCAAGGCCATGCCGCAGGCGAGGCGCTCGGCAAGGCGCAATCGGCACCCGCCGCCATGCACCAAGGCGCAGACGACCTGTCGCTGCCCGCCGACTCCAACGTGACCGTGCCGCAGAAATTCTTCTTCGCCAAGCGCCGCCGCCTGCCCGTCGACGAGGCCTTCCGCGACAGCGTGCGCCAGCGGTACATCTACCAGCGCGGGCTGCTCGACGAGGTGGTTTACGACATTCTCTATCAAACCAACGAGAAGCCTCTCGCTGAGCGCATCGACTTTTCGCTCATGGATCACGACCTCCGCACCTCCCTCAAAAGGAACGGCATCGACATCGACTATCATTTTTACGTCACCACCTCCGACGGGCGCGAAATCTACCGCTGCTCCGACTATACGGCCGAGGGCGAGGACTTCACCTACAAGCAAGTGCTCTATCCCAACGACACGCAGGCGCAGATGGGCTTGCTCTACATCCACTTCCCCGAGATGCAGAAGTACATCTTTTCAAGCGTACGCTTCATCATCCCCGCCATCGTCTTCACCCTCGTGCTGCTCATCGCCTTCATCTTCACCATCTACACGATATTCCGCCAAAAGCGGCTCACGGAGATTAAGAACGACTTTATCAACAACATGACGCACGAGTTCAAAACGCCCATTTCCACCATCTCCCTGGCGGCGCAGATGCTCGGCGACGGCTCTGTGACGAAAAGCGAATCGATGCTCAAGCACCTCTCGGGAATCATCGTCGACGAAACGAAAAGGCTGCGTTTCCAGGTGGAGAAAGTGCTGCAAATGTCGATGTTTGAGAAAAAGGCCGACACCTTCAAGCGCAAAGAACTCGACGCCAACCGCGTCATTCAGGACATCGTCACGACCTTCCGCCTCAAAGTGGAAACCGCCGGCGGTAGCATCGACGCACACGTGGAAGCCGCGAAGGACATGGTGTTTGTAGACGAGATGCATTTCACCAACGTGGTGTTCAACCTCATGGACAACGCCATAAAGTACAAGCACCCCGACCGCCCCCTCCAACTCCGCGTCTCCACCGAAAGCACCGACAGCCGCTACATTATCCGAGTGGCCGACAACGGCATCGGCATCAAAAAAGAGGACCTGAAAAAGATTTTCGAGAAATTCTATCGCGTCCACACGGGCAACCGCCACGATGTGAAAGGCTTCGGCCTCGGGCTGGCCTACGTGAAGAATGTGGTCACCGCCCTCGGCGGCAATATCCACGCCGAAAGCGAATACGGACGCGGCACCACCTTCATCATCTCCCTGCCGCTGCTGAAATAATCCAAGACAATATAATTACTCACTCTTAAATTCAAAACGATTATGGAAACGAATTTCAACGACGAAAAGATGAGCATCCTGCTCTGCGAAGACGACGAAAACCTCGGTATGCTGCTCCGCGAATATCTGCAAGCCAAGGGCTACAACACTGAACTCTATCCCGACGGCGAGGCAGGCTTCCGCGCTTTCAGCAAAGGAAAGTACGACCTCTGCGTGCTCGACGTGATGATGCCTAAGAAAGACGGCTTCACCCTCGCCAGAGACATCCGCCAGATCAACGACGAAGTGCCCTTCATCTTCCTCACCGCCAAAACGCTCAAGGAAGACATCTTCGAGGGATTCCGCGTAGGTGCCGACGACTACCTCACAAAGCCCTTCTCCATGGAAGAACTCACCTTCCGCATCGAAGCCATTTTGCGCCGCGTGCGCGGAAAGAAGTCGCGCGACCGCGTGGTCTACAAAGTAGGCAGTTTCACCTTCAACACGCAGAAGCAGACCCTCACGCGCGGCGAGGAGGTCACGAAACTCACCACCAAGGAGAGCGAACTCCTCCGCCTGCTCTGCATTCATATGAACGAGGTGCTGCAGCGCGACTACGCCCTCAAAACCATCTGGATCGACGACAATTATTTCAACGCCCGTTCCATGGACGTCTACATCACGAAACTGCGCAAGCACCTCAAGGACGACGAGAACGTAGAGATTATCAATATCCACGGCAAGGGTTACAAACTCATCAGTTCCGAGCCGGAGTAAACGCTCACCCCTTGCGGTAAATAAAATCAGGGACGTATCAGCCGATACGCCCCTGATTTTTTATGCTTACTGCTCAAACACCGCCTCTATCTCCGCCACATACATCACGTGCATCGAGCCGCCGGGGCGGTCGTTGTACCAGCGTTCGAGGCACGCCCTGTCGAGAAACTCCTCCGGCTTCATCGGCGAGCGAAACAACTTGCGGCATTGCAGCGTGAGGCGTGCCTGCTCGAAGCCCACGGCATCGGGCGCGAGCGTCACGGGGCGCAGGCCCGTGGCGGCTATCTTGTCGCAGTCGCGCCCCGACTTCGTGCCGCAGAAGTTAAGCATGTCGCGGTGCTCCTCGCCGAGAAACGAGAGCGTGAAGCGTTCCTCGCGTTCCACAAACCCGAACGTGTGCCGCTCCGGGCGTACAAACACGAATGCCACGGGCTTATTCCACAACCAGCCGATGCCGCCCCACGATGCCGTCATCGTATTGAAGTTTTCAGGCGTGCCCGCCGTCACCAGCATCCATTCTTTCCCAATCAGGTGCAGCGCGTCTTCGCGCGTCAGCGTTTCAATCGTAGTTTTCTTCATTGCAGTCATAATTTTCTTCTGTCTGCAAAATTACGCACATAGGAGCAAATAGAAATTATCCGGCAGCAAAATTCCATTTGCTCCTTTATATTTTTTGCTTTCTCCGAGCAATTTTTTCCTATTCTATAAGAAAGTTTTTGTTACAAACTTTGTAACACGTATTACAAAGTTTGTAACATGTGTTAGAAAGTTTGTAACGGCCGTTACAAAGTTTGTAACAAACTTTTTCTTAGCAGATAGTGAAAAATATCAAGGAGAAAGGAAAAAATAACTTGGGGAAAGGAATAATTTTCAAGGGGATAGTTTGAAGGGTGAGGCAGTTCATACAAAAAAACTAACTAAATCAGCCTCCCCGCAAGGGAGTGAATGTTTTCTCATTAAAGCAAAATGTTTCTCACTAAACCAAAAAACATTTGTCAATAAAGAAAACATATCTCATTTAAGGTAAATCTACATTTCGGCACGGGCAAACATCTGCCTTCGCGGGCAAAATGCGCCTGACATTGCTGACAGGCGTTTTGGATACCCGATAGTTTAAACGACATAACTAAGCAAGCATTGACTCAAACACTAAATATTTATTATAGGCTTAAATCTGCAAACCGTATATTACAAATAGGGGGGGGGTAAATTTTAAAAATACATAACGACTTATAGTTTGCAAAATATTGTAAAGTATCGAAATGTAAAAAATGGTAATTTTGTAAACTCTAATAGCAGATAAATCCTTTCCCTATACACTATCAAAATATAAGGATGACCAAGAAAACGTTTCGCCGCGCCACGCTCTGCGGCTTTGTCACGCTCTTGCTGGCGGGCTGCCACGTGCCGCAAAATATATCCTACTTCCAAGATGCCGCCGCGCTCAACAATATGGCGGTGAGCGGCGTGGATCAGTTCAAGTTACGCCCGGAAGACAAAATCAACATTGTGGTAAACTGCCAGAACCCCATGCTCGAGCAGCAGTTCACGCTGACCACGCGGGGCAACGTGGCGCAAACGCTCGGCGCGGCCGTTGCGCCCGTCACCGCCTCGGGCGGCAGTTACGGCAGCAACCAGCCCATCGCCTACACCGTGGACAGTCAGGGCACGATTGACTTTCCAGTACTCGGCAGGCTCTCGGTGGCCGGCAAGACCCGTAAGGAAGTGGCGCAGTACATACAGGAACGCCTCGTGGCGCGTAACCTCGTGGAAGATCCCATAGTGACGGTGGAATATCTCAACATCGGCGTCAACGTGCTCGGCGAGGTGAACAAGGCGGGGCGCATCAACGTGGCCAAAGACCACTTCACCATTCTCGACGCCATAGCCGGCGCGGGCGACCTCACCATCAACGGCCGCCGCGAGAACGTGATGGTGTGCCGGCAGGTGGACGGCGTAAATCAGGTGTACTACGTGGACCTCACCAACATGCAGAGCCTTCTGCTTTCGCCCGCCTATTACTTGCAGCAGAATGACCTCGTCTACGTGTCGCCCAACAACAAGCGCAAGCGCGAGGCGGTATCCGTGGGCAACACCTTTGCCACGCCCGCCATCTGGATTTCCATCGCCTCGCTCCTCACCACCATCGCCGCGTTGCTGATAAAATAATAACAGATATAGTAAACAAGTAAACGAGTGTACGAGTTGCTTATGAAAGTAGGGGCGTTTTGCAAAACGCCCGCCGAATACGCAAAACACAGAAGCAATCATTAACCGGGCGTTTTAAATAAGATAGGCTGCGGCTCGGCAATTAGAGAACTCTATTGCACTCGCCTTGCACAATCTTTGCAAAACGCCCCTACTCGTGAGGCATTAACTCGTAAACTCGTCTACTTTTAACCTCAATAAAAGCAAATTAGCGCATGAACGCAAAAGATACGCGCCGCTCCGGCACAGAAGATTTCGTAACGCTCACAGACCTGTGGCGCATCTGCCTGGCAAACCGCCGCTGGTTCGTACTCTCGCTCTGCCTCTGCCTTGGCATCGCCTTCTACTACCTCTTCACCACGCCGCCCCTCTATATGCGTGAGGCGGCTGTGCTTGTGAAGCAGGAGCAGATGGGCAAGAGCGCGGTGAAAACACCGTCGGAAGAAGACTTTAACAACATCGGCCTCGTGCAGCAGAGCACCAACGTGGCCAACGTGCAGCGCGAACTCACCTCCCTGCGCGTGCTGACGGAAGTGTGCCGCCGCCTCTTCCCCAAAGAGTGCACCACTGATGCCGATGCCCTGCGCAAGGCCGAGGGCATTCGCGGGAGGCTGAAAGCAAAGATAGAAAACGATAAATCCACCATCGTAAACATTACCTACACAGACCCCTCGCCCGTCACGGCCGAGCGCGTGCTGGGCATGGCGGTGCAGGTGTACAACGAGCAATGGGTGGCCGACAAAAACCTGGTCACGGCCAATGCCTCGCGCTTCATTCAAGACCGCCTCACGCTCTTGGAAAAGGAACTGGGCAACGTGGACGACAGCATCTCTGCCTTTAAGATGCGCAACAACATCACCAGTCTCGAGCAGGTGAGCGACATCTATCTGCAACAGCAAAGCCAGTCGGACGCAGAGATACTGACCCTGACCAACCAGAAGGCGATGGCGGAATATATCCTCGGCATCCTCCGCGACAAGTCTACGCGAGGCCAACTCCTGCCCACCAACTCAGGCATCAACAACGTGGTGGCGGAAACGCAAATCAACCTCTACAACACGATGCTCATGCAACTGAAGAGCAACCTCTACGGCACGTCGGCGCAAAATCCGCTCATCATCAAGCAGGAGGCAGAGTTGGAAGACGTGCGGGGGAATATTTTCGCCACCATCACCAACCAAATCAAGACCATAGACATTCAGTTGCAAGCCCTGCAAGGCTACAACGGAGAGGCAAGCAGCAAACTCTCCTCCAACCCCGAGCAGGCCAAGCATCTCGTGTCGGTGGAGCGCGAGCAAAAGGTGAAGGAAAGCCTCTACCTCTATCTGCTGCAAAAGAAAGAGGAGAACGAAATCAACCAAACCTACACCTCGCTCAACACACAGGTTATCGACATGCCCCACGGCAGCGACCGCCCCACCTCGCCCAACACGCGCATGGTGCTGCTTGTGGCGGTGCTCATGGGGCTTGTGATACCCGTGGCAGTGCTCTTTGTGAAAGAAAGCCTGAACACCACCGTGCGCGACCGCTACGACATAGAGCACCGCTCCACGCTCCCGCTCATCGGCGAAGTGCCCCTCTACGACTTCTCCCCCAAGGGCATGTGGCAAAAGTTGCGCTCCGCCCTGCGGCACGTGCATAGGCATCACATTACAAAAGACATCATCGTGGTGAAGCCCGACAGCCAAAACCTCATCAACGAGGCTTTCCGCATTATCCGCACCAACCTCGAATTTATGACCGGCAAGGGACACGGCGGCAATGTCTACATCGTCACCTCCGGCAACCCCGGTTCGGGCAAGACGTTCGTATCGGTGAACCTCGCCGTGGCCATGGCGATTAAGGAGCACAAGGTACTGCTCATCGACGGCGACCTGCGCCACGCCTCCGCCACCCGCTGCTTCCACCCCAAGTCGGCGGGACTTGCAGACTATCTTGGCGAGCGCCACGACAATATAGACGAACTCATCGTAGAGTCGCAAACCTATCCCAACCTGTATGTCCTGCCTGTGGGCACGATACCGCCCAACCCCACGGAACTGCTCTCGGGCGACCGCCTCTCCCGGCTCATTGCCGAGGTGCGCCATCGGTACGACTTCGTGCTGATTGACTGCCCGCCCACAACCACGCTCGCCGACGTGGATATTATTGAGCGCCACGCCGACCGCACGCTCTTCATCGTCCGTGCCGGCCTCTTCCTGCGCAAGCGTATTCCCGACCTCGAGGCTGACGCTGCCAACGGAAATTATAAGCATCTCTCCGTTATCCTCAACGCCTCCGAAATGGGCAGCCGCTACGGTTACCGCTACGGCACGCGGTATGGGAAATACGGGAGGTCGTATTATTAAAATATAACCTATCGGTTTACTTAGTTGTAGAATTTGACAAAAACCGTAAAAACCGCTTGCATCGTTTGAAGCCCGAGGGCACGCCGCCGGCCTTAATGCCGAGCCTGAAAGCCTTGCGGCTTTCGCTCGCCCTTAACCCCTGCGGCTGCGGTCGGTTCCCGCCCGCTTCAACCGACGCAAGCAAAAAACAGAAAAAAGTAATGCAACTCTTCTTTACTTTTTACAGAAAAAAGAATGTCCACTTTTTCCTGTTTTTTGCTTGTCCTGTGTGGGCGGGCGGGAACCGACCGCAGCCTTAGCGGGGAAAGCACAACCCGAAAGGCGTAAGACTTTCGGGTTTGGGATTTCGCCGATAAGGCGAGCTGTAAGGCCACACAGGACAAGCGGTTTTGAATGTTTTTGTCAAATCCAATCAACCATTAAAAATATATAAGCATATCCACTCACCATGACCACCGCCAACCGACGCATCGCGAAGAACACGGGCTACATGTACGTGCGGCTTTTCACCATGACGGTGATAGGCCTCTACACTTCACGCCTTGTGCTCGAGGTGCTCGGCGTGTCAGATTTCGGGCTCTTTGCCGTAGTGGGCGGCGTGCTGGCCATGTTCACCTTCATCAGCGGCTCGCTGTCGAAAGCCACGGCGCGGTTTCTCAACACAGAGATGGGCAGCCCCGGGGGCAATCCCAACGCCACGTTCAACATCTGCCTGTTGCTGCACATCGCCCTCGCGCTCATCGTGGCCCTCTTGGCAGAAACCATCGGCCTGTGGTACATCGAGCACAAACTCAACGTGGCAGCCGGGAAAATGGACGATGCCCTTATCGTCTTCCACATTTCCATCGCCACCGCCTGCCTCGGCATCGTCAACAGCCCCTACCAAAGCCTCTTCAGCGCCCATGAGCGCTTCGGCTTTCTCACCGCGCTCGACATCGCCAACAGTTTTGTGCGCCTTGGCTGCATCTTGCTGCTCGCGCTTTACGACGGTCCCTATGCTCTGCGCCTCTACGCCGTGATCTACAGCCTCACGACGGTCAACACGTTTGCCGTCTACCACCTCTATGCCCACAAGCAGTGGCGCGACACCGTGCGGCTGCGTTATGTGAGCGGCTGGCAGCGATACCGCGAGGTGCTTGTCTTTAACAATTGGAACATGCTCGCCACAATGGCCTACATGGCGCGTACCTCGGGCGCGGACCTGCTCATCAACGCCTTCTTCAACACGGCGGTCAACGGCGCTTTTGCCATCGGCAAAACGGTGAATACCTACGTGGCAGACTTCTCCACGAAATTCGACGGGGCTTCCGCGCCGCAAATCATACAGGCGTACGCCGCAGGCGACAAGCCGCGCTACACCTACCTCTGCAACAAACTCGGACGTTTCACGATATTGCTCTTCGAACTGCTCTGCTTCCCCATGCTCATCGAACTGGGCTATCTGCTGCACCTGTGGCTGGGGCAAGTGCCCGACGGCGCGGTGGAGTTCACGTTCTACAACATCATCATCGGCGGCGTGTCCATCACCTGCGGCGGCATCTACAACCTCGTCAATGCCTCCGGGCGCATCAAGTGGTTCAAAATAGAGATTTCCGCGCTGATGCTGGTATGCCTGCCCGTGGGCTACGTGCTCTATAGCCTCGGCTACCCGCCCGTGTCGCTCCTCGTGCTCTTCATCATTGCCGACGCGCTGGCGCGGGTCATCAAACTGATTCTGCTGCGCCGCCTCTTGGGCTTCGACTCTTGGCAGTATGTCCGCGAGGCGTATGTGCGCCCCGGCATCATCGCCCTCATCATGGGGGCCGTGCTTTGGGCGTACGCGCAACTCGGCATCACCGCTCCCTTGCACCGCCTCTGCGGCATCGCCCTCTGCTTCCTGCTCACCGCCGCCCTCATCTGGGCAATCGGACTGACCCGAAACGAGCGCAGGAAAATTTTGAAGAAGATATTATAGACATCGATCATAATCATTGAATTATAGTAGGTATATAAAAAGATAAAACTCTATGAAAGTCCTCCACATAGCACTCACCGACCGAGGCGGCGCAGGCGCAGGCATGCTCACGCAGCATCGCGCCCTCCTGGCGCAAGGCATCGACAGCAAGGTGCTCGTGGCACTCAAGCGCACCGACTTGGACACCGTGTTCCAAACCGTGCCCAACCAATACATGTGGGGGACGGGCAGCGCGGCGATGTTTCTGCAAAAGGCGGCACGCCGCTTCGGCATCTGCCTGAACAGGTACGACAGATACAGAAGGACGCTCTACAAGATACGCAGCAAGCACTGGGTGCACTACTCCATGCCCGTCACGCCCTACGACCTTTCAGAGCACCCGCTGGTGCAGGAGGCCGACGTGATCAACCTCCACTTTGTGGCAGACTTCCTCGACTACGAAAGTTTCTTCCGAAACGTACGCAAGCCCATAGTCTGGACGATGAGAGACGAGAACCCCGGCTTGGGCGGCTTCCATTATACTTCCGACAAGGAAGAGTTCTATCCCTATTTTGCCGAAATAGAAGACGAGTTTGCCGCCATTAAGAAACGCGCCGTGGCGGAGTGCGAACGGTTGCACATCGTGGCGCTCTCCAACAATATGCGCGGCTATTGCACGCAAAGCGCGTGCTTCGCCGGCCGCCCCGTGACGGTTATCCCCAACGCCATCAACGCCGCCGACTTCCGCCCCTATTGCCGCAGCGAAGCACGCAAATATCTGGGCATCGGCGAGAACGAAGCCGTCATAGCGTTTGTGAGTTGCGCCATCGGCGACGAGCGCAAAGGATTTGCCGACCTTGCCCTTGCCGTGCAGCGCATGCAGGCCAAGACCTCCGTGCCGCTCAACGTGCTTTGCGTGGGGACCAACGACTACAAGGGCCCGCTGCCGCCCAACTGCCGTTTCTTCGGGCATTTCACCACGGTGGACCAACTGTCGTCCGTTTACTCCGCCGCCGACGTCTTTGCCGCCCCGTCCTATCAGGAATCCTTTGGCAAGACCGTGGTAGAAGCCCTTTGCTGCGGCACGCCCGTGGTAAGCACGCCCGTAGGCATTGCTCCCGAAATCATCAATGAGCGTAACGGCGCGCTTTGCCGCGTGGGCGACATCGCCGACCTCGCCCGCGCCCTGCGGCACGTTCTGGGGCGCACCTACGACAAGGAGGCCATCCGGCAAGAAGCCCGCTCCGCTTTCCGACCCGCTGCCGTGGCAGAGAAATATATAAAGTTGTATCAGGAAGTAAACAAGTAGACAAGGAGATTTTCGTGCAAGCGAGCGCAGAGCCGAACTTGTTCGGACTATGCCGAGCGCAGCCGAAAATCACGAAGTAAACAAGTAAAGACGAAATAAAGCCAAATATGCCGAACCCGCAGCCCAAAATATCCGTCATCACCGTTACGTACAACTGCGCCGCCCTTGTGGAAAGGACGATGCAAAACGTGCTGCGGCAGACGTACCGCAATCTCGAGTACATCGTGATCGACGGCGGCAGCACCGACGGCACCGCAGGCATCATAGCCCGCTATGCCGACCGCCTCGCCTACACCGTGTCGGAGCCCGACCGAGGCATCTACCACGCCATGAACAAAGGCGTGCAGGTCGCAACGGGCGACTGGGTGCTGTTCAGGAACGCCGGCGACTATTTCTTCAACGACCGCGTGGTGGCAGACGTGTTTGCCCATTACGCCGACCGCGGCGAGGACGTGATAGAGGGCGGCACGCGCTGCTTCACGGCAGATGCCTACCGCGACAAGGCCGCCGCCGTGCCGACAGGCAATGTGTGGCGCGACGCCAACCTTTCGCACCCCTCCGCCTTTATCCGCCGCGAGGCACTGCTCGGCAATCCCTATCCCGAAGATTTGAAGATAGCCGCCGACTATTATTTCTTCCAGAAAATGCTGCTCGGCGGTGGCCGGTGCGCCGCTTACCCCGGCATCGTGTCGCTCTTCGAGTGTGAGCAGGGCGTGTCGAACAGCAGTCTGAGCCGCGCCTGGCAGGAACGCTTGCAGATATTGCGCCGCCTCGGTGCGCCGGAGGAGGAAATGCGCCGCGCCCGCGCCACAGTGCGCCGCATGCGCCTTTCCGAAACAATAGCCTCGTGGCTCAACCGCTTTGCCCCCTTCGCCCGCTGTTTGCGCAAGCGCAAATTCAGGGGCTGGACCAAGCAAGCGGCAGATATAACGCTTAAAGAAGTATGAAGGTCTCAATCATAATCCCCGTCTATAATGCCGAACGCACGCTCGAGCGTTGCGTCAACTCCGTGCTGCGGCAGACCTATCGCGATGTTGAGGCTGTGCTGGTGGACGATGCTTCAGCCGACGGCTCGCGCGATATGCTGCGCATTTACGAAAAGAGCAATCCGCGCATTAGAATAGTGGAGCACGAGCGCAACCAGGGGCAGATGCTCACGCGCCGCGACGGTTGCCAGGCGGCGACGGGCGACTGCGTTATGTTTCTCGATGCCGATGATGAGTTGCCCCTTGATGCCGTGCAGCGGCTCATAGAGGCGCGGGGCGAAGCCGATATCGTGTGCGGAAATATCTTGAAAAAGAGAGCAAACGGCAGGGAGGAATTGATAGCCAACCAGCCGCTCGACACTATGCTCCACACGCAGATTTACGACCATCTGCTCACCGAGCGGCTGAAACACAGTCTCTGCGGCAAACTCTACAACGCAGAGTTGTTTCGCTCGCCAGACCTCAAATACTACGACGGGCTTACCATCAGCGAAGACGGTTGCCTGTTCTATCAACTCGTGCAATTGGCCCGCCATCTGCGGACGATTGATGCCACGGTGTATTATTACTTAGAGAATAAGCAATCCACCTCGCACGCCACCTATACCCTGAAAGAAGCAGAAAGCATCATTATCTCAAACAAAGCGATGACCGAATGCTGTATGCCCTACATAGAGCGGCAAAGGCAGGCGTTGCGCCGCTGTGCCTTTAAGATGATGTGCCTCTACGCCGAGCGCGTGCCCGCGGCCGAGGTGACCCGCCTGCTCAAAAAGCACGGCATGGAGCGCTACATTGCTTCGTGGCGGAAATTCCGCATGCTGGACTTCGCGCAGCAGTGGTTCTTTGTGAAAAGATATATATATGTAAGACTCCCAAAACAGTGCCGCTGAAACTTTCGACATATTGCCTGCTGTTTGTGCCATTTTTCCTGCTCTTCTACTCCGAGCCGGTAAATATGGGCGGCATGCCCTTGTCGCAGTTGTGGAAGTTGCCCCTGGCAGGCTATATGCTCTACATCGTGTTCCAGTATCGCAGCAAGCCTGCGCCCCTGTGGACGCAGACACAATACTGGATTTCGTTTAAGAGCCTCTTCAACGCTGGCACGGTGACCGACCTCATCACCAATGTGCAGGCGAGCATCAAGTTCCTCTTCCTCCCCCTGCTGTTCAGTTTCGTGCAAACGCAGATTAAGGCAAAGGAAACCTTGGAGAAGACCCTGCTCACGCTGTGCCAATACTTCGTGCTGACGAATATCCCCATCTTTCTTGGCTTGCCGATGCTCAGTTCGGGGCATGACTACGGCACTTTCGTGGCTTACTCCGGCATCTTTCAAAATCAGCACGCCATGTCGGTGATTATGGGCATTTGCATCGCCGTTATCCTGCACTTCTTCAAGATGGGGCGGTTTGAAACACGCTCGGCAAAGGTCTACAACGTCTTTGTCCTGGCCATCGCCGCCTATGCCATGTACTTGGGCTTTGCCCGCACGGGCTGGCTGATGTGCCTCTTGGCCATCTTCGTACTCTTTTGGCCGAAAGATGCGACTGTGCGCCAGTGGTTTGGCATTATAGGCATTAGTGCTGTACTCGTTAGCGGTGTTACGTACATGATGCTCACGAACGAGATGTTCCGCGACCGCATTATGGGCAACAATCTGCAAACCCACGAGAAGGTGAATATAGACTCGGGACGCAGCGAATACTCGGCAGCCGCCCTCGAACGCTATGCCAACGGCACGCTCTTGGAACAAATCATTGGCATGTCCACGCAAGACGAGATGGACTACATCCTGCTCAAGACACGCAACCGCGTGGGAGCGCACAATGGCTTTGTGGATATGCTGGCACGCAACGGCATCGTCGGCCTGCTGCTTATGTTTCTGATGCTCATCGCGCTCTTCGCGTTTATCCGCAGGCGCAGGCAGTGCCCCACGTACCGTCTCGCCCTCGCGCTTTGGCTGATGAATTTTTCATTTCAGGTGACGCAAGGCGGCTCGATGTTCCACACCGACTTGCTCTACGCCCTCACCTTTTGCATGCTTGAAGAAGAATATATTGCATAAATAATAAGAAAAATGTTGCCGCTTAAAGACCGCGAAATACGGGTTCAGTAGCGCTATATATATAATATTGTATAGAGAAATAATATATGAAACTCCTCATCGTAGCACCATCATCACAGTTAACGGGTGGCGTGGCGTTCCACTACAAAGGCCTGCAACCGCATTGGGCCTCAGAGGTGCGCTATGCCCGCTACGGGAAGCGGCCGCGCGTTCCCGCCGCGCTTTGCCTGCTGCCCGATTTGCTGGTCTACGTGTGGCTGTTGCTGACCTACCGCCCCGACGTTGTGGTCGTCAATCCATCGTTCCGCCCCTACCAACTCGTGCGTGACGGCGCGTATCTTCTTTTGGCGCGAACCTTTTGCTGCAAGGTTGCGGCATGGTTTCACGGCTGGGACGGCAAGTTTGCCGAGCGTTGCATTGCTTCGCCGGGTATGGTGCGCCGGGTGTTTGGCAAATGCTCGCTCATCTACGTGCTTTGCAGCGACTTCCGCGAGCAGTTGCGGGCCATGGGAATCAGCGTGCCCGTGCTGTTGAGTTCCACGGTGGTGGATGATAGCCTTTTGGAGGGTTATGATAATGGCAGGCGCAGTGGAGAACTGAAAAATATCCTTTATCTCGCCCGCATCGACCGTGCCAAAGGCATCTTCCAGGCAATCGACGCTTTCGCCCTTGCAAGGAAAAAATTCTCCCACCTCACGCTCACCATTTGCGGCAGCAGCGAAGACGCGGCGGCAGTGGAGGAGGTGAAAACTTATGTGCAGAAAATCGGTTTGAGCAACTGCGTGGCGTTTAAAGGCGCGGTCTACGGCGAGTGCAAGCGGCAGGCCTACGAAGCAGGCGACCTTTACCTCCTGCCTTCCTTTGGCGAAGGTATGGCGACCTCCGTGCTTGAAGCCCTCGCATTCGGCCTGCCCGTCATCAGCACGCCCTACGGCGGCATCAAAGACTATTTTGCCGACGGCGAGATGGGATTTCTCATCGCTTCGCACCGTCCCGAAGATATTGCCGCCAAGATAGAATGGCTGGCGGCGCATCCCGAAGATTGCCTCCGCATGAGCCGCAACAATAGCGCGTATGCCGCGCATCATTTCTTGGCATCTAAGGTGGCGGCAAAGTTTGAGAGTGACCTCCGCGAGCATTGCCTTGCGGCGCAAACGCCGAGGATTGTTTCGGTCTACCCTTATTTCGGCAACGCCGGCGGGGCACAGAACGTGACGATGCAGTTGGCTAAGCAGTTGAACGCCGAAACGCCCATCGTGCTTGCCGAAACGCCCTGCTCGCAAGTGCCGGCGCAATACGCCGATGGGGCGCAGTTTGAGCAATTCGGTTATCGTTCTGTGAAACGCCTTTCCGACAAACGCACCGTCTTTATTTCGCACCACCGCAAAACGACTTTGCAACTCCTTCTGCTGCAACCTTTGCTGCTGCGGCGGATAAAAGTGATACACGTGGCGCACAGCGTGTTCAACAACCTGCGCTGGCTCGCCCTTTTCCCCAAGCACGTGGTGGCGGTGTCCGAGACCGTGAGGCGCAACCTGATTGAGTATTTCCGCGTGCCCGGGCAAAATGTCCGCGTCATCTACAACGGCATCCCCGACCGCCCCGCCCCCGCAGCGCAGTCCCGTCGCGGCGAGGAGATAAAGGTGCTCCATGTAGGCAAAGTGTGTGCTTTGAAGCGTCAGGTCGCTTTGGCGGAAGCCTTGCGCGGACGGCTGCCGCAGCATGTGCTGCTCCATTTTGCCGGCGACGGGCCTGATGCCGAGCGGCTCAAAGCAGCCATCGGCACGGACAGGCAGATGAAATATCTGGGCTATGTGCCTGCCGATGACCTTTGGACGCGTTACGACTACGTGCTGCTCTTTTCCGAAAAGGAAGGTTTGCCACTCACGCTCATCGAGGCCTGCCGCGCGGGGCTGCCGATGATTACGAACGATATCCCCGCCGCGCTCGAAATCAACGAACACGGCCGCACGGGGTTTGTTTTCAGCAATATCTCCGCTCTTGCCGCCGGCATCGCCCGCCTGCCTCGTCCCGGCGATGAGGCTTATGCCGCCCTCTCGAAAGCGGCGCGGGAAAAATTTGAGCGGCAGTTTCGCGAGGAACACATGATAGCGCAATATAAGGACGTAATCAAAACAGTATGCAACTATGGATAAGATAAACTTGAAAAGAATTGAGGTATACCCTTTCGCCTCTGCGGAGCAAATCATTGACTTTGCCTTGCGCCGTCCCGGCATACTCGTGGCCGTCAATGCCGAGAAGGTGCTCAACGCCACGCCGCAGTTGCGCAGTCTCATCAACCGCAACATCGGCTACTGCGACGGCATCGGTCCTGTGCTTGCCCTGCGCCGTATGGGCTGCAAGCATGTGGCGAAAGTGGCGGGTTGCGAATTGTGGCTGCACATCGTGCGCCGTTGCCACAGCAACAAAAGTTTCTATCTTGTGGGCGGTGCACAGGAAGTCATCGATGCCACCGTGGCTCGCTTGCGGAAAGATTTCCCAGGTATCAATATCGCGGGCTATCGCAACGGCTTCCTATCTTCCCAAGCCGAGGAAGAGGCCCTGATTTCCGACATTGCCGAAAAGAAGCCCGACTTCGTGTTTGTGGCGATGGGCTCGCCGCGGCAGGAATTGTTGATGGAAAAGATGCAGAAGCGTCACAATGCAGTTTATCAGGGACTTGGCGGTAGTTTTGACGTTTACACCGGCCGCGTGAAGCGTGCCCCAGAGGCGTGGGTGCGCTGCAATGCCGAATGGCTCTATCGCCTGCTGCACCAGCCCGCACGCATCAAGCGCCAGTTGCCGCTCGTGAAATTTGCTTATTGGATTGCTGCCAAGAAATTTTGAGAATAATTTTTAAGAAGATGAAGAATATGTATGCACGGTATTTCAAAAGATGGTTTGACATCTTTCTGGCCTTGATGTCGCTCTTTGTGCTGTTTATTCCCTTGTCGGTTATTGCACTGATCACAAAGATAGACACTCCGGGGCCTGCCTTCTTCTTACAAGAGCGCTTCGGCAGGGGGCGTAAGCCTTTCAAAATCGTAAAGTTCCGCTCCATGCCTGTCACTATCCCGAAGAATCTGCCCACCAGCGCCATTACCGACCCGATGCTCACAAGGTGGGAACGGTGGTTGAGGAAGACCTCGATTGACGAATTGCCGCAAATTTGGAACATATTGAAAGGCGACATGAGTTTCGTAGGCCCCCGCCCCGTGATAACGAGGGAAACCGACCTGATAGACGAGCGTGAGAAATACGGCGCCAACGATGTGCTTCCCGGGCTTACGGGCTGGGCGCAGATCAACGGTCGCGATGAACTGGATATTGTTACTAAGGCACGCTTCGACGGTGAATATGCTGCCAACATCAGTTTCTCTTTCGACGTGTTCTGTCTGTTCAAAACCGCTTGGAAAGTAATTGCTCAGCATGATATAAAACATTGAAACCTTATTAATATATATTTTGTATGGTAAACGTTATCGGATTAGGATATATCGGCCTACCCACGGCTTTGATGCTTGCAGCGCACGGTGTTGAGGTGGTAGGCACGGATTTGAACGAGACATTGGTCGGTAAACTTGCCGCCGGCGAATTGACCTTTGAGGAAAAGGGACTGGACAGCCTCTTTGAAGATGCCCGCGCGGGGGGAATCCGTTTTTCCACGGAATACCAGCGCGCAGAGGTGTATATAGTCTCCGTACCCACGCCTTACGACAAGCACACAAAGAAGGCCGACGCTTCTTATGTCGTGGCTGCTGTGAAGACTTTGCTGAAAGTCGCGCCGAAAGACGCGATTGCGGTGATAGAGTCTACTATTTCGCCTGGTACGATCGACCGCGAAATCCGTCCGCTCCTCGACGGCGCATCGCTTCACTTGGCGCACGCCCCCGAAAGGATTATCCCGGGCAATATGATCTACGAATTGCTCCATAACAACCGCACCATCGGTGCTGACAGCCCCGAGCAGGGTGAGAAGATACGCCAGTTGTATGCCTCTTTCTGTAAGGGCGAAATCACGCTTACCGATATCCGCTCGGCGGAGATGACGAAAGTGGTGGAAAACGCCTACCGTGCCGTGAACATCGCCTTTGCCAACGAACTTTCCCGCATTTGCCGCCACGACGGGCTGGACGTGTTCAATATTATCAATATCTGCAACAAGCACCCCCGCGTCAACATCTTAAATCCCGGCCCTGGCGTGGGCGGCCACTGCATCTCTGTCGACCCGTGGTTCCTTGTGGGCGATTATCCCCAGTTGACCAAGGTGATTGGCGCGTGCATGTTCACCAACGACAGCCAGCCGCTCTTCGTTTTGCGGCGCATACGCGAGGTGATGGCCGAGAACGGCATTACGGATCCGCGCCGCGTGGGACTTTACGGCATAACCTATAAAGAGAATGTCGATGACTACCGCGAGTCGCCTACGTTGCAGTTGCTCGAAGCCCAAGAGCATTGCCTCGGTGCTCCGCTCAAATGCTACGACCCTTACCTTGAGCACCGAGCCGTGTGCAAGAGCCAAGTTGCAGACTTCGACGAGTTCTTGAAAGACACGGACTTGGTGGTGCTTATGGTGAAGCACGACCATATCACCAAGAACTGGCACAGGCTCGAAGGCAAGGCCGTGCTCGATTGCCACAACTTCTGTCCCCTCGCTGATAAGGTTTATCGGCTTTAAGATTGACATGGAAACCGTGAAAAAGATAATGCTCGTTTTCGGCACGCGCCCCGAGGCCATCAAGATGGCTCCGCTCGTCCTTGCGTTGCAGGCAGCATCTGCGCGCTTCCGCCCCGTGGTTTGCGTCACGGGTCAGCACCGCGAGATGCTCGACGGCGTGCTGCGCTTCTTCGGTATCCGCCCCGACTACGACCTGAACATCATGAAAGACGGGCAGACCTTGGAAGACGTGACCACGCGTGTGCTCCTCGGAATGCGCGAAGTCCTGGAGCAGGAGCGTCCCGACATCGTGTTGGTGCATGGAGATACCACCACTTCTATGGCTGCCGCCCTCGCCGCCTTTTACAGGCAAATCCCCGTGGGGCATGTTGAGGCGGGATTGCGTACATATAATATATATAGTCCGTGGCCGGAAGAAATGAACCGGCAAATCACGGCGCGTATCTCCACCTGGCATTTCGCGCCCACGGAGCAAAGCCGCAGTCACCTCCTTTCAGAAGGCATCAGCCCCGACAAAATTTTCGTGACGGGCAACACCGTGATTGATGCCTTGCAACTCGCCGTGCAGCGCGTGGGCACAGCGGCGGCGGAGACGGGCGCAGGCCGCATGGTGCTGATTACGGGGCATCGCCGCGAGAACTTCGGCAAGGGTTTCTCCCACGCATTCCACGCCATCAAGGTCTTGCTGCAAAAATACCCCGACGTGACGTTTGTCTACCCCGTCCACCCCAACCCCAACGTGCGCCAGACCTTGCATGCTGTCTTTGGCGATGCCGCGCAACACCCTAACCTGCGGCTGATGCCGCCGCCCGACTATCCCGACTTCGTGCGCCTCATGGCCAGTTGTACGCTTGTGCTCACCGATAGCGGCGGCATTCAGGAAGAAGCCCCGTCTTTGGGCAAGCCCGTGCTGGTGATGCGTGACACCTCCGAACGTCCAGAAGCCATTGCAGCGGGCACGGCGCGGCTGGTTGGTACCGATAGCGAGCGCATCATTAGCGAGGTTTCCGTGCTTTTGGATAATCCCGAGGCCTACCGCCGAATGAGCCGCGCCGTCAATCCCTATGGCGACGGCAAGGCATGTGCCCGCATCATTGCGGCATTGCATTGATTATTGAGGCGATAGCCTTTGATAGAGAACCTAAGGGATTTAGTAAACAAGTAAACGAGTAAACAAGTAAACAAGACAAGTTACTCATGTTAATAGAATAAGTAAAACATCTCTGTCTCGTCTACTCGTCTACTCGTAAACTCGTCTACTTTCAACCTAAACCGATATGAATATATTGAAGCATATCTTATTTTTCTGCTTTCCCCTCTTCGGCCTCTCCCTTTTTGCCGAAGAAGCGGCCGATACAACAAACACGCGGCTCAAAGACCCGCTTTATTTCCAGTTGTACGGCGGCATCAATAAGTCAGCCAATGAAAATTTGCCTTGGTCGGAGTTTACGCGCTACCCTTGGTCGGGCGGCGTGTTCCTTGGTATCGGTAAGGAGGTGCGTCCCCTTTGGGGCTGGCGTGCGGCCTTTCGTTTCAATCACAATAAAAGCCGCAACGTGCCGCGTTGCGAGAACAGCGATGTTTGGGGCTGGCACAGTTTGGAACTGTTTGGCGATGCCACTTTCGACCTTTCCGACGCTTTTCGCAAGCGCAAGCCGCGCCAGCAGTGTCCGCGTTTCAATTTGAAACTCTTTGCGGGTATCGGCGGTGCTTATACTTTTGGCTTCCCCGAGGACGTGCCTCTTTCTTACACCGTGCCATATTCCATGAACAGTTCCGTGTGCTTCGGTTTCCGCGCCGGGCTTATGGCAACCTATGCCTTGACGGAGCGTTGGCATATCGGCGCAGAACTGAGCCAGAACTTCTTTATCGACCGCTTCAACGGTGTGAAGGACGGCTCGCCGCTCGATGCGCGTAGCAACCTCAAAGTAGGTTTTACCTGCATGCTCGCGCCGCGCCGCAAGAAGCAACCCGTGGCTGTCGCCCCCGTGGTCTACGACACCCGCCTGCGCACCATTCCCGCCCTGCCGCTGATGATGCCGAAGCCCGAGACCGACAAGGTGCGCCGCCTTGCAGGCCGCGCCTTCCTCGACTTCCCCGTGAACGAAACGGCGATTTATCCCGATTACCGCCGCAACCCCGACGAACTGCGCCGCATCAACAACACTATCGACAGCGCCCTCTTCGACAAGAGCATTCAGGTGCGCAGCATCTCGCTCCACGGCTATGCCTCGCCCGAAAGTCCGTATGCCAACAACACGCGCCTCGCCAAGGGCCGCACGGCAGCCTTGATGGGGTATATCCAAAATAAATATGGCCTGCCCGCCGCCGTGTTCCAAACGGACTTCACGCCTGAGGACTGGCAGAACCTGCGTTCTTTCATTGTCGACGGCGACCGCCGCAGGGTGAAGGGCGACATTTGGTACGAGAGCGCGGTCATTCTCGAAACGCCCGCCGCGCCCGACATCGTGCTCCGCCACCGCGAAGAGTTGCTTGCGATTATCGACCGCGCCATGGATCCGGATGAGAAAGAATCGCTGCTCAAGCAAGTGGGTGGCGGCGAGCCCTACAAGTGGCTGCTCAAGCACGTTTACCCGGGTCTCCGCCACACGGACTATATCATTGAATACGCGGTGCGCGACTATTCCGATGCCGATGCGCGAAGACTCATCTACACCCACCCTGAGGCGTTGAGCCATATGGAAATGTATCGCGTGGCGCAAGGCTATGAAGCAGGTTCCGACGACTGGCGCGACGCGCTGCTGATTGCCGCTGCGCGTTTCCCCGAAGATCCGCAGGCCAACTATAATGCAGCCTGCGCCTGCATTCGGGCGCGGCGCTTGCAAGATGCCCGCAAGTATCTGCAAAAGGCAGGCACGGGCGAGCAGGCGCAATATCTCAAAAATGTTATTGATGCCATGGAGGGTAAAGTGAAATGGACATTAGGAAAAGACAATTATCTCGAGATTTTGAAATGAAGAATATAGTAAAACAAACCTTCTTAAAAGTGCGATTTCTCGCCAAGCCAAAGCGAATAAATTCTCTTTGGTCTTTTGGCTTAACGAAATCGTTCGTTTGCCTGCTTGCCTTGCTTGGCGGCGCGAGCCTTACGGGTTGCGGTTCAGATGAGACTTACAGCGAATACGAACGCACGCAGGCCTCGTTTACCGCCTCGCTCGGCGGCGACATCAGCACCCTGCAATGGTGGAAAACGGCGGTGGAACTGAAAGTAAGGGTCACGGCCGACGCTCCTGTGAAACTTTGGGTGCTTTCTGCCGAAAAGGAAGGCACGCTTTACGGTTATGCGGCCTTCGAACAGAGCGGCGAGGCTGTGTTCACCGTGCCGCAGACCGGCGACCGCACCGTCTATATCGTGGCCGATTATAACCGCGAACTGCACACCTCCACCGTGCTGCTTTCGGGCAAACTGTCCGAAGAAGTCAGTCTTTACTACACCTCCGACTCGTCCGCCGATGCCTTCTCAGCCGCCGGGCCGCTGGCAGCGGGCATGCCCGCCGCGCGTGCCACGGACCGCTCGTCGCTTTTCGGCGCGAGCATTTCAGGCAATGCCTACCATTTTCAACTCAGCACGGAGCACATGACCGACTTCCGCTACATGATGAGTAAGATGGTGCAGGAAGGGAGCAATGCAAGGGACGTGCTGGGGCTGAACTGTAACTACGAATTAGAGTCGAACGGCCCGTTCGAGATTACGATGCTGGCAGGCAACTGTCTCTCCTCAACCTCACACATTTTGGGCTATTACTATCACACGGCGGGCACTTACGACGATATCAAGTACGTTGACCTCACCGAGACAGAGATTTACGATTATATCGACAACCTTGCCAAGGTGCAGTATCAGGTAGATGCCACCGCCGCCGCCCGCGACGGTTTGGAGGTAGGGCAGTGGTATGATGCCAATTTCGATATGTACGACCTCTATGACCGCACGCCGTCCACTGTGGCCCGTCGGGGCGACAACGCCTACAATGTCATGGCGGTCATTCAGCGATATTCGGGCGGCGCGAACGGCAATGTTACGTCTGTGCGCGGCGCAACCTTTACGGTAGATGTGCCAAAGGGCATGCACGTTGGTTTCTACGACCGTTGGGAAGTGTTTCCCGCGCCCGAGCAATACGACCGCCTCGTTGCGCAGGGCGTGAAGCCCTACACGTCCCGCGCCGAATTCAAGGGCACGAGTTTTTCGGCGGAAGACCTGAACCTGATAAATCCCGACGGCAACTTTCGCAGTTTCATCGAAAACCGTCCCTATACGATGTGGATGGGCATGGAGAACGACTGCCGTGGCAACGACCTCGACTGCAACGACGTGATGTTTTGCGTCACCACGAAGATGGATATTTATAAGCCCACTATCGTGGAGCCTGACTTCCGCGACAAGGTAAGTTTCAACAACCGCCTCACGTGGACTCTTGCTTTCGAGGACGTGGCACGCGGTGCGGATTTCGACTTCAACGATGCCGTGATTCGCCTTAAGCCCGACTACGAGCAGGAAACTTGCCGCGTGTGGGTAATGGCTGCCGGCTGCACCGAGCGTATGTACTTGCACTATAATGGTCCGGCGGGCGACGTGAACCTCGGCGAGATTCACCAACTCCTTGGCGGCACGCCCGAGAAAACTATCAATACGGCCAACACCCTCGCGGGCGTTGCCTTTGCCGAGGTGGCCAATGTGGCTTGGCCGAAGGAATATAATATGAACAACGATGCCCAGCGTTTCTACATCGAGGTGCAGCGCGGCGATTGCACCGACTGTTCCGATGTAATCACGCTTGCCGACAAGCCTGGCGTGATGCCCGAGGCGCTCCTCGTGGCGGGCGATTGGCATTGGCCGATGGAGGGCACGCACATCTTCTCTGCCTACCGCGTCTTCCCGCTTTGGGCAAAGGATTGCACCAAACTTAACTATTGGAACTGGTACACGTCGAGCCAGTACGGCAAAGTCGTGACGTATTGATAACAACAGCCCCAGCGGTTATACGTGCGCATACAAGTATGATAAAAACCGATAAAAACAATTTGTTCTGTGTGAAGCCTAACGGCTACGCCTGTGCGCATAATGCCAGAGCCTGTAAGCCTTGCGGCTTCCGCCTCTTGCATTATGTGCGCAGGCTGCGGTCGGTTCCCGCCCGCTTCACACAGAACAAGGAAAAACCATTAAAAACACACGTCCAATGCAAACGTTTCGAGTGTCAACTGCAAAAGGTCATGTCTCACGGGTTTTTCATGGTTTTTCCCTTGCTGCGGGTGAAGCGGCCGGTTACGGCCGTAGCCGCAGGGATTAAAGGCGAGACGAAAGCCGGAAGGCTTTCAGGCTCGACGTTAAGACCGGCGGCGAACCCGATAGGGCTTCACCCGCAGCAAGTGTTTTAATTGGTTTTTATCCTAAAGACATCTCTGAATAATCCATCTAAACATCAACAATAACTTTATTAATTCCAAAAATCCAAACAAAAATGAAACAGAAAATGTTCATCAAGCACCTCTGCTTCGCACAAGCGTTCTCTGTGGCATTGCTCGCCGGGCTTTGCTCGTGTAGCGAGGACAAAGGACTTGAAGTGCCTCAAAATCCCACGGCCGGCGGCGGCCCGCTGTGGCTGAGCGGCGATGCCGACCCCGATCAAACGTGGATGACCTCCGTGTCTATGCAGGTTGACCTCTCGGTAAACGGGCAGGGCACCGTCACGGCGCAAACGATTGGCGATGCCACGCCTGTTGTGCTCGGTCAGAAGCAGGTGCACGGTAAAGACGTGCTGCTGCTCGACGTGCCGCAAGGCCTTGGCAGCAGTTTCGGCCTTGTTTACGACGATGGCAGCGCGTCGAAGCAGTATCGCCGCGTGAAACTTACGGGCGACCTGCGCCAACTTGAAAGCGTCACGTTCGACGGTTCTGCCTCGCAGGCCTTCGGCCGACATAAAGCCCCTGTCTCGCGCTCCGCCACCAACTCCTCGCTCTATGGAAACAGCGTCATGGAGGACGTGGGCTATATGAATTTCGGCTCTTGGGCGTGGGACGACATTGCCCTTGCGCTCGTCGAGGACCAAGATGCCAGCAAGTCGCATACTTCTCTCATTGACTATGAAATCCATGCGCGCGGCGAGAAAGATGCGGGCGGCGAGTACCATGCCGATGAGGGGTTTTACATCTCGTTTATCTACGGCCACACGGGCACTACCGCCACGCGCGTCCTTGGCTATTACACCCATTCCGCCGACACTTACAGCGACATCGAGTATCACGACATCTCCGAAGTCATCTCGCTCGACTATCTCAACGGCAAGGCAAAAGTGCAATACCAGATTGATGGCAATACCTCCGTGTGGTATGATGCCAACTTCGACTATAAGGACGGTGATGGCCTGCCCAGCAGTTCTCGCCCCTCCGCAGCCGATCCCAAGCGCCGGGGCGACGATGCCTTCAACACGCTGCTCGTCAATAAGGCCTACGGCGACCGCATCACCGCCGTGCGCGGTCTGAGTTACAAGATTGAAGTTCCGAAGGGCAAGAAGTTTGGTTTCTATCTCCGCACCACCGGTTCGCTTAGCCCCGACCAGCGCAACCGCCTCCTCAAACTCGGCGTGCCCGAAGACCGGCTGCCGTCCACGCAAATCAACTTCTCCTTCGCGCCGATGAACAACCTCGGCAAGCACCGCAGCGCCTTTGCCGTTTACGACAACTTCTCTTTTATGGGTCTTGACGACTCGCCCAACAACGGCGGCGACCTCGATTGCAACGACGTGACCTTTGTGCTTTCCAACCTGAAAGGCGAAAAGTATCGCCCCGAGTTCACACAGGAAACCATTGAAAGTTCGAAAAACCAGGAGACTATTGAGAAGCACCCCGAATACATCAAGCCCGATGAGCCTGAGACCGAAGAGGGCGAAGCGAAACTGCAAGATTGGACGCTTGGCTTCGAGAATGCAGGCACGGCCGTCGACTTCGACTTCAACGACGTAGTGCTTAAAGTGACGCCCGACACGAAAAACCACACCGTTTCCGTTTGGCTCCTCGCCACGGGCGCAGAGCGCAACACGCGCATCTACTATGGCGACACCTATCTCGGCGAGGCGCACGAGGCATTCGACGTTAATCCGGGTAATATGGTGAACACGGTGGAAGAGGGTTTGCATCGCTCTCCCGTGCTTCTTGCCGACAACCTCCCTTGGCCCAGCGACTACACCATGGATACGCATCGTCACCTCTTTACGATTAAGGTGACAGAGGACGATGGAACGGAGACCACGATTAACAGCAACATCATGCTTGGCGATCAGCACGACATACCGCAAGTGCTTTGCGTGGCTGGCGATTGGGATTGGTCTTTGGAGCGGGTAAATGTTGAAACGTCTTATCCCTTGCTCGGCAGTTGGGGGCGCAATGTCCACAACTCCGAATTTTGGAACTGGTATTCACAGCCCAGTCACGGCCATGTGTTTAAGAAGAAAAAATAAACTGCATTGATCGCGGATAAACATGCCGCCCCGGTTGCACTGGCACCCGGGGCGGCATTCGTTTATTTGCCTTCGAGGCAGATACACAGGCGCAACGCGCCGATCACTGCCGTTTCGCCGCAGGTGCGCACTACGTGGAGCGCGGGTTGCAGTTGCGCCCACTGGCAGAGGGGCAGGGAAGAGGGGATTTCAAGGTCGGTCTCGTGGCCGTCGGCATAATAGGCGCGGCTCACGCCGATGCCCAATGTGCCGCCCCGCCGCGTCAGTCCGTCGAGCAGCAGTCCGGCCGCCCAGTGTCCGCGTGCCGCGTTGAGACGGCCTATCCGTGTGCCGCCCGTGGCAAAGAGCGCGAGCGTGGTGCGGCGCAGGCGGAGCAGCGGCTGGTCGATGCTGGCCCACACGCTGCCGCCGCCGATGAGCCTGCCTGTTTCTTCGTCGGCTTGCTGCCCGGCCACGTAGCCCACCACGTAGGCAGGCTGAAAGGCGCAGTCGCTCTCGCCGTCCGTCCCCTTGCCTTTGGGCACCCAGTCGGGGCTGAACGTCACGCTGCCCATGGCGGCGAAGCCGTCGCTCTTGGGGCAGAAGCGAAACTGGCGGCTGAGGCGGTCGGAGGCCGTGCCGTTGTAGATGCTCTGCCTGATAAGCCAGCAGTCCGACGGGGCTATTTCGGCGTGTATGCCGAGGGCGGCTTCGGGATATACGCCGATGGCGAAATTGTCGCCCGCCTGCGGCACGCAACCGTAGGAAGCCCCCGTGAAGAGCGCGGCGCAGTCGGTGTTGAAATAGTCTTCGTCGGCCTGCCGCAGCCCGAAATACACAAAGCCTTTAACCTTCTTGTCCCATTCCTGGCGCAGCCCGAGGTGGATGAGGCGGAAGGCGCGGCTTTCGGCGTTGATGTTACTGAAATCCTGCAAGTCGTCTGCCACGGCGTGCCCGAGGTGCCCCGTTGCGAGCGCGCCAATCTCGGCGCAGCCGCCGCGCCAGGTGTCCACGTCCAAGCCTGCTGAGAGCAGGTTGATCCACCCCGCGCGTCCGTCCTTCAGGTTCCATTGCCCCTCGCTCATGGCGTCGGCGTGCCAGTGGATGCGCCGCGTGCAAATGCTGTCGGCATCTTGCGCGGCGGCGGGGGAGGGGAGGGTAAGCAGGAAAAGGGGGAAAATGATGTTACGGAAGTGCATAGTTTAGTTTTTGTGTTGAAATGTGCTTGCGTTTTGCGGGGATAAAAACCGATAAAAACAA